>JABLTR010089330.1_pt1 | contig 34891 bp, 27 predicted proteins | sample 7160071 | NCBI WGS metagenome assembly JABLTR01 (sample SAMN14651230, study PRJNA627086) | human gut metagenome | isolation source: feces | host: Homo sapiens | reverse complement strand
GAAGTCCTTCATCGACGTGCTCTTGCGGTCGTAGGGCAGCTTCTCGATGATGGTGAAGCGCGGCCCGCAGTTCGTGCAGTTGATGAACGGGTAGCGGTAGCGCCGGTCGTTGGGGTTGAGCAGCTCGCGCACGCAGTCGTCGCACGTGGCCAGGTCGGGCGACACGAGCGTGGTCTTCTCCACGGCGCCGGCGTCCGAGAAGCGGATCTCGAAGGAGTCGAAGTCCTCCAACGGAACCTCCTTGAGCGTCACTTCTTCGACGCGCGAGGCGGCCGGCGGGTTCTCGGACAGCTCGATAACGAACTCGTCGAGCAGCTTCGCCTCGCCCTCGGCATGGATGAACACGCCGTCGGTAGCGTTGAGCACCCAACCGTTTATCAGGTACTTCTTCGCCATTCGGTAGACAAAGGGGCGGAACCCCACCCCTTGCACGATGCCCTTCACCTGTATGTCGAGCGCTTCGATCATGTGTCGCCTCCGCTTCAATCCACAAGGGCGGCCCGGTCGGCCGCCCTCGATGTGTTCGCGCGCATGGACGCACTGTATCACGTGGAACTACGTTCGTGCCGTGAGCACCACGCCGCAGTCCCGACCCGGCTCGCTCACGACGCACGGCTCGCATCGCACCCCTGCGCGCCGCGTCCCAGGCATCGCTGCAATCTCCATCCCGCAGACGCCCTACCTCGTCGGCGCCTCAAGCTCCTCGAGGATGTCGACGATTACCTCGGCCAGCCCGCGCAATGTTACGCCGGAGTTGTCGGGCAGATGCAAGTGCACGCACCGGCGGCCGCGGTCGGCCAGCGTCACAAGATCGCCCGACGCCTGCGCCTTCGCAAGCGATCCGAGGCTTTCAGCCTCTTGCTTGAGCGGAATGTCCTTCAGTTCGTCGGCCGACAAGATGAGGAACACGCCGCAGTTCGGGCCGCCCTTGTGCAGCTGCCCTGTCGAGTGGAGGTATCGCGGGCCCACTTCCAGGCAGGATACCACGCCGCGCTTGTCGGCCACGCCGTGGCGGATGGTCTCGAGCGCCTCGCGCCGGCCCTCGCCGGTAAACGGCAGAAACGCGTTGAGCGCGAAGAAATCGCCCGGTTGGATGCTGCCAAGCAGCGCCCGCAGCGCACCGCGCACATCGGTACAGTCCTTGAAGCACGGCGAAAGACGCACCTCGACTTCGCCCATGTGGACATCATCGATAAAATCCTGGATAAAATCGGGCTCGGGCTGGCCTTCGCGCAGAATGTCGAGCACCACCGCTTTCGCCGAGGCTACGTCGGGTTGGTCGAATGGGCAGATCTTCATGAGATAGCCGCACATGGCGATAGCATATTCCCACATGACGAAATGCTCGGCCAGCTCCTCCACCGTATCGATTTTGAAGTTCGCGCGCGGGATAGTAGGGTCGATGTAGGACAGGCTCATCTCGAAGTTGCGCCGCTCGTCCCACAGGTCGTTCTTCGTCTGGTACATGATGACGCTGCGATCGCCCGGGTCCTTGGTCAGAAGCAGCGAGTCGATTTCGATATTCGGCAGTATGCCCTGGCCTTCCTTGCCCAGGCTTTCGGCTACCAGCTGCTCGATCCACAAGCCCAGAACGCGTCCGCGTTTCGGCGTGAGGAAGGAGAATTTATTGCGTCCCTGCACGTAGTTGTCGTACAAAAACGCCGCTAGGCCGATGGCCGGATTGTCGATGGCGTCCTCGCTGCACTGGCGCTCAGCCTCTACGGCGTGCATCATGAGTTCCTCGAGGTTGATTCCCACGAGCGCAGCCGGCAGCAGGCCGAACACCGATAGCGCCGAGAAGCGTCCGCCAACAGACGGCTCGCCGGGAAACACGGCGGCCCAGCCCTCCTCGCGTGCCTGGCGCTCCAAATCGGAGCCCGGATCGGTAATGGCAACAAGATGTTCCGCCAGCTCGACCTCGTCCATGCGATCCGAAGCTAGAACCGCGTTGCGCACCGCCTGCAGTGCCAGACGCGGCTCGATGGTGCCACCGCTCTTCGACGAGATGACGAACAACGTGGTCTCGGGTTTCGCTTCGGCAAGGATGGCGCGGACGCGAACCGGGGAATCCGAGTCCAATGTCTTGAACGTCACCATGGACGAATCCGGCTTGTTGTACTTCGTGATGGTCATAGGCGCTTGGGTCGATCCGCCTTGGCCAATAAGCACGACGGTCTTCAGTCCCTGAGCGATGACGGAGTCGGCGAATGCTTGGATCTCGTGCAGCGGATAGGGCGGATTGCTGGCAAGATCAGTCCATCCCATGTACCGCTCAGCGCATGCCTGCGCTTCTTCGGCGAACCCATACAGGCTCGCATCCTTCGCATGCAGACGACTCGCCGCGCATTCCTTCACGAGCGTCTTGGCGGAAGGATAGAGTTTTTCCAAGTCACCGGACAGCATACAACCTTCTTTCAGCGGGTAATTCTCGCTATTCTAGCAAACGCCGAACAGGCGCGCTCGCCCCCGCTCGCGCTTGTGATGGAGTTGTGAATGATTTCGCCAATGCCGAGACGACCGAGCCGTGCGGCAACCGCCGCCAGAAGCGCGTTAAGAAGCTCGGCTCCTTGCCGGCCCGGCGTTCCGAGCACGCCCCCTCGCATACTGCATATTGATAATTATTATCAATTAATATATAGTATCAATAAAGGATGAGCGATCAGCGCAACGTCCTCAGACGAGAGGGAGGAACCCGTGTCCGAGATCACGAGAAGAAGCCTGCTCAAGAGTGCCGCCGTAGGCGCTGCATCCATTTCTACGCTTGGATTGCTGGCAGCCTGCGCGAACGAGCAGCCCCAGGCCCAAGCGGAGAACGAGGATGCGAAAACCGGCGAGGGCAGCACGTACGTCGCCGATGTGCTCGATCCGGCCGATATCCCCGACGCATCGACGGCCAGCAACTTCAACATCGTTCCCAACAGCACCACCGCCGTCGGGACCACCTACGAGAACCTGTTGACCGCCATCACCGGCGAGACCGGCGCGACCACGAAATACGAGGCGTACGCAAAGGTGGCCGAGCAGGAAGGCTTTAGCCAGATCGCGCGTCTGTTCCAATGCACCTCGGACGCCGAGAAGATTCATAGAACTCGAATTCGCCTTGGCACAGGAGATCGAACCCGACACCGAGCGACCCGAGCCGCCCGCCGTCGAGGAACATGAGAGCGACATCAACCTCATTTCCGGAGCGAACGGCGAAATCTACGAAACGTCGGACATGTACCCGTCCTTCATCAAGAAGGCCCAGGAAGAAGGCAACGACAAAGCCGTCCAGGTGTTCACTCGCGCCAAGCTGGCCGAGGCGTACCACGCGAAGCTGTACATGGATGCCTACACCACCATCGACGCCCCGTTCGACGGCTCATACTACCTCTGCCCCATCTGCGGCTACATCCACAAGGGCGAGAACTTCGTCGCCTGCCCCATCTGCCTTGCTCCAAAGTCGTCCTTCAAGGCTTATTAGCCTTTAAGGTCTAGCAAACCGCCACCCGTCCTCTGCAAGAAATTCCCATCGAGGCACCGGCACGCGGCGAACCGCCCCGCGCCGGTGCCTTTCCCTCCGGTTCGACGAGCGAACCGGCCGCCTTCGCTTTCGGCGCAACCGACCGGTTTCGCCAACCCCGTCGATCGGCTCCTCGGCCTTGCCGGCCGGCCCACCAGCCGGCCGGCCGTAAAACGATGATCCGCCCGGACACCGGCGGATCATCTTCATTTTGCGAGAAAGATGGCGCGAGGCGCGCCGATCGCTCAGCTGCTCGAACCGTATGCTAAAGCCCGAGTGCTTTCTTGAGTGCAGAGACACGTCGGCGGCTGACGGGAATTTTCTCGTCGACGCCGTTCAGCGTGAGCAGCAGCGTACCGCCCGACACCGATTCGATCTCCTCCACCATCGACAGGTTCACCAGATAGCCGCGATGCACACGGAAGAACCCATGGCCATCCAGCCGCTTTTCCAGCTGGGCCAAGCTTACCGTGGAGAAATAGCGATCCGTGTCCGTCTGGAGATACGCATAATCGTCGCGCGCCATGACGAAGCGGATCTTATCGATGCCGATGAGGATTTTTTTGCCGCCTTTTTCGACGGGTATCCGTTCGGATTTCTGGGCCTGCATGTGCAGCGAAACATGCTCGCGCACGCGGGCGATGGCCTGCGATAGGCGCTCGGTCTCGACGGGTTTCACCAGGTAGTCGATCGCGCTTACCTTGAACGCTTCGAGCGCGAACTCACTATAGGCAGTTACAAAAACGACTGCTGGGGGGAACTTGAGATGCTGCAAGGCCTCCGCCAGCTGCAAACCCGTCGCCTCCGGCATGTTCACATCAAGAAACATGACGTCGCAGGGGTATTCCTTCAGCTTCTCGATAGCCTCGCGAACGCTGGCAGCCTCGGCGACGACTTCAGTCTGGCCGAGCTCGTCAAGCAGGAACTTGAGCTCGGAACGCGCCGGGGCCTCGTCATCGACGATCATCGCTTTCAACACCTGAGCCTCCTGCCTCACACGCTCTCCTCAATCGTGAGCCTATTATAAGTCAACGGCGAGCGAAACCGCACGAAAGCCTCAAAGATGGCGGAACCGCACCGTCGACCGGCGCCATCTGCGGCGTCAGGCGGCGCCGGCCGACGACGCGTACCCGCAACCGCCGCATCCCGCCGCTGGTCGGAATTAGGATGGGCCCTATCAAACGGAGGCTGCACCGTATAGGGGGCATCGTCAGCTGCGTTGAAGGAGGATCCGAACAGCGGCCACGATCGCAGAATCGCGCGCAGCGGCGCAGGCAGCACATGAAAGCCGAACGGAAAGCGCTATCCCAAAGGATCCGGCGTGAGATAGCGCTCGCGCAGGGCGGCGCGCTTCTCGCACGAGACGCCCAGCCGATCGCGCACGAATGCATCCAGATCGCCGAAGCGCTGCTCTACGGCGTCGAATGCAGCTTGCAGATATCGCGGATCGGCCGCATTGATGATGTGGATGCTCTTGTCGAGCTTGTCGGCAAGATGGTACCTCGCCAGCTGGTCCACAATATCCTCGGTATGCGAGGCGACGTAGCGGTTCGTAGCCTCGTAGTCGCGCACGATGTCCGCGCGCGAAGCGCCCAGTATGTGCAGCAGCAATGCCGTCGCCAATCCGGCGCGATCTTTGCCGACGGTGCAGTGCCACAGGACAGCCCCTTCATCGGCCGCCAGCACGTCGTCGAAAAACGCCGCGAAACCCTCGATGCTCTTCTCGTCCACCATCATGCTGGCGTAGACCTTCATCATAATCTGGGCCGGATCGTCTTGCACGGCCTTGAGCATCTTCATCATGCCGTGCAGCCCGCCTTCGCGCGTCACGCCGAAGGTCGCAGTGTTGAGCAGAGGCGCGTACTCGAATTTCACACCCGGCAGCTCGTCTTCAGGATCAGGTTTCTCACGACGCTCTTCCTCGGTTCTCAGATCGACGATCGTGCGCACGCAAAACTCGTCGACAAGCGTTTCCAAATCGCGCGCCGTCGCTCCCGCAAGGGCGCCCGAACGGATAAGGCGAGCGTGCTTGACGTAGCACCCGCCAGCCGCTGGTATGCCGCCGATATCGCGGGTATTCGGCAAACCTTCAAGCTCGATGCGGCCATCGCAGACATCCTCGAGCCCTTCCGCATCGGCTATGCCGAGAGAAGGTGTGAAGTCGTCGGGTACGGTATCGACCATGTGCGTTCCTTTCCTTTGCGAATCCGCTCGGGTACGGGCAGATTCAACGACCTGCTTCAATCGTTCAGCATGGCACGAAGCGAGGCGGGGTCAGCTTTGATTCGGAGATGGCGAGGTGCGGACCGCATACGGCGCTGTGCCGGACGCGGCAAGTTCTGGCCGCTTGAGGCGCTGCGCTCGGAGCTACAGGTGCCTGCTGGTGCTCCGAGCGCTTATGCGAGCCCCTCCTACTGCAGGTCGAGCTGCATGAGCTTGTCAAGCGTCAGCGCATAGATTTTGAACGCCTGCTTCAGCAGCTCCTCGCTGATGCCCTCATCGGGACCGTGCATCGTGCCCACCCACGCGGGATCCTTTACCCAAGGTTTTTCGGGTCCGAAGCTCGCACCGCTCTTGAACTCGCGGGCGTACGTGCCGCCTCCCATCGTGAAGGGCTTGGCATCCTCGCCCGTGGCCTCGTTGTAGGCGTTGAGCAACGCCTGGATAACGGGGCTGTCCGGCTTGACCAAAAATGGCTCCATGAGCAGCGTGTTTTCGAACGTTGCTCCAATCTCGCCCGCCAGCTGGCGCAGGCGCTCGGTGATGCGATCGGCCGTGATAGATGTAGGAAAGCGGCTGTCGAGCGTCTGGACGAACCGTCCGTCGTCCAGCTTGATGGTGCCGCCGATGATGGTGAGCGGGCCGAAGTACTCGTCGGAGCTGTCAATGCCGATGCCGGAGCCATCGGTGTGGTTGAGCAGCTTCTGATCGAGCTCCAGGAAGGCGCGCTCATCGGCACCGCATAGCCCGTTTTCGAGCAGGTAGTCGACAACGAGTCCGATAGCGTTGATGCCCTCGTCGGGCGTGGATGCATGCGCGCTCTTGCCGACAGCCTCCAGACGGGCCAAGCCTTCGCCGGCGGCACTCACCGTGATGCGATCGGTGTTCGGCAGCTGGCTTGCGTCGGCTTTCACGACGGCATAGGCGACACCCGGAACCGCATTCGTAGCCGCGCCGCCCTCGAATTCTGCAATCACACGAGCACACTCTTCGATGCGCTTGCTTGTGATGACACCGTCGTAGCCGCCTTTCTCACCGTAGCACACGGGAAATTCCGCATCGGGCGTGAACAGGAAGGAGGGATCGTCGTAATGCTCGTGGTAGTACGCAACATCGGCCATGCCCGATTCCTCGTTCGCGCCGAACAGGAAGCGCACGGTGTAGGGGAACCGCGGCGCCTCGCCCGCATCCTGCAGATCCTTCCAGAACTTCATGGCGTGCAGCGCCACCACGCTCGGGCCCTTGTCGTCAAGCGTGCCGCGCCCGACGAGGTAACCGTCCTTGCGCGTGACCGCATACGGTTCGAACGTCCAACCGGGACCGGCCGGAACCACGTCCATGTGCCCGATGATGCCGATCTGCGTCTCGCTGTCGCCCGGAAAGTCGGCAAATCCGATGTAGCCTTCGGCATCGTGCGTTTGGAATCCCATGTCGCCTGCCAGTTCGAGCGCCGTCGTCAGCGCTTCCTGAGGGCCCGGGCCAAACGGCGCACCCGCAGCTTTCCTATCGAGATCTTCAAAGCTGGGAATGCGGACGAGCGTCTCGATGTCGCCGATCATCGCCTCCCAGTTGTCCTCAAGATACGCGTCGATCCTGCCGATGAGTTCTGCGTTGTCCATAGAGCATCCGCCTCTCCGTCGCGTGCGCTGGCGCCGATGCCGGCGCAGTGCGGGTCTATGCCCGCCTCGGCCGTAGTTGGGATTCATTATGATGCTTGTTGTAATCCTGCGCCAGGGCATCAGAGCATCGTTGACCGTTTGTCGCCGAACCCGGGTGGAGCGAATAACTTTGCGCTCGACGAGCCTCAGTCCTTCGGGTATAATCTCAGGTTGCGCCCGAGTGGCGGAATGGCAGACGCGGCGGTCTCAAAAACCGTTGTCGAAAGACGTGCGAGTTCGACTCTCGCCTCGGGCACCATTTCAAGATCGCGTGCGACGACGATCGTCTTGCACTCGAAGGAAAGGAACGTACTTGAAGGTTCGAAAATCGAAGCCTCACAGTAAGTAGTTCTCCTTCGACTCCCTTACGCCGGCAGTCGAAGGACGGCTGCGGCGCTTCATGATGCGACAATGTTCTGACGATCCGCACGGACGACGAACGTGCGGCGGAGCGTTCATGCCGGATGTCGATCATGAGCAGGACAGTAAGGGACATGCATATGCTCTACCTCTCTCAAATGCTGGGCAAGCCCGTCGTGGACGCGACCGGCGAGAAAATCGGCACGATCTCCGACCTTGCCATTTCCACCGGCGAGGTGTTTCCCCGCATCACCAGCCTGGCCTTCCAAGGGCCGGGCAAAGTGCCGTTCATGATCTCGTGGCGCAAGTACGTCGACGAGTTTGACGATGACGGCATCCGGCTTGCCGTGGAAAGCCACGACATACGCTTCAGCTATCTGCAACCTGACGAGGTTTTGCTGGCACGCGACCTGCTGAACCGTCAGATCGTGGATACGCAGGGCATGAAGGTCGTGCGCGTCAACGATCTCAAACTCTCCGTTTCAGGCTCGCAGCTGCGCCTGCTGGGCGCCGAAGTGGGCACGCGCGGCATCCTGCGCGGTCTTGCCCCCTGGGTCGAGCATGCTGCGGTGGCCGTGGCGAAGGCCTTCAACAAGCGCATCGACGAACAGATCATCGCGTGGAACTACATGGACCTGCTCGACCGCGACCTATCCGAGGTGCAGCTGTCCGTTACCCATAAGCGTTTGGACGAGCTGCACCCTGCCGACGTGGCCGACATCTTGGAGCAGCTGGACCCCCAGCAGCGCGCAACGGTGTTCGAGCATCTCGACGATGCCCAGGCAACCGAGGCCATTTCGGAGATGGAAGACGAATACCAGGCCGATTTCATCGAGGATTTGGACGACGCCCGCGCCGCAGGGCTTCTGGGCAACATGGATCCCGACGATGCTGCCGACATTGTACGCGACCTGTCCTACGAGAAGGCCGAGACCCTGCTGCGCCTCATGGGCATGGAGGACGCCACCGAGATCAGACGGCTTTTGGGCTACAAGGACGGCACGGCTGGCGGCATGATGACCACGCAGTTCGTGGCCGTGCACGAGGATACGACGGTGGGAGAGACCATCGAGGTGCTGCGCGAGCTTGACGAGGATCATCCCACCGTACATTACGTATATGTGCTGGATGAGTACGATCGTTTCACGGGCGTGCTATCGCTGCGCACCCTCGTGCTCACCGACGACGCCAAGCCGGTGGGAGAGGTCATGTATGACGACGTGATCTCGGTGCCACCCGAGGAAACCGAGGAGGAGGTGGCCGCCGACATCTTCAAGTACGACCTGCCCGCCATGCCGGTGGTCGATGAGCACGGCGTGCTGCTCGGCATCGTCACCGTCGACGACGCATGGGATGCTATCGAGGAAGACGTGAGCGGCGACAAGACGAAGACGACGGTGCTCAAGGCTCTGGGAATTGGCGTTGCCGCCGTGCTCTTCCTGGCGCTCTACACGCTCGTGCTCTTCCAGATCATAGGTTTTAGCTGGTGATCGCATGAAGCAGAAAAACACTGGTCGCACACCGCAACGGGAATGGGGCAGCTTCGAGACCGGCCGCATCGAAGGCGTCGGCGGATCCAAGCATCTGAAGATCGAAAAGGAATCGGGCGAGACCGCACACGGCGGAAGGCGCCGAGCGCAGAGCGTCGATGCAGACGAAAAACTCGCGAACGTCGACAGCGTTCCCTCGGAGGGCGCGCTCGAAGCGCCTCCGAAAAAACCGAGCAAGCTGTGGCTTTTGCTTGCCGCCCTCGGACCAGGCATCGTCACGGCCATGGCAGGCAACGATGCGGGCGGAATCTCGACCTACTCTACCGTAGGAGCAAAGTTCGGCTTCGCCACGCTTTGGGTCATACCCCTTATGTGCGTGCTGCTCATCGTGGTGGAAATGACCGCCGCTCGGATGGGCGCAGTCACCGGCAAAGGTTTCGCTGCGCTCATCCGCGAGCGTTTCGGCATCAGGCTTACCGCCTTGGCAATGCTGGCGCTGCTCATCGGCAATGTGTGCACGACGTTTTCAGAATTCGCAGGCATCGCTTCGGGTATGGAGATGTTCGGCGTATCGAAGTACCTTGCCGTGCCGGTAGCTGCGGGAGCGGTGTGGCTGCTCATCGTGGGAGGCAGTTACAAGCGCGTCGAGAAAGTGTTTCTCATCTTGTCGCTCGTATTCGTCACGTATATCGTAGCAGCCGTACTGGCCGAGCCGAATTGGAGCGATGCGCTCGAGAGCACCGCTTTGCCGCAAATCATACGTGATAAGAGCTTTGTATCGCTCGTCATCGCGATGATCGGCACCACTATCGCTCCGTGGATGATGTTCTTCAATCAGAGCAACGTCGTGGAAAAAGGCCTGACGGTGAAGGATTTGGGACCGCAGAAGGTGGATGTCGTCGCGGGCACCGTGGCTGCATGCCTCGTCGCTTGGTTCATCATCGTGACCACCGGCGCGGTGCTGTTCCCGCAGGGCGTCGAAATCGAATCCGCTGCCGATGCCGCGCGGGCACTCGCACCGTTCGCCGGCCCCTATGCCGAGGCGTTGTTTGCCATCGGCCTGATAGCCGCCTCGTTTTTGGCTGCGTGCGTGTTGCCGCTCACCACAGCGTTCGTCATCTGCGAGGCGTTTGGCTGGGAAGCAGGCGTCTCCTTCAAGTGGAAGGAGGCCCCGCTATTCAAAAGCATCTTCACGTTCGTGATCGTGCTTTCCACCGTCATTGTGCTCGTGCCCAACATCGATCTCATGAACGTCATGCTGACGGCGCAGTTCGTGAACGGCCTCGTACTGCCGGTACTGCTCGTATTCATGGCCGTTATAGCTGCGGACAAGCGAATAATGGGCGCGCATCGATCGCGCATCGTGTCGCGGGCACTCATATGGGTGACAGTAGGCATCGTCACCGTGCTGACGGTGTCACTGCTCGTTATGCAGGTGCTCGGTATCGGGTAGGAGCGCGCTAGTTCAGCTCGGACAGGCGACGGCTTTCTTCGTCGAAGCGGTCTGAGAGGAACTTCTTGCTGCCCTCTTTGTCATTCGCGCATTCGAGCAACAGCTTTACCGTAAGGCTGTTGAGGAACGTGTCCATGCTCTCCTCGATCAGGTCGTAGGTGCGCTTGACCTCCTGCACCATCGCGCCGCCTTTGCGGGCGTTGCGCTTCGCGCGCGTCGACTGCTTGGCGTCATCGTCGAGCGCCTCCATGATTTCGAGGACGGTGATATCGGCGGGGTCCTTCGCCAGACGGTATCCACCGTGCTTGCCAGGGCGCGCCTCGATGATACCCGCATTGCGGAGCAGCTGCGCAAGCTGAATAAGATAGTCGCGTGGTATCGACATATCGTTCGCAATGTCCTTCGACGAGCAGGTGGTGCCTTGCGCTGCCAAATACAGAATGGCGCGCATACCGTAATCGGTCGATGCCTTGAGTTGCACTGCTGTCTCCTAACTTCGTTATCGAACCAGGATAGCTTCATCGCAATCCCGAGCGATAGGGCCGTGGTTCCAACCTTCGTCTTCGCCCAAGTGGCAAGAAAACAGCGCGCGGATGCAACGCCATCCTCTATCACGCCTCCCTTCGCAGGAGAAGAGCGCACTCGGGGTTTCTTGAGTGTAGCCAATCTCAAAGAATTATAGCAAGGTCATTGATGCGTTTGCAGGTTAAACCGAAGGTAAACAGTTACGTATGCGCAAACTGCACACGTATTTAGCACCGGGGTGCAACGTCGCTGTTACGTTCTGGGAAAAAGACCGCATGCGCTCCGAGAGCAGTGCTCTGCGTCTCGCAGGGCACGGCGCGAAACGATTGCGGCATCGAAGCCCCCCGTACCCGCACAGGATTATGCCGGACAACGCGAACCGTGCGTCTCCGCGAAAGACGGCGGACGAATACACCTCTGCATGCACGTTGCGGCCCCGGCCAAGCCGGGGCCGCAACGAGAAGGCACACATGCGAACGGATTGCGAGGCGCTTCCGCCCTACTTCTTCACGGCGCCGTACGGCGACATATTGAGCACGATCACCGCCACCACCATGAGCACGGCGCCACCTGCAAGCGATATCCAGGGATTGCCGGTGAAGCCGGCAACCACATAGCCCGCGAGGCAGATTAAGGCCACGACCGATGCGTAGGGAAGCTGTGTGGCAACGTGGCGTAAGTGGTTGCACTGCGCGCCAGCCGACGACAGGATGGTCGTGTCGGAGATAGGCGACACATGATCGCCGTAGACGGCACCGCCCAGCGTGGCGCCGATGGCTACGAGGAACAACGGGTTCTCGACCGGGAACACGCCGATCACGATGGGCAGAATGAGAGCGATCGTGCCCCACGACGTCCCCATGGCAAAGCCGATGAACGCCGCCACCACGAAGATGACAGCCGGCAGAAACACGAGGCCCACGCCGATGCTGTTCAAGAACCCGCTGACGAATTCGCCCGTGCCCAGCAGGTAGCGGCACGTGCCGCCCAGGCTCCACGCCAGCACGAGGATCATGATGGCGCCCACCATAGACCGCACGCCTTCGGAAATACCCTCCATGTAGCCCGAGAGCGTCATGAGCTTGCGCGGAAGGAACATGCCCGCGGCAACGACGAGCGCAACGCACACGCCGATGCAGAGGCCGAACACGGGGTTCTCTCCCACGGCGGTGGCGAAGTCGATCCCTTGGAAGAACCCGCCTGCGTACAGCATGCCCAGAATCGAGAAGATGATGAGTACGACAATGGGAACCACGAGGTCGAGCACATGGCCCTTCTCGGACACCTTGATGCCCTTGAACTCTTCGACAGCCGTCTGCGCCGCCTCGTCAAGCTCGTCTTCCTCGGCCACGATGGTCTCAAGGTTGACGGGAAGCTGGTCGGCTTCCTTCGGATCGGAAAGCCGTGCGGTGGACATAGCCTCGAGCGCGCTGTCCTTCGGCGGAATGCGGTGCTGACGCTCGGTCGGCTGCTGCACCTCGGCCTCGGCCACGCGCATGGGACCGAAGTCGCGATTCGTGGCGCACATGAAGAACACGAACACGATGGTGAGCAGCGCGTAGAAGTTGTACGGGATGGACTGCACGAACGTGGTGAAGCCGCCCTCGCCCAGGTAGCCGCCCACGGCCACGGCCCACGACGACACCGGTGCGATGATGCAGATGGGCGCCGCGGTGGAGTCGATGATCCACGCCAGCTTCTCATGGCTGATGTGGAAGCGGTCGGTGACGGGGCGCATGACGGCGCCCACAGTGAGGCAGTTGAAGTAGTCGTCCACGAAGATGATGATGCCCAGTACCGCCGTCAGGATTTGCGCCATCTTGGCATTCTTGACATGGGTGGATACCCATTCGGCGTATGCGCGTGATCCGCCGGCAGCCGCAATGACCACGACGAGCGCGCCCAATAACGCAAGGAACAGCAGCAGCGCCCCGTTCCCGGCAATCTGCTCCGCCATCATCTGGGGCACCATGGTAAACGAATCGACGAGCTGTTCAAACCCGGCGCCGTTGAGCGTGAACTGGTAGATGACCATGCCGGTGAACACGCCGATGGCGAGAGAAGAGTACACCTCCTTTGTGATAAGCGCCAGCCCCAGCGCCAAGAGCGGCGGGATGATAGACCACACCCCAGTGCTGATCAGGTCGAATCCTTCCATATACGTCCCCTTCTCTCAAGCGGCACGCATTCGCGCGGAGGTCGTTCATACGGACGCCCGCGCGAATACGCAACGATGCGCCTTAGTATACGGTACGAGCAGCGCCACGGGAACGAAATTGCACGCGATTTTGTCCGCGAACCCGCGCGAACGGTATGCACGCCTCGGAGAGCGAGCTGCAAGCCCAATGCGCGGTTTCAAACGGAAGCAGGCACCAAAGGGCGCATTCGCGATGCCCGCAATCGGAGTGCGCAACGATTACAGGACGAAGCTGGCAAACCAAAGGGCGACCGGTATGAGCCAGAGCACGAAGATCACCGCGAAGGGCCAGCGATGGGCGTTGCTCACGGCCACATATTCGCGGATGAAAGCCGTGGGCCAATAGTAGCGCGCGGTCTTGCTACCAACGCCATCGGCGGCCAACCCGATCTTATGAGCATACTCGGCCGTGCGGAACACGTGGTAGTCGCTGGTCACCACGGCGGTGCGATATGCTCCCACACCCGATCGCGCGTCCATGATGGCCTTCGAGTTGCGCAGGTTCTCCATGGTGTTGGCCGATCGATCCTCGAGCATCACGGCATCGGAGGGCACGCCGCGCTCTTCCACCAGGTACCTCTTCATAGCCTCGGCTTCGGAGACTTGCTCGTCAGAGCCACGCCCTCCCGATGCGATGATGACCGCTTTGCGGCCGCCTCCTTCCCATAGCTCGACGCCCTTGTCCAGGCGCGCAGCCAAAAGTGGCGTGGGCTTCGTCCCCGACAGGCCCGCTCCGTGCACGACGATGTAGTCATACGTGCAGCGTTTGGGCAGTCGCCGGTACAGCCAGGAATACAGCAAAAGCGCTGCGAACGTGAACGCAATGTACGAGCCCTCCATCAGCACAAGCAGGTACAGTGCCAGCAGCAGCGGGGGCGCCTGAACAAGAAGCAGCAGCGGTCCGCTCACGCACACCGCCACGGTGCAGATCGCAAGCAGCCCCGGCAGCACATTGGCAAGGCTCAGGCCCTCGCGCTTGACGACCACGAACGTGTTCGCGATCAAGAACCCCACAAATGCAACCGTGCCGAAGGGAATGGCCGCGAACCCCAGCAGCACGAGCCACGGCAGTTCGAACTGGATGGACAAGCCATAGAGCGCACAGAGGCAGAACGCGAAGAAGTACAGCGCGTTTCGAAACTGTCGCGGCTCCTTGCGGAAATTTCTCGCGAACAGTAGCCCGAACGCAAGAGCGGGAAAGTATATGAGAATGAGCTGGAGCAGCATGGTCAGCACTTTCGACGAATGGGCGTCGTACATAGTATATCGTCCGATAACGACCCGTCGCCAAATTGTTCCTTTCGGCTACGCATGCGAAACGTGCCGCCCGCGCTTTTTATACCGCGTTCGACCTGGAGCGACGCCTTAGATACTGCGAAACAGGTGACGGAAGATCGCACGCAAACCTCTGAAACGGAGGTCGACGCCCTCCTTGCCGCACGCCTACGATCAAGCCGTCGCTTCTGACGAGGCGGCTGCTGTCCACGAGAATGCAGGAGGGAACGTATGGAACTTACTCGTCGTAGCTTTTTGAAAGGCGCCGGCATCGTTGGAGCCGGCGCGATGGCGGTCGGAATCGTCGGTTGCGGACCGTCCGAGCAGACTACGGATCCAAGCGCGCAAGAAAGCACGCAGCCCGGACCGAAAACCTACTCCCCTGACGAGAGCATATCAGCCGACGTCGCTATCGTCGGCGCTGGAAACTCGGGTATGTGCGCTGCCATCGAAGCAACCGAAGCGGGGCTCGACGTCGTTCTGATCGAGAAGTCGAGCGAGCTCGGCGGCTCCTCTTTCGCCACCGAGGTCATATTCGGTTTGGGATCCGCTATGCAACATGAAGCGGGCCTCGATCTGCCGTATCGCTACCAGGTGGTGGATCAGGAGCTGGCCTACACGAACCACCACAGCGACCCGCTTTTGTGGGGCGATTACATTGAACGATCGGGAGAGAACATCGACTGGCTTCGCGATCAGGGCGTCGTGTTCGATACCGTGGACGACTACCGCGGCGTAAGCGCCTTCCCGACTGCACATTGGTGGGAAGGCAAGATCGGCACGAGCTTTATGGCTTCCATGCTGGCGCGCATCGAGGAGCTTGGCATCGCAACGCGCCCCTCAACGGCCGCAATCGACCTCAAGGTTGAGAACGGCGGTGTCGTGGGCGTGTACGCCGAAACGGATGACGGGAAGATTCTCGAAGTAAACGCAAAGGCCGTGCTGCTGGCGTGCGGCGGCATCGGCAACGACCTCGAACTGCTGCAAGAAAAGACCGGCATCGACACCTCGCACGCCAAGACCGAGTTCCCGCTACCGAACGTAGGGGACGGGCACAGAATGGCCTGGGCTGTCGGGGCTAAGGAAACCGACATCTCCATCCTCCCCTGCCTGGGGGTGGATGGCTTCGTGATCCGCGACGCGATATCCATGGCCGCCTGCATTCAGCCCGGCCTGTACATCAATGGCGACGGAGAGCGCTTCATGGCCGAGGACCTGCACCTGAAGAAGCTTTATGCGCTCGTCATCAACGCCCAGCGTTCGCAGCTGTCGGACACGTACACGTTCTTCGACAACGATTTTATCGAACTTTTGGAGAACGGGCGGGGAAGCTACGTCGGCAACCTCGAAGTCGAGCCGGGCGATCGGCTTCCCGGTCTGCGCGAACAACTCGAAACCGGAGCGCAGGCAAGCGGCTATCGCGTGGTATTCAAGGGCGAGACGCTCGAAGAGCTGGCGGCTGATATGGGTTCCGATCCCGCCAGGCTGACCGACACCGTCACGCGCTACAACGCTCTGTGCGAAAAGGGCGTCGACGAAGACTTCGGCAAGGACGCCGTCTATCTGAACGCGATCGGCTCTGGTCCCTACTACGCCGTCCACACCGATCTTTCGGTGCTCACCACGTTCGGCGGAATCGGCGTCAACAGGCGCATGCAGGTGCTAGACACCGACAACAACGTCATTCCCGGCTTGTACAGCTCGGGCGTGACCTCGTGCGGCTTGTATCAAGATACCTACAACTACCAGATATCGGGAGGCATGAACGGCTACTGCACCTATTCGGGCCGGACGGCCGCCCAGCAGATAGCCAGCGATATTCGCTAAGCCCCCTGCGCTTGCTTGGCACGGCGAGGGGGAAGGCGCTTCCCCCTTCCCTCCAGCGCCTCCCCGTTCGTCGTGCGCCTCCACGTGCAGGATCGGCCTCTTCGGCACGTTCGCCAGCTGGCGAACGTGCCGAAGGCGTTATACTCGCCGACGGAGTCGAAAGGGAAGGGACTGCATGAGGGGCATTCGCGCTCACATCGACGCATCATCGGTGCGGCCTATCGTTGGGTTCGCCCTGTACTGGGCGTGGATCGACGTTGCCCTTGTGGGCGTCCCCCTGGCGCGAAGTGTCGCTGTGAATACGCTGTTCGGCGATTTGACGTCGATGGTCTCCGTGCTGTTCTGCATCCTCGTATACGTGCTGTGCTACCGTGCACCTGCACTGTTCGAATGCACGAGAAAGCGAACCGTTCGCTGGGCCATCGCCGCACTTGCATCGGCGGGGGCCATCCTCGTGAGCTTGGGAGAGGCTCTTTCCCTCGGAATGTTGGCCGGAGGCCTTGCGCTCATCGGCCTGGGAATGGGAGCGATCGTCCTCATGTGGGCCGAAGACTACGCATCGGACGAGCAAGGACGAGGCTATGTTTGGGTGGCCGGCTCGATCGCCCTCTCGTTCCCCTTCTACCTCGTAGCCATCGAGCTTTCAGACTGGATGAGAATCGTCGCGGTCTCAGTGCTGCCTCTTGCAAGCTGCGCATTGCTCGCACCTCCGCGGCAGGATCTGCCGCTCACGCCGAAGAGCGAGCGCACCGTCTTCGCGTGCAGCGCGGCCGACGACGAGTCGGCCCGTGCCTGCACCGTGATGGGTTTCCCGCGCAACGTGGCATTCTGGTTCGCCGCTTTTGGATTTGTGTTCGGCATCATGCAGCGCTTTTCGGGTTCGCCGGTTTTCCTTGACTCGGTTCTCATGGATTTCCAGCAGAGAGGACGCGCGCTGGCCGCCGTGGTATTCTTCGTCGGACTTTGCGTGTTCTCTTGGAAACCCCACACCGCCTATCGCCTGTCCACGTCCATCGTTCTTGTCGGGCTGGTTCTCGTGCCGATATTTGGTTCGAACGGCAGCTTCGCCGCGGGCTTTATCGCCCATATGGCGTATGGCTTCTTTGAATGTATGAGCTGGACCATCGTGTTCGAGGTTATGCGCTTGCACCGAAGCGATGCAGGCGCGACGGCTGGCGCGGCACGGCTTTTATCTTCGGCCGGACTACTTGCGGGGACGCTCGCGATTGTCGTCGCGCGCACGATGTTCGCCGCGGACGCGCTTCAAATGCAGAGCATCTTGTCCTCGGCGGTATGCATCCTCGTCATCGCCACGATGCTGGTGCTTGACACCAACGGGATCGACAATGTATGGGCCATGATGAAAGCAGGATCCGACGGTGCGCCCTCGTCCGGCCGCAGCGGTGCCGAAGTCAACGGCCTGCTTCGGCAATCGGCTGCGGCGCTCGGACAGGCGCACGGCCTCACCGAGCGGGAAACGCAGATACTCGCGCTGCTCGCTCAGGGAAGAACCTCGCCGTACATCAGCAACGAGCTGCTGATCGGGGTGAACACCGTCAACACCCACAAAAGGCGAATCTATCAGAAGCTGGGAGTGCACGATAAGCAGGAGCTTATCGACATGGTCGCTGGTTTTCCCTCGAAAACCAGCGACGCTGAACACGATCCGTCGAACAACACGCGAAGCTGAGCACTCACCAGGTTGGCATCGCATCCGATCACGACTGCGTTCATAGCACTCGCACCGCCGGCTGAGCACCCACCAGATTGGCACCGCATCCGATCAGGGTTATGCCTGCTCCGCTTCCAGCTCCTGCTCGTACTCGCGGTCGATAGCGCCCTCGGCGTGCGGCGGGTCGACCTCGAAGTCCACGCGCTTCGTGAACAGGCTCACCACCGGCACGATGATCAGCGACAGCACCATCGCGATAGCGCCGCAGTTGATGGGCGACGCGATGAACGCCGTGCCCACAAACCCGGCGATCATGTTGCCCGTGGTCAGGCCCACGCCCACGATGAAGCTGGCCCACACGGCCGGGCGCGACACCCGGCGCGAGTACAGCCCCCAGAAGAAGGGGCCCAAAAACGAGCCGGCCAGCGCGCCCCAGCTGATGGACATGAGCTGCGCGATGAACGTGATGGACGAGTTGTACTGCACGAGCGCCAGCACCGCCGAGATCACGATGAACACCACCAGCAGCACGCGCATGTACGACAGCTGCTTCTTCTCGCTCATGTTCTTCACGAGGTTGTCCTTGATCAGGTCGAGCGTGAGCGTGGACGACGACGTGAGCACGAGCGACGACAGCGTGGACATGGACGCGCTCAGCACCAGCACGATCACGATGCCGATGAGCAGGTCGGGCAGCGTGGACAGCATGGTGGGGATGATGGAGTCGTACACCGGCGTGCCGGCGGCCGTCATCTCAACCTGCCCGCCGTACAGGCGGCCGAACCCGCCGAGGAAGTAGCTGCCGCCGGCCACGATCATGGCGAACACGGTGGAGATGATGGCGCCCTGCTTGATGGCAGGACCGCTCTTGATGGCATAGAACTTCTGCACCATCTGCGGCAGGCCCCACGTGCCCAGGCTGGTCAGCACGATGACGCCCAGCAGGTCGGGCAGATTCGGCCCGAAAAAGCTCACGAACGGGCCGGCCATCTCGGACCCCTCGGCTGGGATGAGCGAGAGCGTGGTGAGGGCCTCGGTGAAGCCGCCGTTGTTCACCAGCACGGCCACGATGACCGCCACGATGCCCAACAGCATGACGATACCTTGGATGAAGTCGTTCATGACGGTGGCCATGTAACCGCCCAGCACCACGTACACGCAGGTGATAACCGCCATGCCGATGACGCACCACTCGTACGGCAGCCCGAACGCCATGCCGAACAAACGCGACAGGCCGTTGTAGACGCTGGCCGTGTACGGGATGAGGAACACGAAGATGATGGCCGCGGCCGCGATGCGCAAACCCTTCGACTGGTAGCGCTCGCCGAAGAACTCGGGCATCGTGGACGCGCCCAGGCGGTGCGTCATCTCGCGCGTGCGCGGGCCCAGCACCCACCAGGCCAGCAAGCTTCCCAGGATGGCGTTGCCGATGCCGATCCACGTGGCGGCGACACCGTATTTCCAGCCGAACTGGCCGGCGTAGCCCACGAAGATGACGGCGGAGAAGTAGCTCGTGCCGAACGCGAACGCGCTCAGCCACGGACCTACGTTGCGGCCGCCCAGAATGAACCCGTCAACGCTTCCGGTATGTCGTCGGCAGTAAATGCCGACGCCCACCGCCACGCCGACGAAAATGAGTACCATGCATATCTTCTCGATCATGGGAGATTCCTTCTCGATCATATACCTACAGGTCGTGCTACTCGCAGCGGCGCGAACGAGTGTTTTACGTGAAACACTCCAACGCTACCTGCTGATTCGCAGGAGGCGCACATGACTTTGCCGGGGCGCGGCACCCGTCAGCACAACACCGACGAAGCACCACGGGCAAACCCATGTGCTAGAGGTATCGATAGGAATAATAGGAAAGGGCGCGATAGGCGGTCGCGTCGGCCTCGGGGGTCGGTTTCGCGGCAAATGCGGACGCGAGCGAGTCCGCAGGGCGCGGGGCGACGGAACGGCACACGGCCGCAACGGCGAGCTGGAGGCGCCAGCGCTGTTCGACGGCAGTATGTCCCTTCGCAGAATGCATGGGCATACTTTACCATAGTGGAGCATGGGATGTGACGAAAAAGAAGACCGAGCGTAGGAAGCGACGAGGTGGGAGGTTCGTCCTCGCGCCTCGCGTTCTTGCGAGATCCATCGTAATACGAACCACATGGACTTTAATTCACAAGGGATTACTTTGTTTTTACGCTTCACCGGACCATATCTACCGCCACGCAAAGCAAAGAAAAGCGAGCATGCGATGCTATGGTTCAAATATGATTTATAGCGTAATATTCTTATTAAAATGCGATTAACGGTTCTACGATACATCGCTCAAGATAGGCCTCAGGCAGATCGGAAGGCTCCCTTATGATAACGCGGCGCAATAACACAACCTTGTTCTACGCGACAACGTTTGAAGCCTATCCGGACAACGCCAAATTTGAAATTTGGCCCGTCATCGTAGATGTCTTTCAAAACTGGATAGTCGAGAAAGAACGACGGCAGAGAGGCAACCGTTTACCGTCTCCAGCCAGACAGATAGACTTCGATATCTCCACCGCTCTGAAGTGGAATCAGGGCATGAGATTGAGCGCCTATTCAGCATTGATACTTCGCAGTGCAATGGCTAGCTCGCTCGAAACATGAGGATCCCGCAAAGGCGCAACATCAACAAAAATATCGAGCAGTGTCATTCTTGGAGAAATACAGAAGTCATTAGAGCCGTGGGTCTCAAATCCGTCCGACGATTTCATGCCGCTAAGATCCGTCCGTCTCTCGAAAAGCTTCGCACAGGGGACAATGGATATCGACGCTCCTTCTTCCTCGCTGACAACAAGAATCATGGAGGGGGATCGCATACCAAAGCACTGGGCTATGGACTACAGCGAGCAAGACTCGGAAAGCTGGTGGCGCACCTGGCACACCTGCGTCGGGATAACAGAATCGAGCGTAGGCGTATACAGTATAACCGTGCAGGTGTCTTACAGCATCGATCCAACCTATATGCGATCCGACGTTAAAACCCCTCCGCGCAATGTTCCTGTTTGCATCAGAAAACTGCTCGACACCGAGGGGATAGCGTGCATATCGGGCGAGGATCCCCTTGACGGAAACGCCCTCTTCATTGACAAGTGCTTTTACGGACAACCTTATACTTTCAATCAGTTTTACAACGATCTCACAAAACCAATCAGAAACGTGCCGCTTGTGGCCGTCACATCAGACGACGACGGCGCGTACCCCGTCAATCCTGATGAACTTGCCAGAAAACTGACGGGCATCGCCTTCGTAGTCGCTTTGGACAAGAGCAATAAAGAACTAGACAAGGTTCTTGAGGAAACCTTTTTCGACCGCGGTTCACGGAATTACGCCTACCGGCCGCTTCGCCATTCCATTCAGGTATATTTCCCAGGGCTCAATATGGACGACCCTCGTGATGCAAGGCGGCATTATCGCTTTTCATCCGAATGGATCTCTCGGTTTTCGGGATCTATATGCGAGAGTGTCGCCAGCGATGTCATCGCTGGTTCCGTTCGCGCATTTTCCCAGTCAGACAAAGTCGTCGCGTGCTGTCAAGATATTCAGAACGCAATCGACAAAGCAAGGCGTGACGAGCTCGCAAGCAGATACAGGGAAGGGCAAAGGAAAGAAGAGCGAAACGCCGAACGAAGCAAGCTGCAAGCTCAATACAGCAAGGCACTCGATGAACTTGCCCGCACGCAACGCGAGAAGAATGCGAGCATCGAAGAAATCGCTCAGATGAGCCAACTCCTTGATGAGTCTATGGTGACGATCGAGCAAAAGGACCAAGAAATCGACGATATGAGCGAATACACGTCGTTGCTAGAAAAAGACATTGATTCCAAAGAGAAGAAAATTACGTCCCTCAAACAAGAGCTTGATAGTGTTTGGGATATCGCTCATGAAAGCGAGCAATTGCAGTGGCGCGTGAAATCTTTGACAGAGCAGCTCCAACGGAAGGGACCCGCCTCAAACGATGCATATCTCGTGGAAAAAATGGTGAGCCTTCCTTCTTCTGTTGCAGATGCACTCCAGCTTGCCGCCGAAGCCTTCCCGAAAAAAATCATCGTTCTTCCGGAAGCTGAGCGATCCGCCCAGGCACATGCTTCGGGAAGCGCAAATGAAACCTGGCAGATCCTATTGGGCCTGGCAACAGTTCTACACCCCCTCTGCTTTTCGGATAATCCTGAAAAAGATGGATCGATCACCGACACATACAAGAGAATGACGGGGTACGACCTTTCGCTAAGAGAGTCTAAAGCGACCAACGACGTACCTGCCTATGTACGCGCCCGCCGACGGACATACGAAGGACGCATTATCGACATTACCCCGCACGTAAAAGGAAGGAGCGGGAAAAGAGGAGAGACCCTGCGCGTCCACTTCGCAATAGACGAGAAAACCGAACGAATTGTGATCGGGCACTGCGGTGCGCACCTTGACACCGCGGGAACGAAACGAAAGGGTTTCTAATGACCATCCGAAATTCTGTTGAAACGGCACTCGCATCCGTTTCAAACATCGAATCGTATATTAATAAAAAATGGCCGGGGTTTTTCGACGAGATAGCCACTACGCTATCCAAGCCTTTATGGCGCATGGGCAAGAACGACATGTTCGCGATATGCGACCAAGATATCGACGATATGAACAAGGTTCAGTTCCTGGCAATACAAGAACGCGCGATCCAGCGCATTTTGCTTTCGAGCAAAACTCTGCAACGCCCAGGAGGAGCATGGGACTGCACACCTCCAATAGATTTAGCAAATCTTTGCTGCGATTGGAAGAGATCCCCCGTGGTACTCGAGTTCAACTCTTCACTCGTTGAAGAACTTCAGCGTTCCGACATCGATCAAGACGTTGATCTTTCGGAGCATCTTGAACACCTCCCGTTCTCTTGCTTCTTTATATCTGCCGAGCATCTCGGTTTCCGGCTCTCGAATGCAGACGGCAAGCTCAAACATGCGGTTGGGTTTTTCCTGGATTACGCGTGGATGCCTCGATCAGACCAACCTCACCGAGTAGAAAAGCATTTCATAATTACGATAATCGGGAGCAACGGCTATACGATCCCCGTCGTTATCCCCTTAAGATTTTCGACGATAAAAGACCTATCCGCATATGTAGTTGAAACATATCTGCAAGCGAATGGCGGCAAGAGCAAGATGATCAAAGTGTTCGTCGACGAGGATCTTCGTACGATTCTTAGCCTGCTTCTCTATATCGCTTCAAAAGAGCCGGATATAGTAGAGAAGGAAATCGTACGGAGGAAGGACACGAACGATCTTGATCGCAGTTCCACTTTCAACGACGATCAAGAGCCACTGGACGAGCCGCGAACGTTTCTCGTTGGGGGAAAATCGGGCCCTCTATCGAGGCGCATCGACACGCGAACAAAAACGCAGGCAGCGGCCGTGCGATAACTCCTCATATTCGCCGAGCCCATTTCCACACGTACCTCACGGGTTCACGAAAAGACAGAACTCAAAAGAGAATTCTGAAATGGGTCGCACAGACATCAGTGAACATGGAAAAAGAAGGCGATGCTTCGACTGTTATGGTGAGAAAAGTCGAATAATAATTGGTTTCATGATAACGCCCTCTATATCACACTACTATTGTTTACCTGTCCCAGAAAGGCCCCAACTCGGATTTCTATTTGCCATATACTGAGTATGTGTCGAAAGATCGCATTTACGAGCGTTTCAAAACCGGCATCGACGTGAGGCAGGTTGCATGGCAGTCGTATCCAGCACGCTTGCTTTCTTATCCTTGCAGCAGGACAACATTGCCTGGAAGCTTCTTCATGCGCAAAACGCGCCTATCATCATATCCATCCTCGACGAGCATTTAGGAAAGGACGTCGGTAAAAGAACCGTTGCCGACCTGATCAGCCTCGTCGATGCAGATCTCGAAGTGCTGCGCGAGCGGATTCCTGAGATAGGAACGAAGCGCTCGGCACGGGACTATTGCGAGCAATGGAGACGCGACGGATACCTTGTGCGCAAGCCGCTCGCGGATTCACGTCAGGAGACTTACGAGCTTTCCGCGGGCGCTTTGGCAGCCATAAGCTTCGCCAAAGGACTGGCGAAGCCTCATCGGGCGGCGACGAAATCGAGATTGAGCATGATTCTCGACCAGATAGCGGAATTGTCGCTCGCAACCGACAACGACATCGACCGGCGTCGCAAAGTCCTCCTTGCCGAGAAGCAACGCATAGAAGACCAGCTTGAGAAAATCGATCAAGGCACCTTGGACACGATGGAACCTGACCAGGCTTTGGAGCAGGCGCGCGACATCCTCAATCTCGCTCAGGAGATACCGCGCGACTTCGTCAGCGTCAGCGCCGAGTTCGAGGAGATCGCGAAAACCCTGTACATCAAACTTATCGGCTATGAAGAAGGGTATCAAGACACGCTCGAAGGCGTGTTCGCCGGCATCGACCATATCACGCAGTCTCCTCCTGGCCAGTCGTTCGGGGGCTTCTATGCGCTCTTGCGCGACGCAGAGGCGCTCGAGAAACTTCAAGACGACATCGACTCCATCCTCGACACCGATTTCGCGTGCATGCTCGAGGCGGAAGAGCGCCGATTCCTCAGAAGATTCGTGCAAACGCTGCTCGATCAAGCGCGCGACGTGAACGAGACCAAAACAGGGTTGTCGCGCGGTTTGAGGAAGCTTGTGCAGAGTCAGAATTTTCAGCAAGACCGCGTGCTGCGGAGACTTCTCGACCAGACCCTCGGCATGGCAAGCATGCTCACAGAATCATACAGCTGCACCTACGCTCTCCCGATCGAGCTCGAGCTTACCAAAACCATGATCGCGCCCATCTCCCGGCTGGAGCTGTACAACCCCGCCAACGCGGACGCGCAGCCCATTCCTGCGACCGTGTTCGAAGAGAACGGCACGCTCACGTTAGCCGAGCTGTACGAGCAGGTGCGCGAGGTTGAAATCGATTACGATGAGCTGGTCGGCAACGTGAATGCGTTCTTCGCGGAGCGCGAAGTCTCCAATCCAAAGCACCCCTCGATCGGCGAGATTCTGGAGAAGTATCCCGCGACTCAAGGTATCGCAAGCATCGCAGGGCTCATGGTGCTCGCCTCCGATCAGGGCATCAGGACCAATGAATCGGAAATCATCCGCTGGCAGTCGAAAAGCGGGCGGCACCTGCAAGCCCGCGTCGATACATTCCTGTTCGTGAAAGAGGTGCGCTGATGGACGACTTCTGGGATCCTTCGCCTGACGCCGTGGAGAGGTGCGACGAGGATAGGCCTCTTGACGAGAGGCACTTGTGGCCACAGGACACGGGGACGCTTCCCTATGATGCACGATGCGCGTTGCTGCAGCTGATCAGGGGACCGTACATCGACGAAAGCGACCAGCTATGGTCGGCCGTCCTGAACAATCAGCAAGATCTGTCCTCGCACCTTGCCGACATGCTTCTTGAGCTCTGCGTGGATGCGGAGACGGGGATCGCTTTCGCGCGCAACGCCTCAACGGGTGAGAGGGAGGTGCTGAAAGCAACGAGAAGCAACGCAATGACCCTGCTCGATACCATCATGGTGCTCACGTTGCGCAAAGAGCTGCAGATGGGCGGTACCAACCGAGTATTCATCGGGCAAAGCGAGCTTTTCGAGCAATTGGCTCAGTATCGACGCTTGGAAAGTCAAGACCAGTCGAATTACCAAAGCAAGCTCAAAGCGTCGTGGAACAGGCTCGTTGAAGCTCGCATACTGCTGAAAAGCGACACCGAAGACCGCTTCGAAATATCTCCGGTCCTCAAGCTGATATTTGGAACCGAAGAAGCGGCAGTGGTCAACGAAGAATTCGAGCTCATGCTCAAACGAGCGCAGGAAGCCGCTCCGAACCAAGGAGGGTCCCATGACGACGACCGTTAGCACCGTTGAAAGCGTGCCCTACCCGGGACAATGGCGCCTTGCTCGGGTGGACATGGCGAATTGGGGGACGTTCAACGGTTTCCAGAGCCTTCCCGTCGATAGGCGCGGGTTGCTTATCACCGGCCCTTCGGGTTCTGGCAAGTCGACCGTCCTTGATGCCGTCGCGGCAGTGTTGACGCCCCCGACCCAGCTGAGTCTGAACGCGGCGGCCAGCAACGGCGGCCAGCGAGATAAGGGCCGATCGATCTCCAACTACGTGCGCGGCGCGTGCGGGCACAGCGCCGACGAAGAGGGTGAGGTCGTGCGCACCTACCTTCGCCCGAAAGCCGCGGTATGGAGCGGCGTCATGCTTCGATACGAGGATGGTTTCGACATCGAACAGTGCTCCCCTTCGGAAGCGCGTCGTCATGAGGCGATCAACGTGCTGGGCATCTTCTTCCAAAAGGCCAACACGGTTAGCACCGAGGGACTGAAGAAGTTCTATGCAGTCGTCCGCGGAGACCATGCGCTCAGTGAATTCGAGACGTACGGCTTGAACGAAGCGGATATGGCCCAATTCAACAAGGATCACAAAGAGACGGGACGGGCGTGGAGAGACCATGCGGCGTTCGAAGGATACCTATGCAACATCCTGCATATCAGCAGCCCGAAAACGCTCACCCTCCTACACAAGACGCAAGCCGCTAAAAACATCGGATCGCTCGACGATCTGTTTCGCAAGTACATGTTGGACATGCCGCGCACGCATGACTTGGCCACTGCGGCGGTCGCCCAATTCAAGGAGTTGGAAGAAGCCCACGACGGGGTGGTCGACCAACGTCGGCAGATGGAGTGCCTGGAACCTCTCCTGGGCTACGAAGAGGCATACGTCGAGGCGAAGGCGACGGAAGACCGGAACCGGCAACTTCTCGACAAGCTTGCGTCGTTTGCCGACGATACCTCGATTACCCTGCTCAAACGGCGCCTCGAAAGGCAGCTGCACGATGCCGACGCACTGATTGCAGCGGTCAAAGAAGCCGAGAGCGAGCAAGCTTTCGCAAAGCAGCAGCTCGAAGCAGCCGAGGCCATGCTGAACGAGCAGGGAGGCATAGCGCTCGAAGCTGCTCGAATGCAGGTTTCCGACCGAGAGCGCCAGTTGCTCTATATCGTGGACAACCGCGATTCGCTCGAGAAGGATCTCGCAATGGCAAGCGAATCCCCTTTGCCCTCCACGCGAGAGGAGTTCGAGGCTTTGAAGCGAGCACTCGCGGCACGCGCGGACACCGCGCGCGCATGGCTGGACGGCCACGAAGATGAGAAGATAGCGCGTTTCGGAGAGGTAAGCGAACAGAAGAAGCGACATGCCGAGATCGCCGGGGAGCTTCGTTTTCTCAGGGGCCAGAAGAGCAACATCTCCTCCCGGTTGCACGATATCAGGCTGGGCATTGCACGGCACCTGGGGGTTTCAGCGGAAGATCTGCCCTTCATAGGGGAACTTATCGATGTGAAGCCCGAAGAAGACTCGTGGCAGCCCGCCATCGAGCGAGTCTTGGGAGGCCGAGCGCGCACGATGCTTGTGGAAAAGCGCCACGCGGCGGCAATCAACGAGTACCTCGAGAGCATTCACCTCGGAGAACGGTTCGAGTACGATGCGGTGCCCGACGAAGTGTCCGTCCCGGACCGGCCGCTCCACCCACAGTCGCTTGTGAGAAAAGTCACCGTCGTGCAGATGTCGAACCACGAGTCCCTCTCCCTATGGGCGAACATGCTGCTGCGTGATCGCTTCGACTACATATGCGTCGACTCCCCTGCAGATATGGAGCGTCATAATCGCGCACTCACGCGGGGAGGCCAAACGAAAGCCGGGGAGCACCATGTCAAGGACGACCGACGCAAGATAACCGATCGAAGCCGCTGGATCCTCGGCAGCACGAACGACCGGAAAATCGAGCGTTTGGAACAGGAATTGCGCCTGTGCTCCGAAAACCTCGTCGTCGCAACCAATGCGACAGCCGAGATCACCGCCAAAGAGCAGGAATGCCAAAGCCTATGCCGCACCGAGAGAAGCCTGCGAGACAAGCATTGGGAAGATTACGACAACGCGCAGGCGGCTTTCGATCTCGAACGAGCGCAAGCATTCTACGACGAACTTGCTCAAAGCGATGCGTTCAGAGAGGCCGAATCCAGGCGCGCAACCGCGCAGGGGCGTCTTGACGAGGCGGACAAAGCCGTTCAAAAGGCGCTCGTCAACCAGCAGACAAACGAGGAGCGAATACAGGACACGCGTTCGGACATCGCCGAGGTCGAGAGACGCGCAAACAAGCGAAGCACTTCTGGCATCGCGATGGACGACGAAACGAGGGCCCAGCTCATCGATTTGTTCTCGTCGGTGAATGACCGATTCGATTCGGACACGTCCCTCGTATACCAAACGTCGAACGACGTCCAAAGGATATTGGATGCTCGCGTGGCTAAAGCAGCGCGAGCCCAGCAAGATGCACGGAGGCGAACCGAGCTGGTACTGCAACAATACAAGTCCGTTTGGAAGCTGCAAGCTGCCGATTTGAGCGCGAGTTTCGAGGATCGAGATGCCTACATCGGTCGTTACCGCCAGATAAAAGCAAGTGGGCTGCCCCAATACGAACGCAAGTTCCTCGATGTGCTGAACAGCTTCAGCCAAGACCAGATAACCGCCATCTCGTCGGAAATCCGCAATGCGTTTCGCGAGGTGCGCGACCGGCTCGTGCCGGTCAACCGGTCGCTGCTCCTGTCCGAATACAGTTCCGGTATCCATTTGCAGATCGAAGTGAAGGAGCATCGGAGTCCCCGCGTGAACGAATTCCTCGCAGACCTGAAAGAGATCACTCGGGGATCATGGGAAGAAGACGACCTCGAGACGGCCGAGCGCCGCTACGCGCGGACGGCGATCATCATGAAGCGGCTTGGATCGAACGACCGATCCGACCAAACATGGCGCATGGCGTGCTTGAACACACCCGACCATATGAAGTTCATCGCCAAGGAGGTTGCGGGCGACGGTGCCGTGGTGGACGTCCACAGCAACGACGGAGGCCTTTCAGGCGGTCAAAAGCAGAAGCTCGTCTTCTTCTGCCTCGCGGCGGCATTGCGCTATCAGCTTTCCGACGAAGACCAGCCTATCCCGTCATACGGCACGATCATCCTCGACGAAGCTTTCGACAAATCCGATCGTCATTTCGCAGAGGAGGCATTGGGGATATTCGAGGCTTTCGGCTTCCATATGGTTCTGGCAACGCCGGGCAAACTCCTGCAGACGGCGGAAGACCATATCGGAGCCATGGTCATGGTTACGTGCCCCGACGATAAGCATTCGCGGCTATCCCCCGTCGTGTTCGAAGCTGACGACAGGCGGACGGAGGCCGTCGATGACCAATAGCGTTCCCTGCATGGTGTCAGTGTCCGAAGCCATCCAAAAGGCAGCGGTGCGCTTCGATAGGGATGCCCGCTCCTGGGCGGCCCTCCTATTTCGACGGGAGATCGGACAGTACGCAGATGGCGAACCTGTGCGCTGTTCCATCACTTTGCACCCTCCTACCGAGCGACGCGTTCTAGAAGACCCAGGCGCAGCTCGTACATGGGCGCAGTCATGGCGTGCATGCCCCTGGGCTGACGCGGTTCTTTGGGAAAAACGCGACTGGGGAAGTGCAGGGCCGCAGACGGTTCCCGTTCGGCTCGTCTTGGAAAGCCCCGACGCGATAGCGTGTTGCGCGAGGCGTTCCGAGCAGTGGAGCGCGCTTGCTCAACGCGCGAAGCAGCTGGCCGGTCGATGGTCGAATCGATGGTCCGAGATGTGCCCGGATGCGCATGCCGACGCGCTGGCTGCTGCGGTTCGATCGAGCATTGGGAAGTGTTGCGAGCTTGAAGAGAGCGATTGGTCCATGGCTCTGGGCGTTCTCGACTGGCTTGTCGAGCACCCTGATGCGACCCCCTACATTCGTCAACTCCCCATTCGAGGCATCGATACGAAATGGATGGAGCGCCACCGCGCTGTTGTCAATCCGCTTTATCGGGCAATGATCGGACGGGATCCAAGTTTCTGCAAGCAATCCGCCCAGTTCCGGATGCGCACGCTCGACGCTCGACTGGCGTTGGGCGGTTTGACGGAAGTCTCCGCTTCGACTGCGCAGCTAGATCGTTGTACACATCGGCCGGACGTTGTCATCCTATGCGAAAATATGGTGAACGTGCTGGCCATGCCTTCGATAGAGGGGACTTTCGCCATTCATGGAGGAGGCTATGCGGTAAAAGAACTCCAAGGGGTGTCGTGGTTCGCAACCACACCGATCCTCTATTGGGGCGACCTCGACAGCAATGGGTTCGCCATCCTCAACCAGCTACGCTGTTATTTCGACCACGTCAACTCGGTGATGATGGATGAGGAAACGTTGGATCGATACTACGATCTGTGCGTAGAGGAGTCGAAACCTAACACAGGAACGCTCAACCATCTGGAGGATAGCGAACAAGCTACGCTTTCCAGGCTGCTGGCCGGCGATACAGATCAAGGCTTCGGCGCTCTTCGCCTCGAACAGGAGCGGATCGAATGGTCCTGGGCTTGCAACCAACTGCAAAAACATCTATTGTCACTCGATACCGTCCAGCGATAATCGTACCGGCATCTCGAAAAGGAGGGCGAGGAGCATTGCAGAAGGACGGCGTCTTGAGCAAACTCATAGCGGAAACGACCAGCATCGATTATAAGATCGCTCTCGAAGAGACGAAACCGAAAAGCTGGCTCAAGTCTGTATGCGCATTCGCCAATGGAGATGGCGGCATGCTTGCTTTTGGAATAGACGACAATGGCCGTCTTACGGGACTCGACGACCCTCAGCATGTTGCCGAGAAAGCGAGCGAACTGATCAACGCCAGGATCGATCCTACTCCATCGTTTCACCAGGAAGCTTTGGAGGAGGATGGCTGTCGTATCGTGCTCTTGCGCGTTGAGTCAGGCGGCGACTGCCCCTACGTCTATGTGGGCGACGGTTCCCAAATCGTATACGTGCGATCCGGAAACCAATCGCTGCCCGCCTCTTCCGTCCAACTCAGGAGCTTGTCCATGCGGGGGTTGCATACCCATTTCGACGAGATCGAAACCGCATTTCGCAAAGACGATTACAGTTTCGAGACTTTGAGGGCTTCGTACTTCGAACGCACGGGGGATCGCTTGACCGATACGGACTTCGTTTCATTCGGCCTTGCCAAGTCCGACGGCCTCCTTACCAATGCAGGAGTTCTCCTCGCCGACCAGCCCATACTGCGCCAGAATCGCGTGTTCTGCACGCGCTGGAATGGGCTTGACAAGGCAAAGGTCGACGGCGAGGTTCTCGACGATCAGGAGTACTCCGGCTGCCTCGTAAAGCTGCTGCGCGAGGCTATGGACTTCGTTGATCGGCACAACCGCGTTGCATGGACAAAAACCGACGACGATCGCATCGAGACGCCGAGCTACGTCATGCGCGCGGTTGAAGAGGCACTCGTCAATGCATTGATCCACCGACGGTACGAAATAGGAGGCGCTGAAGTCACGGTATTCGTTTTCGACGATCGTCTGGAAATTACGTCGCCCGGCGGCAAAGTAGACGGAATGCTGCCCGAAGATGCCGATCTTGGAGCCATCGAGAGCGTTCGAAGAAACCCCGTGATAGCCGACCTGTTCCAAAGGGATGCGCTTCATGGAGCGCAAAGGGAGCGGCCTCAAGCTCATACGGGAGCGCACCGCACTCGCTCCGAACTACGAGGAACGGTTCATGCCGAGATTCGTCGATGACGGCAGGTTCTTCAAGGTGGTTCTTTGGAACATGAACTTCGACACCCCCCAAGACACCCCCCAAGTTGAAATCGTCTTGGAAGCCCTCGGCGAAAGCGAGATGAGCCTTGTTGAGCTCATGGGCAAGATAGGATTGACCGACCGCAAGAACTTCCGGGATCTCTACTTGAAGCCCTCATTAAGTTCCGGCTTGATCGAAATGACCATTCCCGACAAACCTACGAGCAGAAACCAGCGATATAGAGCGGCAAGGTAGAAACTGACCACGTTGCACGCGCTCAGCCAATGCTTATCGCACGGGCTGAGCGCGTTTTCTTAGTACCGGCTGTCGAAGATGCGCTTGGTCTTCTTCTCGCTGCGAGGCAGCTCGCCCATGGGAACGCCTTTGGCGTCGGGGGTGCAGCCGCACTTCGCCTTGAAGATCATGGCCAGCTCCTGTTCGGCGCGCTCCTTCGATTCGCCCTCGAGAGGCGTCTCGAACAGCACCGTGAGCACGTCCTTGCCCATGATATGCTCGATCATCACCTGATACTCGGACGATGCGCCGTCGGTGATGCTGATAACCTCCTCCACCTGAGCAGGGAAGATGTTGCAGCCCTTCACTTTGAACATGTCGTCGGTACGGCCGGTGAGCGTATCGATGCGCGGATGACGATGGCCGAACGCGCATGGGCAGTCGCCAGGGATGATGCGCGTGAGGTCGTGCGTGCGGTAGCGGATGAGCGGCGCGCCCTGCTTGCGCAGCGTGGTCAGCACGAGCTCGCCCACTTCACCGTCGGGCACCGGTTCGCCGGTGATCTGATCCACGATCTCGCAGTACACGTAGTCGTCCCAGACGTGCATACCGTGATGCTCGTCGCACGAGATGCCGATGCCGGGACCGTACACCTCGGTGAGGCCGTAGATGTCGTATATCTCCACGCCCAGTTCGCCGGCGATGCGCTGGCGCATCTTGTCGCCCCACCGCTCGCTTCCGATGACGCCCTTGCTCAAGCATATCTTGTCGCGAATGCCTCGTTCGGCAATCTCCTCGGCCAGCAACAACGCGTAGGAGCTGGTGGCGCACAGGACGGTGGACTTCAAGTCCTGCATCATGCGAAGCTGCTTCTCGGTGTTGCCCGGCCCCATGGGAATGGCCATGGCGCCCAGGCGTTCGGCGCCCAGCTGGAAACCGATCCCCGCCGTCCAAAGGCCGTAGCCGGGCGTGATGTGGATGCGGTCTTTGTTGGTGATGCCAGCCGTTTCGTAGCAGCGAGCAAACTGGATAGCCCAGTCGATGACGTCCTGTTTCGTGTAGGGGATGACGACGGGCGTACCCGTGGTGCCACTCGACGAATGGACGCGCACGATCTCCTCGTCGGGAACGGCCTGCAGCCCCAGCGGATAGGCGTTGCGCAGGTCGTCCTTCTCGGAGAATGGGAGCTTCTCGAAGTCTTCTTGAGTTTGCACGTCGGCAAGGTCGATGCCCTCGAACTTGCTCGCGTAGAACGGCGAGCGTTCCTTGAGCGTTTTGAACTGGTCTTTGATGAGCGCGAACTGGTCGCTGGTAAGCTGCATGATGATCCTCTTTCGGACGATGGTCTTCTACAGGGTATGAAAATGCTTCAAGCCCGCAAGCGCGAGTCTTGAAGCTAGAGCCATCGCCCTGCCGAAACCACGGCTGGAGAGGAGAAGATGTCGTTCACGTGTTCCATGCATCCATTCTAGGCGAAGCGAGCGCGATTGCAAACCCGCAACTTCGTCGCCGCGCGTTCCGCTCGCCCATCACCAGCTGAAGCAGGCTTTGCCGTTTCCCTTGCTGGCGTACAACGCCTGATCGGCCGCACGGTAGAGGTCGAAGAACGTGCGGCCGCGCACCACGCGCACGATACCCACCGAACATCCCAGCTCCACAGCGCGCTGGGCGGAACGGTCGCACCACGTCTCGATGAGCTCGCGGGCCTTAGCTTCGGCATCGTCAGCGGATAACGGATTCGTGGAGAACACGGCGAACTCGTCGCCGCCCATGCGGCCGACGAGCGCGTCGCGGGGAAACACCTGCTCCAGCACGTCGGCGAACTCGTCGATAACCCGGTCGCCCTCAGGATGGCCGAGTGTGTCGTTCACGGTCTTGAAGTTGTCGAGATCGATCATGAAGAAGGCGTTGTCTTCGGCACCCTCGATGAGCGCAGCCGCCACGTGCTTCTCGAACGCGGCGTGGTTCAGCAGCTCGGTCATGGAGTCCAGCTCGGCACGGCGCTCCAGCGCCTTGGAGTATTCGAGCGCGGCGTTCGCCTGCTCGGTAGCAGTTTTCGGGTAGTACTCGTCGCGGCGCTGGTCGAGGTTTGGCGTGGAATGATGGAGATGGGTCAGCAGCCAACGGCCGCCTTCGCGGCGGAACACGATCGTGAAACGCGTGTCCATCTCCACGAGCAACGGCTTGGGCCGGTCAGGGCGCTCGCGCACCCACAACGTGCCGATCACGAGGCACGAGTCGCAGCCGATCGGCCGAGGCTCGTAATACTCGTCGAGAATCTCGAATACGACTCCCTGGGCCTCCTGTTGATCGCGCTCGAGCCCTTCGAAGAACGACGCGATATCCGCGTAGAATTCGTGCTTGCCCGTTCCGATGAGCGACAAAAGCTGCGGATCCATGGCGCCGGCGATGAACTGAACGTTCTCCTCCGATGGCTCGATGAGATACGCATGCGCCAATTCGCGCGCCAGCTCTACCGCTTCCGCCAGCCACGCCCGATCCATCGTCTCTCGCATGGCGCCCTCGCCTTCTATTGCCCATACCACCGGGGGCATTAGTATAGCAGCATCCCTCTGAGACGGACACGGCGGAAAGCATGCTCTTTCGGTTCTACATCCCCGCCACCGCGTCGACGGCTGCCAGGTTGAGGGCGACGAAGCGGGGCTTGACGCACTCCTCGAGCGCGCGCCGCAGGTCGTCGAGGTCGAGCGGTATCGCGCCGACGCTCAGCGCACTGGCCAGCAGCACCGAGTTCAGCACCTTGCGGCTGCCCACTTCGTCG
>JABLTR010060798.1_pt1 | contig 34952 bp, 49 predicted proteins | sample 7160071 | NCBI WGS metagenome assembly JABLTR01 (sample SAMN14651230, study PRJNA627086) | human gut metagenome | isolation source: feces | host: Homo sapiens | reverse complement strand
TAAATCGCGCTTGTTTCCAACGCTTCCTCATAGCTCAGCGGCGGCAGAATACCCGGCAGCCGCTTGGCAAGCATCGACTTTCCGGTCCCCGGCGGCACGATGTACTAATACAATGTTAGGGTAAAAAAATAACGTCAAGGTCAAAATGACCGTACCGCCCGTCTTTTACCACAATATGGTCTATAACAGACGCCCAGAGCGTGTGGCGCTCCTGCGGTGACAGCGTGGCGTATATGCTGCGGAAATCCCCGGCCAGGAGCTGCCGCAGCGGCTCCAGATCGCGCCCGGCGCTCTGGCTCTGCTGTGCGGTCTGGGCCGCCTCCCGCTGCCGGATCAGTGCCTGGTACTTTTCATCGTAGGCTGCGCGGTCTATCATACCGTCCACATACAAGTCCTGGAGGCGGGACAGTTTCCGCTGGATCGCGCCAACGTCCACGACAGCGCGCCGCCGCTGGGCCTCCTGCACGTCAAACTGCGCTATGTAGGCGTCCAGCTGCGGCTGGATATGATCCAGGAGCCAATCCTCCAGGCGCGGCTCCCAGGGCGTCGTTTTCCAGGTGCAGCGCTTGTCGATCCAGTGCTGTGTACACCGATACCGCAAATATACCCGGTGAAATTTATAATCGGTCTGGGGGAACGCTTTCAAGGTGCAGCCACAGACCGGGCAGCGCAACAGACCCGTAAACACATAACTGTATTTGCTTTGCCGTGTTCTGTTCGCTCCCTGCCTTGAAACGATTTTCTGAATATTTTGAAATTGTTCCCGGCTGATGATCGCCGGGCAATAATTCGCGTTTCCGCGATATTCCCCACAGTATAAACTATTACGCAACATATTACGGATTGTATTATAAGGCAGATCGACGCCGTACCGATCGCGCAGCCAGGCGTGTGTCTCCCGCGTGCTGTTCGTGGCCTCGTAGTGGTCGAACATACCGCGCACGGCGTCGGCCTGGCTCTCTACGATCTGCACGCGATGGTCTGCCACCTCCAGCCCATAAGGCAGAGATTTGGAGCCAAAGATCGCGCCGCCGTTTTTCACGCGCTCCGCAAACACAAACTTTATTCTGTCCGCCGTTCTGTCGCTCTCATCCTGGGCGACGGACAGGCGGATATTTAAGTTTAACCGCCCGTTCGTCGTGCTGGTGTCGTAGTCCTCCAGGATCGCTTTCCAGTTTGTCCCGGCAGCCTCCAGCACATCCTGGACGCGGTAGTATTCCCGCACAGAGCGGAACCACCTGTCCAGCTTGATAAAAAGCACATAGTCAACGCCGCCAGCCTTTACGGCCTCCAGCACGCGCAGCAGCCCAGGCCGCCGTCGTATTTCCTTGCGCGCGCTCACGCCGTCGTCGCTGTACTCCGCCACGATCTGACACTGGAACGTGTCGCAGAACTCCCGCAGCGCCTCCCGCTGCGCACCCAGGCTGTAACCGTGCCGGGCCTGTTCGTCTGTGGAAACGCGGATATAAAGCACCACCCGCGCACGATACCACGAATAATTTTGCGGTTTACCGTACAACATAATAAAAAACACCCCGCGAAATTGTACAAAGGTACTATGCCGCGCGGCGTTTTTGTGCTATACTTTCTGCTGTGAGGGCGTGAAGTATGGCACAAAAGCCGTGCAGCGCGTTCTTTGGCCGTTTCCGTGCGCCAACACGGGGGCGGCCCTTTTGCTTTTATAGGGGGCAATGGTGCGTGTATATGTGTGGGAGGCCCGCCAGACTGCCGGGCTGACGCTCCAGCAGCTGGAGCATAAAACCGGGATAAGCCGCAGCACCTTAAACCGTATTGAAAACGGCCAGATCGTGCCGCGCCTGGATCAGCTGGAGGCCATAGCAGCCGCCACAAATACGCGGATCACCGCCCTATTTGATAGCCCTTTGAAGTAAGTATGAACCCCGCGCAGCCAAAAGGCAAGCCGCGCCGGGCTTATTTCTCAATATTGAGAAATGACCGCCCAAACCATTGCGCCGCCGCTCCACCCGGCGTATAGTCGAATAAAGGAGGCGACGGCGAAATGAACAGGGCGCAATACTGGCAAGCAATAAAAGCGCTGTTGCACGACGCAGACCTGGGAACACTGCGGCGTGTGTATAATTTCGTGCAGCAGATCACCCTACATTAAACCATTTTCGGCAAGCCACGAAAAAGGTTAAAAAAGGCGGCGGCCTTTACTGGTCGCCGTCCTTTTCTTTCTTTTCACGCTCACCCAGGCCGACGGCGTAACCGTACATAAAGGCGGCGTTGTTCTTGCCCAGGCCGTCCTCCATGCGCTGGATCGCGGCGTCGTCCATGTAGCGCTCCATGATTTCGGCAGGAACTGCCCCGGCCAGAAATTTGTCGATCAAGTCCCGCAGCCGCGTCCAGTCGTTCTCGTCGAACTGCGCGAACCCCTTAAAAATGGACTTTGCTAGGGCGTTGTCGCCCTGCATGATACTGTCCACGATCCCGCCCAGCGCGTCGTCCGTATTCACGAACATTTCACCCTGGCCCGTGGTGAGCCAGCCGTAGTCTACATTGTAGGCGCTGCAAATTTGCCGGGCGGTGCGATCTGTGATGTTTCGCGTGCCAGCCTCATAGTTAGAGATCGCAAAGCGGGAGACGCCGATCTTTTCGGCCATTTCTGCCTGGGTCAAATTAAGGGCTTTTCGCAGCTGAATAAGTCTTTCGTGCATTTGTTATCACCTCCTGGATAATATTATAGCTGTTTATGTTTTCAAAGTCAACACAAAAAGAAAGAATGTTTGCAAGTATTTTCAAAGAAAACTATAATATTTTCAAAGAAACAGGAGGCCGCGACGATGAACAGACCACCAGAACCAAGCTACACCGCACCGACGCCGAACCACAAGGAAACGCGCCGCCGCCAGGCCGACCTGTACGACTACAACATGGAGACGGAGGGCGCACGCATCCATGTTGAGGTATGGCTGCACGAGGAAATCACCCCGCCGCAGTCTGCCGAAATTTTCCTTGCAATGGAAGAATTACGCCGGGCAGTATGGCGCGCCACAAAAGAGGCCCGGCGGATCACCCAGGCGGCGCAGCAGCCGCCGCAAGTATAGGAGGACACCCACATGAAAGAAGAAACCGCCCGCGCCCTGACTTTGGCAGCGTGCGCGCTCCAGGCGTATGCACTGGCGAAAAGCTTTAAGCGGGAAGTGATCGACCCCTACCGCGAACCGCCCAAGGAGAACGACGCCCAGGGCCTGGAGATTATGAACCAGGACGCGATCAAGGGCTACCCGCTGAACAGCCCGGCCAGAATGAAAGAACGCTACGGCGTGGACGCCCAGGACGTGCTGGCCGTGCTGCACAAGCCGGACGGCGCGCCGCTGCCGCTGAATGAAGCCTGGAACGTGCTGGAATCCGTCCAGACGCTGATCGAGAAAAAGGCCTGCGAAACGGCCCGCACCCAGACCGTGGCCGACGTACACCTCTAAACAAAGAACTGGCGCAGCCACAAGGCCACGCCAGCCAAAGCGGGATTAGTTGTTATAGGCGTCAATAAGACCCGCCACGGCGTCGTTATAGGCGACGATAAGCTCCCGTTCATCCTGCGGAATCCCGCGCGCCTGTAAAAGCAGGAGCGCCAGATCGTGCAGGATTTTCTCCTGCGGCACGTTGAGTGCAAAGCTCTGCATATATTTCCACCCCCTTTCGCGCTGGCCGGGGCGTTTGCTCCGCCCTGGCCATGTTTTAGACATTCTCAACTGCATATATTTCTCCTTTTTCTCTCCGGGAACCCCAGGTGCTGCAACGCCTGGGGTTTTCTTTTTTGCAGGATAACACGAAAGCAGGAAAAACAAAACAAAAGAAAGAGACAACGAAAACAGCAAAATGTGGCATAGTAAACATACACAAGAGGATTAGATTGTGCAACACGCCGAAATGTTTACAAAGCAAACAAATAGGCTTGATTTTGTTTTCAAAGTGATGTATACTGTTTACAGTGAAAACAAACAAGGGCGTTTCAAGGTGGGTATCTACTGACAAGGAGAACCGCCACAAGTAAAAAATCAATGAAACAACGAAAAAGGAGAACACCATGAAAAGCATTGAAGTCACCTACGACGCGATGTATCCGCTACAGACCGGCGACTACGAACAAGGCGAAGCCGCCTTTATCCTGCCCATGACCGACGAGCTGGCCGCCGAATATCTGGCAGGACGCGCCACGGATCGCGGCGCGGTCAATCTGGTGGAAACCGCGCTGGAGGCCGTCGAGGTTATGCGGGGCCGCGTCTATGTGCGTGGCAGTATCAAAGCCTACTACGAAGCAAAGTAAACCACCCACCCCGGCGGGCCAGCTGCCCGCCGCCTGTCTGGGGCTGATCCGCCCCACCGATGATGGCCCAGGGAGGGCCGAAACAGGCCCCGCGCGACGGGGAGGAAGGAAAGAAAAATGACGGTTTTTCAAGAATTGACAAAAGGAATGAAGCTCAGCGAACCATCGGAAGATATTAAAAAGAACATGGTAAAAGTCTTTGAAAAGAATTTCAGATGCCCGCCATGGAATGACAGGTACGATGATGGGTGCAAGGAGTTCACCGACTGCGAAAGCTGCTGGTTTGGGTACATAAACAGCGAAGCAGAATAAAGGCTGCAAAAGCGAGAGCCGGACGCGATCCGGGGAGCAAGGAGCCAAAAATGAAAATTTCAACTTTGGAAATGATCCACGAAACACTGAAAAATGAGTATGAAATGGCCCGCGTGAGCTACGCGAACGCACTAAAAGAGACTGCCCGCTGCGAGGGGGTGCTGGCTGACGCCGCCGACGAAAAGGCAGCCGTGGAGGCAGAGAAAAAGCTGGACGCCTCCAAAAAAGGAAGAGACGAGGCGAGGGCCTGGGCAACCCGCGCCCAGGACGCCCTCCACGACTTTGAAGCCCAGGAATTTTAAGGAGGCCACACCATGAAATTTTATTTTGACGGCGAACTGATCCGTACATCCAAAACCCACCACTACACCCACGCAGTAGTGGCCCCGACGAAGCCGGGGGCCACAAACAAGTGGGACGCGCTGGGCTGCCGCACGTCCCTGGCAAATGCCAAGGCGCTGCTGGCACAGGAACGCCGCCGCATTGCAAAGTACAACCAGAAAACAGCCGACGCCCTGCGCGTGGTAGAACTGGAGGCCCGCCCGTGACGGCCCCAGACCCGGAGGGGCTGGACTGGCAACAGGACGAATACGACGGAATCCCGCCGCGATATATGGCCGTAACTGCGGACAAGTACGAGCTGCCAGTGGCAGTGTTCGACAATATCCAAGATTTGAGCAGATGGGCACAAACAAGCACCGCCACGGCACACGACGCCATTACACGCCAGACAGTAAGAAAGAAAGGCCCGGCGGCTGGCTGCCGATTTATCCGGCTGCCGAACGACATTGACTGGAGGAAAATATGAACGAAAAGCAGAAACTGATCCGCGAAACCGCGCAGAAATTTGAGGCCCTGCACCCGGATATGCAGCAGTTTGTCCTGGGCTACCTGGTAGCCCGCCAGAACACAAAAGCCCCGAAACAGTAACACACCCACCCCGGCGGGCCAGCTGCCCGCCGCCTGTCTGGGGCTGATCCGCCCTACCGATGATGGCCCAGGGAGGGCCGAAACAGGGAGAAAAACATGGACGAATACGAGAAAGCCGTCGCAGAGGCCCAGGCCATGGCCGCAGAGAACCAGCGCAAAATTGACATATTGCTGGCCGACATGAACCGCCAGGAGCTGCGCAACACCCGCACCGACGCCGCCGCCCTGGCCGCTCTGGAGCGCGATCTGCTAAACCTTGTGAACGGCTCCAAAATAAAGCGGGCCAGAGATCGCGGCCTCCTGCGCTGCGCTGCTGCCACGCTGCACAAGGTACGCCGCCAGCTGCTGGACGACGCAGACCGCGCCGCGCTCTGTGAGCGCTGCATGAACCCGCACGTTTTGAAAGACCAGGACGAGCTGGACGACGTGTGCGCCCAGTGCCCACTGGAAAAGACGGCGGGCTGATATGCCAGCACGCGACAGCTACATGGACGGCGGCAAGCCCGCCCGGTCTGCCGTCCCGCAACAGGTGGATATACCGGGATTTGGCGGGCGCTACTACATCCGCATAGACGGTACGGTATGGCGACGCTGGAAACATAAAGACGAACAGCTGCAAGGCCAGAGGCACGGCAGCGGCTGGGCCTACACCCTGCGCACGCCGGACGGTAGAACCGTAACAAAACCAGCGGGCAGCCTCATGCGGGCGGCGTATTTCCGAAATTTGCCGCCCGGCACTGTGCTGGAGCATAAGGACGGATCGGGCCGAAACTACGCCTACTGGAACCTCCGCCCGGTGACGCGCCGCCAGAAAGGGCTGAACAGCTACCGCCACCACGACGCGGACACGGTGGTAAAAATCGACCCACGAACGGACGAGGTTATAGCCATATACCGCAGCAGCTACGCCGCAGCAGCGGCCACGAACTGTGCGGCTACAACGATCCGCCGCGCCTGTAACGAAAAAAACAAAAACCGCCCAGGCATAGCGCCGGACGGCTACCGCTACTGCTGGGAAAGGAGGCTGGACAAATGAAAAGACAACTGCGCACCCTGCTGGCGCTGCTGGCCGTGTTGGCAGTAGACACGGCGTTCTGGGCGCTGATCTGGTGGGCGGTGCAGCAGCTGCGCAGCCTGGTTTGTCTGCTGTTTGTTATGTGCGCCGCCGTCTGGCTGGCGTAACAGAATTTTAGGAGGATATGGCAAAATGACACAAGAAGAATATAAAAAGATCACAGAACTGGAATATAAGGCCGAGCAATGCCGCGCGGAGGGAATCGACCCCGCAATAGACGACGGCACGGCCTGGGCAATGACGAACACGCGGGCGTGCCGAATGGTAACGGACGGCCAGCACTTTTGGGAACAGCCGCGCCTGATCCTGGAGTTTGACGTATTCCAGGGCGGCGTCGTGACTATGCGCTGCTACCTCCGTAATATCCCGAAACTGCCGCGCGCCGTCATTGAAAAGACACACGCAAGCGTCGCGGGCGACGATCTGCTGTATATGTTCCCGATTTACGAAACTGTGATTTTCGACCACACCCACCGCGACGCCCAGGGCCGCACCTGGCGCGAAACGATCCGGGGTGACTACCGCAAATACCAGCAGGAAAAGGAGGCGGCGGCAAAATGACAAATTTCGCGCAGCGCCTCCGCGCTCCTGCCCGCCAGCAGGAACAGCCCGCCACGTTCGCGGTGCTTTTCTACGAGATCACCCACGGCGCAAAGAATGACAAGACCATGCCCGGCTATATGCTGGAGAACGGCGTGGAGCTGGCGGACTGGCTCACGATCACAGCAGACGGCCACCGCCTCCACCTGGCAATCGACGACTATCTGGGCATGATCCAGGGCCAGCGCCCAGACTGCCGCGCCTACACAGCCATGGGCAAAAAGGACGAGCCGGGCCACTTTGCCCTGGCTCACGTCGTCGCCTGGGGAGAGCCGGACGAACACCACGCGCAGCTCATGCAGCTGTACACACTCCACACAGGCCGCACACCCACCAACCTACCCAGCAGCGCCACACCCTGCCGCGACAGCGGCGGCAACATGGCGGGCTGGTATGACAAAAACGAAAGGAGCAACGAATGAACAAGCGCGAAATCGTGCAAGCCACGGTGCGGGGCTTTTCCCGCCTGTCCTACGAGGCGCAGCAGTTTGTCCTAGGCTACATGGTAGCCCGCGCCAACTGTACCGCCAACGCCACCACCCCGGCAGATAAGCCGGAACAGAAAAAGCCCGCATAATGCGGGCGGAGGTTTGAACCATGCAAGGCTTAAATGTTGAAAAGCTCTATAAAACCCTGGCGCACATCCTGGCAGACCGTGAGGGCTGCCGCGTGTCCGTTGACGTGCAGCCGATCCAGGCCGCGCGCAGCGCATGAGGCCGTACTGGCAGCGGAACCAGGACAGCAAAGCCTGGCTTCGCCGCTGGGAGGAAAAGCGCCGCCGCGCCTTTGACGGCGGCCAGATCGACCACAGCAAGGACAAGAGCGCACCATGGAGCCACCCGGCACACTACGGTTACCTTGTGCCGCTGACAGGCGCAGCCCTGGAGGCATACAAGGGCTGGAAAATCCGCACGGGCAACACCGAAACGTCCGACGCCGTGCGCTGGGCTTTTGAGGACTGGTACATAGGAATTTGCCGGGATGAAATGAAAAAGACGGCAACCAGAGCAAAGGCCACCGACAGTTACATGGAATACAGGCAAAAACAGAACAAAAAAGGGGCCAGTGTCTAACGGCTTGACAACCGACACTGGCCCAACATCATAAGGGCGGACGCAACGCTGGAACGCTGCGGCCTACTAAAAATATAACACGGTAGCGCCGCCACGTCAACCGCAAAACCAGGGGCCGAAAGGCCCCTATAACGCCCTTGTGATAGGTACTAATGTTTCGACGAAAGGCAGCTATCGCACTATGGCAAGAAAAGCAGCACAGCCCAGGCTGGGGGCTGGGGGCGCAGCGCCCCAGAATGGCAGACAAGCCGCCCGGCAGAACCTGGCCGCAGCCACAACGGAAAAGGGCGGCGCGGCAGAGCAGAACCTCACCACCGCCCAGGGCTTGCTCCCTATCCAGCCAAAGAAACAGAAAGGCCGCCGCCCCTCTGCCGGGAAGTGGCAGCCCTACGACTACGAGAGCGCCTACGAGCTGCCCCTGGATCAGCTGACAGAGCAACAAGTCCAGGAGATGATAGACCGGGAGCGCCGCGTCGTCTACGCGACCAAAACCGTAAAGCACGGCCACCAGTTTGACGTGGAGATTTTCCCGGACTTTACCCACCTACCCGGAACCCTGCCGAAAGACCGCAGCAACCGAGAGGCCCAGCGAAACCTCAATGACCGCAACAGCCGCAAAGAGTGTGAGCGCCGGATCAATGAGAATTTCGGCCCAGACGATTACTGGGTGACGCTCACCTGCCTACCCAGGGAGGAACCGCAAACAATGGAGGGCGCCCTCCGCCTGTTTCAGAACTACATCAAGCGCATAAACTACCGCCGCAAAAAACGCGGCCTGGAGCCAGCGCGCTATGTGTACGTCACAGACTGGACAAAGAACGGGCGCCGCGTCCGCACCCACTACCACCTGGTACTGGACGGCGGGCTGCCTATGGATGAAGTTATAGAGCTTTGGGGCCTGGGCAGAAAAAACACTGTTGAATACCTCACCCTGGACGAGCGCGGCCTCTCCGGCCTGGCCTACTACATCACGAAACCGCACGCCAGCGACACCGAGGACATAAAACACAAGAAGCGCTGGACGGCCTCCAAAAATCTGCGCCGCCCGGTGGAACACAAAAACCATCAAGCCTTTGGCCGCCGCAAGGTCGAGGCCCTGGCAAAAGCCCCGGCGGATATGTTCGCCGCAATGGAGAAAAAATACCCGCGCTACTGGTGCGAGGCCGCAGAGGCCCGCCACAACGGTATAAACGGCTATTTCTACCTCCGCGCCGTACTGCGCGAACGCTGCCAGCCGGGCGACCTGGTGACGATCACGGGCAAGCCGGAACTGCTGGAACGGCTGCCAGACGTGATCCAGCGCAAGCTGGCAAAATACCGCCGTTTCGCCGTCGTGTCCGTGGACTACTCCACGCCAGGCTGGGAAACTGCCATATTGCAGCCGATAGGCGCAAAGGACAGGATAGCGTGTCCGGCCCGCGCCTGTATTGTGAACTAAACAGAGGTTTTTACACTCAAAAAAGCGAAAAAATGAGTCTAAAGGAGCTGAAAATAAGCAATGCGCCAGCAACGCGAAAAACGAACAGAGGACGGCGAACAGGAGGCCGTGATCCAGTGGGCTGCGCTCATGCGCAACGCACACCCGGAACTGCTGAACCTCTACCACGTCCCCAACGAGGGTAAGCGCAGCAAGGCAGAGGCCGCACGCCAGCAGCGCCTGGGCCTACGGCGCGGCGTCCCCGATCTGATCCTGGACTACCCGAAAGGCATATACCACGGCCTCCGCGTCGAAACGAAAGTGAAACCAAACAAAACCACCGCCGACCAGGAGGCATGGCTGGAGCGCCTGGCTTGCGCGGGCTACTGTGTAGCCGTCTGCTACTCCGCCCAGGAGGCAATCGAAACCATACAAGCCTACATAATGCTGCGCCCCGGCCAGGCGCACCCAAAAGAACAAAGGAGGACAGAAACGTGAAAATAATTGCAGTTATGGCACAAAAAGGCGGAACGGGAAAAACCACCACCGCCACCACGCTTGCTTATGACCTGGCCCGCCTGGACGGCCCTGTGCTGCTGATCGACGCGGATCAGCAGGGCAACGCCTCCCAGATCATGGGCGCATACGACCCCACCGCCTGGGGCGTGGAGAAGCTGCTGGAGCCGGACACCGACGACGCCGACGTGGACGACCTCAAACAGACCCACGAGTGGAAACCCACAAAAAAGGCCCCGGCGGTGCGCGTGGACGTTGTGGCAGCGTCTGCGGCCCTCATGGACGCAAACATGGACGTGGCCGCCGACACGGTAAACGACCAGGTACACCGCCTCCAGGAGCGCCTGGCCGCCGTCTCCGGCGTCTACAAGTACGCCGTCATAGACTGCGGCCTCTTGCTGGACATGGCCGTATTAAACGCCCTGGTAGCCGCAGACCTCTGGATCGTCCCCGTAAAGCCCGGCGGGTTTGAGGTGGACGGCCTCCTGCGCGTCCGTGAACAGCTGGAGGAACTGCGGCAGTTAAACGGCGGCCTGGAACTGTGGGTGCTGCCTGTTATGTTTGGCAAGAGCAACGCCCACAAGGCCGTCATGGCTCATTTGCGCAGCCTGGGCCACCGCGTCACACTGGCGACGATCCGCCGCTCTGTGATCGCAGAATCCTACACGGCGGCAGCCCTGCCGCTGCCTGTATACAGCCCGCGCTGCGGCGTGGCGAAAGACTACGAGGCCCTGGCCTATGAGGTCATGGCCTGGAACGATGAAAGAGAGGTTAAAGCATGACAGGGCGCAGCATTTTGGACGGGCTGAACGCCGCCAGCAAGGCGGGCGTAAAGGCTACCCCGTCCGCACGTTTCCGCACGAAAGAAATTGACATTGACAACATCTACCGCAACGTATTGAACCAGTACAGCCTGGACGACGTGGACAACCTGGCGCGGGCTATCCTGGTAGCGGGCCGCCTCTACCACAACCTGGTAGTGGTCTATGACCCGGCCCTGGACGCAGACTACAGGCTGGTATCTGGCGAGCGTCGTCTCCTGGCCCTCCACAAGCTGGTGGACGCGGGCCACCCGGAGTATAAAACCGTCACCTGTCAAGTGATCCCGAAAGGCAGCCAGGCGGAGGAGCGCCTGGCCGTGATCCTGGCGAACACACAGCGAAACAAAACAGCAGCGGATCGCGTCCAGGAGTACGAGAACCTAAAACAAGCGCTGGAGGAAATGAGAGCCGCCGGGGTCGATTTTTACGGGCGCGACCTGACCGAGGGAAAGCTCCGCGACCACATGGCCGCGATCATGGACGAGGCCGACGGCACGCTGGCAGCACTGGAGAAGATAAGCAACAGCCTAACCCCGGAACTGCGCCAGCTCATGGAGGACGGCAAGCTGAACTTTACAACCGCCACCGCTGCGGCGGCCCTCTCCCTGGACGCCCAGGCCCAGCTGGTGCAGCAGAACGCCGCCCAGGGCGAGGACAAGCCGATCACAAAGCAGGACGTGGCAAAGGCTCGCACCACGTCCGCCCGCGAATACCTCCGCCAGGAGTACGCCGCCCGCCCCTGTGAGTGTGACAACAGCCACAACTGCGACAACGTGGACAACCTGGTGAGCTTTTACCGCGACGGCGCGACGTCCGGCTGCGCTGGCTGCTGTGCCTGGTGCAAGGAGCGCACCAGCTGTCCGAAATGCTGCGCGGAGGTGGCAGCGGGCAGCCAGAGCGACGCAGACACGCCACTGCACGGCGCGCCGGACAGAATCCAGCCGCCTACAAGCCAGACCGCAGAAAACGCCGCAGAGGACGCGACAGCGGCTGCTGCACCCTTTGCCGACGACGCCCACCCGGAACACGCCGCGACCATGTGCTACTCCTGCCTCCACTGGGACGAGTGCAGCGAGAAATCCGACAGGGTGCTGTCCTGTGACAAATACGAGAACCCCGCCGAAAAGCGCACACCCCTGGCCCCGGCGGGCGAGGTCACGACCACCCAGGCAGACGCCGCCCACACGCTGCGCACCGACGAGGAACTGGTAAAAGTCTTATACGCCGCCCTGGGAACGCTGGAATACCAGGGCCAGATCAACGAACTGGAGGCCCGGCGGCTCCACTCTCTGCTGTCGGCAATGCACCGCCGCTGGATTAACACGGGCTGCTGGAAACCCTACGGTGCAGCAGAGGAACAGGACGAAAAGGAAAGGAGAAAAAGCCAAGATGTCAATAGTTGACATTCACGCCCCGGCGGGCGACGGCTACGGCGTGATTTACGCCGACCCGCCCTGGAGCTACCGCCAGCAGGGCAACGGCGCAGCGGCGCGCCACTATCCCACCATGACGCCGGACGAAATAAAGGCCCTGCCCGTCCAGACCCTGGCCGCCAAAGACTGCGCCCTCTTGATGTGGGCCACGTTCCCGAACCTCCAGCAAGCCCTGGACACGATCCGCGCCTGGGGCTTTGAATACAAAACCCTGGCATTTTGCTGGATAAAGAAAAATAAGAGATCGGGGGGGGATTTTTGGGGTTTAGGCAGCTACACCCGCCAAAACGCGGAGGTTTGCCTCCTGGCCGTCAAGGGCCACCCGCGCGTAGTAAGCCACAGCGTACACAGCGTTATACAATCCCCAATCCGGCAGCACAGCCAGAAACCGCCAGAGGCGCGGGACAGGATCGTGCAGCTATTTGGCGATCAGCGTCGCCTGGAGCTGTTCGCGCGCGAATCAACGCCGGGCTGGGACGCCTGGGGAAACGAGGTGCAAGACCATGACACAGCCCTGTTATAAATGCCCGGATCGCTGCCAGAACTGCCACGCCAGCTGCGAAAAATACGCCGCTTTCCGCGCAGAGCTTGACAAGCGGCGCGAATATAACAAGCAATTCCAGCCCATAGACCCCATGCCCTACTCCCACGAAATGGAGAAGAAAAACCGCCGCAGAAAGTACAAAGGGGGCAACCAATGAACAAACCCACGAATGAGTATATAATGGCTATAAAACCAGAATGGGTGGCGCTGATTGAGAGCAAGGAGAAAACGCTGGAGATCAGACGCACCGCGCCGTACATTTCCCCGCCCGTGTCAAAAAACAACCCCATAGACGTATGGGTGTACGAGACGAAAAGCAACGGCGGGCGCGGCCAGGTCGTGGGCCGTTTCCTCTGCTGCAATATCCGCACCTTTGACGCACACCGCGACGATCTGCTGCTGCGGCGCGCCGCCCGCGTCCCGTGGGAAAAGCTCAAAGAATACCAGGGCGACCACACGCACCTGTACGCCTGGGACATTACCTACTACAAAAAGCTGGCCGTCCCGCTGCCGCTGTCCGCCCTGGGCTGCCATTGCGCGCCGCAAAGCTGGTGCAAGCGAAAGGAGAAAAAAGCATGAAAGAGGAAACCCGCTGTTTTTACGGCACGATCCACGCAGAACGCGCCACGAATGAGTGGCAGCGCAAAAACGCCCTGCCTGCCAGGTATGACACGGCCACCCCGGCGGAACAGGCCAAAATGCGCGAATACTACAACGTGACCGACGACGAGTGCGAGGAAATGCGCAAAATTTACGCCGCTTTTCCGCCGCACCTGGTCGTCACAAAGTCCGGCTGGCAAACCCCGGACGAGTGGCTGGTGGTAGGCTGGACGAAAGAACAGGACGAGGCCGTGCGCGAGGCAATCTGGCTGCTGGAACAGCTGGGCGGGGCCTATGAGGGCTACCGCGAGAAATTCCTGGAGGACTGGGCAAAAGAACAGTATGACCCCTGGGGCTGCTGGACTATCCCGGACTGCCTCATGGAGATTGAGGGCGAAATGGTACGCACCAAAGCCCCGGCGGATCAGCAGGACGTCCCGCCGGACGAGCCGCTGCCGTTTGACGTTGAGGAACTGGAGGACAAAAACCATGTTGCAAAAAGTGATCGCGCTTGATTTCGACGGCACGCTCTGCGAAAGGGCCTGGCCTGGTATCGGCGCGCCAAAGTGGCCCGTAATCCGCGCCGCCCTGGAGGAACAGAGACAGGGCGCGCTGCTGATCCTCTGGACGACCAGAGAGGGCGAGGCGCTGGACGAGGCCCTGACCTGGTGCAAGGACGTGGGCCTCAACCTGGACGGCGTGAACACCTCCGCACAATCCTGGAAAGACGCCTACCAGAACGATCCGCGCAAGATCGGGGCCACCGAATACTGGGACGACAGGGCCGTGGACGTGACAATCGTTGAAACGCGGCAAATGCTCAAAGAGGAAACACGCCGCCGCCAGGCTGCCTGGAATACGGCAAAGAGAGCCTACCAGACCGCCCGCTGGCCCTGGCAGCGCTGGCAGCTCAAAAGAGAGGCCCGGCGCGCGTGCTGCGACTACCTGGACGTCTACATAGCCCAGCGCAATGCAGAGGCACACAAGATCTGCGAGGCCGCCCGCGCAGCCTATGAGAAAGCCTACGCCAAAAGGAGCGCCGAATGATCGAAGCAAACACAATTAACAACATGGATTGTTTGGATGGCCTGGCACAAATGCCGGACGGCTGCGCAAAGCTCATTGTAGCCGACCCGCCCTATTTTATGGGCTTAACCCACAACGGACAGCACGGCCAATTTAACGACCTGGCCGTGGCTAAGCCGTTCTACAGGCAGCTGGCCCAGCAGCTGCGCCGAATCCTCAACGATCACGGCGAATTTTATATTTTTATGGACTGGCGCGGCTGCGCGTTCTACTATCCGATTTTTGCCGAATATCTGCCCGTGAAAAATATGATCGTCTGGGACAAAATGAGCGGCCCCGGAAATTTCTACAATAGCAGCCACGAGTTTATCCTCTACGGCTGCATAGACCCGCAGACAAAAAAACACGCCCGCAACGTCTGGACGGAGCGCGGGTTTACGTCCGGCAGCATCCAGACAGACGGCGAGAAAATCCACCCGTCCCAGAAACCCATAGCACTGATCCAGCGCATTATCACGGACGCCAGCGTGCCGGGCGATCTTGTGGTAGACCCGTTCGCGGGCAGCTGCACAACCGCCGTGGCCTGTATCAGAACGGGCCGCCGTTATGCGTGTTTTGAGGTGTCCGAAACCTACGCAGCGGCAGGCCAGGCCCGCGTGGATAAGCTCCTGGCAGAGCGCCAGGCCAGAAACACAAAAAAATGAGCAGCAAGCGCGGCTGAAAGGGCAGCAAATGGAGACATACACCGAAAAAGCAATAAAAGCCATTGCAACGGGCAACGCCCCGGCGGAACAAGCGGCCCTGGAGGCCGTGATCGCGGAGGCCGTGAAAAAGGCAGTAAAGGAGACGCGCCGCCAGGATCAGCAGCAAGCGCTCCATAATACCGCGCTACTTATGGAGAACTACCGCGCCCTAAAAGGCTACGAGGGCCGCGCCGTGGACAGCGCCGACGCTGCCAGGCTCCAGGGCGCAGAAATCCAGGGCGAGGCGTGGCTCCGCTCTATCCGCAAAAATAAGGCCCGCACCGCTGTTATGCTGGCCCACCTGGACGCCGCCCTGGACGAGCTGGAAAAGGAAACCCGCCAAAAGGGCCGCGCCTATATGTTCGACGCCTACCGCTTGCGCTACATGGAGGGATTGACCGCCGAAGAAGTAGCCGAAAAGCTCAACACCGGGAAGAACAGCCCGGCCCGCTGGTGCAAGCAATTAAACGAACGCCTGGCCGTCCTCCTGTTTGGGGTGGACGGCTTGCGCCGCTGGTAAAGGAGGATCACATGAAAGCCTACCACAAAAAGGATTTACACCGCAGCAAAGACCCGGACAGAATGGCCCAGGCCGTGGCCGTCGTGGCCGCCTACCAGGCAATCGAAGAAACAGCCGGGGCAAACGCCAGGCTGAAAGCCCAGGCAATCACAGACACGGGCGCGATCCTGTACGCCCTTGTACCTGTCCACATCGGCCAGCAATGCGTCGAGAAATGGCACGCCCTCCAGCAGCGCGTCGAGGCTGCACAGCAGAAACCCACGGGCCAGGAGCTGGAGGCGTGGCACGACGAGGCAGAACAGGAACACGTCCACCCGCCCAGGAAATAACCAATACACCACAAAAAACACCACAAAACCCAGAACTACACAAGCCCCGGCGGATACCCACAGAACCAAAAAGCCGACGCTTTGGGTCTATCACAGATAGTCCAAAAGCGCCTACGCGGGAAAGTTTGGGGAAAACCTGGGGTTTTACTGGTGGCCAATCCGTGGTAAGCTGGTAGCGTGGACAAGCAGGAACGCCGGGCAGAAATGCCCGGCGCTTTGTTGTTTGTGCGCCCTCCTATAACAGCGGCCAGGGTGAGCCATAACGCCCTGGCCTATATGTGAGGCGGGGGCCAGAGGAACCAGGAGGCGCGAATCTTGCTGCTAAAATACTGCCGTTGTGGCGCTATCATACCAGCAGACCGCCAGCGCTGCGCGCGGTGCGAACAGCTGCACCAGAGCCGCCACACGGCATACAATGCCCAGTGTCGCAGCAAAGAAGCCGCAGCCTTTTATGTGTCCAGGGAATGGCGGACAATCCGCCCTGTGATTATATCTATATACGACGGGATAGATATATGGGCGTTTTACGAGCGCGACAAGCTGCTGACCGCCGACGAAGTCCACCACGTCGAAGAACTGGACACAGCCTGGGATCGCCGTCTTGATCCCTTTAACCTGTTTCCTTTGGCCCACGCCTCACATACAGCGATCACGGCTGCATACAAGCGCAGCCCCGCCAGCATGAGGGCGACACAGCGCAAGCTGCTGGAGCTGCGAAAGCGCTACTTTGAGAGCAAGGGGGGCTATGAAAAAGTTTTGGAGCGGGCCGGATTAGTCGCCCCTCCCTAGACTTTGGAGAAAACTCCCCACCAAAAACTCCCCCAAGGGCGCTTTTGCGGGCGTCCATGCAACAAAAACACAAAAAGGAGGCCCCACACATGGCCGGAAAACGACAACCGACGGCCCTTGTGGTGGCGAAAGGCAAGAAGCATCTAACAAAGGCCGAAATCAAAGACCGCGAAAACCGGGAACTGATCGCAGCGGCGGACAATATCGCGCCGCCGTCATGGCTGAAACCAGACCAGAAGAAGCGGTTCAACACCCTGGCTGCAGAACTGCTGAAAATGGGCATTTTCGCAAACGTGGATTGCGAGGCCCTGGGCCGCCTGGTCGTGGCCGAGCAGCAGTATGTGCAGATCACCGAGGAACTGGACAAGCAGCCGATCACCTACAAGCGGAGAATCCCACGAAAACCGACCCCGGCAGACAACCAGGACGAGATCATAGACGGGTTTATATGGGACGAGGCGCTGATAGTGAACCAGGAACGGAACGACCTGTTGATCCAGCAGGACAGAGCCTGGAAGCAGTGCAGACAAGGCGCTGCGGACTTTGGCCTGTCCGTCGCCCAGCGCTGCCGGATCGTGGCCCCCACCGCCAAGGAGGCCGCCAAAACAAACAAGTTTGAAAAATTCCGAAAGGAAAAGACCCCGGAGGAATGAAAAAGGCCGTAAAAGACCGCACAACACAGTACGCCCTGGACGTTTTGGCGGGCCGGATCGTGGCCGGGGAGCTTGTGCGGATGGCTTGCCAGCGCCACCTGGACGATCTGGAGCGCGCCAAGCTGGCCCCGTTCCGCTATTATTTCGACGTGGAAGCCGCAAACGACATACTTGAGTTTGCGGAAACCCTCACAATAGCAGAGGGCGAGGAACAGCAGCGCGTCCACCTCTACCCATTCCAGTGCTTTATCCTGGGCAGCCTCAACGGCTGGCGGATCAAAGGAAAGGGCCACAGGCGCTTTAGAACCTCCTACGTGCAGCTGGGCCGCCAGAACGGCAAGAGCTTTCTAAACGGCATACTGGCCGCTTATTATGGCAATTTCACGGCCTACCAGTACCCGCAAATCTACTGCGCGGCCACAAAACAAGACCAGGCCAATATCGTTTTTGGGGAAGTCGTGAAGTTTATCCGCAGCGACGACGACCTGGCCGAGCTTTTCAAAGTCCACGAACATAACCACACGATTGAGTGCTTGCTCACGCACGGCGAAATCAAGGCAATTTCCGGCGACACAAAGAGCCTGGACGGCCACCGCCCCTACCTGGGGATTGTGGACGAATACCACGCCCACCGCACGAACCAGATGTACAAACTACTGGAGGGCGGTATAAAGAAAGTAAAATCCGCCCTTATTTCGGTTATTACTACGGCTGGTTTCGACCAAAAATCGCCCTGTTTTGCCCTGTATGAGCATTGCAAAGCCATTTTGCGCGGTGGGGCGTCCATTGACACACAATTCTGTTATATCGCAGAAATGGACGAAAAGGACGACCTCTGGACGCCGCAAAACTGGCTGAAAGCAAACCCCGCCCTGGCCTACGACCCGGACGCGCTGGAGAATCTGATCCCGATAGCCGACGCAGCCCGCCAGATGGGCGGCGAGGATTTGCGCGATTTTCTGGTAAAGCAGTTAAACAGATGGGTGCAATGGTCGAACCGCGTCTACATCCAGGACATGGAGAAGTGGCGCGCGGGCCGCAGTGACAGAACCCTGGCCGACTTTAAGGGCAGCCGCTGTTTTGTAGGGCTTGACCTGTCCAGCGGCGGCGACTTAACAACCGTCGTTATTCTGATCCCCTATCTGGTGGACGGGGTGCGCAAGTATTTTATCCATAGCCACAGCTTTATCCCGGCGCAGCGCCTCCAGCAGCACGTCCAGAGCGACAACGCGCCATACGACAAATGGGTGGAGGATGGCCTGGTAACAGTAACCCACACAATGGGCGGCATAAAAACCGACTATAAATATATTTTAACCTACCTATCCGTACTGGTAGACCTCTACGGCCTAAAAATCAGCATGGTGTGCTACGACCCGCACAACGCCAGCGCGTTTCTGTCCGATCTGGAGGCCCAGGGCTGGCCGTGCCTGGACATTATCCAGAGCGCCCACAGTTTGTCCGACGCAACGGAAGATTTTCGTCTGGAAATCTACGCCGGGAACGTGGAGTATAACCGCGACGAGGAACTGCTGACCTGGAGCATTGCAAACGCCAAGACCATAGCGAACAACTACGGCGAGACAAAGATCGACAAGGAAATGCAAACCGAGCGCATAGACCCGGTGGACGCCGTGATCGACGCCTGGAAAGTGGCAATGTGCGGCAATGACGCCATAACGGGCGACGAGGCACTGGAGGCGTGGCTGGAAATGTACAACGAACACATAGCAAAAACGGGGACGACAAAATGAACTTTTTTCAATGGTTTATTAAAAGCATGACGGGGCATTTTTCCAGGGCTGCACCGCCTGGCCCAGAACCTCCGCAGCTGCCCGCCGTGGCTGCTGCACCGGAGGAACAGCCGGAGACGATCACGGCCACGGCCAAGGACGTGCAGCCCGCACCCAGGGCAGCAAGCAACGGCTGGGAACACCTGGGCAGCACAAAGTTTTTGAAATGGCTGGGCCTGGGCAGAGACAAGCCGAAAGCCGTAGAGAATGTAACATATTTTACCTGTCTCAAACTGCTGTCTGAAACCATGGCGAAAATGCCGATCAAGGTCTACACCTACGACGACGGCGGACCGCTGGAGGCGAACCCCGCCGACGACAGGCTGGCCTACCTCCTGGACGTGCGGCCCAATCCGCTTATGACGCCGACCACGTTCTGGACGGCAGTAGAAAACAACCGCAACCACTACGGCAACGCTTATGTGTATATCCGGCGTAAATTCCTGCGCCAGAAATACGGCGGACAGATTGAGCTGCAAGACCTCTGGATCATGCCGTCCAGCTGCGTGCGCGTCGTAATCGACGACGCGGGCGTATTTGCTGGAGCTGGCCGCCTCTGGTACGTCTACTCCGACCAGTACACCGGGCAGCAATACGTTTTCAGCTCCGACGACGTGCTGCACTTTAAGACCTCCCACACCTTTAACGGCCTGGTGGGCGAAAGCGTCCAGGCGATCCTGGCCTCTACCGTCCAGGGGCAGCAAGCGTCCCAGGATTTTCTCAACGATTTGTACGAGAACGGGCTGACCGCCCGCGCCGTCCTGGAGTATACGGGCGATCTGTCCGAAAAAGGACAGAAAAAGCTGCGGGAATCTTTCGAGAAAATGGGAAACGGCCCGGCAAATGCTGGCCGCATCCTGCCTGTCCCGCTGGGCTTTAAGCTCACGCCTATGGACATAAAGCTGACCGACGCCCAGTATCTGGAGCTGAAAAAGTACGGCGCGTTGCAACTGGCCGCCGCCTTTGGCATTAAGCCAAACCAGCTGAACGACTACGAGCGCGGCAGCTATGCCAACAGTGAACAGCAGACAATCGCTTTCCAGGTCGAAACCATGCAGTACACGATCAAGCAGTACGAGGAAGAAATGGCCTATAAACTGCTGGACGGCCCGGCGGATCGCCGCCGCGTGAAGTTCAACGAAAAAGCCCTGCTGCGCACCGACAGCAAGACGCAAATGGAAATCTTGAAAACCGCCGTCGAGGGGTCGATCTACTCCCCCAATGAGGCCCGGCGCTATGTGGATAAGCGCGCCGCGCCTGGAGGCGACAAGCTGCTGGCAAACGGCGGCATGATCGCTCTGGAACAGATGGGCGCACAGTACGGCGTCGATAAAACCGAGAAAGGAGGCACAGAAAATGCCCAGATTTGACTTTGCCGCCCGCGACAGGGACGGAAAGCTGAAAAATTACGGCTACCTGGACATGGAAAACCAGGCAGACGGCCCGGCCACAATGACCTTTTACGGCGACATTGTAGCCACCGAGAGCTGGCCGGAGGATCGCGCGCCGCAGCAGATCGCGGACTTTCTGGCGTCGCTCACCCAGGGCCAACAGATCAACCTGTATTTCAACAGCCCCGGCGGCGACGCCTACGCGGGCGTGGCAATGCACAATATTTTGTCCCGCTGGCAGGGCCGCAAGGTGGCCTACGTTGACGCAATCGCCGCCAGCGCGGCCACTATGCCGCTTATGGCGTGCGACGAAATCCACCTGGCAGCGGGCGCGGAGGTTATGATCCACGACCCCTGGGCCTGGACAGCTGGCAACGCCGCAGAGCTGCGAGAGGCTGCGGACAGGCTGGACAAGGTGGGCGACCACTACGCGGATATTTACGCCACCCACGCGGCGGAGGGCACGACCCGCGACCAACTGCGCGAGGCTATGCGCGCGGAAACCTGGCTGGACGGCTCCAACATCGGCCAGTATTTTGACGTGATCGTGGACGAAAAGGCAGCCGCCGCCCCGGCGGCCTCTGCGTCCTACGCACGCTATAAAGCCACGCCGCCCGCGCTGCTGAAAAAGGCGGACGCCACCAGACAGGCACAGGAGGCCGCAGAAAGCGCCACTGCCAAGCGGGCGGAAAACAACACAGCCGACGCGGCGAAAGCCGCCCAGGCGCAGCAGAGCCGCGCACAGGCCCTGCTGGCCGATCTTTACCTATACGGAACCTAAAAAAACAAAGTAAAGGAGTACACCATGAACGAAGAAATGCGCAAGAAACTGGCCGAAATCAACGCCACCAAAGCCGAGGTGCGGCAGCTGATCGCAGACGGCAAACTGGACGAGGCCGAGAGCAAAAAGGCAGAGCTGGACGCCCTCCAGCGCGCCTTTAACCTCCTGCTGTCTATGGAGGACGAGGACGAGGCCGCCGCCAAGGCCCAGGCAAAGAAGAAGCAGGAACTGCACGACGAGAAGCAGCCGCCGCTGACCTTTGCCCGGATCGGCCAGGCCGTCGTCAATGCCCTGGGCGCTGCCGTGAGCCGCCGCAAGATGGATGACACCGACCGCCAGATCATCCAGGATGCCATGAAAGAGAACAGCGACCCGGACGGCGGCCTCACTGTTCCCCAGGACATCCAGACCCGGATCAAGGAGCTGCGCCGCAGTGACGACAACCTGGAGCAGTACGTCAACGTCGAACCCGTCAAGACCATGAGCGGCTCCCGCGTCATTGAGAAAGAAGCCGACACCACCGCCTGGCCGGAAATCGACGAGAACGGCGAGTTTACCGAGGTTGAAACGCCGCGGTTTGCAAAAATCGCCTACAAGATCACCAAAAAGGGCGGCAAAATGCTGTGTTCTCTGGAGCTGCTGGCCGACACCGCCGAGAACATCCTGGCCTACCTGATGAAGTGGATCGCCAAAAAGACCCGCGCAACCCGCAACGCTAAGATTTTGGCGTGCGTGGACAAGATCACCACGGACAAAGAGGTGGCCGTCGCCGACCTGGACAGCTTGAAAGACATTTTCAACGTCATGCTTGATCCGGCCATTACCGTGTCCAGCGGCGTGTGGACGAACCAGGACGGCTTTAACTGGCTGGACAAGCTCAAAGACAAGGACGGCAACTACGTCATGCAGCCCGACCCCACCAACGCAACCCGCGCGCTGCTGTTTGGTAAGTACCCTGTCCACAAGCTCTCCAACAAGGTGCTGAAAACTGCCGTTGACGCCAGCAAAAACGCGAACAAGTACCCGCTGATCTGCGGCGATTTGTCCGAGGCCGTCACCCTGTTTGATCGTGAGTTTATGACGATTGAAAGCTCCAAGGAAGCGGGCAGCGCATGGGACAAAGACCAGCTGGCCGTCAAGGTGCGTGACCGTTTCGACGTCCAGCCCGTGGACACCGCCGCAATCATCAAGGGCCAGATCACCGTCGCTGTGGCGGGCTAAGGCAAAGGAGGGCGCAATCGGTGAAAGATGAAACAAAGGGCCTATTGCTGACACTGGCGAAAGCCTACGCCCGCATAGACTACACCGACGACGACGACGCCCTGCTGCCGCTGCTGATTGAGGCAACCGTCCAGAGCCAGGAGGAACTGATCCCCGGCTTTGACGCCGACAACATGACCGCCCGCCAGCGGCTGCTGGCGATTATGACGGTTAAGAACCTCTACGACAACCGGGAAAAGTATGGCACAGCACAGGATCGTCTGCGCGGGGCCGCATCCTCCCTTTTGGTGTCGGAAATGTACGAGGACAAGGAGGCGACGGCCAGTGTATAGGCGCGTGCGTATTTTCGAGTGCGTCAACGGCGACGGCCCGCGCCGCAGCGAAAAAAAGACACTTATCTGGACGCCCTGGGCAGATGTGCGAGACAACACCGCCAAGACCCGCGACCAGACCCAGGAAAGGCTCCAGGAGGGCGACCTCTCCCTGGAGCTGCGCCGCTGCGAAATGGCCGACACAATCCGCCGCCACCTGTTCCGGCATGACCGCACCTACCGCGTGGAGCTGGACGGCGACGAGTACGAGGTAAAAACCGCCGATTTTACCAGAAACGACGGCGGCAAAATCCGCTTTACTGCGTCGTTTACGGCATAGTGTCAACAGTTGACACCCAGGAGGACGGCCCATGCAGATACAGCTGGACGGCGCGGCCATCAAGGAGCTGGTAGCAGCCCTGGAAGCGGCAGAGGGCGACGACGCCCGCGCCGCTGTGGACAAGCGTATAGTCAAGCGCGGCGCGGATATTGCAAAGCCGGACATGGCCCGGCGAATACCGCGCGCAGCCGATCACAAAAAATCGGGCAGCGCATGGTCTAAGCCCTCCGGCGGCCCGGCTGCCGACAACGTGCCGCAAGAAAACCCGAAAAAATCCGGCGACAGCTACGCGGCCAAGGTGGGCTGGACGCTGGACGACAACAGCGAATATTTTTACATGAAATTTGTAAACTGGGGCACGCTGAAAATGCCGCCCCGCGATTTTGTGGAGCCTACCGCCCAGGCCCTGGAGCCGCAGCTGCAAAAAATCGCGGAAGAAGAATACCAGGCAGAACTGGACAAGCGCCTGGGGAGGTTTGAATAATGGACGTTATCACAGCCGCCTACAAGGCCCTGGAGCCTATCACAGAGCGCGGCGTCAAAGTACAAGAGGGCTGGTACGACGAGCGCTATAAACGCCTCCACGTCACCCTCTGGCCCCTGGCGGAAACGCCGGAGGCTCACAGCGACGACGCGCTGGAAATCGAGACAGCCGGGCTACAGGTGACGATTTTCTCCACAGAGGAACAAGAAGCCCTGCGGGAAGAAATCAAACAGCTGCTAATCAACGCCGGGGCCTCCTACCAGGGAACCGACCAGCAGCAGACCCGGATCGAGGCGGGCGTCTTTATCCGCCCGCTGCGTTTTCTCTTTTACGAAGAAAGGAGCCAAGAATGAGCGAACCCAAAACCACGGTGCGCCACCGCTATTGTGGCCTCCGCGACGTATATGTGGCGAAAGTTACCCAGAACGACACCGAGGGCTACACCGCCGAAACCCCCGTAAAGATGGCCCGCGCAATCAAGGCCAAAATCTCTGATAAATTCACGTCTGAAAAGCTGTACAGCGACGACGGCGTGGAGGGTATGCTCCAGGCGTATGAGGGTACGGACGTGGAGCTGGAAGTCAACACCCTGGCCGCAGCGGATCGCGCCGCCTTTTTCGGCCAGGCGTACCTCAACGGCTTTTTGCTCAAGTCCGCAGAGGATGAAGCGCCGGAGGTGGCCCTGGGCTACCGCGTGCGCCGCTTGAACGGCAAGTTTGATTTTGTTTGGATGTACTGCGGCAGATTTGCCCAGGGCAACGAGGAAAACTACGAAACCGAGGCCGCCAGCAAGACCGCCCAGACCAACACCGTAAAGGGCGAGTTTTACCAGCGCGAAAAAATGGACAAGGTGGACGGCAAAGACGTACACCTCTACGAGGCGCGCGTGGACGAATCCAACCTGGCAACAGAGGACACCGGGGCCGCTGCCGCGATCAAGGCGTGGTTCAGCAAGGTGCAGGAGTACGCCGCGACGGTAGGCGGTTAAAACATAGGAGGGCGTAAAAAATGGCAAAGCGCAGCATTGTGGTAAATCAGAAACAGTATTTCCTGCCGGATCACATCGACACCCAGGCGTACCTGGATTATTGCGACGTACAGGACGCGCTGGACAGCGCGACGAATTACCGCCGCAAACACTTTGAACAGATGGCCCAGGCCGTCTGTCATGTGTACGGCGATCAGTTTACCCTGGACGACGTGCTGGCCCCTGTATACGGGCTGGAACCGCCGCAAATTCTCACCGAGTTTGCGGCGCTGGAATTTTATGTGATGGAGCGCGTAAACAAGAGCGTGGAGACTATCACGGTAAATTTTACGAAAGAGGCTTGACCCCAGAGGTTGAGCTACAACGCGCGGGAGCTTGCAGCACGGCGGAAAACGTGACGGTGCTGCAAGCCCGCCTTTATTGTGACTATATGCGCCGGATCGAGGCGGCGAAAACCTCCGGCCAGGCAGTACGCGAAAATTTGCAGCTGCTGGCCGAATTTTTCAACACCTCCCGGCGGGTTATATACAGCGAAAGCGTGGACGACCTCCTGCTGGCAGCCAAAACGCTGCATTTTGCTATGCAGCAGATCGTCCTGCCAAAATTTGCGGCTTTGTCGCCAGAGCCGCCGGAACCTATCGAAAAATCAATTTTTGACGACTACGACGCGGAACAGGACGCCCAGGCGGGCTATGTGGACGAAACCGCAGACCGCTGGCTGATCTGCAAGCAGAACGTCGAGGCGGTCACACGCCTGGCGATCCGCGTTCTGCGTGAAAGCTACACAGACGCGCAGCGCGAACCGCTGGGCCGTCTGCTGGAGTACGTCGCCTACGAGATCGAACACACCGAAAAATAGCGAGGTGAGAAAAAAATGAGCGCCGGGGCAAACGTCAAGGTATCGGCCAACAGCTCCACATACCAGCAAGCCCTCAAAGCGGCCCGCGACAGCACGAAAGAGCTTGCAAGCCAGTTCAGCCTGGCAAGCACCCAGGCCAAGCTGTTTGGCAGCACCACCGACCAGCTGAAAGCCAAGCAGCAGGAACTAACCGCGAAAATTAAGGCCCAGAAAGAAATCACAAGCCTACACCACACAGAGGTGGAGCGCTTAACCAAAGTGTTGAGCGACCAGAAAAGCCGCCAGCAGGAGCTGGCGGCCCAGCTGCAAACCACAAAGGCCGCCTATGAGGCAGAGAAAAAGGCCACGGGCGAGAACAGCGACAGCACCCAGGAACTGGCAAAACAGGTGAAAGACCTGGAAAGCCAACAGAAAAAGCTGGACAGCCAGATCGGCAGTACCGAGGGCAAGCTCCAAAAGGCTACGATAGCCGAAAACAACAGCCAAAAAGCAACCCTGGAGCTGGAGAAAGCGCTGGAGGACACCAACAAAAAGCTGAAAGACGCCGCCCTGGACGAGTTTGCAAAAGGGCTTGACAAGGTAACGGACAAGCTGGAGAAAGCCCAGAAAGCGGCCAACGTCGTGTCCGGCGCTGCCGTGGCCGCTGGCACTGCTGCGGTGGCTGCATGGGACGAGGTAGACAACGGCGCGGACAACGTGATAAAAGCCACGGGCGCGACGGGAGAGGCTGCCGAAGCCCTGGAACAGACCTATAAAAACGTGGCGTCCTCTTTTGCTGCGGACTTTGACACGATAGGCTCCACGCTGGGCGAGGTAAACACCCGCTTCGGCTACACGGACGAGGCCGCCGAGGCTTGCACAACTAAGTTTCTGAAATTTTCGGAAATCACGGGAACCGACGCTGTGCAGGCGGTGCAGCTGGTATCACGCGCAATGGGCGACGCGGGCATAGAGGCGGACGACTACGGCACACTGTTGGATCAGCTGGCCGTGGCCGCCCAGGCGTCCGGCATCAGTGTTGACACCCTCACTTCCTACATAACGAAATACGGCGCGCCAATGCGTGCGCTGGGCTTTGATACGGCGTCCTCTATCGCTATTTTCTCCCAGTGGGAAAAATGCGGCGTGAACACCGAGATTGCGTTCTCTGGCATGAAAAAGGCGATCAGCACCTGGAGCGCAGAGGGCAAAGACGCCCGTGTGGAATTTCAGAAAACGCTGGACGAGATCGCGGCCTGTCCAGATATTGCCAGCGCCACAACGAAAGCCATTGAGGTTTTCGGAACTAAGGCTGGCCCAGACCTGGCCGACGCAATCCAGGGCGGGCGCTTTGAATACTCCCAGTTTTTGGACTTGATCGAAAGCAGCGCGGGAACGGTGGAAACCACCTACAACGGCGTGGCCGACAACGCCCAAAACGTGCAGATCGCCATGAACAACTTAAAACTGGCGGGCGCAGAGCTGGGCGACACAATCCAGGAGAGCGCCACCCCGGTTTTGGAGAAAGTAACCGAAATTCTGCGCGACGTGACACAGTGGCTACAGAACGCCGACGACGACACAAAGCAGAACATAGTCACCGTCGGGCTACTGGTCGCCGCGCTGGCCCCTGCTACTGCTGGCCTCACGGCAATGGTTAAGGGCGTGCGCTCTGGCATTGACGCCTACAAGCTGATCCGCGACGGCATAGGCGCGGCAGCTGGCGCACTGACCGGGGAAACAGCCCAGAAAATCGCAGCCACGGCAGCCACCACGGCGCACACGGTAGCTACAGGTGCGGCCACGGTAGCCCAGAACGGGCTGGCGGCGGCCCAGGGCGCACTAAACGCTGTTATGGCTGCAAATCCTATTCTGTTGGTAGTGGCCGCCCTGGCGGCGCTGGGCGTGGGCCTGGTGCTGGCCTACAATAACTGCGAGGAATTTCGCGCGGGCGTGGACGCGGCCATGGGCAAGGCGAAAGAAGTATTTTCAAATTTTGCCCAGGGTGTGGGCGACGCAATCACCACAGCAAAACAACACCTGGCCGACCTCAAAGAGAACTGCACCACCAAAATGCAGGAAATCGGCCAGACAATCAGCACGAAATGGAACGAGGCCAAACAGAAAACCACGGAAACCTGGCAGAACATCCAGCAGACTGTGGGAAACAAGCTCCAGAGCGTGCGCACTGATACCCAGCAGAAACTGGAGAGCGTCAAGCAGACAATGGCAACCGCCCTGCAAAATATGCAGAGCAACACCCAGCAGCGCCTGGCAGCGATCCAGCAAGCGTACAGCAGCCACGGCGGCGGCGTGCGCGGCGTGGTAGCGGCCTATATGACAGCGATCCGCCAGAATTACCAGAGCGCCTACGACGCTATAAACAACATGACCGGGGGCCGCTTTGGCAATATCCTGGACACGATCCGCAGCCGGATGAACTCCGCCCGCGACGCGGTAAGCAGCGCAATAAACCAGATTAAAGGCTTTTTCAATTTTTCGTGGAGCCTCCCACACCTGGCAATGCCGCACCCGCGCGTAAGTGGTAACTTTTCCCTTAACCCGCCCAGTGTGCCGTCCTTTAGTATCGACTGGTACGCCACGGGCGGCATTATGAAGAACCCCACCGCCTTTGGCGTCAATGGCTCCCGCCTCATGGTAGGCGGAGAGGCTGGCGCGGAGGCCATCCTCCCTCTGGCCCCGTTCTATGCGCAGCTGGAGCAAATGCTGGACGACAAAGTAACCGCAGCACTTAAAGCCATGCGTGTTGTGGTCTACGTCGAGAACAAGCTGGACGGCGACGACCTCACCGCAAAAGTAACCCCGCGCGTTTCCTCTGCGCTGGCCGACGAGGCGGAAAGGATCAGATAATGAAAATTAACGGCGAAAACCTGGCCCGCTACCGCACCACGCAGCTGACCGTCGCTTTCGGCCCGCCACAGGACGGCGCGGGCTATGAGTGGCCGGACAGTATGCTGGCCCCGATCAGTGACCCGGCGACGCAGAAATGTGGCACTTGCACGGTGGAGCTGGTGATCCGGGGCGACAATCGCAACGAAATAACGCGCACCGCGTCCACGCTGCACGGCCTCTGTCTCCCTGGCCCCGTCGAGCTGGTGCTGGACGGTTACAAAGGCGTTTACAAAGGCTACCTGGTGAGCTTTGAACCAGAGAAAACGATCACGCCGAAAGCCTACAAGGTCAAGGTGGTTTTCGAGGGCTGGCTCCAGGACACACCCGTAAAGCTGGCCTACACGGGCCAGACCCAGGCGACGCTCCACCGCGTCGGCTCCCGCCCGGCGGCGTGCGTCCTCACGATCACGCCACGGGCAGACGTGGCCGCGCTCACTATGACAGGCTGGGGCGTCCATGATCTGGTCGTGAAAAATCTAAAATCCGGGCATAGTGTTGTTATTGACGGCACAACGGGACTAATTACCCAGGACGGGCAAAATAAAGCCCCAGACGTGACGCTCTGGGCGCTGCCCGCTATGGATTGCAAGCAGCGGACAATCACCTGGGACAGCACAAACTGTGACGTAACGGTGGAATATACACCGCTATGGCTCTAAGAAAGGAGGCGGGCAGCTTTGCTGCTGGAACTGTACGACAGAAACCACAAGAAGCTGGCGAACCTCACGGGGATAAAATCGCCGCACATCCAGCGCACACTGGAGTACGGCGACGAAACCCTGGATTTTTCCTACCCCACCAGTGGCCCCTGGCTGGCCCAGCTCCTGGCAGAGTGCTACATCCGCACGGATCGCCAGGAGTACGTCGTCAAGGCCGTGGAGAAAAGCAGCACCAGCGCATGGCGCAAGGTGTCGTGCGCCCTCAACATCGAAGAACTGGAGGGCGCACCGTTTGAAGGCTTTGAAACCGTAGAGCAAACCGTCCAGGCTGCCGCAGAGTTTGCCCTGGAGGGGACGGGCTGGACGGTAGAGGCGGACGCCGACATAACCAAAAAGCGCACGATCCGCAAAGAGGACGACACCACGGTCTGGGAGGTCGTGAAGCAGATTGTAACCACCTACCGCCTGGAGCTGGAGATCGACGCCGTAAACAAGCGGCTGAAATTCCACACCCGGCGGGGCCGGGATCGCGGCGCATATTTTATCGAGCGGCTGAACCTCCGCAGCCTGGGCGTTAAAACGTCCAGCTATGGATTTTATACCCGCCTTATTCCCGTAGGAAAAGACGGGCTGCACCTCTGGCGAGACGGCCAGAACTATATAGAGAACCACCAGTACAGCGACAAGGTTATAACGTCGATATGGCGCGACGAGCGCTACACGGTAACGGCTGCGCTGCTGGAGGACGCCCAGGCCAGGCTGGACGAGGCCAGCACCCCGGCCCGCGCTTATACTGCGGAACTGGTAGACCTGGCCGCCCAGAGCGATAAATACAACGCCCTGGCCTATGACCTGGGCGACGCCGTGCTGCTGGTGTCTGAAAAGACCGACGAGCGCGAAAAGCAGCGCATAGTCAAGCTGGACGAATACCCGGACGACCCGCTGGCAAATAAGGCGGAACTCTCCAACGTCAAGCAGACATTCGCCCAGCTGCAAAAGACCGAGGCGGAAATGGCAACCGCCGACGCCGTGGCAATCGCCACAAAGCGAACCAAGAAAGTGCTGAAAGACGACTACCTCACAAAAAAAGAAACAGAGGTAAAGATCAGCGCCCTGGCGGAAAGCATAGAGCTGGAAGTCTCCAAAACCTACATGACCGTTGCAAACGGCCAGGCGGCAATCGACAAGGCCCTGGAGGCTGGCAAGCAGTACACCGACGGCAAGCTGACCGAGTACAGCACCACCAAGGAAACAAAAAGCCTTATTTCTCAATCCGCCGAACAGATCACGCTGGAAGTTTCCAAAACCTACGCAACAACAGCCAGCGTCGAGAAGTCGCTGGACACCATCCAGGCCGCCGCCAAGTCCGCCCAGGAGACGGCAGACAAGGCCAACAACGACGCAGCCGACGCCCAGGCCGCCGCCGATAAGGCAGCCGCAGACGCTGCCGCAGCCGCCGCAGAGGCCGACAAGGCCAAACAGGCAGCTGCCGACGCAGAGGCGAACGCCGCAGCAGACGCCCAGGAAAAGGCAAACGCAGCCCAGGCTGCCGCCGAAAAAGCCGCAGCAGCCGACGCACAGGCCAAGGCAGCCGCAGCAGAGGCAGCAGCCAAACAGGCAGCGGCAGCGGATGCCAAGAAAAAGGCGGATGCAGCCAAAAAGGAGGCACAGGACTACACCGACGGCAAGCTGACCGAGTACAGCACCACCGACGAAATGAAAAGCGCGATCAGCCAGACCGCTGAACAGATCACGCTGGAAGTTTCGGCGCAGCTGTCTGGCCGCAACCTCCTGCAATACCAGAATTTTGAGGACAAGACCATAGGGACAACGCACGTTTCCGCGTCTGGCGGCGTGCTAACTATGGCGTTTTCGGCAAGCGAAACAGCAGTATTTAGCGCCCGGGAAATAGCCGACACGACACTGTGGAACCTGGCACGCGGAAGGTGCTTGACCTTGTCCGGCTACTACAAAGTCATAAAGCCTTTTCAATCAGCCGCGGCGCGTCTGTCTGGGGTGTGGGCATATAAATCTGGAGCGTCCCAAACACTGCACTATAACCAGAACGCAGCGCTCAAACTGGACGAGGTGAGCGCCGACTGGATTTACTACGAAAAGACCTACTTCGACGAGCTATTGGACGAAGAACTGTCAAACCTGGGCATGATGTGCGAGATCACGCCAACAAAGGCGGAGACAGACGGCAAAATCCAGTGGAGAGACTGGAAACTGAAAATCTCCACGCCCGTACAAAGCGGTAACATACGTTCAAAGTTTGCGATGGACGCCAGCAGCGTGACAATAAACACTGGCCGTTTGACCTTTAACAGCAACACGATTGTAATAAATAGCACAAACTTTAAGCTGGACGCCTACGGTAATGTGACAGCCAAGGGCGCGTTTGAATCCGGCGACGAGCAAAGCGGCGGCTACGCTTGCATAAAAAACGGCACGCTGGTACTGAAATATAACGGCGACACAAATCTGTATTTTACTACTACTATTTCTGGCAGCAGCTACGCAAATATGCACCTGTGCGGCCCTGGCGGCCAGGAGGCAATCGTCCTCCAGGCACGCCAAAAAGAGGGCAGCGGCATATTTCTGTTCGACAAGGACGCAAACCAAAAAGCCTCCATAATGGGCAACGGCAACGCAGGATTTGGCGGAGGCGTGAGCATAGGCGGCGACTTGTCACTACCAGATGATTATAATCATGTCTTATACCTGCGCCGTTCCAAGCTCCAGCCATGCAACGGCCAAAACTCACTTTATTGCGACTGGGTAAACGTGCGTGGCACTGATGGAAACAGCTACTGGGTGCTGGCTGGTTTCGGAAGCTACCGCGGAACTTAAAGGAGGAAAACAACATGAAAATTGGAATCAACCTTGCAGCGGCGACGCTGCGCCAGAACATCCACGAGCTGATCCTGTCCAGTAACTGCCCGGCAGTGATCGTCCGCGCCACGCTGGAGAATGAGCTGCGCGCCGTCCAGGAATGGGAGGCCCAGGAGACACAGAAAGAACGCCAGCTGCTCCAGCAGGAACTGGCAGCCGAAAAGGAAAACACCCAGGCCCCGGCGGATCAGCCGGACGCCGCAACGGAACAGGAGGACTAAATGGCAAAGCTGCCCGTACTTATTACGCGGATTGACATTGACGCCGGGGCCGAGAGAAAAAACTATCTTGTACAAGCCAAACAGGGCGACAAGGCCACCCGCTTTGTTTCCGTGTTGATCGTCGAGGACGGCAAGGAGTACGCGCCGCCCGCAGACGCTGATCTGATCGCAAATTTCCAGAAACCCGACGGAAAATTTGCGTATAACGCCGCCAAAATCGACGACGGCAACCGCATTTTGGTGGAACTGACAAACCAGGTGCTGGCCGTTCCCGGTGAGGTAGTCTGCGAGGTCGAAATCCGGGCAAAGGATAGCAGCCAGGTTTTGACCTCTTGCACCTTTACTGTAAAAGTGGGCCGCAGCAATCGCAACGAAAACGCGATCCTGTCCTCCAACGAAATGACCGCTTTCGACGCCAAGTGGGCCACGCTGAACTCCAGCATGGAGGAATACGCGACGGCGGAACGCCTCCGCGCTGAAGCTGAACAGAACCGCGCCGCCGCAGAGACTGCGCGCCAGAACGCGGAGACAACCCGCGACAGCAACGAAACAGCCAGAAAGAACGCGGAAACCTCCCGCGCAAGTGCAGAAACCTCCCGCACAAAGGCAGAAACGGCCCGCCAGGCAGCAGAGAGCAAACGGGAAACAAACACCCAGGCAGCAATCAAAAACGCCCAGGACGCCACAAACAAGGCCACAGAGGCCACGAAAAAGGCGGAGGCCGCTCTGGCCGACCAGGCAGAGCTGGAGCAAACCCTGGCGGACTGCGAGACGCTGAAAGGCCAGGCGGAAACCGCCGCCAGCAATGCCGCAGCCTCTAAGGCAGCGGCGGAGAAAGCCCAGAAACAGGCGGCAGCAAACCAGAGCGCCGCCCAGAACGCCCAGAAAGGCGCAGAACAGGCCCAACAGACCGCAGCGGGCAATCAGACCGCCACAGAGCAACAGGCCACCCTGGCCACCCAGGAGCGCGTCAAGGCGGAGGCGGCAGCCAAAACCGCAGAGAGCTGGACGCCGGACGGCGCGGTGGACGCGATCTGGGCCGCACGCCTGGACGGCACAAACACCGCCGAAATTTTCCAGCAGTACGCCGCCGCGCTGATTGCACAGGGCGTAGACATTGACACAATCGTGCGCCGCTGGTTTACCCTGCTGTGGGATAACAACACCTACGGCACAAAGCTGTACAAGTTCGCCACCAGCGCCACGCCGGACGGCGAACTGATCCAGGCGTCCGCCGAACTGGGGGCAACGAAACCGGGCACGAACACAGCCGCAGCCGTTGACCCTTATTTCCCGCGCGGCGCGTTCTGGGCCGTAGAAGTGGCCTACGAGATCGAGAACAAGGAACCCGTCGTCAAGGCCGTGGCGGGCGTCAACGGCGTGGATCGTGAGACGCTGCTGTCCGGCAAGTTTGGTATGGTAGGCGTCGCCCAGAAAACAGGCTGGGTGTGCGACACTGCCGACGATAATTATTATTATCACTATTACCGCGCTGCGCCCGCCTATTTCCTGGCAGACGCCAACGCCTACAAGCCGCTGCCGGAGGGCGTGGCGGTAGACGGTAGCATCCGCCCGTTCGTGATCCACGCTAAATACATGGCGGGCCGTGGTGCAGACGGCAAGCTCACCAGCGCGTCCGGCCTGGCAGTCGTGAACTTTATCAGCATGGACGGCCAGCGCGCAGAGTGGAAGAAACGCGGCGCGGACTACTGCGGCATTTGCGGCTGCGATCTGGCGTTCCGTATGCGTATGTTCTGGGCCAAGTACGGCAAAAAGGGCAACTCCGGCACGCTGGAGGGGTGCAGCGGCTACAACTACCAGTACAAGGCCGCCGTGTCTGAAACTGGCGTGACCCGCGTTATTATGACCGCCGACCAGGCAAACTCCTACCTGGTGGGCAGCACCGTGTCTGTGGGTGATGTAGGGACGGGAACCTCTACGGATCGCTACGTCGCCTCCATGCGTGCCAAGGCCGACAAGGTGCGCGTTTTGAGCATTGAGGACGTGACCGTGGACGGCACGGCCTACAAGGCGCTGAACCTGGACACGGCGACGCCGTTCGACACCGAGAAAGACAAAACCATTGTTTCGACCATGCCCTGGCACAGCGGCAGCTGCGACAATGTGCAGGGCGCGGACGGCAGCCCCACCAGCTGCACGTCCGGCAAGGAGCCTTTTATTATCCAGCTGCTGGAGTGCCAGCCGGGCGGCTATGCGATCAGCGCCGACCAGCTGACCGAGCAGGTGCTGACCGATACCGCCTACACCCACAGGCTGGTGTTTTTCCGACAGGCGGCGCAGATCGCCACCTCCATTACAGCCGACGCTGTGCGCTCTCCTATCGTGCTAACAATGCCCACGACCCAGACGGGCCAGTGGCTGTACGAGAAAGACGTGGAGATCGACGCAGACGGCAACATGTATCCCGTGGACGCCGGATCGGGC
>JABLTR010023121.1_pt1 | contig 35399 bp, 31 predicted proteins | sample 7160071 | NCBI WGS metagenome assembly JABLTR01 (sample SAMN14651230, study PRJNA627086) | human gut metagenome | isolation source: feces | host: Homo sapiens | reverse complement strand
GAAACCCCGATGCAGAGGCCGCGGATGCAAGCGCGTCCCCGACGCAGAAGCAGGCGGCGCTGGCGGCGCTCACCGTGAGCGCCTGCGCAAGCGGCCTCATTTCGACCTCATCTCTACGCCGCGCGACATCTCGCGCGACTTTCCCTTGGCGGCCTCCAGCCGGGACGACGCCTCCCTGGCATGCGCCGCCTTCTCCGCGATGGGCTCGCCCTTGACGCGCTCGCGCATCTGCGAGAGCTCCTTTTCCGCACGCTGCACGGACGTGCGCGTGGTCTTCTCGAGATCCTTGAAGGCGTCGTTAACCGCGGGCGCGTCCTCGACCATGAAGACGAGGTGCTCGCCTTCGGGCATGGGGGCGAACTCGTGGCGGATGCCCTCGCGCGAGAGCTTCTCGTCGATGACCTGGCGGATGGTCTCGTATTCGGGCAGGCTCGCGAACTCGGAAAGGTCGAGCTTCGCCCATTCGGCCACGTCGCGGTCGGCTTCTGTGCCTCCTTCGATCGCGCCATCGCCGCGGGCGCGCTTGAACGCTATGGCGAGCCGCTCGCCGCTTGCCATCATGGCCGCTTCCCCGGCGTCCTGGCCTATGCGGATCATCCAGTCGACGAGCTTCTCGCCGGAGTCGTCGCCGAAGTCGTTTGTCATGGCTCTCATCCCCTTCGCTCTTGTGGGACAAACTGTCCCAGTCGTCCTCGGAAAACAGAGAAGGCGGGATCAACCCGCCTTCTGTAAGTGTGTTCAGCGAAGCTCCGCACGCGCGTCTCGCGCAGGCGTCTTCGCCGCTTTGTTCAGTTGTTGGATGGAATCGCGTGCGCGTCTCGCCGTGTCCTCGATGCTCGGGGCCGCCTCCATGTACTCGAGGCGCTTGCACTGCTCAGGTGTGGCACGGTGCATGCACTCGATCGCATGCGCGAACCGCTCAGGCTCCTGCACGATGCGCCCAAACGACCAGCTCTCGAAGTCGACCCAGCCCGAGCCGTCGCGCTTCAAAGTCCACCACTCGTCGCCGCCGTCCACCTGCTGCACGAATGCCAGGTCCTCGTACACGATCCCCTGGCGGAGCGCCCAGTTGCCGTGCGCGAAGAAGCTGCGCAGCTCTTCCACGCTGCTCGTTTTCGCGAACTCGTATGGGTATTCCTCGAGGTAGGGGTCGTCCTGCCAGGGGTATCCGCCTCGCTTGAGCCAGCCGTTCTCCTGGCATTTTGTCACAAGGGACTCGACAGTCTCGTCGTCGGCTTTCTGGTATCTCGGGGTATCTGCCACGGACGGCTCCTTCCGCTACTTTTACCTGGTCTTTTCGGGCACGTCCCCTAGGAGCGAGGGACGTGCCGGTTGCGGGCGGCCCGTTGGCCTTGTCCGTTTTCGATCGCCGGAGGGCCGCCCTGTCCCAGTTAACCCCACGGCTCCCTGCGACGTTTCTCGGCAGGCCGTTTCAGGTTCCCTAGGGGGTCTCTAAGTCGGAATTATTTTTTCCTCCGGCGGCGGTCGGCGCTTTTGAGCACCACCACCTTGGTCATCTCGTGGATGCGCGACACCACGGCCTTGGCGCTTTCCACCTCGTTGTTGCGGGCGAGACGCCGCTCGAGGGCCTCGAGGCTGTACTGGGAGGTGAAGATCGTGGGGAGCATGTTCTCGTAGCGGTAGTTGACCACCTCGAACAGCGTCGTGAGCGCCCAGCTGTTGGCGTTCTCCTTTCCTATGTCGTCGAGGAAGAGGATGTCCACCTCGCAGAACCTGCGCGCGCCGTCGCGCTCGTCGCCGTCGTAGCTGTCGTGGATCGAGTTGAGCATCGAAAGCGTGGTCGTAGCCTTCACGGAATAGCCCGCGAACACGAAGGCCTTGGCCAGCGCGCACATCTCGTAGGTCTTTCCCGCCCCGACGCCTCCCTGGATGTAGAGGCCCTTGCCGTTGGCGTCCGCGAACGTGTTTATGTACTCGATGCACTCGGGCACCGAGGGGTGGGCGTTGAGGTAGAGCTTGCCGATTCCCGCCTTCCTGCACCTGGAAAGCGCCACCTGCTTCGCCTTCTCCTCGCGGAGGCGCTCTTCGGCCTCCTTCTGGCGCTTTATCTCGGCTTTCCTGCCCTTGCAGTCGCAGTCCTTGACCGTCACCCATCTCACGAATCCGTCTTTTGCGATGAATCCGAGCCATTCGAGCGGCTTGCCGCAGTGCTCGCACACGCGCTCTTCCTGCTTCTCGTACGGGAGGCCCTTCTTCTTCGCCTCTTCGAGCGTGTAGAGCTGGAAATCGGGTTTCATATCGTTAGTCCTATCTATTCGAAGTGTTTGTTCTCGTGCTTTGGTATCGGGTGAACTTCCTTCATGGGTGGAAGCGAGGGGTCTTCATGGCAGTCGTCACGTGGAGGTGAAGTTTCTTCAGGCTTAGGGGAATCCGCCTCCGAAGCGTCTTCATGGGATGAAGGGTCTTCATATGAGGAACCTTCATGGTCAGCCCTCGCGATGCCGATCGCCTGCAGGGGCTCGGTCGCCACTTTGTAGCACTTGCTGCCGATTCTCCTCGCTTCGGCGCACGGCTCGGCCTCCACGATGAGGCCTTTCGCCTTGAGGCGCTTCACGGCGTCGAACACGGCGCGCTCGCTCAGCCCGAAGAAACGGGCGGTCCCGCTTTTGGACTCGTAGAAAGCCTTCCCGGAGTTCTCGAACCCGAAGATGCGGGCGTACACGACCAGATCGGCGTTCTTGAGGCCCAGATCGCGTCCCATGAAATCCCAGACCAGGACGAACCCGTGCCCCGCAAGGTCGAACGCCTCCGGTCTTCCCGGGTTCCCTTCCGCCCCGCGCATGGCATCCCTACAGGTTGGCGTCGATCGCGCAGTTCTCGAGAAGGTCCTCGATGTTCTTTTGGGTGAAGCGCAGGGAGGATCCTATGCGCACGCCCACGAGGACGCCGTCGCGCATGAGGCGGTAGACCGTCGCCGTGCTGACCTGGAGGTAGTCGGCGAGCTCGGTGATCGTGAACAGGGGCGGCATGGAAGAGGCCCTCTCTGCGCAATCGTTTTCAGTGGGAACCTGGTGCGTTTCCACCTGTCCGGCAGTTTGCATATCGACTCGCTTTCCGCAGCTGCACGACTGTGCACCGCTGTGCTCTTGATTGACTTGACCTGACGCGTCATAAACCGCAGTGAAACAAAATGAAAGGCTCCGCGTGTTCGAGGCGGAACCTTTCGAGTTCCATAGGGTGTCAGCTAGACGCAATTACTTTTGTCTTTCGACGGGTAATATCGTTCGGGAAGCGTAGTGAAATCGCGGAGCCACTCGACGAGCTCATCGCGCAATGCGAACGAGCCGCGCGCGCCGTTCGGCCATTTGCGCAAAGGAAGCGGGTTCCTCGGCGAGCTCGCGTATGCATAGACGCGTTTCTTGCTGATTCCCAAAAGATGAGCGATCTCGTTCGGGGAATAGGCATCCTGCGGCAGCACTGGCTGCTGCACGAGGCGCATAACGTACAGGGCGTTGCCCTCGCTCTCTCCCTCATGCTTGAGATCGGGCATGGTGACAACAGGCTGCTTCTTGTCTGTCATAGGTCGATCCTTCCTCGACCGATGATATGAGCAGCGCGAATACTCAACATCGGATCGTATCTCCTTGGCTGGTCGGAGAATTCGCGCAACCCGCCGAATCCACGCTCAAGGCCTTACTTGTTTGCGTTATCGAAGAACCTCCCTTGTTCCGCCAGCGGCAGAAGGACCACCTCTGAGCTGGGGTTTGATAGGAGTATTCGACGATTGGTATAATTTGCAGCGGAAGGCACCTTGATGCATGTCGACTGCTCACGTTGCAATTCCGAGCATACCGATGCAGCAGAAGGATGTCGTTACCCGGCGGTTACCCTCTGGTTCCCCGCGGTTTCCTCGTTATGGAATCGAAAGGAAGCAAACGCGTCCGACTGAGATTAAGACGGTGAGTGAGGTAGCTAAAAAGGGAAAACATATTTCTAATGACTTTGTCTTCTCGGGCTACGTCCGTGCATTGAAAGATGCCTGGATTGGCACTATCGCAGACGCTGACTTGATTGAGCTGCTCTATGGACTGATTGCACGCCCGCTTAGCCTCAAAGGGCAAACAGGGCAGCCTATTGGCTGCTCGAAAAAAGAAGCTAGCGACATCATGAATCGCAAGAAAGAAGCGCACGGCGAGATCAGGAGACACTGCAGGGACACAGTTGTAGAGGATTCTATTGTTGAGAATTTTGAGAAATCTGTTCTTCCCAGACTCAACGAATGCAAATTCGATTTGTTGCGAAATGAGCTAACCGCCCTCATTCTTGATTCAGACTGCTCCAAAGCGGTGAAAGACGAGCTTTTGCCCTTAGCGAATCAAGAGAACCTTGCGCCCTTCCTTGCGCGTTCGCTGCAGCTGTCCTTTTCTTGGGACAACAAGCTCTCCAAGATATCTGAGCCAGAGGAAGACAAGCTGCCGCTCCCGAAATTTAAAGGAAGAATAGATCCTGAAGTCCCTGAAGATGTTGCCGAATGCGAGCTACCCTACATCGATGCGCTCGTTAGAGTCTACAGCGAAGAAGAAAACGCCGAATTCGCTTCGGCAGATGAAATTGATGAATTCCCAAGGTACAAAGATCATCTCACAAGGCAGCGAAAAGACTACTACTCGGCGGAATTCATAAGACGTTGCATGAGGGATACCTATGACGCGGAAGGCGATGACCAATTCGAGATCCTCGAAGAAGAGGTATTCAACGGGGTCATTGACATCCACGGGCGCGAATTCGATACGGGAAGGCAGAGGCTGGATGAGGTTCTCACGCAGGCTGCGAATCTCAACATGGATGGAGTCTGGGTAAATCGTGACACCGACTGGATAAGGACTTATGTCAAAAAAGGCGTATGCCACATCCTTGTGAATGACAGAAGAATTAGGGGGTGGCTAGATGAGGACCGATAGGGTTTTTAACACCGCCTTTGAGACTTCCCTGAGGATTCTGCTGCTCCTCGACGTATCGGACATTGATCTGGATGAGCAAACCATTCGAGCTGCCGACTTTATCGCTACCTACGGTAAAGAGTTCGAACTGTCTGACGATTCTCCGAATGGGGATAACCCCTACATGTACTGCGAACTAGCGGCGCGAAAGTCATTGACGAACGAGGCGATGAAGCTTCTCGTGCTTGATGGGTTCGTCTTGCCAAGCGCGACTGAAAGCGGGTTCTTATATAGGATCACCCTACGCGGTCATCGCTATGCAAGCTCGTTGGAATCGAGATACGCAGAAGAGTACCAGCGAGCAGCATCGTCAGCCCTCGGGTTGATCGAGGCCAGAGGAATAGCTTCCGTATTCGCTGTTATCAGGGAGAAGGCAAGGTACGCAAGCGAGATGGAGCTGGACAATGAATAACTTTATCGTCACGCGACTGTCCGCAACCAGCACGTCGGGAAAGATTTCGACAGTGCATCTCGAACCGGGAGTGAACATAGTCTGCGGCCCTTCGAATAGCGGAAAGTCGATGATTGTCAACTGCCTCGATTACCTTTTTGGAGGCAAGAAAGAACCCTTTGATCCGCAGGTAGAGGAATACGACCGCGTTTCAATGCAGCTCGTTAACGAAAATGGCGAGATGTTGATTGTCGAAAGAGCAATCGGGCTTGAGGACGGGCAGGCGAAACCCATCAACGAAGTAGCCATCGACTCGGAAGTTGACGGGATAGAAGGCGGTGTATACAAAGTAAAGCCGAGTGAGAAGTCCAAGGGAAAATCCTATATGGATATTCTCATGCAAATACTCGGCATACCAAATACCGTCAAGATCATTTCCAACCAGCAAGGAAAGACCCAAAGGCTTTCCCCCAGAACCTTCTTTCATCAACTCTGTATAAAAGAAGAAGATATCTTCAAAGAGAAGTCGATTATCGAAAACCCGGGCTATAACTCGGTCACGCCCTGCATCAACGCGCTTGCATACCTCATCTATGAAGGAGGTGTCCAAGAGAACGACTACGAAGATCCCGAGATAAGAAAAGCAAAGAAGAAGGCAGTAATCGCCTATATTTCCGGCAAAATCTCGTCTTTAGAAAGCAAGCGAGAAGAACTTCAGGAGGAGATCGAGAAAGCCGGCACGGCAGATGTTGAAACGCTAATTTCCGAGATGATGGAAGAAATTAGCGCCGTTGACACAGAGATAACAAATGCTCAAAAGGAAAGCCAGAAGCTTTTGAGCGACATCTACGAAACAGACGCTAAGTTGACTTTAGAGAAACAACTCAAGGGGAGGTACAGAGCACTCCATTCCCAATACGATTCAGACGTGAAGAGACTGGAATTCATCATCGAAGGAGAAGGCAGCAAACCGGACGATGAACAAAGCAGGTGTCCTTTCTGCGATTCAGAAATACACACTCCCCGTGACAGAGAATCCTATATCGAGGCGTCAAAGGCAGAGCTCGAGAAAGTGCGCCTTCAGATAAACGACCTAAGAGCCCTCGAAGACGAGACGGACGAGCGTATCTCCGTGTTAAATTCTAGACAAGCTTCCCTTCAGGCCAAAAGCAGTTCCGTCAAAGACCTTCTGGCAAAAGAGTTTCACCCAAAGGCGGAAAAGCTCCGGGAGGAATTGGCAAACTACCAGCGAATCGCCCAGCTCAAGCAAGAGGCAGAGATCCTCGATGACATAGTCAGCGAATTCGGTTTGGATATCTTTGAAAAGAACAGCGAAGACGAATCAGAAGAAAAATACGATGCGAAAGAAATGTTCGACACGTCAGTATTCAGCAGGTTGAGCTCAGCCGTTTGCCAAGCAATAAGAGAGTGTAACTATCCCGAATTCAGGATTGCGGGGTTGTCGCGAAGCACGTTCGATGTCGTCGTGAACGATAAAGACAAAAGGCATGAGGGAAAAGGCTTCAGAGCCTTCCTTAATGCCCTTTTCGCATTCACCCTCATGAAGTTCATCGAAGACGAAGGCATGCATAAACCCAAGATGCTCATAATGGACTCACCAATCCTGAGTCTGAAACAGGATGTGACTGATCCTGCGTCAGACGATATGAAGAGCTCGCTTTTCAGCTACATCATCAGAAACTGCGGCTCTTGCCAAGTGCTGATAGCCGAAAACGATATTCCAGAGAACGTTGACTATGGCGATGTGAATATCATCAAATTCGGACGAGGAGAGGACACTCTTAGGCAAGGATTTCTGATCAGAGGCTAGAACAGTCCTGCTGGGACAGTTTGTCCCAGCAAACAGTTCGGCTATGTTATCCGCTTGTATTAAACAACACAGCAATTGATGGTTGTCTTGCCAGAACGTTTACCCCATAAGGCGAATCGGTTAGCTCCTCGTCACCCGATAAAACGTAAACCCTTCTTCATTCTGGTAAGTCTCAATCGTAGAGCTGGTACCTCTTAGTCTTCGCTTTAAACCTGCAATCAAAGAACGTCCTTCGTCTGGCGATATCCCGTCAACCAGTCCGTTTGCGTAAAGACTTGCGAGATTCGCATAATCCCGCGCTTCCATGATGGAAGAATTTGACTCAGGGGTCGCCCTCTCAGTAGGAGAGGCTTCGTAGAGCGCAGCTGCTTTTGCGTAGTTTCGGGGAATCCATCTGCCGCAGAAATACTCCCTCGCCAAACGTAAATTCATCGACCGGCATTCCATGTCGGAAAGGATACGCTCTCCCTTGCTGGGCGAGGCGCTTGCAATCAACCCGCGCAGGTGCAACCCTGCATATTGGATCTTCTCATCCCAGAGTAAGTTCTCTATGCCACGAATTTCGAAATAATGCGCCGCTTTGCTGTAGTCGATTGGCGTTATGTCGTCTCCAAAATAGTATGCATAAGCAAGATTCGATGCGGCCGGCGTATACCCCTCGCTAACCAAAGCTTCGTTGAATCTATGCCAGAGAAGAAGCGACGAATGCCTGTCCTCGGGAAATCGCGATAGCCATTTCTTAAATGCCGTTCCATAAGATGCAAGAGGATCGGAGGAAGAAGCAATATCGCGTGCTTCCATTTTCGCCTGACGCTCCAAATCTCTCATCAGGCTAAAATGCTCATCAAACTCCTCCCTGTTCGCATCTCTCGTTTCTTGGATAATCTTGAGGGACGCCGCAGAAAAGCCCTCGTACCGCTCCCTGCTTAGCATTCCATCTGCGCTTTCCACAAAACGCTCTATACGGTCAAGAGCCTCATATGACCATGGCTTTACATATTCCCATGGCTCGTTTGTCGATTCATGCGAATCGTAGTTCTTGTCATTGACTATATCGACAAAGAGTTTGTATTGCGCATCGGGAAGCCAAATCTCTAAGGGATGAATATGCAATACGATCGTCCGCAAGGCGGTCAAATCCCAGCTACTCATGTTGACATTCTCAAGTCCAATATGTTCAATTTGCCTGATAACGGCTTCATAGCTCGCTTTGTAGCGAGGTTCTTCGTCTTTTCTCCTACACGCTTCCTCTCGGATGCGCGCGACTTCCTTTATCCAGCTCTCCTTGTCTGGACATCTTTCCTCAACCAGCAGCCCTAGATATCTCTGGATCACTCTCGTCGCAGTTTTCTTTACGTTATGAATTACTTGGCTGCTGTCGTTCATTATCATTCCTATTCTTTGACTTTAATATCGAGAAGCCTTTGTCCATTCAACATACGACTTCTCCAACCTTCAGAGAAAAAAGATGTCACAATCCTATGACTTGTTTATCGACCGCTGTTCGGGCGGCGACATCGTTGCAGACTGCAGTGAGCTTATCTAGATAGAGTTTAGTTGCTGCACGATAATCTTCGACCAGCAACGCTAAAGTTGCCTGATTGCAATTGCGCAATCCATTGAAACGACGCGTCCAAGTTAGTTCCCTAGGGCAAAACAAGGATACTTTCGGCGACATACCGAATAGCCACCTGAAAAATGTCGGAGAGAGCTGCACTCTTATGCAAACATATCCGACGGCGGCATCCTCATCGACGTGCTCGAACTTGATGTCATTACCGAATGCATCATAGACGTATTTCGCATGCGAGCCCTCTACGCGAAGGAAGAGCGTCCTACATACCCCGTCGCCATACATGTCGAGCTTCTCGGTGACGTCCCTTATAACCGAACAGGACAGTTCTTTCATTCGCGACGTGGCCCTTGCCTTTCTTCCGGTTGTCACATCCTTCATCCGGTCGAGGCGCCTGTACCACGCCTCACCATCGGGGGAGTTTTCCGTGGGAACGCAGGTCTCGAGGTAGTAGTGCCCGAAGCTGTAGACGAGAGCGACGGGCATCTCTTCCTTCTCCTCCGATTCGCATACAGATCCGTTCATGAGGTGGCTTACGTATTTGAAAGTGACCGTCCTGCCCTCGTTGATTGCCTTGGAAGCGGCATTTGCCGCTCGGAAGACATCTACGTAATCGCTGGTCTGCCGTTCGTCGACGTAGACAGTTCCGACGACTTCGTCCTGTTTCCCCTCGGGCATCGTTCCGACAATCTTGCCGCCTAGCCTCTCTCGCTGGTCAGGGCTCAGGTACTTGCATGTCTTCACCAGGTTGACGAGAGCGGCCGCCTCGTCGGGTGTCACGAACCGCTGAACACAGCGAAAGCCCTTCTTGTCGCCTTTGGAAGCCGCTTTTATTTCCATTCCGAAGGGAGGATTATCGGCAAGCGCCCTCAGGTCATCCAGCACCGTATTCTCGGAAGGAGCGCTTCCGCTGCGCAATCCGATTATTCGGGAGATCTCCTTTGCGGTGAGGCCCTCCTCATCGTCGGAGAAGACCCTGAGTATCTCCAATACCGCAAGCAGCCTCTCCCGAGTTGGAAGCGGTCTTCCGTCTTTCGACGGGCTTTTTCCAACATGCGGTGGAAGCAGCCGTTCGATTTCCTCTCTAGAGATGGTTCTCGACATATCCCCTCCGATCTTGATGACCTTAATTATTTTAGGTCTTAGAGATGATCCTGACGAGCGGGATCGAGACGATTCGCCAATAATCAATTCGTCCCCACAGTGATAGGAGGAAGAAATGGCAACCATCGACTCATCCGTAAAACCCATCACTCCAAGTGAACCGAAATTCGGTGAAAAAATCATCGAGCTCGGCAACAGAGCCCTCGGCTTCATGGAGAAACACCCGGCGGTGCCCGTCATAGCCGTTGCACTGGGCGTTTTCGGTTCCATGGGGAGAACCGCGATAAAGGCAGGCTGGACGCCTGAACAAGTCGTGGGGCTCGGCAAAGCGTTCCCAGTCCAGATATCCATCCCGACTCTCAGCCTCTGAGACAGACCACCATCCGAAAGGACGGGCCATGAGCGGCACAATTCACATTTCCTTCCCCAAACCAGGAGCAGTTCTCACCTATGCCGATGCCCTCGAGGCGTATCGCGAGCTCGAGGGCCACATGCTCTCGCGCGTCTACACCCCTTCCTTCCAAGGCAATGTCGGGGCCTACGACCTCATTACGCACTTAGAGGGCCTGGCATCGAAGCACGGGGTCGATGACAGAAGGAAGCTCGGCAGCCTGCGCGAGATGATGCATCGGTTCGTCTCCGAGCGCACCGCCCTGGCCAACGGCGTCAACGGCACGCGCTTTTACCTACATGGGGACGCGGCAGCGCTGGCGAAGCACGACGAGACGCACCTGTTCGAGATTGGCATCGACGGCGAGAGGCTGTGTCGGGAGCTCGATGAGTTCATCGAGCTCCTTGGCGAAGAGTCTGCAGGCACCGACGAGTACGCCGACACCTACTCGCCCTATCCACCGAAAAGAATGGCCGCGAGGAAGACGGAGGACGGGTTTCCAAAATGGCTGACAGTTGGGCTCTGCGCCCTCATGACCTGCTTCGGCCTGTCGGCGCTTGCCCATGCCGTCATCCAATTTGGGATTCTCTCAAGATGGCTTGTATGACCTCAGCGTAACGCAGCGACGCCCTCGGGCACGAGCCGAATTATCCGGACATCTATTCTGATGCGCTTGGAGCCAGCGCGTACTCGAAATCACGCTGATTGTATGAGGAGCTGCAGACAGTGCCTCAAATGCGGAAATGCAGAGACGTGGAAAACGCGCCTTCGGGCCCCTCTGCATAATATTGTCAAAAGGCATACAGAAATGTTAGTATTTTGACATGACACATTTCGACGACATATACGAGATCGCAGCCGACGGGCACGGCATTGTGACCGCCGCGCAGGCGCGAGAGTCGGGCGTGACTACCGGAGAGATGACTCGCTGGTGCAACGACGGCAGGCTCATCCGCCGAGGACACGGGGTCTACAAGCTCGCACGCTGGGTGCCAACTCCCTACGACTCGTTCGCCGAGGCCGTCGCCCTCGCGGGCGATGGGGCGTACCTGTGGGGCGACGCCGTACTCTCCATGCACGGCCTGGCGCTGGTAGATCCCTCTGCCGTGACGGTCGCTACGCCGAGGCGCGTGCGCAGGAGGCTGCCCGCATGGGTTCGCCTGGTTCCTGCGCCGCAAGGCTGCTCTCCCACGTTTTACGAGGGAATCCCCTCCCAGAGCGTGGCAGACGCCCTGCGCGCATGCAATGGTTCCGTCATGCCTGAACGCCTGCTCGAAGCAGCAGACGAGGCGAGGGACAAAGGTCTCGTCATTGAAAAGGAATACAGAGCCCTGAAGGAGGAGCTGGCTTGACCGAACTTAAGACAAAGGCACCCAACAGCAGGCGTAACCTCGACATCGCTATAGACAGGCTATGCGCCCGCATGGGCGATGACCCCAACCGAATCAAACGCCTCATCGCTTCGGTCATCGTCGGACAGATGCTCCCCGATGGAGCGGCCAAGGGCGGCAACGCGCTCAAGATCCGTTTCGGCATGGACGCGACGCGGTTCTCCCGCGACCTCGACACCGCGCGAGCCTCATCGCTGGAGGATTACATTGGAAGGCTCGAGGATTCGCTCGCCGCAGGGTGGGCGGGCTTTACCGGCGTCGTGGTGCCCAAGAAACCCCACGCGCCAAAGAGCGTCCCTCGCGCCTACATCATGCGCCCCTTCGAGCTGAAGCTGTCCTACAACGGCAAGTCGTGGATGACGCTGCCCCTCGAGGTCGGGCACAACGAAATCGGTGATGCCGACGACCCCGACATGGTCGTGTCCGCCGAGGCGGCAATGGTCCTGACGGAGCTCGGCTTCCCCGAACCATGCCCCGTGCCCTGCATGAAGCTCGAACACCAGATCGCCCAGAAGCTGCACGCTGTGAGCGGTGCGGGCAGTGAACGCGCCCACGACCTCATCGACCTGCAGATCATCGTCAACAACGGCGACGTCGACTACGGGCTAGCATGCAGGACATGCGAGAGGCTGTTCGCCTACAGAAAAGAACAGGCGTGGCCGCCGACCATAGATAAGGGAGAGGACTGGGACGCTCTCTACGCTGCGCAGGCAGAAGGGCTCGGCGTGCTAGGGACGGCAGACGAGGCGGTGGCGTGGGCGAATGCCCTCGTAACGAGAATCTCGTCCTCAACACAGGATGACGCATAGAGTCACTTGCAAACCACCTGCTGCCATTCCCCTAGGAACAATAGAAGAGCCGCGTGGAAACAGGTTGATTCAAGAAAATCAGTCGCTTTCCAAGCCGCCCGCAACGATTCCCAAGTGCAAATCGGGGAGTCGTAGCGCGCAAAATGCCCGAAAACAGGCGATCGTGCAACTATCCCCCGCCTTCCGAATCAACCCTTGATTCGGATTTGATTCGGACGATTTAACACCAGATGGCACGACGTGGACGATATGGCAAGAGGTACCACGACATGCACGAGCGCGACGATTGAGTGGGAGTAATCTGGCATTTTTACTGAGTTCCAGTATGTACTCACCCTGGCTGGCACCGAGTAGCATCGTTTGGACAAAACGCCCTGACACTATGGGGAGTATTCAAGCCCCGAAGCACTTGCTTCGGGGCTTTCTCATAGTCAAAACAGGCTTTCAACCTGCGGTTTTACATCGCAGAATACTCCCTACCCACAGCTCTCCGCAATTCGGTACCAAGCGGTGCTAAAGGGTGCTAAAGCGTGACAAGAAGGGTTAAAGGACTGTCGCGAAAATACTCCCCAAAAGGGCCGCATGGCGTTTGAAGGCTCGATTGGAACTCACTTTGGAACTCAGCAACTCCGGACACAAGCGTATTAGGCATTTCCGCAGGTAAGTGATGGGGAGTATTTTCGCGTGTCTACGGATCGGATTGGAACTCAGAGGTGTGTTTCTTGACGTATTTCTCGCCCAATCCAATGGGCAGAATACTCCCAAAAGGTGCGAAAACGAGGGTTTCAAGCCGCTGAATCTCGGCTATGCGGTGAAAGATGCCTTCCAGGCCGCGTATTCATCAGGGGTCACGGTACCATCTTCCAGCCCGTCGCGCATGCGCTTCCAGGCCACGAGGGACTGGTGCATGATAGGGGCCTGCTCTGCTTCAGGGTCGATTCCAAGGCCCATTGAGTCGCCATCGCCTTGCGGCACCAAGCCGAGCGTATCCTCCATCCTGAAGAGGACCTCGAGGGCTTGTCTGGCGCTCTCGACGCGGATGTCCATGAGAGCTTCAGGGGCGACGCCGATCGACTCCGCCATGGCGGCGAGCTGATCTTCACTGGGCGTGCGCAGTCCGAGCTCATAGTTGCGAACGGCGGACTCGGTAAGCCCGATAGAGGCCGCAAGCTCCTTCTGTGTAAGACCAGCGGATTTCCGCAGCGCCCTTATGCGCTCTCCTACGCCCATGCCTTCCCTTTCCGAAACTGTGGCATCAGAAGCCACCACGCGATACGGCAAATCATACAACAGCACGAAATCGTGCGCAATGCATTGACAGCACATATGCGTGCTGTTATGGTTCGTAATGTAACAGCACGATAACGTGCGGTATGAGAGATAAGGAGAGCACATATGCACGATTACAGACTCATCGGCGCAAAGGAAGTCGCAAGCAAGCTCGGAGTGTCAAAGGGCACTGCGTACCGCATCATCAGGGACCTCAACGCCGACATGGAAGCCGAAGGCAAGAAGACCATCCCGGGCAAGGTTGACGAGGGGAAGTTCATGCTGGCCTACTTCGCCGACCTCCCAGGCAGGAGCGCGAGCGATGAGCGTTAGGCGCGAAGACAACGGTACTTGGACCGCGCAAGTCTGGTACCGGGACTCCCGCAACCGCCGGCGCCACACCATCAAACGCGGATTCAAGAGCGAAGAAGAAGCCAATGAATGGGAGGCTTCGTTCTCAAAGGCCGACTCCGAGAACATGAGCATGAAGTTCTCGCAGTTCATGGACCTGTATGCCGAGGACATGAGGCCGCGTCTGCGCGAGTCAACATGGCACACGAAGCAGCACATGATCGACAAGAAAATCATGCCATTCTTCGGCGAGATGAGCATGGACGAAATCACGACCATCGATGTCATTCGCTGGCAGAACGAGATGATGTCCGAGGAGGGGCCGAAAGGCACCGGTTACGCCGAGACGTACCTCCGCGCCGTAAACAACCAGCTCAATGCGATATTCAACCACGCCGTAAGGTACTACGGGCTACCCAAGAGCCCCTGCGCGCGAGTCGACAAGATGGGTTCCAAACAAGGAGATGAAATGAAGTTCTGGACTAAAGAGGAGTATCTCAAGTTCGCAGAGGCCATCATGGACAAACCTGACTCGTTCACGGCATTCGAGATCCTCTACTGGTGCGGCCTGCGCGTCGGCGAGATGCTGGCGCTCACTCCCTCTGACATCAACCTGGAACGGTCGACCATCTCGGTGACAAAGACGTTTCAGCGCATACACGGCAGGGACACCATCACCGAGCCGAAGACCAAGAAGTCAATCAGGCTGGTGACGATGCCGAAGTTTCTCTCCGAGGAGATCGCCGAGTACATGGCGTCGCTTGATATCGGAGACCACGACCGACTCTTTCCGTTCACCAAAACGCGCATGCACCACGAGATGGATCGGGGCTGCAAGGAGTCCGGCGTCAAGAGGATTAGAATCCACGACCTGCGGCATAGCCACGTGTCGCTGCTCATCGACATGGGATTTTCGGCCGTGGCAATCGCGGATCGCGTCGGGCACGAGAGCGCCAACATCACGTATCGCTATGCCCACATGTTCCCCAACAAGCAACGGGATATGGCGAACGCGCTCGACGCCGGGAGGAGGAAGATCTGATGCCCTGCCCCAACGACCATCGCAAGAGGCTGATTACAGTCGGTTTCCGCGTGACACCCGAGCAGAGTGCGCGGATTAACGACCTCGTTGCGGCAAGCGGGATGACCAAGCAGGACTACATCGTAAAGCGCCTCCAATGCGAGGAAATCGTCGTGACGCCGAGCAGTCGTGTCTACAAGGCCCTGCGCGACAGGATGGACCTCGTCTACCGCGAGCTCTCGCGCATCGTCGACGGCGGCTGCCCCGATGAGCGCGTCATTGCTCTCGTCGAGCTGCTATCGAAGGAGTTCGTCGGCTTTAGAACCAGCGAAGCGAGCCCCGTCCCCGCCGCCGAGGAGATGCTGCTCGACATGGCCCGCAGGTGACGGAAGGAGGATGCCGATGAAGCTGCTCAAAGCGCTGCTCAGGTTCGCCAAGTGGCTCTTCAGGTCCGTATTCGCCTTCATGTGACGGCAACTGGGGGTATACCCGTCGCTGCCGTCACAGCCGTCACAGCCGTCACATCCCAGCTGAGCCCTCTTTCCACGAGGCGATAAGCCCGCTTCCCACATGCCTCCGCAGCCAGGCCCGTCCCGTGCAGGCCATGCGCTCCCCGATCTTCGCCGAGAACCGCTCACGTGCGCAAGGGCGCGGAAAACTTTCCGTGGAGACAACCAAGCCGGGTGCACGGAAACTCGGGGCCCTCCGGGTTTCCGCTTTCCTCCCTTGCGCCCTCCGCGAACCCCGGCGCCGTCGGAGCCACAGGGCCCGCAAGGGGCGGGTCCAAGACTTAAGGAGGTCAATCATGGGAAACAGGGCCGTCATCACCACGCCGGAAAGGAAGCTCGGGCTCTACCTGCACTGGAACGGCGGGAGGGACACCGTGGAGCCGCTGCTGCGCTACTGCGAACTCAAGGGCTACCGAGACCCCTCCAAGGACGACTACGGCTGGGCGCGCATGTGCCAGGTCATGGGCAACTTCTTCGGCGGCACCAACTCCGTCGGCATCATGCCCTACAGCGACGACGAGCGCATGGACCCCGGCGACAACGGCATCTACGTCGTGGAGGGCTGGAAGATCGTCGACCGCATCGGCCTCTACGACGGGTTCGTCGAGCAGCAGGAGTACGACTTCGACCAGATGCTTCGCGACTTCGACCGCTCGATGCCCGTAGAGGAGCGCCTCGGAGAGTTCCTGGACTCCGTCGAGGTCCCTGTGGGCGAGCTTCGGATCGGCGACGAGGTCTGGATGTTCTCGCACTACGACGACTGGAAGGCGTATCCGGTCGTGGGCTTCGGCCAGCCCGAGTTCAACCGCATCTCGGTGTGGGTCGAGGGCGCGGACGGCAAGACCGAGGTCACCTACCCGGATCTGCCCTATGTCGCCTGGATGGATCACGACGGGGACTTCTCCTGGAACTCCAACAACTACGTCCATGGACCGATGGTGAGGATCAAGCCACGCGGATAGCCGCATCCGCCTAACAGCCGCTCAGGCCGGTGTCCCGAACTGGGGCGCCGGTCTTTTCTTTCTCATGTCACGCATCCGTGCGCGAATGGTCACGTTCGAGTCACGACATGCTTGCACGATTACGTTCGAAAGGGGGTGATCATATGGAAACGAATCTGTACGACCGCGCCTACGACGCCCAGTGCATCGTGAAGGGCGTTCAGGACATCATCGTGGCCGGCGTATTCGACCTCGGCGACAGCCCCAACGCGGGCTTCGTCATCTTGAAGGCGCTCGATTTCGCGGACGAGTCGCTCCAAGAGGTGCTTTCCATCGCAGAGGGCAAGTCCGACGAGCTTCGGAACGAAACCATTTCGACCGCCGAGGGCTCTGCGGGCGCGGTGCAGTAGCCCCATTCAAGCCTTGGGGCGAGAACCCCAGCAATGCGATTGCAGCATGGTGCGGAGGCGCGCTCTCCGAAAATGACACGCCTGCGACGCGCAGCCTCATATGGCAGGAGGCCACAGCGCTTTGATGACCATGCGGGCCTGATGCCTTCCGGAAAACCCCGGCGGCACTGGCCTCTGCAGAAAGCCAGTCGCGACAGTCGGGCGACGGAACATGAAGCCCACATCGAACCACCGTGCTCGAAATCTCGCCATGATCGCACGCCCCGGACGACCTGCGGCACCCTCTGAGAGCCTCCAGAAGCCCTCCTGAGGGCCGCTTTCCCGCCCTGCGCTCTCCTTGGACGCTCACGTTCGCACCGAACCCCTCACGGCCGCAAGGGCCGCGAAAACTTTTTCCGGGGAATCCCAAGAAGGCGCCAGAAAAACTCGAGCCCTCCGGGTTTCGCTTCCTCCCTTGCCGCCTCCGGGAACCGGAGCGGACGAGGCGCCACAAGGTTCGCCACGGGGGCGGGCCGCAACACCAAAGGAGGTCAATCATGGAGGCAACGATTCAGAGGGCGAAGCAGGGCGTCAGGCGCTACCTGGAGCTCAAGGGCTACGAGATCCTCGAGGACGGCTGGTGCCACGGTAGGGATTCCGTCGACTTCATCGCCACCGACGAGGACGACGCGCTGGTCTTCATCGATTGCGAGGTCAGCGAGAACGCCGGCGAGGGCATCCCGGAGGAGGCGCCGGACCGCAAGGCCTTTGAGCGCATCGCCGCGGCTTACCTGGCCGAGGCCGACCTGAGCAACACCGAGGTTCGATACGACATCGTGGGCGTGCTCATCCTCGGAGAGAGCCGGGCGCTCATCCGCCACCACATCAACGCGATCACGCCGCTGGGGTAGGACCTCGCCCCAAGGCTTGACGGCCCGGGGCCTGGCGGCCCCGGGCAGCCCCTCGGCGCAAGGTATAGCAAGATGCTAGCGCCGAGGGGCCTGGTATCCCGGCGACGGTCCTACGCTTTAAAGCGAAATCTCCACTCGTTTAGCAGCTACGTTTGCAATTTCGCCAGTATCAAAGCCAAGGCGGATTTTTGTCGCATGCAGGAGATTTATAATGAGTGTTTGTACTTATAGAACGGAGCAAAGTTGTAGGTCATGGTATCTGCTGGAAACGAGCATAATCCTCTTGGAGAATTCGATGTCCTCGCGGCATTAAGTCATGCTGGGCATGAGTTTATCGATAAACGAGATAATGGCGGCTGTCTTTGGGTTCCTGATAAGCCTGGAGTCGAGGATTTCCTTCGGCAATCGGGTGTTTTTGAGCAATTCAGCTATTCCCAATTTGGCGGGAAAGCTACCGATTACAAAAGCGCTTGGTGGACGCGAGATTCGACTTTTCGCGCCAAGACAACTATGTCGCATGCATCTTCTTTCGATACCGAAAGACTGCAATTTGCGTCGGAAGAGCAGATGATTGGCACAGCACCGAAAAAGGATTTCTTCACAACAGAAATGATGCTCGCCGAGCTCTCGACTTTGGTTGAACTCCCAAGTGTTCCAGACGTGGATGAAATATCGGCCAATGAAGATGCATCAGAACCGCTAACAATAACGTCTGAGCAAGCTTGTTTGAGATTGCTCGAAGACCTCCACCTTCCTACTAGATGGGCTAACTATTTTGAGCTTTCCGGGGTTTACTCGGTCGCTGACTTGGCTGGCAAGACTCGAGAAGACCTCAAATCTTTCAGAGGCATAGGTTCAACTGCGCTATCAATACTCGATGCCAAGCTTCGGGAATACGGGTTGCCGTGCCTGGATGACTTTCCGCAAGTGGCGTGTCCCGCTTGTGAATCAGATGAAAGAGCAAATGTCGTTCTGCTACCTCCTCTTAAGGAAGAAATAATAATCAATCCCTTCACTGGTTCTAATGTTTGTATTGGTAAGGAACCAATACAAAGGTGGCTTTTCGACTTATATCCACAGGGAGAAATAGAGTCAGATATCATCGATTTTGCAGACGAAGCCGTTCTCTCAGACTATCCGGAGCTTTATGAGGCAATTCCAATACCGCAACGAGTTTTTTACGGACCAACCGAGTACATATATACGTTTCTGACCCAAAGCGTTGATCATCTAATTACTGATCTTGGGCTCGAGGCCGCGCTCGTATTCTACAAAAGGCTCGTTAGGATACTGACAAGAGAAACTTCCTTCGAAGACACATCGGAAGCCTTTATTACCTCAGTGCGCAAACGTATTCCAAGCGTTATGCTGCCTGTCCCTGTTCGATGGATAAGGCCTGAGCTAAATATTCATAACGGCAGCTTAGTTGTGCGTGATCTTCTCGACGAATCGAGCACGGCTATTTCTGCGCACATTGCCCTCTCCACAGTTAGTTCTTTAAGGGATGAGCTGTGCGAGTGTTATTCACAACTTGAACTTACGAGTCTTTTGAGAGCGGCAATCGCTGATACTGGCGAAAGGTTTGCGGAACGAGAAGTCGATGTATACCTTAAGCGCAACGGTATCGGAACCGCCTTCATGACTTTAGAGGAAATTGCCGAACAATACGATGTAACACGTGAGCGCATTCGACAAATAGAAGTCAAGGATAACAAGCGTTTCAACCCGCTTTGTTCGCGCAGGTTGCTTCCAATGAGGCTTTCTGTCCTCGGTACTGCAATCGAACTTGGTTATATGGGCTTGATATCTGAGCTAGATGAAGCCCTCTGGAAGCAAGGGATACTATCGAATAGCGAGAGCTGCGCGGGATTCGCCTCGTTATTTCCAGAGTTTGATATTAGTCGAAGCGATTCGCTCTTTCGCGTAGTTGACTACCCTTGCCCAGATTGCGAGAAGGCACTTGAACTGTTATGCGCGATTTCGGAATCGAACGAGCCGATGTCTCGCGAAAGCTTCATTGAGAGCGTTGGTTGTCTCGGTTGCGAATACAAGATACTTCCCCGTCTAACGGATTTCAATCTTCCCAAAGATATTGTGGCGACAGATGAATACGTATTCCCGAAGAGTCACCCGAAAAGCCGTCTTGCTCGACGGCCCGAGAGCGTAAGGGCACGCGTTGTCAATATTCTTGCATCTTCGGGAAGAGCTATGTCCTACGATGATATTTGCGATGCGTATTTCGAACAATACGGAGAGGATGTGCAGAAGAACAGGGTCGCATCTCATATGAGTAGCAACAACGATGTTGTTCTTTGGGGCCGAGGTACCTACATCTACAAGGATTATGTAGTCTTCCCGAAATCTCTGATAAAAGATGTTGCTGATAAGTGTAAATCCCTATTCGCAAGAAACCGTGTCCCCATCATAGGTGTTGCCGGACTATTCGAAATCTTCCAAGACGAGCTATTGTCTGCAGGTGTGCCTACGGAGCATGCGCTTTACAGTCTCCTCAGAATGCTCGATGACGACGAATTGACACTGCAAGAATATCCGTGGGTATGCGACGCGGGGACTATCCGCGAAAGAACTTCTTTTGCCAAATACTTCTACTCCATTCTCAAAGCGAACAACGGCTTTATAACCGACGAACACGCAAAGCAGATTTCTGAACGCTGTCTGGCACAATCGTTTGCCCTTGGAGGTCTTGCGGAGTATTCCGACTATGTCATCAACGCGAACGGCGGGTGGTACGACGTAGAGGCCGCTGACTTTGACATGAAGGGTGTAGCGGAAATCGCATTCGATGTCGCGGCTCAAATGGGCGAAGACGACATCATCTCGACAGTAAAGGTATTTGAGGACTACCGTGAACGCTGCGTAAGGTGCGGCGTGAAATCGTACGATATACTTTATTACTTGATTGACATGATGGAGGACGATCTACCCATAGAGGCGACACGCCGTCCTCATTTGGTTAAATCCGATCACAGGGGTCTGTCGGTAAACGCGGCGATGAGGCTATATATTCAAAATTCGCCCCAACCGGTATCGAAGGCAGAGCTGTATGAAGAGTTCATCACTAAACGGAGGCTAAAGCTCCGCAGCATATGCGGTAGCATCCTTGTTAACGACGAAGTTGTTCAAGTAGGCCCCGATCTTTATTGGTCGCAGAAAAAACTTTCGATTGACGAAGATTTCATCTGCGAAGTTGATGAGGCTCTTTCAAGAAGACTCCGGTATGCGAAGAAAATCGGCGGAGTCTTCTATTCGAGGCGGGATGTTCTTCCTAGTTTCGGCGACCTTCCTGCAATAGCGGCCTTGAGATGGAACCCTATCTTGCTTAAGAACGTTCTTGCAAGAAGCAGCCATTTCAGGCTTTTCGGCGAGCAAGGAAACTGTATCGTCTCTCTCGATGAGAACCCTGGCATCACCAGCACGGAAGCGTTTTTCCATGGTCTTTTGGAGTCAGAGTTTATGGGTTGGTCGCCCTTTGATAGCTTCTCTGATTATTGCAAGGCCTATATGATTGCGACTGATTTGAAACCTGAATTCTTTGATGCGTATTCGACAATTAGCGCTGACGATATCTCGATACAGTCTATATAAGCATGCGACCCGCCGAAGCGGGTCGCGCAGGTTTTGCTCTTTGCCTTACGCTGGATAGCGTTCGGAAAAGCTCTCAACTAATTCGTGCAGCTCAATGAGCCTTTCGAATGGAGTATTGCCGCTGCCTACAAGCTTTTCGTATAAGAAATCAATGCCTCCCCGCACATACGACTCGTATCGTTCGAGGTCTGCGGGGTCGCGTTGCTCCGGAGCAGTCTGGAACGCCTTTTTGAAGCGCTCGGATTCATCGGGCTCGTATTCCTTGTCAAGCAGCATTATCGTCTTGTAGTTGATTTCAAGCTTCTCGTTGACTTTCTGCAACTGTGCCAGGAACATTGCGGAATCAGTGCCGCCTTCTTGGTTTTTTTCGGCCATCCGGTTGTATTCGAAACCGATAATTGGCGCAACCGCGAGAATGTCGACAAGCCTTGGAAAAAAGTCGAGGTTCTTTAGCTCATCGGCTTTCATCGCATGTGTGCCGTAGAAACGGTGCTCTTCTTTCCCTTCATACATTACGCATCAACCTTCTCGAATTCGGAATGCCTTTCCGGCTCAATGCTTATCACGGTGTACTCGACACCAATCTTGTTTGACAGATAGTCTCTCGCAAGCTCACCGTCGGTATCCTTAATCATGATGATTGTCTGCTCGGCGATTCGGGGGACAACGTCACAGATTGCAGCGATGCGCTTCTTATCGAGTTTCGACATGGGAGCATCCATCACAAGAGGATATGACTCGGTGATAAGCATCTCGTCTTCAAGCCGCTTGGAATCTGAAGCAAGACGTATAACGCCGGCTATAAAAGCGAATATGACAGCAACAGTTTGACCCTCGGAGGTTTCGACGTCGTAGGCCTGAGACTCCGAATCCTTGTTGCGGACAGTCACGTTGTATTTCTCATCGAGCTCAAGCTGGAGCGACCCATTGAAGAACTCACGGAATATGTCGTTGATCTCCTGCTCGAGATCCATCCTGGTCTCAGACTCTTTCCGGTCGTGCTCCTGCTTGAACTGCTCGTAGATGTACTCTGCGTAGTCACGATCCCGGCGAACACGCTTGTTAGTCTCATCGTTTGTCGTGAGACTGTTTCGTTTTGCTATGGCATCCCTAAGCGTCTGTTGCGCCATTCCCAGCGCAGTATTCTTCTCTTTGATCTTGTCATCGAGCTCTGTAAGACTCTTGCACGCAGCTTGATACTTGCGTTCGATACTCGACATATCTTTAGCACCCTCAAGGAGCTCGTTCAAGCGCACGATCCGTTTCTCAGCTTCCATGATTGAGTGGTCGTACGTGCGAACATTCCCAAGGTGCATTTCGACCGTGTCTAATAACGAGCCGGCCTCGTCGTCGTCCATGAGCAAAGATGCGGACCTCTTGAAATTACTGAGAGCTGCCCCCAGGTGCTCGGGCGGAACGATCTTCAGCCAAGACTGCAGCTCGTTCCACTCTTTGCTGTTGAAGTCGACATGCGTGCCGCATAGACAGGTCTTACGCTCAATAATGTCACGAATCGTATCCGCAGTGACGCCAGTCGGCGCCTCTTTAAACTCGACTGAAGCTCCATCGATGGCAGCAACGGCGGAAGCGAGCAGGGGCGTTATGAAGAATTGCCATGCTTTAGAGCCGAATGCCTTGGACAGGTACCCCATTTCATTCGAGCGTTTCTTGCCATCGCTATCGATTCTCGCCTCGAGCTCGCTTCTCTCTTGGGCCCATTGCCTCGATTCTTTCGCCTTCTCGAGCTCGGCCTTGTACTTGTCTCTCGATTCGAGTGTTTGGGACCTCTCCTCTTCCAGACCCTCGATTTCTTCGTTGAGCTTCGCTATTCGATCATTTGCCGCCTGTATCTCTTTCTCGGCCCTCTGGAATTCTGCGTCGCTGTTCGCGTTGTAATCCTTGTTGTAGGAGCCAATGACCATAGACGCGGAGCCCTTTAGATGCCTAATGGCCTCAGTGATTGCGCTGAGCCCCAATAGGTTGTCGACTGCCAACTTGAACTCTTTGCTCCGCCCCTCTTGGATTTCATTGCCCATTCTTTCCACACGCTCGCCGTCGAAGAAGAAATAGGAAGAAATCGAACTCGGAATGATCTCGTTGATGAGATCCCGTTTTTCGGACTCGTTCTCGATAAACTCGTCCTGCCCGTCTGGCGCCTTGTAGGATATGCTCAGGACGGGTGTTTCTGCATGAAGCTTTGTTTCGGTATCCTTCCGGTATTCCTGAGACCTTGTAATCCTGTACTCTCTTTTGTTGTGTATAAGCGTAAGCCTTACTTCGACGAGGGCAGTTTTCCCGACACGAAGTTCGTCCCTGACTGGAAACGACAGAAGGTCGTCGCTCTTTTTGAATGTCGTCGTGCCGTACAGACACCATGAAAAAGCCTGAGCGAAGGTGGTCTTGCCGGAACCGTTGTCACCCATGATGACGGTAACATTCTTTTCCTCGTCCGTCGAAAAGTCCACCGTCTGTTTGCCGCAGAAGATTCTGAAGTTTGTTAGCTCGATTGATTTAATCAGCATACGCTTCAGCCTCTTCTCTGATAATCGCCTTGATCTTGTCGACCATGTCCTTGTCCCTGTACTGCTTGGTACGTAGGTTCCTCTTTTCGAGGCGAATAATGCGATCAATCATCTTCTTTGCCTTTTCTGGGCTAATCTCCTCTTGGTATGCAGGCGCGCTCATACCGATGCCTCCTTCTCGAGCAGCTCAATCTGCAGTTTCAGCTCATCAAGCCTGTAGGTTTCTATTATCTCATCAAGGACCTTTTGCGCGGAAGCGAAGTTCTGCGCGTATCTCGCGAATTCGAAGCCCCTTTCTGTTTCGTTGTTAATGAGAGAGAATACCCCTCTCAACTCATCTAGCGTTTGCCCAGAGGCTTCGTTTGTTGAGTATGGCAGCGTTATGAAATCGAAAATCTCAGCATATTCTTTTCCCTCGCTAACGCGTAGTAGTCTGCCCCTGCGTTGGATATACTCTTTTGGATTTGTGGTGCTCGCAAGCATAAATGCTGTTCTGATGTTCGGAATGTTCACGCCTTCATCGAGGCATTTAATTGCCACGAGTGCCTGGAGGTTTCCCTTCTTGAACTCCTCCTTCAGAGTCTCTCTTTCTTTTATGTCCTCTTCTGATGTGAATTTGGAGACAGACATACCCAAATCATTTCCCAGCATGTTGACTACATGGGTGATTTGGCGATCGTCTTGAATGTCGACGGCAGTATAATCCGCGTTTGCATCGAGCAATTGCGCAGCTCCGCAATACACCAAGATGTGTTTATCGTTTTTGAATGGTTGTATCTCTGCCTCCAGCGCAATAAGCTTGTTTGCTGCTGCAGCCACAACTCTTGCGCGCTGCTGGGCAATTACTTCACCATGTTTTGATAGCGTTTTTGCTCCCGATGATGTCTTGGTGAAGCATCGTCCGAGCTCTCGCGTGAGCTTTTGATACTCTTCGAGCTCACCTTGCGTGAGCGTGACCGGTATAGGATAGTAGCGATACTCAGATAGCATTCCCTCGCGAATAGCCTTTTCAAGCGGATACTCTATGCACGTTTCTCCAAAAAACGTCCTTAGTATCTCGGTACCCTCTTCATCATGGTGTCGTGAAAAGGTTGCGGAGAGAGCGAGGCGGTATGGGTATTTCTCATCCAGAAGGCTCTGGAAGCTTGGAGCCCCGAGATTGTGGGCTTCGTCGGCAAGAAGTAGTACGTTCCCTTTCAGCTTACGCAGCTGCTCCTGCATCCATGGTGTTGCAAATGTGGCGTTTGTAGTGATGCAGCACAGAAACTTGCTGTCGGGAAGTCCGAGGCGTCTATCAAATATCGATTCCTTTAACCTCTTTTTCCAGTCACGTTGCGCCGATTTGCTATATGCAACAATTGGCTTGATGCCGAAGAGCTCAAGATCTTCAAGCCATTGCTCTACCAAATGTTGGTATGGGCAGGTAATCACAACCGCAAGATCGCCATACATATCTTCGAAAAGCTTCGTTAAAGCGATGAGGCCCGTAATGGTTTTACCCGTACCGGTGGCCATATCAAATAGACCTCTGTAGCCATTCTCCACCCATGAAGTCACTGCTTCTCTTTGATAGGATCTGATTGTGAACCAATCGAAATCAGGCAGTGTCGGCCTTCCGAAAGGTCCAATGGGAATATCAACAGCAGTCGAGGGCCGCGGCAGCTTATCAATGGATAGCTTTGGGCGCTCGTTCACGAGATACCTTCTCTTAATCAGCTCCGCAACTTCGGGAAACTCATAAGTTGAGATGCCGACTTCGTAGCCGTTCCATATCGCCTCGAAAGCCGCCTCTTTCATATCAATCCTGTGCTCAGGATCGTTCCAGGATCTGAAAACATCGATGGCTCCATAGTTATCCACCATGCCTGTTTTGCTTTCGTTCATGGAGCCGGTAAAAACGACTTTGTCACCGAGCTCATCTTCAACGATTGCCAACTTTTCGTGATAGATTCCGATTCCTTCGGAATCGTCAACGAAAGCAATTCTGAAGTCGAGTATTCCTTCGCGAATTAAATAAGCGAGGAGGTTATACCTATCCTTCTCCTCAAGATTTAGTTCGGCGGGATCGGGTAACTCGCGTTCTATGGCTTCGAGTGCGATTTCGCGCTTCTCCTTGTATCCCCGATTGATGGCGTCTATGTCGCCCTGAGATAGATTCGGTGAAGCTATTACCTGTATCTTGCCTCCTTTTTTCGCGAGAGCTCCGACGCCCTTTGATATTTCAAGAAGAGCGGACGAAGAGAAGAAGCCCACCGCGCGCTTATAAAGGATGCTCCGCTCAAGCAGGGGCACGATAAACTCCCGGGGGACGTTCGTCAGCTTAGTTCTGTACTCGGCTTTAATATCAAGATCGCGTAGTCCCATGGCTTACCAGCTCTCTTCGATTTGGGTTAGTGCGTAATCTAAGCGTGTTAGGTCCGATTCGGTTGTCATCGCGCTTATGCTAAAGCGTACCGTGCCGGCAGGTAGGGTTCCAAGGAAACTGTGGGCATAGGGAGCACAATGAATTCCCGATCGAACGGCGACACCGAACTTTCCGAGCAACATCTCAACTTCGTCGGGGCTGTATCCGTCGAACGTGGTGGAGATGACGCCGATTCTCTCGCAGGCCATGGAGTCGCCTATTATTGAGACTATCGGATGTTTGCGCATCGTAGAGAGCACGGTGTCAAGAATTTGCGCTTCCCTGTTTTTGAGATTGACCATCCCGCTTTCAATTATCCAATCCGTAGAAGCTTTCAAACCTGCAATCGCGTATGTATTTTGGCTTCCTATTTCAACCATACTCACGATGTCCTTCGGCATATCCTGTTCAACTGAGTTGATGCCGTTGCCGCCAAAAAAGACGGGTTGGAGTTCGACGCCCTTCCTGCAGAAAAAACCGCCGATGCCGAATGGGCCAAATAAGGTCTTGTGGCCCGCGAAGACTGCGAAATCGATGGAATCATCTTCGAGTTCGAGATTTAAGAGACCAGCTGTTTGGCTCATGTCGACAACCGTTGTAGCGCCGTATTGTTTTGCAAGTCTGCAAATCTTTGCTACTGGTATTACGGCGCCACACACGTTACTCGCATGCGTCAGTATGACGAGTCGAGGGGCCGAATTCTGGAATGCCGATTCAATGGCTTCATAATCCGGAGTCAATGTGTTGCTGTCGAACGCGAGCACGGTAATTGCAGCTCCGTTCGATTTTACAAGGTGGTTAACTGGCCTAGTAACAGCATTGTGCTCGAACGGGGAGATGTAGATGTGTTCTCCCTTGCGGATATCTAAGCCCAGGATGATTCTGTTAAGGGCATCGGTGGCAGAGGAAGTGAATACAACTTCTCTTCCGGGACAGCGGTAAAGCATTCTCAGGTTGTTCTTTGCCTCCAGGGCTATTTCTCCGGCTGCAACAGCAAGAGCGTTCCCGCCTCGTCCAATGTTTCCTCCACAGTTCCTATAGAAGTAGTCAGCAAATGAGTAGACGGACTCAGGCTTTGGAAAGGTTGTAGCTGCGTTGTCGAAATATGCAAGCTCTACGTTCATCAACACAGCTCCTTCAATACTTCAAATACGATTTGCCGCTTTTCCTCGGGGCGCAATGAACCGCCCATTTCGTCGAGCGCCGAAACAATGCTGTTTTTAAGCAGCTTCGATCGAGATCCGCATTCGACGATATCGAACGTCTTTCTCTGCTGAGTCCCATCCTCACTGATAAACATGATGCTGGCTTTTTTGCCATCGATGGAAGAATCTGACTCTGGCTTGATGGATTCGACTTCGTTTTTTGCGCTAGCAAGTGCTCTGAAGAAGTCAAGGAATCTATCGTCGTTCCAGTCTTCGATTCGTAATGAGGTGGCCGCTTTGCTAAGCCTTTTAACTGTCGTTCGATCATCTCCGTTAGATGCCGTGATAGAAGAGATGATGAGGCTATTAACGCCGGAGAAGACATGCTCATGTATGGAGGGGTAACTGTCTGCCCAATCGTGCAATACGGATCCAAGTGACGCTTCGGGTCTGGCCTCAGGGTCAAAAAGCCGTTTGACGCTCTCGATAAGCTTGTTGGCAACATCATCCATGTAGCTATCGCAAGCGTTTTTCTCCCGCTTTATCGCTGCAATCAAGCTCTTAGAATCTATATCCATTCCGAAAACTTCAGGCAGGTTGTCAAACAAGAATACGTTTGAATCTGTTCCAAAACGCCTGATGGCTCCGAAGAAACGACGTCTACTGTCAGGCAGAGGCGTTGCTTCAGATTCTGCAGTGTGATCAAATTTGCCGTTCCTGGTCAGCTGCGGCAACTCAACATACCAGTGCCTTATCGCTTCCGCGACGTCCGCGCGGCTTGCGTTGTCGGGATCGAGGTCGAAAATTTCTGCGAGATTTCGCAAATAGGAAGCCATCTCGGGCGACCAATTAAGACGGGTTAGTTCGTAATCTGCTGGGTTCTTTGAGATATCGTCCAGCAGCGTTTCGTTAAGGGCTTTTTCTTCTCCCTTAAATGTAATCTTGATTTCGTCGCGGTAATCCCGCAGAACATAAGCTATGTACAGCGGAATGGGGCCCCTGCGAAGGCCTATGCCAAGTTTTGGCCCGGTGAGATCGTCGTATAGGGTTGAGAAAGACGTCGACTGGGCGTTTTCAATGAAAGAGGCAATCGTTGCTAGAACCTTATCAATCCCGTGCTCGGGTGAAGACGCGCGTGTGGCCGCAGAAGACGCCAAGTCCTCAATGATTCCCGTCCTCTCAAACGCGCTTCGCGCCATTGACGTCTCTTGGCCGTTCCCAACGAATCCGAGATTCGGTTCAAGGTTTTTTGCACACAGCGCTTTGAGAATTTTCGTCCTGCTGCTAAATGCCGTGCCGGTAAGCTCGTTCTTATTGAGCGATTCGTTTGTGATACGGGGCGTGTCACCATAAGTTTGCTCGCACAAGGTAGACAGCTCCTCGGAGAGGCGTCGCTTCCGAGTAACAATGTTTCTGCGCTTTCCGCCGACATAGTAAAGCGACTTGCCAAGTTCTGGCTGAAAAAACCTCGAGACATAGTCGTCAACAATCTCCGAGTAGTCCTCGACGACTATCTCATATTCTTCGGCAAGGACTGTGTCGCCCTCTGCTTCTTGCTTAAGCTGTCTAGCGGCCGCAAGCCTGAACAAGATATCATCAACGTCGACGTGCTCTCGCGGGAAAACTACGACAGTCATGGGCCTCTTCGAAAGATGTTCCTTAGCGTAATCCTTTGCCAAAGCTAGTTCGTCATTGCTTTTCGAGTGGATGGCCAGCACCTCTCCATCCCCATCTCTTTTAAGCACCCTGTCTAATCTTTCGGAGCCTTCGATATCAGACGCGTCGATGAATCCGCAATCGAAGTAGCGAACCATACCCCTCTCTTCGTTGTAGCGCGACGGGTATAGTGCTTTTCCTCGCATTGATGAGTTAAGTATCTGCACGCTTGAGTGACTGCTCCTGAGCTGCTCTGCTCTGTTTGAGATTTCTTCGTCAACCTTCACGCCGGATGTTTCTTTTAGCTTTAGGAACGAATTGCTCCGCCGCAGATAAACTACGGAATCGCTTTCGACGAGTCGTTCGAGCGCTGCATCGACCTGGAAGGCACCATAGCCGCAGTCCACGAACAGTTCTATAATCGCCTGCTTCGTCGGGGCGAGCCTATCGTATTGTCCGACTATATCTATTGCCGCGATGGTGCGAATGATCTTTGCCTCAAGGCTATTGGGCTCGACCCGTTGGAGAGAAGACTTCGCAAGCTCGTAAATCTTGTGAAGGGGGCTTGAATAGAACTCCTTGCGAAGCAAGGGCTCAAAATAACCGTATACATAGTCAGGCGTTACGAATTCTTTAGCATCCTCAAGCGCCGAGCCGAGAGAATTCTCTTCGTTTGAGCAAATGAACGTAAACAGCGTTCGTTCGTTCTGAGCGACTTTCTCAGACATTCTCGTCAGAATGAATGTCGTAATAGGGTGCAAGGGAAAGCAGCCGAACGCTACCGCTTCGACAATCGATTCGTCAAAGAGACCCTGCCGTTTATATCGAGCTCCGATTTCGCTAAGGAAGCGCTCGTTTCGCTCGTTCTCGACAGCAAGCCAATCAGTCCACATCTTTTCGTTCTTCATGATGGCGCTGCTTAGAAGCTCATAGTATTGGTTCGGATCATCGATCATCTCGATTTCTCGGAACCGACCTGACACACCACGCCATCCGTCGACCTTTTCTTTCGGCAGATTGGAATCAATGTAATTCGAAAGGCTTTTATGGCTTATCAAAAGAAGATGGAGCTGCATGTCAGAGCTGCTCCTGTTGCACATTTCGGCAAAATCTTGCAGCAGCTTTGTGTCTTCGACAGTTGCTCGATCAATGCTGGTCTCAAGGTATTTGCTGAACTCGTCATAAACAACGTAGATACCGTCGATGTCGTTTTGCCTCAACCCCAACAGCACGGTTTCGTATATACCTATAACCTCGGCGCCATCGAGAGAATCGAAGGTGCTACCCGATGTTAGTTCGGGATAAACAGACACAAATTGTTCGTATGCTGCGGTGTCCATGCTGCGAAGCCGGGATGAAATGGAAGCGATACTGCTGCCAGTCAATTCCTCGAAGCGTTGGGCGGTATCAGGATAGCTAGATTGCCATCTGTCGAGCACCTGGAGAGCCCCATCGTAGTTTGTCTGGGGCATGAGGGATGCAAGCCCAGCGTTCTTGAGCGCGTTCTTGAGCGAATGCAAGAGTGAATGTCGGAGATCGGACGTGCTTCCAGACACCACGACAGGCAGCAGACGTTTTCCTTCGCTGACGAACCTTTCAAACGTGTCACCGAATCCAAGTCCACGCCACCGGTAGGCTTCTACGATTCTACGGAAACACGTTGGATCTTTTGTCCACATCGCAGTTATTGCTGCAAGCACAACGTGCGATTTGCCTTTCCCGTATGCACCAACAAGGAGTTTTGCCCTCTGATTCGATGGCAAAACAACGTCTTTGATTATCTCTTCCAAATAGCGACAAACCGAGTCGGTTGGAATGAGCCCCTCAATCTTCGAGCGCGATCCAAAATCGTAGTCGATATTGATGGATGTTTGGAAATCCCTGTTAGGGATAATCATGTCCTTTAGCCTCATGACCTCTCCCTAGCCAATCAGTTCGTAGTAAGCGCTAAGACAGTCTTCTTTGCACATGCCTGGTTTAGCTGTGCGGACGACATCCAATCCTGCGGTTCGCGTAATCCTTAGATAGCCGTCGTTCTCTAACTCATAGAGTTTTGTGAGTAATCCAACCGAGTCGAGGTTGTATAAGCGCCCGGGCATGCACGGACCGTCGAGAAGCATTTCAAGCTTGATTTCGCTGCCAGAATCAGCACTCTCATCCAAGTCGCAACGATAGGGGCAAATCGCATACATCACCAGCAGGCATGGAAGCATGCTGAGAGTTGCAGGCCTCTTTCGATAAGATTTCGAGGCCCTATTGTCTACATCAATCAGGCCAAGTTCTCCGAGCGGTGAGTCTATAACGCTTTCAGGAGAGCCCACTCTTCCGGTAGCCCTTTCGTGCGGTATGTACGTACTAAGAAGACAGCTAAAGTCAGAGTCGAGCGACGTTAAAGCAACCTTTTGCTTGTCGTTATAGGTGAAGATGTAACGTTCAATAGCATGAGTGAAGTCGTCCTTCGTGAAGAGCGACATCTTGAATTCATTGAAAAAGAAATACCACGAGGCGGCTTCCTCTTGGGCGGATGCCAGGTTTGCATGTAGCGCCCAGAGCGTTCCAAGCTCCTCAATATAGGGATCATGCTCAAGGATGATTCTGCCCATCTCGGTTAAACGATGTTCTCTGTTGCGATACCCCATTTCGATTAGACCGGTCGCTTGAAGCCAATAACGAAGCGCAACAACCTGATTTGCGCCGAGGCCGAGCTCGTCCATCGCCTCTTTGCTATTGCTCGGCATAAAGATTGCGCTATTGGCAGAAACGCTCTTGAGCCCTTTGCTGAGCCATCCTTTTCTTATAAAAAAGGATTGATGTGCCTTGAACTTCATCTGCATGGGTCATTCGTCCTTTGTCTTCAAGTACTTCCGCATCAGGCATCCGCCTTCAAGGTATTTGTCCGTCACGCATTGCCTGCAATGCGTGCATTTCGCGGGGTCGATTCGATATCCGTCTGCAGTAATGGATATTGCCCCGAATCGACAAAGCGCTTCGCATTTCAAGCATCGTCTGCATGCGTTGTATTTCACAACTTGGTATTTCGCCATCCGGAGAATTGACTCTGCATCCGATGTCCGCAAAATGCGAACTTTCGCAGCATATTCATATCCGGGCTGCACGAAGGGCATCACGGCGAGCAACGGTTCGTTGGTCTTATGGTCAACAAAGACCTTCTCCTCAAGCAGCTTTCTCCCAAGTCCTGGCGCGTAGTCTCCGATAGGAGTGAAGAGCCCTGTGAATTCCGAGCTGAACGGTCGTTCAAGAGAAAAGATCATCGCGTTGTCTTCGGTTGCGCAATGGCTTGCCTCAACTTTCACAGAATCCGCCGCTGCGACCCCATTCCCGCCTTGACGGGCTTTCCATTTTCCAGCGTCAACATAAACCTCTGGGTCAGGCTTTCCGATTCTTTTTGCGAAGTCGATCAGAAACGCATGCCACTTTTCGTATTCCTCTGGCATATAGATTTGCGATAGGAACTGTGCTCGTGGGTTGTTGTTCGGACAACACCAACAACCAACCCGTTCGTATCCCAATCGATAAGCCGCGTTGAAATCAATCTCTTCTGAGAGGATGTATAGCCATACGTCGATATCGTTCCAGTAGAAGATTGGAGCAGCGACCTTTTGTCGTTGAATCTTTACTGATTCGGCGCTATCTTCTATGCGGTTGTATTTGCTTCTAGATACCGATTCTCCCTTTCGAATCCCGTAGAACGTCAGTATCGGCTGATTGTCGTACAAACTCTTAAAGGCCCTCGATATGGGGCCGGTTTTGAACATCGAGCAGCACCATCTCATCATTCTTGCAGGCGGCCCAATTTCGTCAGCGACTTCATAGAAGTCTTGCTCGCTATTCTTTGCAGTTTTGAATATTGCTAGTGGATGATCGTTGCGAAACCTTGCTGCATATTCGATTGTGCTCGGGAACTCGAGGGTTGTGTCTCCGAATATATGAACAAGATAAGGGTTGCTCAGAGCCCGAACGACAAGGTCTGCGGTAACTGTTGAGTCCTTGCCTCCGGAAAAGGAAACTACTACGTTTTCCTCGGGATATCCCTGCGATGAATCACGAATGAACTCGCAGGCTTCTCGAACGATGTCATCCATATGTGCGGAGTTAGCCGCAACAAATGCTCGGATGTATTTATTGAACCCCGTATAATCCAATTCAGTCGAATGAGCCTCTAGTTCTTTCCGAATCTCATTCGGGTCGAACGACATGATTTCTGCAATTGAAATCGCATGGGCTTTCCCATTTACATAGTATTTGCTGCCTACGGCCCACACAGAATCGCTTTTATATTTCCCGGGCTCTGCAGTCATTATCTCGAAGAGCAGTCGCTCTTCTGGGAATACGGGTCTCAAATCGGCGCATAGGTATTTTGCCGACTTTCCACATATCGGGCAGTTCGTTGCACTTTGATTCGGAACGTCGATCAGCGGGATGTTGCATGAATCGCACCAAAAAACGGCATGAGGAGCTTGCTCGATAGTGAGCCCGCCGCATTCAGGACATCTCTCATTGTCCGTATGCCTATTACACTTTGTGCAATACACGTACCTCTCCGCTCAAAAGATGAAGTTCTGGATATCGACTTCCAGCACTTCATATTCTAGCAAAGAGGAGTGAAAAGAAAACGGGGTAATACTGCTGAAACCGCTATGAGCAGTAAACAATCATTATATCCAAAACGTAGATGCTAGCAAGCTGCCTATTGTGTGTGTACAACACACCCAATAGAGCTTGGGCCGAAGGCCTCCCATACCCTGCGCATCACACGTCCCTCGGAAGTAATGAGGGCTTCCGAGGGCTTGCAGGGGCTTCGGCCCGCTCCGTCTCCGCCCGCGCTTCGCTCCGGTCGTAGACTACGCCATGCGGGGGATGCCCCGCGCCCCTAGGCCGTCGCCCTTGCGACGGCTGAGACCTCCCACCACCTGGCGAAGGAGCAGGATGCAGAAACACTCGCGTCGGATAGACCTGCGCGTAACCGAGGAAGACCTCGCGTCAGCCAAAACGCTTGCCGACGAGTGCGACATGACGGTGTCCGACGTCGTCCGCATCCTGCTCCGGCTGCCCCGCGAATACGTCGCCGGCACCGATGCGCGCCCCGTGCTCGTGGTCGACGCCGTTTCCGCGCGCAAGCTCGCACGCGAGACCCGATGGTGGGGCTACCAGTACAACCAGATCGCGCACGCGCTGAACCGGATCGCCATGTACCTGCGCCGCGACATGTGCGACGCCGCCGACGCGCTCGAGCAGCTGCAGGTCGTCGAGGAGAAGGTCGATTGCGCCAACGCCGACATCGCAGTGCTTCGCGCCGAGGCTCAGCGCATGGCCGCCATGTTCAACGTGAAGAAGTGACGCCGTGCCCATCGTCAAGCCCATAAGCGGGCACACGGGCTGCGGCGGCGTGTTCCGCTACCTAACAAAGGACGACCGCGCACTCGCATTCGACTACCTGAACCTGCCGGCGCCCGCGCTCGAGCCCGGGGAGGACCTCCCCGAGTACGCGCCCTACGACTGGGCCCGCGACATGGACGCGACCCGCAGGGAGGCCGGCAACGACACTCCGTGGAAGGGCAAGCCCGCGCGCACCTACAAGCACTACGTACTCTCTCCCGATCCCGGCGACCGCATAGAGCTCGACGACCTGCGGCGCCTCACGATGGCCTGGGTGCGCGAGAACTTCGCCGACTTCGAGGTGGCGGTCGTCTACCACGATGACAACGCCGGGCGCATCCCGCACGCGCACGTCGTGGTGAACAACACCAACGTGGGCAACCTGCACAGGCTTCAGGATCCCGACCCCAGGGCCCTTAAGCGGTCGGCGCAGAGACTCGCGAAGGAGATGGGGCTGTCGTACCTGAAGGACGTCCCTAAGGGTGCCCCCAGCCCGCCCCGGCGCACGCTCCAGAGGACTTACGTGAGGCGAGCGGAGGCGGAGCTTTCCCGCCGCGGGCTCTACTCGTGGGTGGCCGACATCCGTATGCGCGTCGAGATAGCCCGCGCTGTGGCTCGCGACGAGGCCGACTTCCGGTCGCTACTTTCAGAGATGGGCGTCTCCGTAGCGGACAACTCGCCCAGGGCGCAGAGGCGCGACTGGGTCTACTCGCTCTCCGACGCCCCGACGAGGCGCATATCCGGCGAGAGCCTCGGGCTCTCCTACGGAAGGGACCGCCTGCTCGCACGGTTCTCGTCTGGCGCGTCGGCGCTCGCAACTAACGGCG
>JABLTR010092751.1_pt1 | contig 35468 bp, 29 predicted proteins | sample 7160071 | NCBI WGS metagenome assembly JABLTR01 (sample SAMN14651230, study PRJNA627086) | human gut metagenome | isolation source: feces | host: Homo sapiens | reverse complement strand
GAGAAGGAGTACCTGAACAAGAAGTCCGTGTGGATCTTCGGCGGCGACGGCTGGGCCTACGACATCGGCTTCGGCGGCGTGGACCACGTGCTGGCTTCCGGCGAGGACGTGAACATCTTCGTGTTCGACACCGAGGTGTACTCCAACACCGGCGGACAGGCTTCCAAGTCCTCCAACATCGGCCAGGTGGCTCAGTTCGCCGCTGCCGGTAAGACCGTGGCTAAGAAGAGCCTGGCTGAGATCGCCATGACCTACGGCTACGTCTATGTGGCTCAGGTCGCCATGGGCGCCAACATGAACCAGACCCTGAAGGCCATCGCTGAGGCTGAGGCCTATCACGGTCCTTCCCTGATCATCGGCTACGCTCCCTGTGAGATGCACTCCATCAAGGGCGGCATGGCTAACTGCCAGGCCGAGATGAAGAAGGCTGTGGACTGCGGCTATTGGAACATGTTCCGCTTCAACCCCGCTCTGAAGGCCGAGGGTAAGAATCCCTTCGTCCTGGACAGCAAGGCTCCCGCCGGCGGTTACCAGGAGTTCCTGATGAACGAGGCCCGTTACTCCAGCCTGACCCGCTCCTTCCCCGAGCGCGCCAAGGAGCTCTTCGCTCTGAACGAGGAGACCGCCAAGGCCCGCTACGAGAAGCTGCTGCGGATGGTGGAGATGTACAACGCCTGAGTTTGACTCACGGTCGTTTCCCGTATCATCTCAAGTCCCGCCCCATTTTGGGGCGGGACTTTTTTTATTTCTCTGCAACAATTCCGGGTGCTGGATTGTGTAATAGTCAAAGGGCCCGATCCGGCCCGGAAAGGACGAGATCTTATGAAGTGGAATCAAATGACAGCGGCGGGACTGTGCGCGGCCATGCTGGCCGTTCCCGCCAGTGCGGCGGAGCAGGTGATCGCTCCCGCCCCCATGCAGGTTTCTGTGAACGGCCAGACCCTGGACCTGAGCCAGGCTCCCGCGGCCCCCTATGAGAAGGACGGACAGATGATGGTGCCCCTGTGGCTCACCGCCAAGGCCCTGGGCTACACCGTGACCTGGGAGCCCGAGCAGGAGGGCGTCCGGGTGGAAAACGACCAGTTCGCCATGAACCTCACCTTCGGCGTGGACAGCTACTGTCGTTACAGCAAGACCGCCCTGGGCATGACCGCCCCCCAGAAGTACGGCGCGGGACCTGAGGTGCTGGAGGGCCGGACCTATGTGCCGGCGGACATGTTCCAGCTGCTGTTCTGCCAGGTGGAGCAGGGCGAGCAGGGAATCAGCGTCACGGTGGAGGAGCAGACCCAGCTGCCCAACCCCATGGTGGAGTATGACCACCTGTTTGAGGCGGAGTACCAGGTGGGCTTCCCCGTGCTGGTGCCCACCACTCTGGGCGACGTGGCCATGGAGCACATCTATGTGATTCAAAACACCATGGTGCAGATCGACTACGCCAACGGAGCCTGCTACCGTACCGCCCAGGGCAGCCAGGATATCAGCGGAGATTACCAGAGCTATGCCGACGTGGAGACGTGGACGGTAGGCGGCTACACGGTGACAGCCAGAGGAGCGGACGGCGCGTTCTCCAGCATCTGGTGGACCAACGGCAGCAAGAGCTGGTCTTTGATGGTGGAGCAGCCCATGGATCAGGAGGCTCTCACTCAGCTGGTGTCCAGCCTGAGCCAGGCCAATTGACAAAAGGAGCGGAAGGGGGTATCCTTCCGCCTAGGAGGTGAGACCGGTGGAGCGGGAACAGGTGGAACGGGTGCTGGAGGAGCACGGCCAGCGGATTTTGCATCTGGCCTATTCATATCTGGGCAGCCGGGAGGACGCGGAGGATATTTTGCAGGACACTTTGGTGCGCTACATGGATAAAGCCCCCGACTTCCGCAGTCCCGAGCACGAGAAGGAGTGGCTGCTGCGGGTGGCGGCCAACCTGTGCAAAAACCGCCTGAAGGCTCCCTGGCGCAATCACCCTGAGATTCCCGAGAACTACCCCGGAGAGGGGGCACCCGAGGAGTCCATGGCCCTGCTGCAGGCCGTGAGCGCTCTGCCGGTGCCTTACCGGGAAGTGATCCACCTGTTTTACTACGAGGACGCCACCACCGCGGAGATCGCCGCCATCCTGGGCAAGCGGGAGGGGACCGTGCGGTCCCTGCTCTCCCGGGGACGGGAGCGGCTTCGCCAGAGTTGGAAAGGAGGGCCGGACCATGAAGCGCTATAAAGATGCCTTTCAAGACCTGCGGGTCCCGGAGGACATGCTGGACCGGGTCCTCCAGAGCCGAAAGAAGAAGCAGGCCCGCCGCCGGGTTTACCTGGGGGCGGCGGGAGCGGCCGCCTGCTGCGCCATCGCAGTGGGAACGGCGGTCCTTGTGCCCCAGCCCCAGGGAAAGCAGCCCCAGCTCCCCGGCAGCAGCCACGTCCAGAGCGGAAACCCCTTCCAGGGGGCGGAGACTCTGGAGGAGCTGGAAGGGATGCTCCCCTTTGAACTGAACGTGCCCCAGTGCCCGGAGGGTTTTACCTTCCAGTCAGGGGCCGTGCTGGGCGGGACTCTGGCTCAGGTCCAGTACAGCGACGGAACCATCCTGGTCACCTACCGCATGGGACCGGGGGAGGAGGACGTGAGCGGCGACTACAGCCAGTATCCCAGCCGGGAGCAGCGGCAGGAGCAGGGGCTTCTGCTCACCCTCTCCGGCCAGGACGGCCAGATCGCCCTGGTGACCTGGAGCCGGGAGGGATACAGCTACAGCCTGTCCTTCCAGCCCGCAGTTTCGGAGGATTCCGCCCTGGAGTGGGTGGATGCCTGCCTGATATAACAGAAAACGCCCCGTTTCGCTTTTGGCGGAACGGGGCGTTTTTTTGCCCTGGGTGTTGTTCCGTTTGGGAAAAGATTGTGGTAAAATAGGGGCTGTTGACCACCCGGGCCGGAAGGAGCTGGGTGGCGGGAAAGGAGCGGACCGGCTTGAATAAAACCGTGTTATATCTCATTTACTTCTGTATTTACTCCGCCGCCCTGCTGCTGATCGGAAAGAGCAGCCTGCGGGATAACCGCACGGTGAGCAGCTATTTTACCTGCGACCGGAAGGTGAGCCTGCCCCTGTGTATCTGCACCTTTGCCGGGACCTGGCTGTCCGCCATCACTATCCTCAGCCTGACGGGCAGCGTGTATGAGGACGGCCTTGCGGTGCTGTTTTACTCGGTGGTTCCCTGGTTTCTGGGGGGCTTTCTTCTGGCGGGAGCCAGCCGCCGCCTGTACCGGAAGGAAGTGATCACCGTTCCCGAGCTGTTTGGCAAACAGTATGGCTCCTTTGGACTGCAGGTGGCCTTCGGCATCATTTTTATCATCATTTATATCTTCTATCTGGTCAGCCAGTACAAGGGGTTTGGCATGGTGGCATCCGCCCTGTTTGATATCCCCTACCCGGTTGCGGTGCTGATGGTGTACCTTTTCATCCTGTATACCACCTTCGGCGGCTACCGCTCGGTGGTGCGTACCGACGCCTTTAACCTGACTCTGCTCACTCTGGGACTGCTGGTGCTCTTTGTGCTCATCGTGGGCAAGGTGGGGGGCTTTGGGACCCTGTACCAGCAGGCAGCCCAGATCTCCGGGGCGGCCCATCCCGGAGTGGCCAGCCCCACCCAGACGGGGGACCTGCTGCGCCTGTTCAATAGCCGGTACACCCCTCTCATCAGCCTGTCCATGTTCTGGGGCTGGGGCCTTGGTCTGGCCGCCAACCCCCAGTACACCATCCGCATGCTCTGCGCCCCCGACAGCACCACCGCCCGGCGCACGGTGCTGGGGGCTCTGGCTCTGCTGGCTCTGCTGTATTTTGCCCTGGTCCACATCGGGCTGGGCATGCGGGTGCTGGTGCCCCACCTGGACGGGGTGACCTCCTCCGACGAGGTCATCATCCGCCTGCTCAACGAGGAGCTGTACAGCGGCTGGAGCGGATTTTTCCTCTTCTCCATCATTGGAGCCTGCGTATCCACGGCAAATTCCCAGCTGCTGCTCATTGCATCCTCCTTCTCCTATGATGTGGTGGGCACCCTCAGCAAGCAGAAGATCTCCCAGCGGCGCATCCTCAGCCTGGGACGGCTGGCCGTCTTTGGCGGGGGCACCATCTCCATGCTCATGGCGCTGGACCCGCCCAACTTCACCCTGTCCTACGGCGGCGACGTGTGGGGCGCGGTGAGCGTGCTGGTCTTTCCCCCCATGTACGGGGCCCTGTTCAGCCGCCGCATCACCCGACGGGGCGTGTGGGCCTGTATTATCACAGGGTCGGCGGCCATTCTGGTCCTCTATCCCCTCTACTACCTGGGGGCGCTGACCATCCATCCCGCCCTGCCTGGAATGGTGATCTCCACGGTGGTGATGGTGCTGGTCTCCCTGCTGGACCGGAAAAGGGGGGCGAAACAGTGAAGCGGAAACCCTTTCGACTGGATATTGAAAACAAGATCCTCATTCCCTTTGTGTGCATCAGCCTGGCTACGGTGATGTGCTTCTGCGCCATTTTGTATTTCACCGAGTACCGCATGAAACTCAGCGCCCAGCGCAGCGAGGCGGAGACCCTTTTGGGGTATATCCAGGCCGACCTGGAGCTGGAGGATTACCGCCAGGACCCCACCAGGCTGCTGGAGAAATACCAGGCCCACTATAACGGGGACAGCCTGTATATCTACGACCGGGACGGGCGTCTGCTGCTGGGCTCGGAGGGGGGAGAGGACCTGGAGGTCCTGGCCCAGGTGACCGACGAGAGCCTGGGGTGGACCATCTCCTACCGCATGGACCGGGGAGAGGTGCGCAGCGCCTTTATTGAGGAACAGAAATACATGATCCTGGCGGCGGTGGCCATGCTGGTCATCATCGTGCAGGCCAGCGTCCTCATCGCCCACAACATTTCCGACCCCATCCGCCGCCTCAGCGAGGTGTGCCAGAGCATCAGCGGCGACCCCAGCCGGGGAGACGTGGAGGCGGAATACCGCAATAAAGGGGACGAGGTGGGCCAGCTGGCCCGGTCCTTCCAAAAGATGATGGAGGATATCCGGGTGTACACCGGCGAGCTGCTGCGGGTCAAGACCCTCAACGAGAGCATCGTGGAAAACCTGCCCTTTGGCGTGGTGGCCTGCGATCGGGAGGGCAGCCCCATCTGCATCAACGCCAGTGCCTCGGCCATGCTGGCCCGGGAGGAGGAGCGGGACGAGCAGGGACGCACTCTGCAGATGATCCTGGCCCAGATGGTGCGCCGGGAGGACGTGCTCCCTGCCCCCGCCCGGCTCACCAGCCCCACGGGAAAAAGCCGGGACTACGAGTTTGGTGTGTGGCAGCTGCGGGAGCCCGACGGCTCCCGTTGGGGTGTGCTGTGTACCATTGACGATGTGACTTATAAAAAGCTGATGGAGGAGCGCTCCAGCGAGGACGAAAAGCTGGCCTACACCGGCAAGCTGGCCGCCGATGTGGCCCATGAGATCCGCAATCCCCTGGCGGGCATCCGGGCGGGCATCCAGGTGGTCAGCCGCAAGGTCACCCAGGAGCGGGACCAGAAGCTGTGCCAGGGCATGGTGCGGGAGGTGGACCGGGTGAACCTGCTTATCGAGAACCTGCTGAACCTGTCCCGGCGGCGGGAGAGCCAAAAGACCACGGTAAACCTGAACGTGCTGTTTGACGAGCTGTCCATGCTCTATTTTAAGGTGGCGGAGAACAAAAATATCACCTGGAAGGCTGCCGTGGAGGGCAGCCTGTGGCTGTACGCCGACGAGGGCGAGCTGCGCCAGGTGCTCATCAACCTCATCAACAATGCGGTGAAGGCCATGCCCGACGGGGGCAGCCTGACGGTGCGGGCCTGGAAGGACGAGACGGGCGTGAAGCTGTCGGTGGAGGACACCGGACTGGGCATGGACCAGGAGAAGCTGGCCCAGGTGCTGCGGAAGGGCGGCGCCGGCGGACTGGGCCTTTCCATTGTGCGCCGGCTGCTGAACAGCAACGGCGGCGTCCTGGAGATGGAGAGCCAGCCCGGCCAGGGCACCACAGCCCGGGTGATCTTTCCGGGGAAGGGAGGAGAAACATGAAAACAAAGGTACTGGTAGTGGATGATGAGTTTCTCATCCGCATGTCTCTGGAGAGCGGCCTGTCCGATCTGGGGCACCAGGTCAAGACGGCGGAAAGTATCCAGGAGGGCCTGGAACTGGCGGAGTCTTACCGCCCCGACGTGGTGCTGCTGGACAACCGAATGGGCCAGGAGCTAGGTCTGGACCACATCGAGGACTTTAAAAAGCTGGACGAGGATATCCAGATCATTATGATCACCGCCTACGGCTCCGTGTCCCAGGCGGTGGAGGCCATGAAGCGGGGGGCCTGCCACTACATCCAAAAGCCCTTCGATCTGGAAGAGGTGGACCTTATCATCCACCGCAGCCTGGACCAGCTGAAGCGGCGGCGCAGCCTGGAGCTGATGCGCCAGCAGCCCCGCCAGATCGTGGGAGAGAGCGAGGCCATCCGCCGCATCTGCCGCAATGTGGAGATCCTGGCCCAGAACGACAACGTGGACCTGCTTATCTGCGGAGAGACGGGAACGGGCAAGGGGGTGGTGGTCAACGCCATCCACGACAGCAGTCCCCGGCGGGAGACCCCGCTGGTCAAGATCAACTGCGGCGCCATCCCCGACACACTGCTGGAGTCGGAGCTCTTCGGCTATGAAAAGGGGGCCTTTACCGGGGCCAACAAGGCCAAAAAGGGCCTGATGGAGCTGGCCGATGGGGGAACGGTGTTCCTGGACGAGATTGGCGAGCTGCCCCTGGCCATGCAGGCCAAGCTGCTGACCTTTTTGGAGGACCGGCGCTTCAAGCGGGTGGGCGGCCTGCGGGACATTGAGGTGAATGTGCGCATCATCGCCGCCACCAACCGGGACCTGGAGGAGGAGGTGTCCAAGGGCACCTTCCGGGAGGATCTGTTCTACCGCCTGAATGTGATGCAGATCCGCATTCCGCCCCTGCGGGAGCGGCGGGAGGACATTCCCGTGCTGGCCCGGTTCTATCTGGAACATTTTAACCGGAAGTTCAACAAGAATCTGAAGGACATCGACCCCGCCTTCCTCCGGGAGATGGAGGGGTACTACTGGAAGGGCAACGTGCGGGAGCTGCGCAATGTTATCGAGCGGTGCGTACTCTTCAGCAGCGGCGATTTACTTACCGGCGAGGAGACCGGCCTGGAGCCCCGGCGGGAGACCCGCAGCGGGGGAGGCAGCGGCCTGAGCTACCCCATGAAGGACCTGGCCAAGGAGGGCATCGACCTGAAAAAAGAGGTGGACGCCTTTGAGCGGACCTATATCGACCGGGCCATGGAGCTCTCCGGCGGCAACACCAGCCGGGCGGCCCAGCTGCTGGGCTGTACCCGGTTTACCCTGAAACGGCGGCTGGAACAAGAGGATAGTGTGCGGACTTGAACAAAGGAGTGTGCGAAATCGCACACTCCTTTGTGCGTTTTTACACCGTTTGGGCCGGGAGAGGGAAGAAACTGGAAAACACGCACAGAGAAAAAAGTTGAAAAAAGAGGAGAAATCCGGGAAAACCGGACAGGAATCAATCGACTTTCACAAAAACGGAAAAGTTGGCACGGGACTTGCATTATATATAGTACGAATATTTTTGCGAGGAGGCCTATCTATGTATAAGGTAGATCTGAACAGCGACCTGGGCGAGAGCTTTGGCGCTTACACCATCGGACTGGACGAGCAGGTGATCCAGTATGTTTCCTCCGCCAACGTGGCCTGCGGCTATCACGCCGGTGACCCCCTGGTGATGGACAAGACTGTGGCCGCTGCCAAGGCCGCGGGCGTGGCCGTGGGCGCTCACCCCGGCTATCCCGACCTCATGGGCTTCGGCCGCCGGAACATGGTGTGCTCCCCCAAGGAGGTCAAGGCGTACATCCAGTATCAGATGGGCGCGCTGAAGGCGTTCACCGCCGCCCACGGCGTGAAGCTGCAGCACTGCAAGCCCCACGGCGCGCTGTACAACATGGCCGGTAAGGATATGGACCTGGCCATGGCCATCGCTGAGGGCATCTACAGCGTGGACAAGGACGTGATCCTCCTGGGTCTGGCTGGCAGCAAGATGCTGGAGGCCGGCAAGCAGGTGGGTCTGCGTGTGGCCAGCGAGGTCTTTGCCGACCGCGCCTATCAGGCCGACGGCTCCCTGGTGCCCCGCAGCAAGCCCGGCGCTGTGATCCACGACAAGGACGAGGCCATTGCCCGCACCATCCGCATGGTCACCGAGGGCAAGGTCACCGCCATCACCGGCGAAGAGGTCTCCATCGACGCCCACTCCATCTGCGTCCACGGCGACAACCCCTCTGCGGTGGAGTTCGTGAAGAACATCCGCGCCAAGCTGCAGGAGCAGGGTGTCACCATCGCTCCCATTGCGGACATTGTGTGAGTCCGTTTTGACGGGAGAGGGAACTCCCAAAATGATGTAGGAGGTTAATCTTATGAGCAAGCAACCCAACACCGTGAGCGCTGGGGCAAAGCCCAGCCGGTCCGTGCTCTTCGGCGCGGCCTTCCTCATGGCCACCTCGGCCATCGGCCCCGGCTTCCTGACTCAGACGTCCACCTTCACCGCCCAGCATGGCGCGGCCCTGGCCCTGGTCATCGTGCTGGCCATCATCATGGATATGACCGCTCAGGTCAATATCTGGTCCGTGGTCACCGTCTCCAATATGCGCGCTCAGGACGTGGCCAACAAGCTGCTGCCCGGTCTGGGCGTCATCATCGCCATCCTGGTTGCCATCGGCGGCCTGGCCTTTAACGTGGGCAACGTGGGCGGCGTGGCCCTGGGCTTCAACGCCATGATCGGCCTGGACCAGAAGGTCGGCGCTGTGGTGGCCGGCTGCCTGGGTATCATCATCTTCATCAACAAGAACGCCAAGACCATCATGGACAAGGTGGCCACCGTTCTGGCCGCTATCATCCTGGTCACCGTGCTGGTGGTTGCCATCATCTCCGAGCCTCCTCTGGGTGAGGTCGGCAAGGGCCTGGTGAACTTCAACTATCTGCTGGACCCCGAGACCAACATGTTCACCGCTCTGACCACCCTGCTGGGCGGCTCCTGCGGCGGCTACATCGCTTTCTCCGGCGCTCACCGTCTGCTGGACGCCGGCATCTCCGGTCCCGAGAACATCGGCCACGTGCGCAAGAGTGTGCTGCAGGGCTGCGGCACCTCCGGCGCTGTGCGTATCCTGCTGTTCCTGGCCGTGCTGGGCACCTGCATGAGCGGCACCCAGTGGCTGGCTGAGAACGCCAAGATCATCACCGACGCTGCCAACGGCGGCAACCCCGCTGCCGAGGCCTTCCGCCTGGCTGCCGGTGACCTGGGCTACCGTCTGTTCGGCCTGTGCCTGTTCTCCGCCGGTGTCTCCTCCGTGGTGGGCGCGGCTTACACCTCCGTGTCCTTCCTGAAGACCCTGCACCCCTTCATCGCCAAGTATGAGCGTCAGTTCGTGGTGGGCTTCATCGCCTTCTCCACCCTGATGATGGTCATCGTGGGCAACGCTGCCGCCCTGCTCATCATCGCCGGCGCCTTCAACGGCCTGATCCTGCCCGTGACCCTGGGCGTGATGCTCTTTGCCGGTCACAAGACCCGCATCGTGGGCACCGAGTACAAGCACCCCATGTGGCTGACCATCCTGGGCGCCATCGTGGTGGTCATCGCCCTGTACTCCGGCATCCAGGCTGTCCCCGGCATCCTGAAGCTGTTTGCTTAATTGACCACATTTGGCACGCCCGCTCCGGCGGGCGTGCCAATCACTCAGAAAGGAGCCTGCTATGGCAGACGTAAGATTCTTACTCACCGGGGACACCTCCCTGTCGGTGGAGTTCGGCAACGAGATCAGCACCGAGATCAACGCCAAGATCCGTGCCTTCAACATCGCCCTGGAGAACAGCAAGATCCCCGGCATTGTGGAGACCGTTCCCACTTACCGCTCCCTCATGGTCCACTATGATCCCGGCGTCATCCGCTATGAGGCCCTGGTCAAGCGTATGAAGGGACTCATGGGCCAGCTGGACAAGATCGAGATTCCCCCCAGCGACGTGCTGGAGATCCCCGTGCTCTACGGCGGCGAGACCGGTCCCGACCTGGAGTTTGTGGCCCAGCACGCGGGCAAGACCCCCGAGGAGGTCATCAAGATCCACACCTCCACCGAGTACCTCATCTACATGCTGGGCTTTACCCCCGGCTTTACCTATCTGGGCGGCATGGACGAGTCCATCGCCACCCCCCGCCTCAAGCAGCCCCGGGTGAAGATCCCCGCCGGTTCCGTGGGCATCGCCGGCTCTCAGACCGGCGTGTATCCCATCGACTCCCCGGGCGGCTGGCAGCTCATCGGCCAGACTCCCGTGCGGATGTACGACCCCGACCGGGCCGAGCCCATCCTGCCCAAGGCCGGCGAGTACATCAAGTTCTATTCCATCACCAAGGCGGAGTTTGACAAGATCGCCGCCCAGGAGGCCGCGGGCACCTATGTGTGCAAGCGCCACCCCAGAAAGGAGGGGGCGAAATGAGCATTACCGTATTGAATCCCGGACTTCTCACCACCGTGCAGGACATGGGCCGCGTGGGCTACCAGCAGTTCGGCGTGTCTGTCTCCGGCGTGATGGACCCCCGCTCCGCCGCCATCGCCAATATCCTGGTGGGCAACCCCGAGGATGAGGCCGTGCTGGAGTGCACCATGATGGGACCCCAGCTGCTGTTTAACCAGACCGAGACCATCGCCATCACTGGCGGCGACCTCATGCCCACCCTGGACGGAAAGCCCATGCCCACCTACCGGGCGGTCACTGTCCAGGCGGGCCAGGTGCTCCGCTTCCAGGCCCCCAAGACCGGCTGCCGCTGCTTCATCGCCTTTACCGGCGGCCTGGATATTCCCGTGGTCATGGGCAGCCGCTCCACCTACATGAAGGCCAAGATCGGCGGCGTGGAGGGCAGAAAGCTCCAGAAGGATGACGTCATCGGCTTCCGGGCCCCCGGCGTCCCCAAGAACCTGAACATCCGCTGCATGGCCCCGGAGTTCGTTCCCCGTCCCGTCTATACCCTGCGGGTGGTGATGGGTCCCCAGGACGACGCTTTCACCCCCGCTGGCATCGACACCTTCCTGGGTGAGACCTACTCCGTGACCAACGAGTTTGACCGCATGGGCTGCCGTCTGGACGGCCCCGTCATCCAGCACGTCACCGACGGCAACATCATCTCCGACGGTATCGCCTTCGGCGCCATCCAGGTGCCCTCCGAGGGCAAGCCCATCATTATGCTGGGCGACCGCCAGACCACCGGCGGCTACACCAAGATCGCCAACGTCATCTCCGCCGACTTCCGGCTGCTGGGCCAACTGAAGGCGGGGGACAAGGTGCGCTTTGAGAAGGTGTCCATCGGCCAGGCCCAGGAGGCTCTGCTCAACCAGCGGGCCGCCCTGAAGACCCTGCGCCACGCTCTGGACGGCTAACACAAATACAAGGAGGAGTTATTATGGTCTTTGATATCACCCCGTATATCGACAAGTCCCCCGCTGAGGTCCGCGGTTTGATCCGCCAGGGCGTCATCGACTTCCCCACCGCCGGTATGTGCCGGGGCTATGCCCAGGCCAACCTGGTGATCCTGCCCCCGGAGTACGCCGCTGACTTTGAGGAGTTCACCAAGAAGAACCCATTCCCCTGCCCCGTACTGGAGGTCATCAAGGGCACGCCCGAGACCCACGCCATGGGCGAGGGCGGCAACATCTGCTCCGACATCCCCCGCTACCGCATCTATGAAAACGGCGTGTTCACCAAGGAGATCACCGACGCCACCGAGTACTGGAAGGAAGGCTATGTGGGCTTCCTCATCGGCTGCTCCTTCTCCTTCGAGGAGGCTCTGATGGCCGCCGGTATCCCTGTGCGCCACATTGAGCAGGGTTGCAACGTGCCCATGTTCAAGACCAGCATCCAGACCATCAAGGCCGGTCCCTTCGAGGGCCCCATGGTGTGCTCCATGCGCCCCATGACCCCCGAGCAGGCCCAGAAGGCCTACGACATCACGGTGAAGATGCCCAACGTCCACGGTGCCCCCGTGCAGATGGGCGACCCCGAGAAGATCGGGGTCAAGGACGTGATGAAGCCCGACTACGGCGATCCCGTGGAGATCCGGGAGGGCGAGATCCCCGTGTTCTGGCCCTGCGGCGTTACCCCCCAGGCTGCCGTGGAGAATGCCAAGCCCCCCATTGTCATCACCCATGCGCCCGGCCACATGTTCATCACCGATATCCTGAACACCGAGCTCAACGACTATCTGGAAGCCCAAAAGCACAAGTAAATGGAAAACGGCCCGCGGCAGATGCCGCGGGCCGTTTTGATGTTAGTGATTGTGAGAAGAGGGACCCTGGATGATGTGCAGGGCCTGCCGGTGGTTTTCCACCAGGCTGACCTCCTGGCTGCCGCCGTACTCCCCGTCGATGGTCCAGGGGATGGGCTTGTCGCAGGTGAATTTCAGCTTGGAAGCGTGGAAGGAGATGAGGGCGCCGCCGCCGGTGGCAGGAGCCTGGCCCAGCAGGGTCTGGAGCCCCGCGCCGATCTCGGCGATGTTCACCGGCTTTTTGACCAGGATGACTTCGAAGAGTCCGTCATCCAGTTCCACCCGGTCGGTGGGCAGGTTCTTCATGCCGCCCACGGAGTAGGTGTTGCATACCATGCCGTAGAAGAAGTCGTCCTCCAGCACCTGGCCGTCGTATTCCACCTTCAGGTGGTAGGGGGCGATGGAGGGGATGGAGGCGATGCCCGCCATGACGTAGGCCAGATGGCCGAAGGTGTTTTTCAGATCCTGGGGGGTGTCGTAGGCCACCTCGGTAAAGGCGCCGAAGGCGGCCACATAGACGAAGGGCCGCTGATTCAGGGTGCCGATGTCCCAGGCCAGGGGCTGGGTGTCCCCAGCGGCCAGCTGGGCCGCCTTGCGGTAGGCCCGGGGGATGTGCAGGGTGGCGGCGCAGTCGTTGGTGGAGCCTGCGGGGATGTAGGCCAGCAGGGGAGGATGCTCCAGCTCCATGAGGCCCGCGGCAGTTTCACTGAGGGTGCCGTCGCCGCCGCAGCAGACTACCCGCTCAAACCGGGGAGCCAGCTCCCGGACCATCCGGGTGGCGTCGCCCCTGGACTGGGTGGGGTAGGCGGTGACCAGCCACCCCGCGCGGGTGAGTTCCTCCAGAATGGCGCCCAGATGGCCGGAGGGACCTCCCTTTCCGGAGGTGGGATTATATAGGAAAAGCAGCTCTTTCATCGCAAAAATACCTCAAAAGAAAAAGTTCAGACGGAAAGCATGTAAAAAATATTATAGATGTGCCGGTAAAAAATGCAACTGGTTCCTATAAAATTTTTGCAAACTTCCCAGTTAGTATGTTAAGAAAATGTTAAAAAACAGCACCTTGCCATTTGATGCCAAAGCGCGTAAAATGTTTGCTGGAAATTTACAGCTGGAGGGATCAGCATGGAAGAGAAGAGACGTCCGGTGGTGCTGGTGACGGGAGCCTCCCGTGGGATCGGGGCTGCCACCGCCCGTCAGTTTGCCCGTGAGGGCTGGGATGTGGCGGTGCACTATGGCCGCTCAGAGGAGCAGGCCCGGGCCGTGGCGGAGGAGCTGCGGGCCATGGGGGCCGCGGCGGAGATCCTCCAGGCGGACGTCTCCCGGCAGGAGGAGGCCGTGGCACTGGCCCGCCGGGCGGAGGCCCTTCTGGGGCCGCTGGACGCCCTAGTGTGCAGCGCAGGAGTCGCCGCCCGTCAGATGCTGCTCACCGACTTGAAGGCGGAGGACTGGCTGTGGATGGAGCGCACCGACCTGGACGGGGTGCTGTGGACCATGCAGGGGGCCATTCCCGGCATGGTGCGCCGCCAGCAGGGAGCCATCGTCACCGTCTCCTCCATGTGGGGGCTGACGGGGGGTTCCTGTGAGGCGGCCTATTCCGCCCTGAAGGCGGGGGTCATCGGCCTGACCAAGGCCATGGCCAAGGAGCTGGGGCCCTCTCACATCCGGGTCAACTGCGTGGCCCCCGGCGTCATCGCCACCGATATGAACGCCCACCTGACTCAGGAGGACCTGGACGCCCTGGCGGAGGAGACTCCCCTGGGACGCATCGGTCAGCCCGAGGAGGTGGCCCGGAGCATCAGCTTCTTAGCCTCTCCCGCCGCCAGCTTTATCACCGGCCAGGTGCTGGCGGTGGACGGCGGAATGGTGATTTAAGGAAAAGCTGGGAAAATAGGAGATTTTTCGGTGAAAATGTGGAAAAAGAACCGTTGTCACCGTGGAAAAACCTTGATATAATGAAAAAAGATTATCATTGTGCCGGAAGGAGGAATTGCCGTGGGACGTTCCCGTTTTGATTATCGCAGCTACCGGGGCCGCCGTTCGGCCTCAGATTGGTTAAAGTGGATCGCGCTGGTCCTGGCGATTTTGGTGGTGCTGGCGGTGGCCGCGCTGCTGTGGGGGCAGAAGTATGTCACCTATACCGACAAGGGCCTGGAGGTCCATCTGCCCTTCTTCTCTCAGGAGAAAAAAGAGGAGGAAGACCCTGGCAATGTGAACATCGTGGTAGGGGAGCCTGAGAAGTCCCAGGAGGAAGAGGAGCAGCCCCAGGAAGAGCAGCCTCAGGAGGAAAAGACCCAGGCCGCGGCGGCGGTACAGGTTACCCTGGCCTCCCTGCTGGACGGCAGCGCAGCCCAGCAGATCCAGGAACAGGGCGGCGACGGCGCCGTGGTGGACATGAAGAACGACCAGGGACAGCTGGGCTGGCAGAGCCAGCAGAGCCTGGCCACCGCCCTCCAGCCCGAGGCCCAGGATCAGCAGGTCAACGACAAGCTGCAGACCTGGAACCAGGGGGACGTGTATACTGTGGCGCGGCTGTCCTGCTTCCGGGACGAGACCGTGGGCGGCCAGATGGACTACACCCTCCAGACCACCAGCGGCTACCGCTGGAAGGATGGGGAGGAGATGCACTGGTCCGACCCGGCCAACCAGCAGGTCCAGGACTATCTCATCGGCCTGATGACCGAGCTGGCCCAGATGGGCTTTGATGAGATCATGCTGGAGCACTGGAGCTATCCCACCGAAGCGGACGGGCCGCTGAGCAACATTCAGTATGGGGAGCAATCCGCCGACGAAGTGTCCAGAGCCTTTTTGGAGAAAGCCCTTCAGGCCCTGGAGTCCTACGGCACCAAGCTGACCGTGGTGAACGGGGAAGAGAGGGCCAATCTGTCCCCTGCCCGGGTGGCGGCGGAGACCATCCTGGGGTCAGAATGACCAGAGGGATTTGATCCCCTTTGACAAAGTACCTGGTACGGCTGGAAAACCTTGCCGGGAGAGACTTTCCAACAAAAGAATCCATTGGAAACAGAGCAGGAACTTTTGCCCAAAAGGACAGAAGTTCCTGCTCTGCTTGCATCTTGGGGAGTAAAATTTGGTCATTTTGCGTAAACTGTATGAAACTGTATAAAAACAGGGAGGAAATACACTTTAGAAAGATAAAATGGGGAATTCTGTGCGAAAAATGGGATTTTGTGTCGGCATAGAGTCAAGAGGGGAAGGAAAATACACTTGCAATTCTGTGACATTTCGCCTAAAATCAGAGCAGGATATCCCAAGGGACTCCCTGGAACGTTGAAAACAATGGGGTGGTGAGAAACATGGCAGTAGAAGAGATCAAAAAAGTGACGGAAACGGAGCAAGAAATCAAGAAACAGCTGGAAAATGCGGCTGCTGATGGAAAGCAGAAGGTTCTGGAGGCGCAGCGCGCCGCCCGTCGCCAGCTGGAGGAGAACCGCCAGGAGGCTGAGGGCCAGGTGCGCCACATGATGACGGAAGCGGAGGAAGAGGCTGCAAAATGGACCCAGGAGGTCCTGGCCAAGGCCGAAGAGGAGTGTCAGGCGCTGAAAGCGGACGCCGGGAGCCGTCTGGACCGTGCCGCCGCGTTGATTGTGGAAAAGGTTGTGAGTGGCTGATGGCAATCGTCAAAATGAAGCGTATGCGGCTGCTGGCCATGGTGCAGGACCGGGAGGAACTGCTGCGGCTGATGCAGGACATGGGCTGCGTGGAGGTGGAGGAGCCGGGAACGGACCTCACCGAGGAGGAGCAGCAGGTCTGGAAGGACCTGTCCCTCACCCGGGTAGACGCCCAGCCGCTGTCTCAGGCCCGGGAGCGCCGCCAGCGTGCGGAGCGGGCCCTGGCCATTTTGAAGCACCACGGCTGCAAGAGCAAGGGGTTCCTGACCCCCAGGCCCTCCCTCAGCCGGGAGCAGCTCTTTGACCCCCAGCGGGAGCAGGAGGGGCTGTCGGCAGTGGACCAGGTCCTGGAAGCCGACCGCACTCTGGCCGCCTATCAGGCGGAAGAGATCCGCCTGAGCGCCCAGCGGGCCGCCCTGGCCCCCTGGCTGGAGCTGAACCTGCCCCTGGAGAGTGCTTCCACCCGGGATATGCTGCTGCAGCTGGGCACCCTAAGCGCCGCCTTCCCCTTGGAGGAGGTGCAGCACACCCTGGAGGGGATCACCCCCTTGGTGGAGCTGACCCAGGCCAGCGCCGACCGGGACAGCCGGTACTGTCTGCTGGTGTGCCACACCAGTGTGCAGGAGCAGGTGTTGGACGCCCTGCGGGAATACGGTTGGTCCCGGGTGAGCCTGTCCGGCTGGACGGGAACGGCGGCGGATAACGACCGCCGGCTGGCCGAAGAGCAGGAGCAGCTGAAACAGAAAATCGCCGAAGCGGCGGCGCAGCTGGGGACCATGGCCTCTCTGGCCGACGCCATCCGGCGGGAGTCCGACCTGGCCCAGGTCCTCATCAACCGGGAGGAGGGGCGCAGCCGCCTGCTGGATACGGAGAAAACCTTCCTGCTCCAGGGCTGGGTACCCGCCCAGAAGTGGGAGGAGATGAAGTCCCGCCTGGAGCAGTACCCCTGTGCCTGGGAGGTAGAGGACCCCACCGAGGAGGAATATCCCAGCGTCCCGGTGCAGCTGAAGAATAACTGGTTCACCAAGCCCCTGAATATGGTCACCGAGATGTACTCCTTGCCCGCTTACGGGTCCCTGGACCCCAACCCCCTCATGGCCCCCTTCTTCATCCTGTTTTACGGGATCATGATGGCCGACATGGGGTACGGGCTGGTGATGATGCTGGCCTCGATCATCGTGCTGCAAAAGGCCAAGCCCCGGGGCGGGATGCACAACTTCTTCGCTCTGTTGGGCCTGTGCGGCGTGAGTACCTTCCTCATGGGCGCGGTGACGGGCGGCTTCTTCGGAGACTTTATTCCCCAGATCCTGAAGCTTCTCAATCCCGAGAGCACCTTCGTCTGGTTCTGGCCGCCCCTGTTCACCCCCCTGGAGGATACCATGATGATCCTGGTGGGTGCCATGGCCCTGGGCTTTGTCCAGATCCTCACCGGCATGGCCATCAGCTTTGTGAAGAAGATCCGGGACGGGAAGATCATGGACGCCATCTGGGAAGAGGTCACCTGGTGGGTGGTCTTTGCCGGAGCGGCCCTGGCCATTCTGGGCGTGACCAACCTGGTGCTCATCCTGGGCCTTGTGATGGTGGTGGCCGGACCTGTGATCACCGAGAAGGGCTTTGGAAAGATCACCGGCATCTTCGGGTCTCTGTATAACCACGTGACGGGCTATTTCGGAGATATCCTCTCCTACTCCCGACTCATGGCCCTGATGCTGGCGGGCAGCGTCATTGCTCAGGTGTTCAACACCCTGGGCGCCATTCCCGGCAATGTGGTGATTTTTGTCATCATCTCCATGCTGGGCAATACCCTGAACTTTGCCCTGAACCTGCTGGGCTGCTACGTCCACGATTTGAGACTGCAGTGCCTGGAGTACTTCGGCAAGTTCTATCAGGACGGCGGCAAGCCCTTCCGTCCCATGAAGCTGGATACCAACTACTATGACGTAGTCAAAGAATAAGGAGGAAACAACTATGGATATCAATCAAGCCATTGAACTGCAGCAGAGTCTGACTTTCCTGGGCAGCATCGGCGGTCTGGCCCTGGCTCTTCTGGGCGCGGGCCTGGCGGCGGTGCTCAGCGGCATCGGTTCGGCCAAGGGCACCGGCATCGCCGGCGAGGCGGGCACCGGCCTTCTGTGCGAGGACCCCAGCAAGTTCGGTAAGGTCATGATTCTTCAGGTCATCCCCGGCACCCAGGGCCTGTACGGCCTGGTGGTGTGGTTCTTTGCCGTGTTCCGCATGGGCCTGCTGTCCGGCACGCTGCCCCAGCTCACCGTGGCTCAGGGCATGCAGTATCTGGTAGCCTGTCTGCCCATGGCGCTGGGCGGCCTGTTCTCCGCCATCGCTCAGGGCCGCGTGGCTGCCGGCTCCATCAACATCCTGGCCAAGAAGCCTGACGACTGGGCCAAGGGCATGGTGCTGTGCATCACCGTGGAGTTCTACGCCATTCTGTCCCTGCTGGCCTCCATGCTGATGATCATCAACATCAGCGCCTGAGGCGGAAAGAGAGCGCGCCATGGACGGAATCGAAAAAATCACGGCCCGCATCCAGGCCGACGGGGCGCAGGAGCTGGAGCGCCTGCGCCAGCAGACCCAGGATCAGCTCATCCAGATCCACACCCAGACCCAGCAGCAGATGGATAAGGAGCGGGAGGACATCCTGGAGCGGGGCCGCAAAGCGGCCGACGAGCGCCGGGAGCGGCTGAAATCCGCCGCCGAAATGGAGCGGCGCAAGCTGCTGCTGGGCGCCAAGCAGGAGGTGCTCTCCCAGGCCTTTGACCGGGCGCTGGAGCAGCTGTGCGCCCTGCCCGAGGAGCAGTACATCCAGCTGCTCACCTCTCTGGTCCTTCAGGCGGTGACCACCGGCCGGGAGCAGATCATCTTCTCCCCCAAGGACCGCAACCGCATCGGCAAGCAGGTGGTGGTGGCCGCCAACGAGGCTCTGGTCAGCCGCGTGGCCCCCGAGCTGCCCGACAGCATCACCGACTCCAAGGTAGGAGCCTTCCTGGGCAAGGTGGTCAACAGCGCCACCGCCCAGATCACCGGCACCGGCCTTCTCTCCATGTCCGAGGAGACCCGGAACATCCGGGGCGGCTTTATCCTGGTGGACGGCCCGGTGGAGACCAACTGTGCCTTTGAGACCTTGGTCCGCCTCCAGCGGGAGAAGCTGGAAAAAGACGTGGCCAACGTGCTGTTTGACTAAAACCCAACAAGTACAGTGAGGAGGGATACCTTGTCTCACAAAAAAGATACGGATTATCTGGCCATCTCCACCCGGGTCCATGCCATGGAAAACCGCATGCTCAGCCGGGAGCGGATGGACCGGATGATCGACGCCAAGGACGACGGCGAGGCGCTGAAAGTCCTCAGCGAGTGCGGCTACGGGGGAGAGGGCCTGACCCTGTCCAATGTGGAGGCGGCTCTGGCCGCCGCCGGACAGGAGACCTTTCGGGATCTGCTCTCCTCGGTGCCCGACCCCAAGGTCGTCCAGGTGTTTCAGCTGAGATACGATTACCACAACGCCAAGGCTCTGGTGAAGGCCCAGGCCGTGGGCAAGGATGCCCGGCATCTGCTCATGTCCGGCGGCCGCTACGCCCCCCAGAAGCTGGCCGAGTGCTTTGAGAAGGAGGACGGCCGGGACCTGAGTCCCGTGTTCCGCGCCGCCTTGGAGCAGGCACGGGACACCCTGGCCGCCACCCGGGACCCCCAGCTGTCCGACCTGGTCCTGGACCGGGCCTGTTATCAGGAGATGGCCCAGCTGGCCAAGGAGACGGGCAGCCGCTTCCTGGAGGGCTATGTGGCCCTGTCGGTGGACGTGGCCAACCTGCGGGCTGCCGTTCGGGTGGCCCGCATGGGCAAGGGCAGCGAGTTTTTGACCCAGGTGCTGCTGCCTGGGGGCAATGTGTCTCCCCGCACCCTGGCTTCTGCCAGAGGGGAGGACCTTGCGGCCCTCTTCCAGGCCGGAGCTCTGGCCCAGGCGGCCCAGCTGGGCGCCGCCGCAGCTCAGGACCGGGGGCACAGCCTCACCGCCTTTGAGCGGGAGTGCGACAACGCCTTGAAGCACTATGTGGACGGGGCCCGGCGGGTCCCCTTTGGAGAGCAGGCCGTCATCGGCTACCTCTACGCCAAGGAGGCGGAGCTCACCGCCATCCGCACCATCCTGGCCGGACGCCGGGCGGGACTGGACGGGGCCCTCATTCGGGAGCGCCTGCGGGAATGCTATGTGTAAGGGAGGTGGATGGAAATGTATCGCATCGGTGTGATCGGGGACGCGGACAGCGTGCTGGGCTTTCAGGCCCTGGGGTTGGACGTGTGCCCGGTGGAAGATCTGGACCAGGCGCGGCAGGCCATCCACCGCATGGCCAAAGAGAATTACGCCATCCTGTACCTGACCGAACAGCTGGCGGCCAAGCTGCCCGCGGAACTGGAGCGCTATCAGGACGCCCTGACCCCGGCCATCATTTTGATTCCCGGGAAGGAGGGCTCCCTGGGCATCGGTATGGACAATGTGAAAAAGTTCGTGGAGCGTGCCGTGGGCGCCGACATCCTCTAACCAGCTTTCTTGAAAGAAAGCTGGGCAAAGAACTTTATGCGAAACTGCGTTTCGCTTCTGCGCTTGCCTGAGAGAGGGTAAAAGCAGAAAGTCCGGCACCCATCTCATCAAAAAAACACAGCATGAAATGCAATTTCATGCACCAAAATTTTTGCCCCGCTTTTTATAAAAAGCGGGTGGGGTCCAGGGGCAAAGCCCCTGGGGAAGAAAGAAGGTTAGTCAGCCTATGGGAAAAATCGTTAAGGTCTCCGGTCCTCTGGTGGTAGCCACCGGGATGAAGGAGGCCAACATGGCCGACGTGGTCCGGGTAGGCGAGCAGCGGCTCATCGGTGAGATCCTCACCATGACCGGCGACTCCGCCGCCATCCAGGTTTACGAGGAGACCTCGGGCCTGGGCCCCGGGGCCGAAGTGGTCACCACCGGCGCCCCTCTGTCCGTGGAGCTGGGCCCCGGCCTCATTGAGAACATTTACGACGGCATCCAGCGCCCGCTGGAGGTCATCATGGAGAAGGTCCAGGGCAACAACCTGCCCCGCGGCGTGGAAGTGCCTGCTCTGGACCGGGAAAAGAAGTGGCAGTTTACCCCCACCGTGGAGCCCGGAGCCAAGGTCATCGGCGGCGACGTCATCGGCACCGTCCAGGAGACCGACTCCATCCTCCACAAGATCATGATTCCCCCCACCATGAAGGGCACTATCGTCTCCATCCAGGGGGGCGAGTACACCGTCACCGAGACGGTGGCCGTGCTGGAGCAGCCTGACGGCACCAAGACCGAGCTGTCCCTCATGCAGAAGTGGCCCGTCCGTGTGGGCCGCCCCTACAAGCACAAGTATCCCCCCGTGGTTCCCCTGCAGTCGGGCCAGCGCATCGTGGATACCTTCTTCCCCGTGGCCAAGGGCGGCACCGCCGCCATCCCCGGCCCCTTCGGTTCCGGCAAGACGGTGATGCAGCACGCCCTGGCCAAGTGGTCCGACGTGGACCTGGTGGTCTATATCGGCTGCGGCGAGCGCGGCAACGAGATGACCGACGTGCTGCGGGAGTTCCCCGAGCTGGTGGACCCCCGTACCGGCCAGTCCCTGATGAAGCGTACCGTGCTCATCGCCAACACCTCCGATATGCCCGTGGCCGCCCGTGAGGCCTCCATTTACACCGGCATCACCATCGCCGAGTACTTCCGGGACATGGGCTACGCCGTGGCCGTCATCGCCGACTCCACCTCCCGCTGGGCCGAGGCCCTTCGTGAGATGTCCGGCCGTCTGGAAGAGATGCCCGGCGAGGAGGGCTATCCCGCCTACCTCAGCTCCCGTCTGGCTCAGTTCTACGAGCGGGCGGGCAGCGTGTCCTGCCTGGGCTCCGACGACCGCCGGGGCAGCCTGACCGCTGTGGGCGCCGTGTCCCCTCCCGGCGGCGACCTGTCCGAGCCTGTCTCCCAGGCCACCATGCGCATCGTCAAGGTGTTCTGGGCTCTGGACGCCTCTCTGGCCTACCGCCGTCACTTCCCCGCCATCAACTGGCTGAACTCCTACTCCTTGTATCTGGACTCCCTGAAGCCCTGGTATGACGAGCACCTGGGCAAGGACTTCCTGAAAAACCGGGAGTGGGCCATGGCCGTCCTCCAGGAGGAGGCCAACCTCAACGAGATCGTGCAGCTGGTCGGTAAGGACTCCCTGTCCGCCAAGGACCAGATCACCCTGGAAGTGGCCAAGATGATCCGGGAGGACTTCCTGCAGCAGAACTCCTTTGTGGACATCGACTCCTACTCGGAGTACGACCGTCAGGCCCGGATGCTGGTCATGATTCGGGAGTACGACGAGCACTGCCGTGCCGCCGCGGAGCGGGGCGGCTCTCTGGCCGACCTGTTTGCCATTCCCGCCCGGGAGCGCATCGGCCGTGCCAAAGCGGTTCCTGCCGACCAGTATCTGGATAATTACGCCAACATTCTGGTGGATATGGAGGAGCAGATCAACGCCATTGCGGAGAAAGGAGAGATGGAACTGTGATTCGGGAATATAAAACCATCCAGGAGATCTCCGGACCGCTGATGGTGGTCAACCATGTCCAGGGCGTCACCTACGACGAGCTGGCCGAAATCGAGCTCAGCGACGGCACCGTCCGCCGCTGTAAGGTGCTGGAGGTCAACGGCGACTCCGCCGTGGTCCAGCTGTTTGAGAGCTCCGCCGGTATCAACCTGGCTCAGTCCAAGATCCGCTTCCTGGGACACCCCCTTCAGCTGGCGGTGTCCGGGGACATGCTGGGCCGGGTGTTCAACGGCATGGGCCAGCCCATCGACGGCGGCCCCGCCATCCTGGCCGACGAGTACCGGGACATCAACGGTCTGGCCATGAACCCCGCCGCCCGGAACTACCCCAACGAGTTTATTCAGACGGGCATCTCCACCATCGACGGCCTGAACACCCTGGTCCGTGGTCAGAAGCTGCCCATCTTCTCCGGTTCCGGTCTGCCCCACGCCGCCCTGGCTGCCCAGATCGCCCGCCAGGCCAAGGTGCTGGACGGCGAGTCCAACTTCGCCGTGGTCTTTGCCGCCATCGGCATCACCTTTGAGGAGTCTGAGTTCTTCGTCAGCGAGTTTAAGCGCACCGGCGCCATCGACCGTACCGTGCTGTTCACCAACCTGGCCAACGACCCCGCCGTCGAGCGTATCGCCACCCCCCGTATGGCCCTCACCGCCGCGGAATACCTGGCCTTTGAGAAGAACATGCACGTGCTGGTCATCCTCACCGACATCACCAACTACGCCGAGGCTCTGCGTGAGATCTCGGCGGCCAAGAAGGAGGTCCCCGGCCGCCGCGGCTACCCGGGCTACCTCTACACCGACCTTGCCACCATGTACGAGCGGGCCGGCCGCCAGATGGGCAAGGAGGGGTCCATCACCATGATCCCTATCCTCACCATGCCCGAGGACGACAAGACTCACCCCATCCCCGACCTCACCGGCTATATCACCGAGGGACAGATCATCCTCTCCCGTGAGCTCTACCGCCGGGGCATCAATCCCCCCGTAGACGTGCTGCCCTCCCTGTCCCGTCTGAAGGATAAGGGCACCGGCGCTGGCAAGACCCGTGAGGACCACTCGGGCACCATGAACCAGCTCTTTGCCGCCTACGCCACCGGTAAGGAGAACAAGGAGCTCATGTCCATCCTGGGTGAGGCCGCCCTCAGCCCCACCGACCTGCTGTACGCCAAGTTTGCCGACGAGTTTGAAAAGCGCTATGTCTCCCAGGGCACGGACGAGAACCGGTCTATCTTTGAGACCCTGGACCTGGGCTGGGAGCTGCTGAGCATCCTGCCCCGCAGCGAGCTCAAGCGCATCAAGCCGGAACATTTGGACAAGTATCTGCCCAAGAAGGATTAAGGGGGGATCGAAATGCCTTCCACCACCATTAATCCCACCCGAATGGAACTGACCCGGCTGAAGGGACGGCTGAAAACGGCCCAGCGTGGCCACAAGCTGCTCAAGGACAAGCGGGATGAGCTGATGAAGCAGTTCATGGACGTGGTCCGGGAGAACCGGGCCCTGCGCCGCCGGGTGGAGGAGGGGCTCATGCGGGCCCACGGCTCCTTTACCGTGGCCGCCGCCCTTATGTCTCCCGAAATGCTGGAGCAGTCCCTCATGTACCCCAAGCAGAGTGTGGAGCTGGACATGACCTTCCAGAACATTATGTCCGTGGATGTGCCCCGGTACCACTTCCACACCACCAGCCAGGACCCCGGGGAGGTCTATCCTTACGGCTTTGCCCAGACCAGCGGTGAGCTGGACGACGCGGTGGACGCCATGTCCCAGGTGTTTCAGGACATGCTCCGTCTGGCCGAGGTGGAAAAGACCTCTCAGCTGCTGGCCCAGGAGATCGAAAAGACCCGCCGCCGGGTCAACGCCCTGGAGTATGTGAAAATTCCCCAGATGCAGGAGAGCATCAAGTATATCACCATGAAGCTGGACGAAAACGAGCGGGCCAACACCATTCGTTTGATGAAGGTGAAGGACATGCTCCTCAAGGAAGCCATCGAGGAGCGCCGGGCCCAGGACGAACGGCTCATGCAGGGAGAATGACCCAAACAAAACGCCGCGGAGGATTCCGCGGCGTTTTTGCGTCTAAACAGATTTTAAGGGTAACCTTACAATTCTGTAAGGAAGGGAGAGCGATTCTGTAAGATTCCTCCTTTATATTAAAATCACCAAAAGCAAGAGGGACCCCAAGAAAGAAATGAGGAGGAATTCACAATGAACGAAACCATGTTGGCGCTGTTGGGTTTTGCCACCATCATCGCCATCATCGTGCTGCTGCTGCGAAATGTCACGGTGCCCGCCCTGGCATTCGTAGGCGTGTCCACCATTACCACGGCCATCCTGGTGCTGACCGGCACCTTCACCGTGGAAGAGATGGGCGACTTTATCGCCGCGGGCGTGTCCGGCGTCCACTCCACCGCCGCCCTGTTTATCTTCTCGGTGCTGTTTTTCGGCATCATGTCCGACGTGGGCATGTTTGACCGCATCATCAACGCCCTGATGAAGAAGGTGGGCACCAACGTGGTGGGCGTGGCCATGATGACCTGTATCATTGCCATGATCGGCCACCTGGACGGCGGCGGCGCTTCCACCTTCCTGATCACCATTCCCGCCATGCTGCCCGTGTACAAGCGCCTGAAGATGCGCCCCACCACCCTGCTGCTCATCTGCGTTACCGCCATGGGTGTTATGAACCTGCTGCCCTGGGGCGGCCCCACCATGCGCTCCGCCACCGTTCTGGGCATTGAGGCCAACGACCTGTGGATCAAGCTCATGCCCATGCAGGCTGTGGGTATCGTCATCGCCCTGGCCACCGCTTTTATCTGGGGCAACATTGAAAAGCGCCGCGGCGCCGGCATCAACAGCACCCTGGTGGTGGACTACGGCGACAGCGACGAGGCCGCCGTCAGCGAGGAGCAGAAGAATGAGCTGGCTCGTCCTCAGTTCTTCTGGTTCAACGTGGTGCTGACCCTGGTGGTCATTGTGGCCCTGGTGTTCCTGCCCGTGCCCTCCTACTTCACCTTCATGATCGGCTGCGTTATCGCCCTGTTTGTCAACTATCCCGGGGCCAAGCTGCAGAACAAGATCATCAAGTCTCACTCCTCTGCCGGCCTGATGATGGCCTCCACCATTCTGGCCGCCGGCGTGTTCCTGGGCGTGCTGGAGGAGAGCGAGATCATGAACCACATGGCCAACGTGCTGGCCTCCTTCATCCCCGCCTCCATGGGCCGGTTCCTGCCCCTCATCATCGGTGTGCTGTCCGTGCCCCTCACCCTGCTGTTCTGCACCGACTCCTACTTCTACGGCCTGCTGCCCGTGCTCATCGGCGTGGGCGATGCCTTCGGCGTGGACCCCGTCCACACCGCCATCACCATGGTGGTCTGCCGCAACTGCGCCACCTTCATCAGCCCCGTGGTGCCTGCCACCTTCCTGGGTGTCGGCCTGGCCGGAGTGGAGATCAAGGACCACATCAAGAACAGCTTCTTCTGGATCTGGGGCGTCAGCATCATTTGCCTGATCTCCGGCGTGCTGCTGGGAGTTCTGGCTCTGTAAGAGACGACACGTTTTCCCTTTCTCCGTCCATATTGTATGTAAAGGCCGCTTCCGATTCGGAGGCGGCCTTTGCAGTAACCACCCCTTGTATTTGAAAGGAGCTTTTTATGTATCAGGAATTGTTGGAGTATAACCGCCAGTTTGTGCAGGGGAAGGGCTACATGCCCTACCGCACCACCAAATTTCCCGACCGAAAGCTGGCCATTCTTACCTGCATGGACACCCGGCTGACCCTGCTGCTGCCGGCGGCCCTGGGCCTGCGCAACGGCGAGGTGAAAATGGTGAAGAACGCCGGAGGGGTGGTCAGCTCCCCCTATGATACCTCGGTGCGCAGCCTGCTCATTGCGGTGCTGGAGCTGGGGGTGGAAGAGATCATGGTCATCGGCCACACTGACTGCGGCGTGTGCGGAATGCAGCCGGGAAAGCTTTTGGAGGACCTGGTGGAGCGGGGCATTCCGGAGTCGGTGCTGCGCCAGGTGGGGGAGGACCACGTGGATCTGCTGGAATGGCTCAGCGGGTTTGCCTGCGTGGAGCAGGCAGTGAGCAACTCGGTGCATATCCTGCGGGAGCATCCCCTGATGCCCAAGCACGTGGAGATCCACGGGTTTATCATGGACACCGAGACCGGAAAGCTGAATCCCGTGGGGGAGTAAGGGGAGAGAGTTGCTTTTTTGGGGGAAAATCCGTATGATAGAAGAGAACATCAGAACCCAAAGGAGAGTTTTCTCATGCGTTCCCATTCCAATTCCGCCCCCCATCTGACGGCCCTGGACGACTTTAACGGCCTGTGCTGCCTGCTGGTGGTCCTCATTCACGTGCTGTCCCTGGGGGTCACTCAGGCGGACCACTCCAGCGTCCAGGGGGCGGCCATCTATGTGACCTGGCTGCTGGCCCTCAGCGCGGTCCCCGCCTTTTTGTTTGTGGGAGGGATGAAGATGGGGCTGTCCCTGACGGCCCCCACCGTTCCCCCTTACGGCCCCTATGTGCTGCGCCGGGTGAAGAAGGTCTACCTGCCCTATGTGTGCTGGACCGTGGTCTACTACCTGTGCTTTCTGCCCATTGGCTATGTGACGGGCAGTGTGGGGGAGTTTGCCCAGTACCTGTGGTTTGCCAGCCTGTCCGCTCAGTTTTACTATGTAGTGGTGGTGATGCAGTTTTATCTGCTGCGTCCCCTGTGGGGCTGGATGCTGAAACATATCCCTTGGCAGGCGGGGCTGGTCCTCTCGCTGGTGGTGATGCGCACGGCGGCCATCCTCCAGCCCCAGCTGGCCCAGCGCTGGAGCTGGTTTGGCCCCTATCAGGGCCGCATTTTCCTCACCTATCTCCTGTATTGGACGGCGGGACTCTATGCCGGAGCCCTGTACCACAAGCTGCTGCGGCTGCTGGAACGCAAGTGGCTCCGGGCGGCGGCGGTGGTGCCGGTGGTGATCTATGCCGCTCTGGGCTGTGTCCAGTATGTCACAGGCAGAACAGCCCCCGGGCTGGAGCTTTGGAAGATTGCTTCCAACCTGTGCTTTATTGGGCTGCTGCTGTGTCTGTGCCGGTTTCTGGCGGAGAAGGAAGGCTGGCTGCGCCGGGCCCTGGCCTTTCTGCATCGGGCGTCCCTGTTTGTGTTCTTCTCTCACTGTCTGGTGCTGACTATCGTGACGGAATGCCTGCAAAAAGCCGGAATTACCAGACTTTCCCTGCTGTTGGTCCTGCGGGGAGCCGCGGCATGGCTCCTGCCTCTGGCGGCCTTTAGGCTGTGGGAACTGGTGGTCCGGTTTCGGAAAAAGAGGGGCTAAAAATAGGAAGAAATTGGCCAGTCATTCTTGACGCTTTTCCTGCAAAATGGTATCATAAGCATTGCCTGTGAAAGGAAATATTTTACATTAAAGGGAGAGCGAACATGAGAAATGGAAGATTTGTCAGAAAGCTCGCGGGCTTTCTGGCGGCGCTGACACTGCTGCAGTGTGGCGCCCCCCTCACCGCCCTGGCGGCGAAGCAGGAATCCGACCAGATCGTGGTCGAGGTTCAGCAGAACACCCAGGTGCAGCTTCAGGATGGCACTGCTATTATTCCCGAGGGTGCGAGCGAGGCTGAAGTGAAGCAGGCCCTGTTTGAGGCTCTGGTGAGCAATAAGGACGAGTTGGGGGCGGACTTTAATCCCCTGAGTCTGAATTGGGAGTATGAATGTGAGGGCAGAGAAAAGACCGCATTCGGTACACCTGGATTACGTACAAATACTACTTGGGGCTCAGTGGATGGGTTTACCAGCGAAACTGGTGGTGATAGTTGGAAGGATCCTATTACGGTTTACTACACCCACCCCGCCCTGAAAGACCAGAAGGACGGCAACACCTATCAGATTCGCCTTGTTGGGACTGAAAAGGAGGTCGAGGTAACCAAGACCAGCGGCCTTGAGTCCTCTATCAACCTGAAGGAGGGGCCCTTTACTGTGCCCCTGACGCTGAATCAGGATGGTACAGTCAACTATGAGGACCTGCGGGCCGCTATCTTTGAAGCCGTGGTGGCTGGTACCACCCCCGCTCTGACGGTGGATGGTGTGACCATTCAGTACCAGTACGGGGAAACTATTACTGGAGATGCTAAGTGGGGCGAGCTGGAGGGCTATAAAGGCGGCACTATGGGTGTTGGCAACTACGACCCCGTGGGCGAGGGCGATTATACCCTCCTTATCTCCTACGCCGGCGGCGACGGCTATCTGCCTACTTCTACTCAGGTAGATGTTACCTTTACTAAGGAGCTTGAGACCCCTGTCCTCACTCTGGCTGTCGGCACGGTCGGTCTGCACGGTGGCAACGACTGGAACGCTGTCCGGGAAGACATTCTGGAACTGGTGACGGTGGACTCCCAAGCGTTGACTCTAACCACCGAAAACACCACCATTGAATACTATAATGAGGGCCTGGAGATTCCTGTGATTGGCTCGCTGGGAGCAAAGTGGGTCCCCTTGAATGGTGAGGGGTACTATCCCGCTGTTCAGGACAACCAGAGCTACAAGGTCCGCGTGACCTTTAATGGCTCCAATGTCTACAATCGCGCTACTTCCAATGAGGCGACGGTCCGCTTTACCAGTAAGGCCGATTCTTCCATCGTGCTGAAGGCTGACCAGACCGTGGCCCTGCCCTACAACGAGGATGCTAAGATTGACTTTGACGCTCTGCGCCAGAGCATCTTCAATACCGTGGTGGACACTGGCAATTCCACCCCCGCGCTGACCGTGGGCGATGTGACCATCGAATATTACGCCGAGAACGTAGTTCTGGGAAAGCCCGGCGGCACTTATGCCTGGATGCCTCTTGAGGGTGGCACATCCGATGTTCGTGAGTTCCCTGCTATCTCCGAGGGGAGCCAGCAAATCCGCATTTCCTACGCCGGCACCGAAACCATCTACGGTACTTCCGCCGAGACCGTGGTCACCATTGTTGATCGGCCTGAGGCTTCCTATACTCTGAAGGAGACTCCTGACGCCGTGACCCTGGCTGTGGACGAAAACATGCAGGTGGACTATGAGCTTCTGCATGATGCCATCTTCAACGCTGTGGTGGCTTCCTCTGATATTCTCACTGCTGACAATGTGACTGTCGAGTACTACTACAATGGCGTTACCGAACTGGATTCCAAGTGGCTGCCTCTGGAGGGCAAGGCTGTTGTGGGAAGCGTGGGTTATCCCGCTATCTCCGCCGGAGAGAAGAAGATCCGCATCTCCTGGCCCGGCAACCAGCAGTACGCCCCCACCACCATCGAGGCTACCATTACTGTGAAGGACCGTGAGCAGGTCCAGTTCAACCTGAAGGATGCCCCCTACGAGGTGGGCATGGTCTTCACTGCCGACCAGGGCTATAACTATGATGCCACCGCCGCTGCCATCTACAATGCCGTGGTGGCTTCCACTACCAACCCCACCGGCCTTACCGCTGAGGATGTGACCGTGGAGTACAATGTGGACAAGACCGGTATCACGGATACCTTCAAGCCCCTCAACGAGACCGACCTCACCGGTCTGGTGAAGTTCGGCACCGGCACTTGGGAGATCCGTATCTCCTGGGCTGGCAACCAGGAGTTCAAGGGCAATTCCGTCACCGTGAAGGTGACCACCACTGACAGCCGTGCTGTCAGCACCGTGGCCCTGAAGGAGGGCGTCTCCTTCACCTACAACATGGACGTCAATGCCATGAAGCAGGCCATCTTTGACAATGTCATTGATTGGGACAACTCCACCCTGCCCGCCAAGGATACCCTGAGCATCGACGATTTCGTGATCGAGTACAAGGCCAAGCTCACCGATATTGAGAGCGGTGTTGACTTGGGAATTGGGGATCTCATTGATAGTGATGTGCTGACCCAGTGGGTGCCCATCGAGGGTAAAGTGTACAGCATCGGCAGTACCGTTCTGGGCCAGTACCCCCAGATGGGGGCCGGTGAGAACCAGCAGATCCGCATCAGCTATAAGGGCAACGCCGACTTCCGTCCCAGCGAGGACACCGAGGGTACCGTCACCGTCAACAAGGCCAAGGTGTCCGTGAAGGTGAACTCCACCAACATCTATGCCGACGAGAGCGTGCCCGAGAACTTCATTACCCTGGACCCCAACGACAAGTTTGACCTCTACACCATCTACGCTGGCGTGACCAGCAACGTCACCACCGGCATCTACCTGGATCTGCCCGACCGCTACACGGAAAGCGCCTTCATGGAGGTGCTTGACCCCGTGGTGAAGGCCATCTACGGCAAGAGCTTTACTCAGATGATGAACGACGGTGTCACTGTGGGCGAGCTGCGTCAGCTGCTGGGCACCCAGGAGCTGCTGGACCTGCTGGACAAGCTGAACATTGACACCGGCACCTTCGGCCAGATCCTGACCGTCATCAACAAGCTGCCCGGCATCCTGGACAGCGTGCGCATCTCCTTCGGTACTCCCAACCGGGCCGGCCTGTACACCGTTGCTGTTGTCACCGACAGCAAGAACTATGAGACCGGCGTGGGCATCGGCTTCCTGCTGGTGAAGATGCGTCTCAGCGGGGCCAACCTGACCTGGAACGAGAACATTTCCGGCGGCAAGCTGACTGCTGAGCAGGCCAAGACCTTCAATTTCGGCGCTACCCTCAGCTACAACGGCGATGTGACTGTGGATCAGAGCGGCGTGCACTATCTCTACTCTGGCTTTACCAGCAAGTGGAAGATCTACTCCAGCACCACCACGCCTCCCACTGAGCCCGGCCGCTATGTGGTCACCGTCTGCATCCTGGGCGGCAACTACATGGCTGCCCCCATCACCCGTTCCTTCCAGATCACCAAGTAAATCCCTGCAATAAAAAGAATGCCCGGAGCAGCGCTCCGGGCGTTCTTTTTTGTGCAGTCAAATAGCGTTTTCCACATAAAAAACAGCCCCCTGATTTCTCAGGGGGCTGTTTTCGTTATTTACAGGGTGGGCTCGTCAGAAGACTGATCCTCAGGCTCCATGGAGATGGCGCCCTCCTCAAAGAGGGACTCCTCCTCCTCGGGAGCGTCGATGTCCTCCAGGGCCTCCAGAGCGTCGGCCACGATGCCGCCGCTCTTCTGAGCGGTGAGGTTGCCCTCGTCGTCGAAGGTGTCATACTTGCGGTACTGAGTCAGGCCGGAACCGGCGGGGATCAGCTTACCGATGATGACGTTCTCCTTCAGGCCCAGCAGGTGGTCAACCTTGCCCTTGATGGCAGCCTCGGTGAGGACCTTGGTGGTCTCCTGGAAGGAGGCGGCGGACAGGAAGGACTCGGTGGCCAGAGAGGCCTTGGTGATACCCATGAGCAGACGGGTGCAGGTGGGCAGGCGCAGCTCCTCGCCCATCTCGTTCTTCTCGCCGGCAGCGATACGGTCCTTGACCGCCTGCTCGGCATCCAGGAACTCGATGATGTCGATGGTGGAGCCGGACAGCAGATCGGAATCGCCGGCGTCCTCCACGCGGACCTTGCGCATCATCTGACGGATGATAACCTCGATGTGCTTATCGTTGGTGTCAACGCCCTGCTGACGGTACACCTTCTGCACCTCGCGGATGAGGTAGTTGTGGCACTCGGACAGGCCGCGGATGCGCAGCACCTCGTGGGGAGACAGGGCGCCCTCAGTGAGCTGGAAGCCCTTCTCCACGGTGTCGCCGTCCTTCACCCGGAGACCGGCGGAGTAAGGCAGCGCGTAGGTCACCACTTCGCCGTCGTTGGCGGTGATGGTCACGTTGCACATAACGTTGCGCTTGGTCTCCTCAATGGTGACATGGCCGCCGATCTCAGCCAGCTGAGCCATCTTCTTGGGCTTGCGGGCCTCGAACAGCTCTTCGACTCGGGGAAGACCCTGAGTGATATCGCCGCCGGCCACGCCGCCGGTATGGAAGGTACGCATGGTCAGCTGAGTACCGGGCTCACCGATGGACTGAGCGGCGATGATACCGACCGCCTCACCGGCGCCCACGGGCTCGCCGATGGCCAGGTTGATGCCGTAGCACTTGGCGCACACACCGCTGCGGGCGCGGCAGGTCAGCACGGAGCGGATCTTCACGCTGTGGATGCCGTGGCTCTCCAGCAGGTCGGCGTTCTCTTTCCGCAGCATGGTGTCGCGGGTGAAGAGGACCTCGCCGGTCTGGGGGTCCACGATGTCGTGGGAGGGATAGCGGCCGTGGATACGCTCGGCGAAGGTCTCGATGACCTGGCCGTGCTCCTGGATCTCGCTGACCTCGATGCCGTCGTCGGTGCCGCAGTCGGGCTCACGGATGATGACCTCCTGAGAGACGTCGACCAGACGACGGGTCAGGTAACCAGAGTCGGCGGTACGCAGAGCGGTATCGGCCATGCCCTTTCGGGCGCCTCGGGAGGAGATGAAGTACTCCAGCACGGACAGACCCTCACGGAAGTTCGCCTTAATGGGGATCTCGATGGTACGGCCGGAGGTATCGGCCATCAGGCCACGCATACCGGCCAGCTGACGGATCTGAGCCATAGAACCACGGGCGCCGGAATCAGCCATCATGAAGATAGGATTGTAGCGGTCCATAGACTCCTGCAGGGCCACGGTCACGTCGGCGGTGGTCTTTTCCCAGGCCTGAACAGACAGGCGGTAACGCTCGTCGTTGGTAATGAGACCGCGGCGGTACTGCCGGTCGATCTTGATGATCTCCTTCTCGGTCTCGCCGATGAGTTCGTACTTCTTCTGAGGCACGGTCATATCGGCGATGGCGACGGTCAGAGAACCCCGGGTGGAGTAGTGATAGCCCAGGTCCTTGATGGCGTCCAGAACGCCGGCGGAGACGGTGAAGCCGTGCTTGGTGATGCACTTGTCGATGATCTTGCCCAGCTGCTTCTTGCCCACCACGAAGTTGATCTCGGGGTCGAACATGGTCTCGGGATCGGTGCGGTCCACAAAGCCCAGATCCTGGGGAATGGCCTCGTTGTAGATGAGGCGGCCCACAGAGGTCTCAACCAGCTTGTGGCGCATGACGCCGTCCACCTCGCGGAACATGCGAACCTTGATGGGGGTGTGCAGGGTCACGATGCCGGAGTCGTAGGCCAGCATGGCCTCGTCCTTGTCGGCGAAGCAGTGGCCCAGGCTGCCCTCATCGCGGGTGTAGGTGAGGTAGTAGGCACCCAGGATCATATCCTGAGAGGGGATGGTGACGGGGCCGCCGTCCTGAGGCCGCAGCAGGTTGTTGGCGGACAGCATCAGGATGCGGGCCTCGGTCTGAGCCTCGGCGGACAGGGGCACGTGAACGGCCATCTGGTCGCCGTCGAAGTCGGCGTTAAAAGCGGTACACACCAGGGGGTGCAGCTTGATGGCGCGGCCCTCAACCAGCACGGGCTCGAAGGCCTGGATACCCAGACGGTGCAGGGTAGGGGCGCGGTTGAGCATCACGGGGTGCTCCTTGATGACGAACTCCAGAGCGTCCCAAATGGCGGGCTCGCTCTTCTCCACCATCTTCTTAGCGGCCTTGATGTTGTTGGCCAGGCCGTCGTCCACCAGCTTCTTCATAACGAAGGGGCGGAACAGCTCGATGGCCATCTCCTTGGGCAGACCGCACTGATAGATCTTCAGGCTGGGGCCGACCACGATAACGGAACGGCCGGAGTAGTCAACACGCTTACCCAGCAGGTTCTGACGGAAGCGGCCCTGCTTACCCTTCAGCATGTCGGACAGAGACTTCAGGGCGCGGTTGTTGGCACCGGTGACGGCGCGGCCGCGGCGGCCGTTGTCAATGAGGGCGTCCACGGCCTCCTGGAGCATGCGCTTCTCGTTGCGCACGATGATGTCGGGGGCGTTGAGCTGGATCAGACGCTTCAGACGATTGTTGCGGTTGATGACCCGGCGGTACAGGTCGTTCAGGTCGGAGGAGGCGTAGCGGCCGCCGTCCAGGGGAACCATGGGCCGGATCTCGGGGGGGATGACGGGCAGCACGTCAATGATCATCCACTCGGGCTTGTTGCCGGAGAGACGGAAGGCGTCCACCACTTCCAGACGCTTGACGATGCGGGCCTTCTTCTGGCCGGAGGCGTCCTTCAGCTCCTTGCGCAGCTGCTCAGAGAGCTTCTCCAGGTCGATGTCCTGCAGCAGCTTCTTGACGGCCTCGGCGCCCATGCCGGCGTCAAAGTCGTCCTCGTACTTCTCCCGCATGTCCCGATATTCCTTCTCGGAGAGGATCTGATTCTTGGACAGGGGGGTGAAGCCGGGGTCAATTACGATATAGCTGGCGAAGTACAGCACCTTCTCCAGGATACGGGGGCTGATGTCCAGCAGCAGGCCCATCCGGGAGGGGATGCCCTTAAAGTACCAGATGTGGGAGACGGGGGCGGCCAGCTCAATGTGGCCCATACGCTCGCGGCGCACCTTGGCGCGGGTGATCTCCACGCCGCAGCGGTCACAGATCTTGCCCTTGTAGCGGATCTTCTTGTACTTACCGCAGTTACACTCCCAGTCCTTGGTGGGGCCAAAGATCTTTTCACAGAACAGGCCGTCCTTCTCGGGCTTCAGGGTGCGGTAGTTGATGGTCTCGGGGCGCTTGACCTCGCCGTAAGACCACTGGCGGATCTGCTCGGGGGAGGCGATGCCAATTTGGATGGCGTCAAACTCAGCGTAACTCATTCTTCAGACTCCTCCCTTATTACTCATAGTCCTCGTCGGAGAGCAGCTCCTCGTCAGAGCCGGTCTCCTCCAGCTCCACCGTCAGGTCATCGTCGTCGCTCTGACCCTTGAAGGTGAAGCCTCCGGCAGCGGCGAAGTCGGCGTCCTTCTGGTAGCCGAAGTCCTCGTCGTCCCGGTAGTAGTCGTCCCGGGCGCCGGGCTGATAGGTGTCCTCGTCCTCGGCCTTCAGTTCGATCTCGTTGCCGTCGGCGTCCAGG
>JABLTR010047151.1_pt1 | contig 35535 bp, 37 predicted proteins | sample 7160071 | NCBI WGS metagenome assembly JABLTR01 (sample SAMN14651230, study PRJNA627086) | human gut metagenome | isolation source: feces | host: Homo sapiens | reverse complement strand
ATATTTGAAACGGTCAAGTGCGCCCTTTGCTTCCGGTACAACTGCTTTGTTAGAAGAAGTGTTACTTGGCATAATTCATTTCCTCCTTGGTTGTTGTTTGTTTTGATGTTACATTGCTAGTATATGAAATCCGTAAAATAATACACTGGCAGTTAAAGGAAATAAAAAATATAAAAAACCGAATGTATGGTTGCTTTTTTACCGGGACAGAAGTTATAATAATTTCTGCACGGCATATAATATCTGTCAGACAAAAAATAAGGGGGTTCCTGTGAAAAAGAAGCGTTATCCTACATATAAACGAAAATATAAACGAAAAAAGCAGCTAATGAAAAAAGTTTTTACAGCTATTATCCTGTGCATTGTACTTGCAGTATGTAATGGCTGGATGCCGCCGCGGAGCCTGAAAGAAGTAAAAGATCAGAGCCAGATCTTTGGCCAGACGTTTCTTGCATATATAGGAGAAAACGCTGAAATCCTCTGGGAAGATGCTTCGGAATCCGTTTCTGATGCAGTAACAGGATTGCTGGAACAAGCCCAGTCAGTGAAGGAAAAACAGTCAGGATCTGTCTCCCTGGATCAGCTGCCGGAATACAGCGGCAGTCCATATGCAGAAATTGATGGAAATGTTCCTTCTTTTTCTGAAGAAAAGAAAAACGGACCTGCGTATGAGTTCTACAGTGAACTGGATTCCCTAGGACGCTGCGGCTATGCAGAATCCAAGATCACAACGGAACTGATGCCTGCAGAAGAGCGGGGTGCTATCGGAATGGTGAAGCCTGCAGGATGGCACACTGTAAAATATGATAATGTAGATGGCAGGTATCTGTACAACCGCTGTCATCTCATCGGATATCAGCTCACAGGTGAGAATGCAAATAAAAAAAATCTTATCACAGGAACCAGATATCTTAATGTTACCGGCATGCTGCCTTTTGAAAATGAGGTGGCAGATTATGTACATAGCACCGGAAATCCATGTATGTACCGTGTAACACCTGTTTTTCAGGGAGATGACCTGGTAGCCAGAGGTGTGGAGATGGAAGCTGAATCTGTAAAAGACCAGACGATATCTTTTCATGTCTTTGTATACAACGTACAGCCCGGAATTGGCATTGATTACAATACCGGAAACAGCTGGGAAGAATAGGATGTTACTGTCGCTTCGTGACCAGTAACAATAAAATATTAATTTTTCATGAATTTGTATGAATTAAATTGCACTTTTTTGGGCGATATGCTAAAATCAGATACAGAGTTATAGGATTTTACCTATATACGCGGAGAGAAAAGGATATAAACCGAGGGCAGAATGGAGAGGTGAATTATGAATTTAGGCATTATTGCACATAACAGTAAGAAAGTTCTGATTGAAGACTTCTGTATTGCATATAAGAATATCCTTGCCAAGCACGAAGTATATGCAACCGGAACTACAGGAAGAAGGATCGAGGAGGCCACCAGCCTTCACGTTCATAAGTTTCTTGCCGGAAGTATCGGCGGAGACAAGCAGTTTATGGAGATGGTAGAGAGACAGGATCTGGATATGGTCATCCTGTTTTACAATCCGGTCATGATGGATCCGGCAGAACCGGACATTATGAGCATCGTCAAGCGCTGCGACCAGTATAATATTCCGGTTGCCACAAATATTGCAACTGCGGAGCTGCTGATCCTTGGACTGGCCCGCGGTGATCTGGATTGGAGATTAAATCTGAAATGAGAGTAATAGCAGGAAAAGCACGTAGATTAAACCTAAAGACAATTCCCGGAAATGATACAAGACCTACAACAGACCGTATTAAGGAAACTCTGTTTAACATTCTCCAGCCTGAAATACCGGGCTGCAGGTTCCTGGATCTGTTTTCCGGAAGCGGAGCGATTGGTATCGAAGCACTGAGCCGTGGAGCGGACTACGCAGTGTTTGTAGAGAAGAATCCCAAGGCATGTGCCTGCATCCGCGAAAATCTTTCATTTACAAAACTTGCAGAAGGTGGTAAACTGCTGAACATGGATGTACTGCAGGCCCTGCGCTCGCTGGAGGGCGGAGAACCTTTTGACTGTATTTTTATGGATGCACCTTACGAACAGCATCTGGAACAGCCTGTTTTGGAATATCTGGCAGACAGTACACTGGCAGATAAGAACACGCTTATTGTTATAGAAGAGGAGCTTCACACCGATTTCTCCTATGTAGAGGAATTTGGCTATCATCTGATCCGCTCCAAGGAATATAAGACAAATAAGCATGTTTTCCTAAAAAAATGAAAGAGAGACAGACATATGATAACAGCAGTATACCCGGGAAGCTTTGACCCGGCAACTTATGGACATCTTGACGTTATCAGACGGGCAAGCGTTTCTTTTGACCGGGTTATCGTAGGAGTTTTATATAATTCTGCAAAAACTCCGTTGTTTTCTGTGGAAGAACGTGTTAAGATACTAACAAAGGCGACAAAAGATATCCCGAATGTGGAGGTGAAAGCATTCGAAGGTCTGTCAGTGAACTTTGCCAGGGAGAACAATGCCCAGGTGATCGTTCGCGGACTTCGTGCTGTCACGGATTTTGAATACGAGCTTCAGATGGCGCAGACTAACCGTGTTCTTGCGCCGGATGTAGATACTGTTTTTCTCACAACGAGTCTGGAATATGCATACTTAAGCTCCACGATCATGAAGGAAGTTGCAAATTTCGGAGGAGACCTGAGCAAATTTGCTCCCCGTGAGATTACAGAAGCAGTTGAAGAAAAATTGAAAAAAAGAGAAACTGAGAAATAAGGAGAGTGTATTATGAGCAGCAGAATTGAACAGATTATTCAGGAGATTGAAGAGTATGTAGACAGCTGTAAGTTCCAGCCTCTTTCTACTACCAAGATTGTAGTGAACAAGGAGGAAATCGAGGAGCTGTTACGTGAGCTTCGTCTGAAAACTCCGGATGAGATCAAGCGTTATCAGAAGATCATCAGCAATAAGGATGCGATCCTTGAGGATGCGCAGTCCAAGGCTGATAGCCTGATCGCAGATGCACAGACTAAGGCTCAGGAGCTGGTAACACAGCACGAGATCATGCAGAAGGCATATGCACAGGCTAATGAGACGATCAATGCTGCCAACAAACAGGCACAGGAGATCCTGGATTCTGCAACACAGGATGCAAACAGCATTCGTCTCAGCGCGATCACATATACAGATGATATGATGGCTAACATCGGTTCTGTTCTGAACCAGACACTGGAAGATGCGGGCGGTAAGTACAAGGCATTTATCGATGCTCTGCAGAGCTGCCTTGATGTTGTCAACCACAATCGTCAGGAGCTTGCACCGCAGACAGCACAGGCAGCTGCAATTTCCAATACTATTCAGGAAGATGACAGCAATTCCATCACAAAAGAAGATGAAGATCTGTTAGATGACATCGGAGAGAACTAAGAGCAGAAAGAGTACTGCAGCGTTCAGACACTTGGCAGTGATATAGGGAATCATGGATAACCTGTTTTTCACTACGCTTTTTGTCTGGAACATGATGCAGAACCCGCCGAAAGCAGTCAGTATCATGGAAGAATAATATTTTGTTTTCCATGGGAGATCAGAGGTGGCGATTCTATGCAGTCCTGTTGTCAGCTCAATTGGAGCTGTGAGCAGAGTTTTTGCCAGAGGGCTGAATGGCCAGCAGTCACTGATGCAGGCAAAGATCAGTGAAAACATCAGAATATAACCCCCGAGAAGTGTAATGGTTTCGAATCCGTTCATAATCGAGACATCCAGGATGACTCCTGCAGAGTCCTGTCTGGATGTCTCTTTTTTTTGACCGGTAGGTTTGACACTGCTAACTGTAAGTCCGCGGTATACAATGAATCTAAAAAACAGCATGCAGACAATGTCTGCACTTAGAAGCAGAATAAGAATTTGAACAGAACTTATCCGGTTTTCAAGGCAGTTTCCTGCCATATATGACAGGATAAATGCAGGGCTTGCGTTGCAGGAAAAAGAGAGCAGATATTCCCCCTCCCTGCGGGAAATCTGGTGATTTATGTAGAGGTCGTGGGAAAGCTTGGCTCCCATGGGATAACCGCAGAAAAGTCCGAGTATCAGGACATAAGTTCCTGCCGGGGAGAGTCCCAGGAGTTTTCTTGCCAGAGGTGCAGCCGGATTTAGTAATTTTCGGAGATTTCCTGTTTTCAGTAAAATTCCGGTAAGGATTAGAAAAGGCAGAAGAGTTGGAAGCATCACATTCAGCCATAATGTCAGTCCTTCTCTTGCTGCCAGGAGAGATTCAGCTGGATGAAGCAGCAAAAAAAGCAGAAGACAGAGGCAGAAAAACAATAATATTTTTTGTTTCATGAAATCCTGACCTTGCTTTTTTTACAGTATATGATTATTATAAGATATAAATGAATTTATGAAGTAAAAGGAGGCAGATATTTATGCCAGTATTAGAAAATTGCGAACCAAAGAGAGTTTTTCATTATTTTGAGGAAATCTGTAAAATCCCTCATGGTTCCGGAAATACGAAACAGATCAGTGATTTCCTTGTGAAATTTGCTGAAGATCACGGATTTAAATATGTGCAGGATGAACTGAACAACGTAGTGATTTATAAACCAGGTACACCAGGATATGAGAATTCTCCTACAGTTATCATCCAGGGACACATGGATATGGTATGTGAGAAACGGCCGGATGTAGATCATGATTTTATGAAAGATGGTCTGAATATTTCTGTAAAAGACGGCTATGTAACAGCCAACGGGACTACACTTGGTGGTGATGACGGTATTGCAGTTGCTTATGGACTTGCCCTTCTTGAAAGTACAGATATTCCGCATCCTCCACTTGAAGTGCTTATCACTGTTGATGAAGAAATCGGACTTCTTGGTGCAGTGGGACTTGACTGCAGTGTTCTGAAGGGAAGAAGATTCATCAATCTTGATTCAGAGGCAGAAGGAAGCCTTTGGATCAGCTGTGCCGGCGGACTCTCCGGTGTCAGCCATATTCCGGTTCAGCGTGTGGAAGGTGAAGGAGATAAAGTACAGGTGAAAGTCTGCGGACTGATGGGCGGACATTCCGGAGCAGAAATCGATAAGAACAGAGCCAACGCCAATAAACTGATGGGACGTTTTCTCTATGGCCTTAAGAAAGAAGCAGATTACGCGATTATTTCCCTTGAAGGTGGCAAGAAAGACAATGCTATTACAAGAGAATGTACGGCTGAATTTTTGACAGACGCAGCAGAAAAAGTAAAAGCTTACGCAAAAGAACTTCAGGTACAGATTCGTGAGGAGTATGCAGGCTCAGATGAGAATATTACTATTGAAGTAACAGAGGAAGGGGAAGCCTGCGCACAGGTTCTTCATCCGACAAGCCAGGAGAAAATCGTATTTTATCTCCAGAATGTACCGTTCGGAATTCGGAAGATGAGCGGAACAATTTCCGGACTTGTTGAGACTTCCAGCAATATCGGAATCCTCCGTCTTGATGAGGACGAACTTTTTGCAAGCTCCAGCGTAAGAAGTTCTGTAGACGCAGCATGCGGTGCACTGTCTGACAAGATCGAGTATCTTACAGAATTCCTTGGCGGTGAGTATGAAGTACAGGGCGCATATCCTGCATGGGAATACCGCAAGGAGTCTCCGTTAAGAGATAAGATGGTAGAGATTTTTGAGGAGATGTACGGACATAAGCCAGCGGTGGTCGCAATCCACGCAGGCCTTGAGTGTGGACTCTTCTACAAGAAGATGGAAGGTCTTGACTGCGTATCTCTTGGGCCGGATATGAAAGATATCCATACATCTGAGGAAGTTTTAAGCATTGCTTCTACAGAAAGAGTATGGAAATATCTCCTGAAAGTTCTTGAGAATCTGAAAGACTGATAAGAATCGGAACGGAATGAATACAGAATACCCCGGGGTGGGCAGCAGCTTTTCCCTGGGGTGTTTTTATGCACCCCCTGAGTGCATATTTGCGGAAGGTATGAACCTTTTCGAGAAAAACATTCATAAAAAGGAACTCCATGCATATATATAGATTTGTGGATGCATCACACAAAAAGAGAAGTATTATATAATTTTTTGATAAAAAATTTATAAAGAATCCCTATTTTTTCGAAACATATGTTATAATAAAAAAGTATGCCGCTGTCATTAGGGACCAGACTTTAAGGATGACAGCAGATTTAAGGAGCGAGCAACATGGAAATACAGTTATGGCGAAGTATTCTGTGCCCTTATGAGCTGGCTGTCAAGGAACTGACAGTCAAATTTGAACATATGATAGAAGAGTATCGTGAGAACGATCGTTATTCCCCCATTGAACAGGTCAGTGGAAGGGTAAAGAGTGTCTCCAGTATCCTGGAGAAGATGCAGCGCAAGCATATCCCCATCGAGCAGATGGAGACTGAGGTGGAGGATCTTGCAGGAGTCAGGATCATCTGTCAGTTTGAGGAAGATATTGATACAGTAGCTGCCATTATCCGAAAAAGAACAGATATGGAAGTAAAAAGTGAGAAAAACTATCTCACCCATATCAAGCAGAGCGGATACCGCAGCTATCATATGATCCTCTACTACACAGTAGAAACTATTGACGGGCCGAAGAGACTGCAGGTAGAGATTCAGATCCGTACTATGGCGATGAATTTCTGGGCAACCATTGAGCATTCTCTTCAGTATAAATATAAAGGCGATATGCCGCCTCATGTGGCAGAACGTCTCAGCAAGGCATCTGATGCCATTATCTCACTGGATCATGAGATGTCCTCTGTGCGAAATGAGATCATGGATGCGCAGAACTCTTCACAGATGCAGTCCAATCTGGTGAAGGATATTCTGAATAATATTGAGAATCTTTACCGGGTATCCAGTGAACGTGAAGTCAGCAAGATCCAGGATGAATTTCTCAGGGTCTTTAAGACCAAGGATCTGCGGCAGCTGGAGAGATTTCACAGACAGCTGGACATCATTGCCGAAGGCTACAGAGCACAGGCTGTTCATCACAGCATGTAGATGCCCCGGCATTAGTGGCTGAAAGATTCGTAAATCTGAAAATATAGATACATATGAGGAATGATAAATGCAGGATTTTTTACCGGTTACAAGGGAAGATATGAAGTCAAGAGGCTGGGAGGCGGTTGATTTTGTCTATGTCACAGGCGATGCATACGTAGATCATCCGTCTTTTGGATCAGCAATCATCGGACGTCTTCTGGAGAGCAGAGGCTACCGTGTAGGCATGATCCCTCAGCCTGACTGGCGCAGGAAAGAGAGTATCCAGGTGTTCGGGGAACCGCGCCTGGGTTTTCTTGTTACGGCGGGAAACATGGATTCCATGGTGAATCATTACACAGTTTCCAAAAAACGCAGAAGTACAGATGCCTATTCCCCAGGGGGGAAAATGGGCCTGAGACCGGACCGTGCTTCTGTTGTATACAGCAATCTGATCCGGCAGACATATAAACATACGCCTATCATTCTTGGCGGTATTGAAGCAAGCCTCCGGAGAATGGCACACTACGATTACTGGGAGAATAAGGTTAAGCACAGTATTCTTATTGATTCCGGTGCAGATCTTATTTCTTATGGTATGGGTGAGCACTCGATTCTGGAGATCGCAGAGGCACTGCAGAGCGGGATCCCTGTGGATGAGATAACCTATGTGGCAGGAACCGTTTTTAAGAGCCATGATATCGGCAGGGTGTACGAGCCTTTGACCCTTCCGGATTTTGAACAGGTACAGACAGATAAGAAGGCTTATGCAGACAGTTTTGCCATTCAGTATCGGAACACAGATCCGTTTACAGCGAAACCTCTGGCAGAATCCTATGGAAACCGTGGATATGTAATACAGAATCCGCCTGCACAGCCACTGACACAAACAGAAATGGATGATGTCTACGATCTTCCTTATACAGGACAGTACCATCCTATGTATCAGAAAGATGGCGGAATTCCGGCACTGAAGGAAATCAAGTTCAGCCTGACCAGTAACCGGGGATGCTTCGGAAGCTGCAATTTCTGCGCGCTGACATTTCACCAGGGACGTATTCTACAGACAAGGAGCCATGAATCCATTCTGAAAGAAGCTGTCAGGATGACAGAGGATCCTGATTTTAAGGGGTATATCCATGATGTAGGAGGCCCGACAGCAGATTTCCGTCATCCGTCCTGCAAAAAGCAGCTGACAAAAGGTGTCTGCCAGAACCGGCAGTGCCTGTTTCCGTCTCCATGCAAGAACCTTACGGTGGATCACAAGGATTATCTCACACTTCTCAGGAAAGTCCGGAATATTCCGAAAGTCAAGAAAGTTTTTGTACGTTCTGGTATCCGCTTTGATTATCTGATGGCAGATCCGGACAAAACATTCTTAAATGAACTTGTGAAATATCATGTAAGCGGACAGCTTCGTGTGGCACCGGAGCACGTTTCTGATGAAGTCCTGAAATATATGGGAAAACCTCAGCATGCAGTTTATGAAGGCTTCCTGAAAGAATATGAAAAAGCCAATGCACGTACCGGGAAGCAGCAATACGCAGTTCCTTATTTCATGTCCTCTCATCCGGGATGTACTATGAAGGAAGCCGTGAAGCTTGCAGAATATGTCCGGGATCTTGGATTTACGCCGGAACAGGTGCAGGATTTTTACCCGACTCCGTCAACACTTTCCACCTGCATGTACTATACGGGAATCCATCCTCTTACAGGAGAAAAGGTATATGTGCCTAAGAATCCTCATGAAAAAGCGATTCAGAGAGCCCTGATGCAGTACAAGAACCCGGAGAACAGGGAGCTGATCCTGGAGGGGCTTAAAATGACAGGCAGGATGGATCTGGTAGGATTTGGCCCGAAATGCCTGATCCGCCCAAGAGAGCTCCATGGAAAAAATACTTCCGGCAAAAGGAAGTCTGACATAAAACAGGGAACACGAAATTCCACAGGCAGAAATTCCGGCAGAAAAAATCCAGGTTCTTCATCGAAACAGATAAAAAAAACACAGGTAAGGAGTTCCGTAAATGAAAAATACAAAAAAAACAAAAACAAGAAAAGGTGATTTCGGATACTTCAACAGTGAAAAAAAACGACGGCTTCTGATCACGGCAGGTCTTTTTTCTCTGCCCCTTCTGATCTTCTTTGTGGCCTGGGCTGTTAATGGCACAAGGATGACAGTGTGGACAGTGCTTACAGTGGTAGGCTGCCTTCCTGGCTGCAAATCTATGGTGAGTCTGATCATGATCCTGATGCGCCACCCCATGGATGAGAAGCTTTATAAAGAGATCCGGAGTCATGCAGGAGATCTTGTCATGTCTTACGAGATGTACATGACTTTTTATGAAAAAAGCGGCTATCTTGATGCAGTTGCTGTATGCGGAAATACAGTGGTAGGATATACCAGCGATCCCAAAGCAGATATCGCATATTTGGCAGAGCAGTCCCAGAAGATCGTGCGCAAGAACGGATACAAAGTAGATGTAAAGATCCTCAAAGATCTGAAGCCATATCTAGAACGTCTGGATTCCATGAACGAGCATAAAGAATCTCTGCGAAGCGGAATCAAATTCACACCAGACGACCGTTATCCGGATCTTTCCAGGGAAGAGCTGATCAAGCATACGATCCTGGCAATCTGCCTGTAGGAGTATTATATAATGAAAGAATTTATCATCAATGACAACGAGGCAGGGCAGCGTTTTGACAAATATCTGGCGAAACTTTTAAGAGAGGCACCTAAGAGCTTCTTCTATAAAATGATGCGAAAGAAAAACATCATACTCAACGGAAAAAAAGCAACCGGCAATGAGAAGCTGCTTTCCGGAGATCATGTGAAGCTGTTTTTAAGTGATGAGACTTTTGAGAAATTCAGCGGAAGTGTTCCTGCGCCGAGAGCGAAGCATTCCCTGGATATTGTGTATGAGGACGAACATATTCTGCTGATCAATAAGCCTTCGGGAATGCTCTCCCAGCCGGCAGATGACGGAACGCCTTCCCTGGTGGAATATCTGACAAGCTATCTTCTTGAAAATGGAAGCCTTACAGAAGAAGAACTTCGAACATTCCGGCCATCTGTATGCAATCGTCTTGACAGGAATACCACAGGCCTGATTGCAGCCGGAAAGAGCCTTCCAGGATTGCAGGAGCTTTCCGGAATGTTTAAATCCAGAAATCTCCATAAGTATTATCTGTGCCTGGTGGAGGGAGTACTGTCAGAAAAAAAGCATATCAAAGGCTACCTGGCAAAAGATAAAAAAAATAACAAAGTAACCATCTACAGATCAGAGAAAGAAGGTACACTGCCTGTTGAGACGAGATATTTTCCTCTGGGAAACAACGGGAAAAGGACACTTCTTAAGGTAGAGCTGATCACAGGACGTGCACACCAGATCCGTGCACATCTGGCATCAGAAGGCCATCCTGTAGTGGGAGATCCGAAATACGGAAGAACAGGAGCGAAAATAAAAAGCCAGCTTCTTCATTCCTTCCGTCTGGAGTTTCCTTCAATGGAAGGCACACTTTCTTATCTTTCGGGAAAAGCGTTCACAGCACCGGTACCGGAGATCTTTCTTGGAACATTAAAAGAGGAACAGTTGGAGGAGAGTTATTATGAAAATCTGGAATGAAATATGGGACTATGTGAAGATGATCATCATTGTGGTGGTTGTAGTCCTTGTTATCAATAATGTAGTACTGATCAATGCAAAGATCCCGTCAGAATCCATGGAAAACACCATCATGACAGGAGACCGTATTTTCGGTTATCGTCTTGCTTATGGCTTGAATCTTGATCTTTTCGGAAAAGAGATCTCAAAAAAATGGAAAGATCCGGAGCGTTTTGACATTGTGATCTTCAAATATCCTGATGATGAGTCACAGCTTTTTATCAAACGTATCATCGGACTTCCGGGAGATAAGGTTGAGATCAGAAACGGCAAAGTATACATTAATGATTCAGAGACCCCTCTCGAAGATGATTATGTTCCGGAAACTCCGCTTGGCAGTTTCGGACCGTATGAAGTACCTGAAAACTGTTACTTTATGATGGGAGATAACCGAAATAACTCCAAAGATTCCAGATACTGGACAAACACTTATGTACGTTTTGACCAGATCGTCGGAAAAGCTGAGATCCGTTATTTCCCGTCCATCAAACTTCTGAATTAAAAGGCAGGATAAAAAATGGCAACATGGAACAGCAGAGGTCTCAGAGGTTCCACGCTGGAGGAACTGATCAACAGAACCAATGACCAGTACAGAGAGAAAGGACTTGCCTTGATCCAGAAGATTCCCACACCTATCACACCGGTGAAAATGGACAAGAACAGCCGACACATCACACTGGCGTATTTTGAACAGAAAAGTACAGTAGACTATATCGGAGCAGTGCAGGGAATCCCTGTCTGCTTCGATGCAAAAGAATGCTGTGTAAAGACCTTTCCCCTTGCGAATATTCATCCTCACCAGGTAACTTTTATGGAAGAGTTTGAAAAACAGAAGGGGATTGCTTTTTTTCTGATTTATTTCAGCGCAGACAATGTTTTTTACTATCTGACGCTTCGCAAACTTCAGGAATTCTGGAATCGGATGGAAGCAGGGGGAAGAAAAAGTTTCCGGAGGGATGAGCTGGATGAGGAGTTTTATCTTACTGGAAAAAATGGATTTCTGGTACCATATCTGGACGGGATCCAGAAAGATCTGCAATTACGGGATTGACTTTTGGAAAACTTTCCTATATAATCTATTTTAGTTTTTCTACGGTAGCATGGTAGCGAACTAAAGTAAAGCCGCAGAATTTCAAATTGTTTTACGGAGGAGATCATTATGCAGCGTATTTTTCATACACCTGAAGGTGTGCGAGACATTTACGGAGAGGAATGCAGCCGCAAGAAACGGCTCCAGAAGGAGCTCCATCAGGTGTTTTCAAGATATGGATATGAAGATATAGAGACACCGGGATTTGAATATTTTGAAGTATTCAGCAATGAAGTAGGAACGATTCCATCCAAAGATCTTTATAAATTTTTTGACAGAGAGGGTAATACACTTGTTTTAAGACCGGATTTTACACCGTCTGTATCAAGAGCATGTGCAACATATTTTGATCCGGAGAACGGACCGGTAAGTCTGTGCTATACAGGAAATACTTTTATCAATAATTCCAGTTACAGAGGTCAGATGAAAGAGAACACTCAGATGGGTGTAGAACATATTGGTGATGATTCCGCAGCAGCAGATGCGGAGATTCTTGCCATGACTGTGGAATGTCTGAAGGCAGCAGGACTTACAGAGTTTCAGGTCAGTGTAGGACAGGTGGATTATTACAAGTCCATTCTTGCAGAGGCAGATCTGGAACCGGAGATTGAAGAACATCTTCGTGAACTGATCTCCCAGAAGAATTATTTCGGTGTGGAAGAGCTTCTGAAGGGACAGAGCTTAGATGAAAATCTTTCTAAAACCTTTGCAGAGCTGCCGCAAATGTTCGGATCTGCGGAAGTCCTGGAGAAAGCGAAGTCCCTTACCACTAATACGGAAGCTCTGGCAGCTGTCAGCCGACTGGAGGAGATCTATGAGATCCTGAAAGTTTACGGATGTGAGAAGTATATTGCGTTTGACTTTGGAATGCTGAGTAAATTCCGCTATTATACAGGAATTATTTTCCAGGCCTATACATATGGAACCGGTGAGCCATTAGTTAAAGGCGGACGTTATAATGAGCTGATGAAACATTTCGGAAAACCTGCTTCCTCCATTGGTTTTGCCATTGTTGTGGATAATTTGATGCTTGCTCTTTCCAGACAGAAGCTGGATGTTCCAGCTGGAGAGGAAACAGTTGTGATTACGTACAAGCAGGAAGAATTAAACGAAGCTATCAAAGAAGCTATGAAACTTCGTAAAGAAGGAAAAAATGTGGCATTACGCCCGTCAAAGGAGGAGCAGGACTGATGAGATATCTTACATTTGCCCTCACAAAAGGGCGCCTGGCTAATAAAACTTTGGACATGTTTGAAAAGATCGGAATCACATGTGAGGAGATGCGTGACAAGGACTCCCGAAAACTGATCTTTGTCAATGAGGAACTGAAACTGAAATTTTTCCTTGCAAAAGGACCGGATGTGCCGACTTATGTGGAGTACGGTGCAGCTGATATCGGTATCGTAGGAAAAGATACGATTCTGGAAGAAGGACGTAAGCTTTACGAGGTCATGGATCTGGGATTCGGAGCCTGCCGTATGTGTGTGTGCGGACCGGAAAGTGCCCGTGAGGTACTGAACAACAATCAGCTGATCCGTGTAGCTACCAAGTATCCAAATATTGCAAAAGATTATTTCTATAACAAGAAACATCAGACTGTGGAGATCATCAAACTGAACGGTTCCATTGAGCTTGCACCGATTGTCGGTCTTTCCGAGGTGATCGTGGATATCGTGGAAACAGGAAGTACACTCCGTGAGAACGGACTGAAAGTTCTTGAAGAGGTCTGCCCTCTGTCTGCGCGCATGGTAGTTAACCAGGTAAGCATGAAGATGGAAGATGAGCGTATCCGCAAACTGATCACAGAACTTCGAGGCGTGATCTGATAAACTGAGAAATGCATTCGGAGAACCAAATACAGAAAGAAGGCAGAGAATAATATGCGTAAGGTAAAACTGACCAAAGAATCCACAAAAGATATCCTGGACAATCTTTTAAAAAGAAGTCCGAATAATTACGGCAAATATGAAGATGCAGTAGCAGATATCCTTACAAAAGTAAGGGCAGAGGGAGATGCAGCACTTTTCGAATATACAAAAGAATTCGACAAGGTTGACGTAACAAAAGAGACGATCCGTGTCACACAGGAGGAGATTGACGAGGCATATAAACTGGTAGATCCGTCACTTATCGACGTGATTCGCAAAGCACTGGTAAATATCCGGAGCTTCCACGAGAAACAGCTTCAGAACAGCTGGTTCACAAGCACAACAGACGGAACCATGCTCGGTCAGAAAGTAACTGCCCTGAACCGTGTTGGCGTTTATGTTCCAGGTGGAAAAGCAGTTTATCCGTCATCTGTACTTATGAATATCGTTCCTGCAAAAGTGGCCGGCGTAGACCGTATCGTGATGACAACACCTCCTGGAAAAGACGGCAAGGTAAATCCAAGTACACTGGTAGCTGCCAATGAGGCAGGGGCAGATGAGATCTATAAAGTCGGCGGCGCGCAGGCCATCGGTGCTCTTGCATACGGAACAGAGAGCATCCCGAAAGTAGATAAAATCGTAGGACCTGGAAATATTTTTGTGGCTCTTGCTAAAAAGGCTGTTTATGGCTATGTAAGCATTGATTCCATTGCGGGTCCAAGCGAGATCCTTGTTCTTGCAGATGAAACAGCGAATCCGCACTATATTGCAGCAGATCTTCTTTCCCAGGCAGAGCATGATGAGATGGCATCTGCGATCCTGATCACAACAAGCGAGGAATTCGCAGACCAGGTCGATAAAGAAGTCATAGGTTTCGTGGAGAAACTTTCCAGAAAAGCGATCATTGAGAAATCTCTTGAGAATTTTGGCTACATCCTGATCGCTGAGGATATGGATGAAGCTATTGAGGCTGCCAATGAGATTGCTTCTGAGCACATGGAGATCGTTACCAGAAATCCATTCGAAGATATGATGAAAGTCCGCAATGCAGGTGCGATCTTTATCGGTCAGTACAGCTCTGAGCCTCTTGGAGATTATTTTGCAGGACCGAACCATGTGCTTCCGACCAACGGAACTGCCAAATTCTTCTCAGCACTTTCTGTTGACGATTTTATCAAGAAATCAAGCATTGTATATTATTCCAGAGAAGCACTGAAAAAGATTCACAAAGATATCGTACAGTTTGCCACATCCGAACAGCTGACAGCTCATGCCAATTCCATTGCTGTCCGTTTTGAAGATGAGGATAAGGAGAACGAATAATGGCAAGAGAAGCATCCATTGAGAGAAATACAAAAGAAACTCAGATCCGGCTGAAACTGAATATTGACGGAACCGGACGTTCTGATATCAATACAGGCATTGGATTTTTTGACCATATGCTTGATGGATTTACACGCCATGGGCTTTATGATCTTGATCTTAAGGTTCATGGAGATCTGGATGTAGATGATCACCATACAATAGAAGATACAGGAATCGTTCTTGGAAATGCCATCCGTGAGGCAGTTGGCGATAAAAAAGGCATCAGGCGTTATGGCAGCTGTATCCTTCCTATGGATGAGGTTCTGGTACTTTGTGCAGTGGATCTTTCCGGAAGGCCGTATCTTGGCTGGGACGCAGAGTTTCCAACAGAGAAGCTCGGTGATATGGCAACGGAGATGGTGAAAGAGTTTTTCTATGCAGTTTCCTATTCTGCAGCAATGAACCTTCATATTAAGGTTCTCTCAGGCGGAAACAGCCATCATGTTGCAGAAGCCATGTTCAAAAGCTTTGCAAAAGCTCTTGATGCTGCCACACAGTATGATTCCCGAATCACAGATGTACTTTCCACAAAGGGAAGTCTCTGATATAAAGGAGAGGTTATGAATAAACAGTTGATTCCCTGTCTTTATCTTCATTCTGAGAGGGCAGTGACAGGATTTGGGCAGAGAAATCTTTTCGGAGATGGAAATGTAGAGACACTTGCGAAGTTTTATGGCGACAACGGTGCCGATGAACTGCTGGTGTTTGACTTTTCTTCTGCTTATGCAGAACACGACCGTGCCATCGGAAAAATCCGGGATATCTGCCGCAGCGCGGAGATCCCGGTGATTGCAGCCGGAAATATCAAGCGTGCGGAGGATGTAAAGAAACTGATCTATGCAGGATGTGCAAGAGTTGTGCTGAATTTTTCCAAGGAGAGCAATATCAGGCTTCTGGAAGAGGTATCCAGACGTTTCGGAAAAGAGCGCATGGTTATAAGTATTTCTGATCTCAGAGAGTTTACAGAAAATCAGAATCTGATTGAGAAATATGCAGACCATGTTCTTGCCCTGGATACTGTGCAGGATGAGATTGCAGAGATATCATCAGTATCTATCATCCTTCACACAGATGAGAGTAAAAAAGAGAAAGTCATGGAGCTTCTGAAAGATGATGCAGTTTCTGCGCTTTGTGGTGCTTATGTAAACAGCATGGAGAACGATCTGCACACACTGAAAGAAGACTGTGAAAAAGCAGGAATTCCGGTTAATACTTATAAGAGCAATATTGTATGGTCTGATTTTAAACTGAACAGTGACGGAATGGTTCCTGTTATTGTGCAGGACTACCGTACAGACGAGGTGCTGATGCTGGCCTATATGAACGAGCTGGCTTTTGATACCACACTGAAGCTGGGAAAGATGACTTACTGGAGCCGCAGCAGAAATGAGCTTTGGACAAAAGGTCTCACTTCCGGTCATGTCCAGTATGTAAAGTCTCTTACGATTGACTGCGACAATGATACCATCCTTGCAAAAGTAGATCAGGTAGGAGCAGCCTGCCATACCGGAAACCGTACCTGCTTCTTTAAGCCACTGATGAAAAAAGAGTGTGATGATACCAATCCGCTTCATGTATTCCAAAACGTCTACGACGTGATCACAGACCGCAAAGAACATCCGAAAGAAGGTTCTTACACCAATTATCTTTTTGATAAAGGAATCGACAAGATTCTTAAAAAAGTCGGTGAAGAGTGCACGGAGATTGTGATCGCAGCCAAGAATCCGGATAAAGAAGAGATCAAATACGAGATTTCTGATTTCCTCTATCATATGATGGTGCTTATGGTAGAAAAAGGTGTCAGCTGGGAGGATATCACCAGAGAGCTGTCAAAAAGATAATAATTTCCCGAGATCCATCTATACAGTGCCGGTTAGGCATGATATACTTATCAGATAAAGTGCGGAACTATAATGATAAGAGGAAAGGGAAACAACCAATGATCAAAATTGATGACTGGGTGATTGAAAAAGGAGAGAAAGCACAGGGAAAGATTGAAATCATCGGATGTGGTATGGCGATGCCGGCTACCGTGATCTGCGGAGCAGAAGATGGTCCTACCATACTGATCACAGCAGGAATCCACAGTGCGGAATATGTAGGAATCCAGGCGGCCATGGAACTGGCGAAGGAATTTCAGCCTGAAAAACTGAAAGGGAATGTGATCATCATTCCCCTTGTGAATGTCAGTGGATTTGAACATCGTACCATGAGCATGGTTTATGAAGACGGAAAAAATTTAAACCGTGTTTTTCCGGGCGATCCCGAAGGAACAGCTGCAGAACGCATTGCCTGCACCATTGTCAGGAAGCTCTTTTCCATTACAGACTACTACATTGATCTGCACAGCGGAGATGGTTACGAACAGCTCCACCCATATGTTTACTATGTAGGCGTTGTAGATGAAGATACTGTGGAGAAATCTTTACATATGGCAAGACATATCGGCGTGAAATATGTAGTTCGTTCCACAACAGCTACAGGTGGTGCTTATAATTATGCGGCTTCTCTTGGAATTCCAAGTATCCTTATAGAAAGAGGCGGTCACAGTTACTGGACATGGGAGGAAGTGGAACAGGACAAACGGGATGTCCGCCATCTTATCCTTCATCTTCAGGGGAAGAAATGCCAGGGACTGAAACATTACCGCCAGATGCTTCTGGAAAATGTTGTCTATGAATATGCACCTTACACCGGATGCTGGTATCCGTCAAAGAAGCCGGGAGAATACTTCTTCAAAGGGGAAGACCTGGGAGAACTTCGGGATTATTATGGAAATCTTCTTTATACATCTGTTGCAACAGAGAATGGAGTTGTTCTCTACCAGACAGCAAGTCTGAATATTATTGAAGATGGTCCGATGATAGCATATGCGGCGATCACTGAGACTTTATTTGAAAGTGAATAAGAAAAGTTATTAAAAGAGTCCAGGAAATTCCTGTATGTTACGGACATACCTCAGTCAGGAATGTTACGTAATATGCAGGGGTTTTTTACTTTATAGTCATATTATCTCAGTAATATATACATATTGGGGTATACGTATATTATCCGAAATACCTTATGGGGTATAGGTACAATTCGGAAAAAAAAGCAAATTGTGTCAAAAATATGAAAAATATTGTATTTTTCTATAGACAGGAAATATTTTCTGTCATATAATTGATTTCGTAATTTAATAGTTTTTGCTGATTTTTATATCAGTCATTGCAAGTTCCGGCATGGATTAATAGGGAAACCGGTGGAATTCCGGTACGATCCCGTCACTGTAATGGGGAATCCTCAGATATAATGCCACTGGGAGAGACCGGGAAGGCGTCTGAGGGTGAGGAGCCTAAGTCAGGAGACCTGCTTGCAATTGTCCAGGAATGATTCTTACGGAAGATAGGAAACATGCTTTTTTGTGCCCGGTATTTCGTCACGGGCATTTTTTTGTGCATTTTTCTAAAAATCTTATGCATTTCTGCCTAATAGAATCCCTGTTGTTATATAATCTGACTATTTTACGATAAGTCAGTTAAAGATGACTGAATTAAAATCGCATCAAAGGAGGAAAGGAGTAAAACGTGACAAAGAAACAAGTTGGAAAAAGATTTCTCCAGATTGTAATTGTATTATTTGGAATCAGCTTTTTCACATTTGGACTGACCTACCTGTCACCCGGTGATCCTGCGGAGATCATGTTGACAGAGTGTGGTAATCTTCCTACACCGGAGCTTCTGGAACAGACAAGACATGAGCTTGGTCTTGACCAGCCATTTCTTGTACAGTACGGTTCCTGGCTGAAGGGGGTTGTTACAGGAGATATGGGACAGTCCTATTCTTTCAAAATGCCGGTAACAGACAAACTGGTATCCTGTTTCTGGCCTACACTTAAAATGTCGCTATTAGCACTTCTGATGATGGTCATTATTTCCATACCTTTGGGAATCCTGGCAGCTGTATATCAGAACCGATTTCCGGATTATTTTGTGAGGGGCATTACTTTCGTGGGAGTATCTGTTCCAAGCTTCTGGCTGGGACTTATACTTCTCAGTATCTTTGGAGTTCAGCTTCGCTGGATCAATGTGGCAGGAGGAAGTACTGATTTTAAAGCCATGGTTCTTCCGGCTCTGACCCTTGCACTTGCCATGTCAGCGAAATATACCAGACAGGTAAGAAGTGCAGTACTGGAGGAGCTTCATCAGGATTATGTAACCGGTGCAAGAATGCGAGGAATTAAAGAAAGTGCGATTCTCTGGAAGCATGTTCTTCCTAATGTAATGCTTCCGCTGGTGACACTGCTGGGTCTTTCTCTGGGAAGCCTCCTTGGAGGTACCGCAGTTGTAGAGATCATTTACAACTGGCCGGGAATGGGAAATATGGCAGTAAAGGCAATTTCCTGTCGTGACTATCCTCTTGTACAGGGCTATGTACTCTGGATCGCTATCCTTTATATGTGCATCAACCTGCTTGTGGATCTGTCCTATACTTATCTTGATCCAAGACTTAAGGAGGATAGATAATTGAAAAAGGTATTACGAACATTCAAAGAAAATAAACAATTCACTCTTTTCTTTATTCTGGGTCTTTTGGTGATTGGTGTCGCGATCTTTGCACCGCAGCTTTCACCATATGATCCACTGGATGCAGTTATGACCGAATCACTGCAGGAGCCAAGCTCTGCTCATCCGTTTGGAACGGATAAGCTTGGACGAGATCTTCTTTCTCGTGTTATCTTCGGAACAAGAACTTCTCTGATCATGACATTATGTCTGGTTGCTGTGATCTTTGTGATCGGTACATTTTTAGGAGTTATCGCCGGATATTTTGGCGGTATCGTTGATGCGGTTATCATGCGTATTGCAGATATGATGATCTCCTTCCCGGGTCTTGTACTGGCTATTGCAATTGCCGGTATGCTGGGACCAAACCTTGTTAATGCCGTTATCTCCATCGCGGCTGTGAGCTGGACGAAATATGCCCGCCTTGCAAGAAGTATGGTTTTAAAAGTCAAGAAGAGTCTTTATATAGAGGCAGCAGTGGTAAACGGAACAAAAACATGGAAAATTCTTCTTGTGCATGTTCTTCCAAACATGGTAACACAGATGGTGGTAACTGCGGCAGCAGATATCGGAACCATGATGCTTGAGCTGGCGTCTCTTTCTTTCCTGGGATTTGGTGCGACTGCGCCGACACCGGAATGGGGACTTATGCTTAACGAAGGAAGGACCTACATGGCAAAAGCGCCATGGCTTATGATCTATCCTGGTATTGCTATTGTGATCTGCGTTGTTGTTTTCAATATGCTTGGAGACAGCATCCGTGATGTACTTGATCCGCGTCAGGATTAAAAAATATTAAAACAGTTTCTGTAACAAACCAACACCAATTAATAAGTATTATTTATCTTTAGGAGGATGAAATGAGAAATAACGTAGTAAAAAAAGTGCTGGCTGCTACACTTGCGTGTATGATGACTTTTTCCATGACAACTGTTGCTCAGGCCAAAGGCGACAAAAACAGTGACAAAGAGATCACCATCGGAGTAACAAGCTTTGCAGATACACTTGAGCCGACAGAGCAGTATTTCAGCTGGGTAGTATCCCGTTACGCGATCGGTGAGTGCCTTACAAAATTCGATGAAAACGGTGAGATCGTTCCATGCCTTGCAGAAGAGTGGGATAACAGCGAAGATGGTAAAACATGGACATTTAAGATCCGTGAAGGCGTAAAATTTTCCAACGGAGATGACATGACACCGGAGATGGTAAAAGCTTCCATCGAGCGTACTGTTGAAAAAAGTGACCGTGTTCCGGAGTTTTTTGATCTTGACAGCATTGAGGTTGACGGACAGAACCTGATCTTCCATCTGAACAGAGCTAACGCAAACATGGCAGGATGCCTTGCAGACCCACTTTTCCTTATTGTAGATACTAACGTAGATGATTCCACATTCGCAATGGAAGGACCGATCTGTACAGGACCTTACGCAGTAGAGTCCTTCAGCCCGACAGACTCCTGTGTCGTAGTAAAGAATGAGAACTACTGGGATGGAGAAGTTCCTCTTGATAAAGTTACACTGAAATGTGTTGATGACCAGACAACACGTTCCATGGCTCTTCAGACAGGTGAGATCGATATCGCTTATAACCTGAAAACTGAGAACCTGGTTGAGTTTGAGGGAAATGATAACTATGATATCCAGGAGCTTCAGTCTCTTCGTTCCACCTATGCATTCATGAACCAGAACGAGGATCATGCACTCAGCGATAAGGCTCTTCGCCAGGCGCTTCTTCGTGGTCTTGACAAGGAAACATACTGTAATACTCTTCTTGAGGGTGGAGCAACAGCTGGTAAAGCACCGGTTCCTCCGACACTTGACTTTGGATTCGATGATCTGAAGGATGAGAATGCTTATGATCCGGATGGCGCAAAAAAGATTCTTGATGAAGCCGGATATAAAGATGTTGATGGTGATGGATTTGTAGAGACTCCTGACGGAGATCCGCTTGTTCTTGATTTTGTTATCTACACAAGCCGTGCCGAGCTTGGTGTATACGCACAGGCAGCACAGGCCAGCCTGAAAGAGATCGGTATCAATGTAAATCTGAATACTGTAAGTTATGAGACACTTCTTGACATGAGAGATTCCGGTCAGTATGATCTTCTGATCTGGAACGTGCTGGTGGCAAACACAGGAGATCCTGAGAACTACTTAAGAGAGAACTGGTACAGCTCCTCTGCAAACAATACAGCAGGATATAATAACCCGGATGTTGATAAGCTTCTTGATGAGCTTGCTCAGACATTTGATGAGGACAAGAGAAAAGATCTCATCATTGATATTCAGCAGGATATTATGGATGATGCTGCAACTGTATTCTTTGGTTACGAAACAACCTATCTTTTCTCCAACAAGAAGGTAACAGGAGTTAAGATGTATCCGATGGATTACTACTGGCTGACAAAGGATATCACTCTTGCCGAGTAAAGGAGCGTTTACTTATGCTTGAAATCAAGGATCTTTCCGTTCAGTACGGAAAGCAGGCATCTACTATAGAGCATTTCAACCTTTCCATGAAGAAAGGTGAGATCATCAGTGTGGTAGGAGAGAGTGGAAGTGGAAAAACGACAGTTATCCGTGCAGTTCTCGGCGCACTTGCCGGGGGCGGCCGGGTAAGTGCCGGTGATATCCAATTCAACGGAAAATCCCTGCTTTCCAATACAAAGGATGAATGGAGAAAATTAAGAGGCACCCGAATTTCCATGATCTTTCAGGACTGTGGCGGAACCCTGAACCCGATCCGTAAGATCGGAAGTCAGTACGTGGAGTATATTTGCACACATACTGATGTATCCAAAGCAGAGGCATGGAAAAAAGGATGCTCCATGCTTCAGAAAATGCGTCTTCCTGACGCGGAAAATATTATGAAAAGCTATCCTCATCAGCTTTCCGGCGGTATGCGCCAGCGAGTTGGTATTGCTATGGCAATGACTTTTAACCCGGAACTTCTTTTGGCAGATGAGCCTACCAGTGCACTGGATGTTACTACACAGGCGCAGATCGTGCGTCAGATGATGGAGCTCCGTGATGATTTCGGTACAGGTATCATTATTGTTACCCACAATATCGGTGTTGCAGCTTATATGGCAGATCAGCTGGTTGTGATGCAGAACGGAAAAGTTGTGGATCAGGGAACCCGTGATGAAGTCATGAATAACCCGACAAGTGATTATACAAAGAAACTGCTGGCTGCAGTGCCGGAAATGGAGGGACAGCGTTATGTTTAATGAATCAGATATCGTACTCAGTGCGAAACATATCGTAAAACAGTTCCCGGCTTCCGGCGGCAGAACTTTAACAGCCTGCAATGATGTCAATTTAAATGTTTATAAAGGAAAGACTCTGGGAATTGTAGGAGAGAGCGGCTGCGGTAAATCAACCTTTGTCCGTATGGTCATTTCTCTTGACAAACCGACGAACGGAGAAATCCTCTACTATGGAAAAAATCTCTCCAATCTCTCCAAAAAAGAAACATGGCTGAACCGTCAGAATATGCAGATGGTCTTCCAGGATCCGCTGGCGTCCTTTGACCCGAAAATGAAGATCGTGGATATTCTCACAGAGCCACTGATCAATTACGGAAAACTGAAAAGAAGCGAAAAAGAATCCAAAGCCAGAGAACTTCTGGAGATGGTAGAGCTTCCCGGAGATTTCGTGGATCGATATCCTCATAACATGAGTGGTGGTCAAAGACAGCGTATCAGCATTGCGCGTGCACTTTCTCTTGAACCTGAGATCCTGGTATGTGATGAAGCTACCTCAGCACTTGATGTTTCCGTGCAGGAATCAGTCATCCGCCTTCTCGTACGTCTTCAGAAAGAGAAGAATATCAGCATGCTGTTTATCTGTCATGATCTGGCACTGATCCGTTCTTTTGCCCATCAGATCGCGGTTATGTATCTTGGTAATATTGTAGAGGTAATTCCAGGAGAAGATGTTGCAGAAAAATCTCTTCATCCTTACACACAGGCACTTCTGAGAGCACAGTTTTCCATTCATATGGATCAGGACAAAAAAATCGAGAGCATTGAGAGTGAGGCGCCAAGCCCTCTGGATGTTCCTCATGGCTGCCCATTTCAGAACCGTTGCGAACATTGTATGGAAAAATGTAAAACAACACGGCCTGTACTTACAGAAGTGGAAGCAGGACATGAAGTTGCCTGCCATTATGTAACTGAGAAATAAAGAAAGGCAAAAAACAGTATGATATTTAAAAACTTTAAAATATTGGGCTTTCTGCTGTTGCTGCTTGCTGTTTTTGCAGTTGGCGGAAAAAAAGTTTCTGCTGCTGGCGAAGATGAAGATATCCAATATACAATAGGTGTTGTAGTATATAATCAGGACAGCCCAGAAATGAACATGTTCATGAACTATTACAGAGAATACATCCAACAGGGATTTCCGGTTAAGTTTTATTTTTCAGGAAATATCAGTTCTGCAGAGGATGAGTGCGATTTCATCCGCGCAATGAAGCAGCAGGGTGTGAGCGGGATCATTTCTTTTTATGGACAGGATATCCAGAAGATCGTAGAAACCTGCGATGAGGAAGAAATGTATTATGTTCTTGGTTCCGGAAACATCAGTGATGAAGATTATGACAAGATAAAAAGCAGCCAGTATTTTCTTGGAAGCGTAGGACCGGATGCAAAGGCAGACTATGAAGCCGGCTATAATATGTCTGATTATTTTGCAGATTCAGATACAAGCAATTATATTGTACTGACAGGTGGTTCTTCCGCTGGAAATTATATGCATCTTCAGAGGACCATCGGTGTTCTGGAAGGTCTTGCTGAGAAAGAAGGCCTGACCTATTCCGAAGATGTAGAGAAACTTGCAGTATCTGAGGAAACAACTGTTGTAGATACAGGAAAGGATGATATCAGCATTACCATCTGTCCTGGCTATATGGCAGTCCCGAAGGGAATCAATAATCTGAAACATGCTTTTGTAGACGCAAATTATGATGCAGTTCTTTGTACCTTCAATGTAGATGAGATCATGAAGATCATTACAGCAAAAGAAGAGGAGCAGGGATCCAATATCAAGATCGGAGCAGTTGACTGCTTCTCCCAGGAAAACCATGATGAGATCAACACAGAGGATTCCTTTGGAAATCCTAAAATTGATTACATTGCAGGTAAATATGCATCCATGGGTGGTCCTGCCTTTGCAATTCTGTACAATGCAATGGCCGGTTATCCGGAAGCAAATACCGATGATGCAGATTCTAATACAGTGCGTCTGTATCAGGGGTTCTGGAGTGCTTCGGATAAAGATTCTTTCAATGAGCTTTACGGATATACACAGGACATTTACGAAAATGCATACAGCTGTGCAGATCTGATGAAAGTAATCAAGGCTTACAATACAGATACCACACCTGATGATCTGAAAGCTCTGACAGAGGCGTATACAGTGGAAGATGTACAGAAGCGTATCGAAGAAAACTAAACACATATATTGAAAAAGAGCTGTACCGTTACATGGGGTTCAGCCCTTTTTCTTGTTATTAATACAATTTTATACAAAAAATATGTGAAAAAATCCAAAAATACTCTTTACTTTCTTAAGTTAATATAATAAAATCTATAAATATGTAAATATCCGGTATGGAAAAAGGAGATAAAACTCTCAAATGGTGAGTTAATACGCCTTTCCATAACGGAAAGGAAGGGAGAGAAACAATGACAACAGCACATATTTGTATAATGGCGGCCATTATCGTCTACCTGGGTGCAATGCTCTTTGTAGGTTATCTGTGTTCCAGGAACAATAATGACAGCTCTGATTTCTATCTTGGAGGAAGAAAACTTGGCCCGCTTGTAACAGCCATGAGTGCAGAGGCTTCTGACATGAGCAGCTGGCTTCTGATGGGTCTGCCAGGACTTGCTTATCTTACCGGTATTGCAGATGCTGGCTGGACAGCCATTGGTCTTGCAATCGGAACTTACGTAAACTGGAGGATTGTAGCAAAAAAAATTCGCCGCTACACACATGTAGCAGGAAATTCCATCACATTACCATCCTTTTTCAGTAACCGCTACAGAGATGAAAAAAAGATCCTGCAGTCTATCGGAGCGATTTTTATCGTTATCTTTTTTATTCCTTACACAGCTTCCGGATTCGCAGCCTGTGGTAAGCTTTTTGCAAGTCTCTTCGGTGTAAAATATCTGCCGGCCATGATCATCAGTGCACTGGTCATCGTTGGATATACCACACTGGGAGGATTCCTGGCAGCTTCTACCACAGATTTTATCCAGAGTATCATCATGTCCATCGCACTTGTGATCGTATTTGTATTTGGGATCAGTACAGCAGGGGGTATTGATGCAGTTGCAGACCATGCAAGATCCCTGCCTGGATATCTGACTATGTTTACTACATATGATCCGACAACCGGAACAGAACAGGCATATCCACTGCTTAACATTATTTCCATGCTTGCATGGGGACTTGGATATTTCGGAATGCCACACATTCTTCTTCGTTTTATGGCGATTGAGGACGAGGAGAAACTTACACTTTCCAGAAGAGTGGCAACAACATGGGTTGTGATTTCTCTGGCAGTAGCAGTACTGATCGGTGTGGTGGGACTTGGAATGACAGCAGCAGGAGAGTTTGACCTTCTGGAAGGCTCAGCATCTGAGACAATTATCGTTCGGATTGCAGATCTTCTCAGTAAACATGGCGTAATTGCAGCAATTCTTGCAGGACTTATCCTTGCAGGAATCCTTGCGTCCACCATGTCAACTGCAGATTCTCAGCTCCTGGCGGCATCCTCAGCAGTTTCTTCCGATCTTCTCGGAAGCATCCTGAAGGATAAAGAAACCAAAAAAGAAAGCATGGTAGCCGATAAGATCACTCTTCTTCTGATTGCAGTAGTTGCCATGTTTATTGCCCGCGATCCGAACAGTTCTGTGTTCACCATCGTATCCTTTGCCTGGGCAGGCTTCGGAGCTGTATTTGGACCCGTGGTACTTCTGGCACTATTCTGGAGACGTTCTAACTGGCAGGGAGCCCTGGCAGGAATGATCTGCGGTGGCTCCATGGTATTCATCTGGAAGTACGGAATCAGCAAACTGGGGGGCGCCTGGGGAATCTATGAACTTCTTCCGGCTTTTATAGTAGCCATTGCTGCAAACATCATAGTAAGTCTGCTTACCAAAGCCCCATCCAAAGAGATCACTGATGAATTTGACAAGGTAAACCAGAAATAAAAGCCTCTGCCTTTTTACCAAATTTAATACATTCAAAACAGCAACACCAAACAATAAAAGCCCGATACAGATGTCCTGATTTGCATCTGTATCGGGCTTTATGTTCATTTAATTTATCAATTTTTCTCATCAAGCTTTTTTAAAAGCTGACTCATAGTCTGGTTCAGCACCGGATGCCGAAAATACGGTGCGATCTCCACCATAGGCTTCAGTACAAAATCACGGTTTTCCATATCAATATGCGGAACATGCAATTCTTCTGTATCAATGATCTCGTTATCATATAACAAAATATCAAGATCCAGTGTCCGCGGCCCCCAGTGAACGATCCTCTTTCGGTCAGCAGCCTGTTCGAGGATATGCAGTCTGTCAAGAAGATCTTCCGGAGAAAGAAGTGTACGGACTCTCAAAACACCGTTGAGGAATTCATCCTGTTCCACACCACCATAAGGTTCCGTTACAAGATACCCGGAAACTTTCTCAACAACAATTTCCTTCATATCACGAAGCCCCTGGATCGCATTATCCAGATACTTTTTCTTGTCACCCATATTAGAACCAAATGCAATAAAAGCAGTATGCCATCCACGGGTGATCTCCACAGCAACTGTTTTCAGCGGAAGGCTTACAGGAGCCCACGGTTTCTCTATGCGAAGAGTGATCTTTTTAAGAAGCGGAAGAGAGAGCAGTAACATCTCAGCCAGATTTTCCACAGCAGCTTCCAGCAGTTTATAAGTGTTCTTCTGAAGAAAATCCGTGATCATATGACTGACTTCTCCATAATTAATAGAAGCAGAGAGATCGTCGGTAAGCCCTGCCGGGCGTGTTTCTGTATACATAATTGCAGAAACTACAAATTTCTGTCCAAGAGCAGTTTCTTCCGGAAATACACCATGGTTTGCAAAAATCTCAAGATCTCTGATTTCGATTTTATCCATCAGTTCCTCCTAGCGCCCAAGAATAGCTTCAGTCATTTGGATCACACGTTTATTTTCTTTGATATCATGAACACGGACAAAAGCACAACCTTTCATAATACCGATAACAGTTGTGGCGAGAGTTCCCTCAACACGCTGGTCAACCGGAAGATCAAGGGTAAGTCCGATCATGGATTTTCTGGAAGTACCGAGAAGAACAGGATATCCAAGCTTCTGGAAGAGCTCAAGGTTATCCATAGTCATAAGATTCATCTCATAGTTTTTTCCGAATCCAACGCCAGGATCGAGAATGATCTTATCATCTGCAATGCCGGCACGTTTGGCGATATTGACGCATTCCTGTGTCTCAGCAAGCATGTCTACAATGAAATTATTGTATTCTGTATTAGCTTTATTATGCATCAGACAGCATGGAGCATTGTATTTTGCAATAACAGGAGCCATCTCAGGATCATATTTCAGTCCCCAGATATCGTTGATCAGATCAGCGCCGTTTTTCAGGGATTCCTCAGCAACACTGCCTTTGTATGTATCTACAGAGATAGGAATGTCAAAACGTTTTTTTACAGCTTCAATAACAGGCAGAATGCGCTCGATTTCTTCCTGTGCACCAACCGGCGTGTGACCAGGACGGGTAGATTCACCGCCGATATCCAGGATATCAGCGCCGTCAGCAATCATGCTTTCGGTATGTCTCAGGGCATTGTCCATGTCGTTCCATTTTCCACCGTCTGAGAAAGAGTCCGGTGTGACATTCAAAATACCCATAATATATGTTTTATTTTTTACATCAAATTCACGATTTCCGATTTTCATGGAAAAACCTCCTAATATTGGATCGTCATATTTTTTTTCTGCGGAGACCAGTAGCATTCCGGTTCTGCTTTGCAGGAGAAACAGTTTCTGGATTTCTTGTCTGCAGTGTAGATCAGTTTTCCAAGTATGGACTGGTCACTCTGGGCACGGTGTCCGCGGATGGCAGAAACGATAGCCATGATCTCGTCCCTGTAAAATCCAAGTTCGTTAAGGATCTGTTCTGCGATCAGAGCTCCGGCCTCATCATGCGGCGTACCATCTTCGTACTGTCTGGCACGTCCGATATCATGCAGAAGAGCAGTGCAGTAGATCATTTCCTTTGAGACAGGATAAGCTTGTTCAAGAGCCTCTATGTAAGCAAGTCTGGCAACATCCAGAAAATGTTCCGGTGTATGTCTGCAGAACTTTCGGTGCTTCTCCAGGATCTGAAGTTTCCCGAGCTCTTTCTGATAGAGAGGATGGTTCCAGATCTGGTTCACCCTGTCCATCAGTCTTTTACCATTGCAAGGAACTGTTTCTGAAGTTCCATATTTTCTTTAAATTCGCCTCTTGTAACAGTTGTGACGGTTTTGCTTCCCGGTTTTTTGATTCCACGCATAGTCATGCAGGTGTGTTCTGCTTCCAGCATAACCATAATTCCTTTTGGATCAAGAACTCTCTCCAATGCATCTGCAATCTGAACAGTAAGACGCTCCTGGATCTGAGGCCTTCTTGCGTAAACATCTACTGTACGGGCCAGTTTGCTTAAACCGGTAACTTTGCCGTTTGGAATATAGGCAATATGGGCTTTTCCATAAAATGGCATCAGATGATGCTCGCACATGGAATAAAAAGTGATATCTTTTTCCAAAACCATCTCATTATTTTCTACATGGAACTGCTTCTGAAGATATTCGTCTGCCTCGTTGTCAAGTCCGCCGTAAATTTCTTCACACATACGGGCAATACGCTCAGGTGTTCCCTGAAGACCCTCTCTGTCAACATCTTCGCCGATTCCTTCAAGAAGAAGCTTGATCGCCTCTTCAACTTTCGCTTTGTCTACCATAAATAACAACCTCCATTTTGTTAAAAAAATCACAGCTTTCGGAGACTGTCTTTTTTATTTTTGGGCATAAAAAAAGATATCTCCAATTGTAATAGAACGTATGTCGAAAAAAGCCCTACACAATATGAGATACTCTCTTATATTGCTGCAACGGGTGCGAACTTCATACCGTAAGACGTACTTTTCGTTCTGGCGACAACTCCCCATTCGCCAAACACTTGACGCATAAAGTCCTATTTTGCATATCATTCATTTCAGGGACAAGTATACCATATACTAATACAATAAGAAAGGGAAAATGATAAAAAAATATCACAAAAATGGTGGATATGTTCTATGAATTATGTAGTATTATCTATAGATTTGGCCGATTTTTACAGACTGTACCAGGTACAAAAGAAAGAAAAAGTAAAAGGCAGATAATTCCCGGAACAGTTAAAGTTCTGTTCCGGGTCAGAAGAACTAATGTTGTATCATTTTCATCAGATTTACGATTCGGTCGAGCCTGGCTGCATCTGCCGGATTCTTTCCCATTTTGATCACTTCTATGATCGTGGAAATTTCATGGGAGCTGAAATTCAATCCGGCATTTTTTCCCCTGGAAGCAGCTTCCATAATAAAAGGTAGCAGTTCTGAAGGATTTTTCCCCAATCCCTGATCCGCCAGATTCTGAAGCATGGAGAGTTTTTGTGGATCCATCTGGGAAAGGCGGGGGTCTTTTTTCCAGTCGTCACTCATGGATTATCACCTCCTGGTGGATTTTCATTCATGATCTTCATCATCTGTATGGTTGCCATAAGATTGGTGATCTGATCAATCTGTCTGCGGTTTTGGCTTCCGCAGCACTTTCGTATATCCTGCAGCATTTCCATAGGATCGTTTACGGAGACACTGGCTGCCTGCATATCCGGATAATAACTGCGATTCTGAAACAAAGTCATAGTATTAATAAGCTCCTGGGTTTTGGCATACATGGACAGAAACCGCTGACCTGATGGCGGAAGATAGGGGATCATAGCTTTCAGCATCTGATTTCGGTCACTTTCCACCATTTCGTCCAGGGTAGTTCTGGCAATGAAATCCTGTTCCATAAAAAAGTCCTTTTTCCTGAAATCTATGATTTCTGAAACAGAAATATGACAGAAACACGAAAACTGCCATAATATATATAGAAGAAATTTTTAATAAGGGAAACAGATATGGGAACTGAAAAAAAGCAGAAGCTTGTGATCGATGGAAATGCTTTTTATGAGATAGATCTGAAATGTCTGGAAGATAAGAAAAAGGAGCAGGAAGAGGCCAAAAAACAAGACCAGAAAGGGCAGAGGAAATAACCTCTGCCCCTTTTGGGAGAAAAGAAATCAGCAGCATCCACATCCGTTATTTCCGCAACACAGCAGAAGAAGGATAATGATCCAGCAGCTATCATTACAGCTGTTGTTATTGCATCCGCAGCTATTATTATTTCCGCAGCAGCAAAGCAGGCAGATGATCCAGAGAATGCAGGAGCAGCTGTTTCCACTGCCAAACAGGGAAGTTCCCCATCCATTGTTGCATCCACAGCCATTGTTGCATCCACAGTTATTGCCACATCCGGAATCACAGCCGCATCCACAGTCATTACAGTTTGTAGCCGCTAAGTCACTCATTGATAAGTCCTCCGAAAAATTTGATTACACTTCATCATATGAGGGGAGTCTGTCCCAGGTTACAAAAAAGTTGACAGTGTTTATTCATTACGATATAATAAACCCAATGTAACAATTTTGTAATTTTTAGAAACAGATCCGATATACTCTCGTCGGTTCAGAAAGAATGGGGAAAATTATGAAGAGTTTCAGAAAAAAGAATTGGTTCAAAGGCCTGATGATGGCCGCGTTGCTTCTGATGGGGTGTACTTTCCTTTCGCATTCGGCTACAGAAGTACAGGCAGCAACTGCCGGATTTAAAACCATTAACGGAAAGACCTACTACATAAAAAGTAATGGAAGCAAACAGAAAGGCTGGCTTACTCTCGGAAAATATAAATATTATTTTAATAAAAAAACAGGTGTCCAGGTCAAGGGATGGCTCAATGTGAACGGTAAAAAAACATATTATTTTACCAGTAAAAAAGGCGTAATGGTAACAGGATGGCTGACTGATTCAAAAAAACATAAACGCTATTTTGATCCGGTTACTGGTAAGCTGACCAGAGGCTGGATGAAGGACAGTAAAGGTTATAGATATTATTTTACGAGCGGTGAAGGTGTTATGGTTACTGGCTGGATGAAAGACAGCAAAGGTCATCGGCGCTATTTTTATAAAGGTTCCGGAATAATGGCAACGAAATGGCTGAAGAATACCAGCAAGAATATTAATTATTATTTTGAACCAGATACTGGCTATATGGCTACAGGTTGGAAGACTATCAGTAAAAAGAAGTATTATTTTGAGAAAAACACAGGTTATATGGTTACCGGTTTAAAGACCATCAGCGGAAAAAAATATTATTTCAAATCAGATGGTTCCATGGCCGTCAGCACAACGGTAACAGTTAGCGGAGTTACTTATACGATTTCTTCAACCGGAGTGGCCTCAGTTAAGATAAATGACAATAATAGTGGAAGTTCTTCCCATCCGGATAAGAATCTGAGCAATGGAAATGTAAAGGTTTACGATACTAAAAATTCCAGATATTATACCATGGTCAAAGAGTATAAGAGTCATCCGGGAATTGCCAATGGCAAGACAACAGATGAGGAACTTCTTGCTGCACTCTGCGAGTCCGAGGCGGGGGATCAGGGAAAGATCGGAATGGAAGCGGTAGCACTCTGCGTTCTGAACCGTACGATCAAGACAGATAAAGAATTTCCATCAACGATACGTGGTGTGATCTACGAAAATATTGGAAGCAGCACAACAGCTCAGTATTCCGTAGTCCGTGACGGTGCTCTTTTGAAACGACTGAATGGCAATTTCGAGAATCGTACTCTTGCATATCAGGCTGCCAGAGAGGCTATGACTATTTTTAATAATTATGTTAAAAACGGGAAAGCCAGAACATTAAAAGGATTTAAACAGAAAGATTTCAAATATATGTATTTTATGATGAACAGTGCTTTCAAAAAACAGCCGTTGAATTTTAGTAAAGTTAAATATGAAGTCTACAAAGATCATACGTTTTTTGTAGACTGGGTATAAGAAACAGTTCCCTGTCTGGTCTCAGGCAGGGGATTTTTTCATACTACATAACAGGAGGGCTTATATGAATCCTTATTTCCAGTTGATCATATGGGCAGCAGGCATTGTTCTGCTGTTTGTCGTTTTAATAGCATGGAATAACCATAAATGGAAAAAAATACAGCGGAACCGTATTCGCAGGATATTTGGCAAGGTTCCTGAACGGGAATATTCTCCGGATGATCTGGAACGGATTTCTCACTATTTCCGCAGAAAAGAAAGTGCCGGTTTTTGTATTGATGATATTACATGGAACGATCTGGATATGGACCGTGTTTTCATGCAGATGAATCAGACAGTTTCTTCGCCTGGTGAAGATGTTCTTTATGATATGCTCCGAAGACCTGCTTTTGATAAAAAAATACTGGAAGAACGGGAAAAAGAGATAAGATTTTTCGATACTCATGAGCAGGAACGCACAGAACTCCAGCTGATGTTAGCTTCTGTCGGAAAAACTAGGATCGGTTCCCTGTCAGATACAGTTCTGGCATTAAAAGATGCTCCGGTTATTGATCTTAAAATCCATATTGTCATGCTTGCAGCACTTCTTTCAAGTCTTTTTATTTTGCTTCCGATGTATCCGATGGCAGGTTTTCTTGTATTTATCTGTCTGATGATCGCAAATATTGTCATTTATTATGCAAGTATCGGTCAGAAGGTTATTGAAGCCTATCTGGACTGTTTTAATCATCTTCTGAAAATGCTGGGAGCAGCAGACGAGATGCAGACTGTGGACTGGCCGGAAGTCAAAAAACAGATGGATGCTATCAGAGAAGGGAAAAAAGAATTCAGACGTTTTCGGAAAAAAGCTGTTATGCTTACCAGTAAAAATGCAGACTCCGGAGATCCGTTTCAGATTTTTATGAGTTATGTGCGGATGGTTTTTCATGTTGATATTTTAATGTATAATTCCGTGCTAAAAGAAGTTCAGGATAAAACAGGACAGATCATGAACCTGATCGACAATATCGGAGAGCTGGACGCACTGATCTCCATTGCTTCTTACCGTCGGATACTGCCTGAGTGGTGTAACCCGGAGTTTATACTCTGGAAAGAAGAGGATCATCAACCAGTACGCCTGGAAACAGAAGCTCTCTATCATCCGCTGATCTCTCATCCGGTGGCCAACAGCATTACAGCAGAGGGAGGAACGCTGATCACTGGTTCCAATGCCTCCGGCAAGTCCACTTTTCTTAAAAATGTGGCTATCAACGGCATTCTGGCACAGACGATCCACACCTGTACAGCATCATCCTGCCATATGCCATTTCTCAAGGTCATGACTTCCATGGCACTAAGAGATGATATCAGCAGTGGTGAGAGTTATTTTATCGTAGAGATCCGCTCCCTGAAACGGATTCTGGATGAAAGCCGTAAAAAAGAGCCTCTTCTCTGTGTGATTGATGAAGTGTTAAGAGGAACGAATACAATTGAACGTATTGCAGCTTCTTCTCAGATTCTTAATGTACTTCGCGGAAACTGGATGCTGCCTTTTGCGGCGACCCATGATATTGAGCTTTCCTATATTCTGGATGGTATTTATAGAAATTATCATTTCAAAGAAGAAGTCAAAGACAGGGAGATAGTGTTTAATTATCTGCTTCAGCGGGGAAGAGCCACAACAAGGAATGCAATTCGTCTTCTGGATATGCTGGGATACGATCCTGAACTTGTGAAGGATGCCGGAAACGCAGCAGTAGAATTTGAGCACACAGGTGTCTGGAAAAAAATTCTTGCACAGAAGAGATAGGACAGGTATAATCGGATAGAAATCAATACTGTAAATTAATAAAAATAGAATATATATTAAAGTGGAATGAAAATGTCTGCTTTATATTCAATTTAGATTCAAGGAGTAGATTATATGCAGGTGAAAATCTATACAGACGGTGCAGCCCGCGGAAATCCTGACGGACCAGGCGGCTATGGAGCAGTTCTTCAGTATATTGACACCAAAGGACAGCTTCACGAAAGAGAATTATCAAAAGGGTATCGGAAAACTACGAACAATCGAATGGAACTGATGGCAGCCATTGTGGCACTGGAAGCTCTTACACGTCCCTGCCAGGTGGATCTCTATTCTGATTCCAAATATCTGGTAGATGCTTTTAATCAGCGCTGGATCGATTCCTGGCTCAGGAAGAACTGGAAACGCGGAAAGAATGAAGATGTAAAGAATGTAGATCTCTGGAAACGCCTTTTAAAGGCCAAAGAACAGCATCAGGTAAACTTCCACTGGGTTAAAGGACATGCAGATAATCCGTTAAATGAACGGTGCGATCAACTTGCAACATCGGCAGCAGATGGCAATGAACTTTACGTAGATGAAGGCCTGAAATAATAATTTTAAATGGCCGTTTTCTGTAAAATAAGCAACTATATTCTGCTGCTTTAAGTTGTCAAAGCAATATTAAAATTTCTTGACAAACAAAAAAGCAGTTTGTATACTTCATATAGTATAGTAAAAGGCGAGGAAGGGAAGAAGTAACCCAGGGAAAACCCCACAGAGAGCAGCCGGCAGGTGAGAGGCGCAGGGTGGAACTTTCGTGAATACATCCCGGAGCTGCGCACCGAATCATGATTTAATACTGTGAAATATAGATTTTACAGATAGGCTGCGACGGATAGCACCCGTTATTGTGCTGAAGTGATTTTATATCTTGTTATATATTGACATAAAGGATATAAATTCACTTTATGAGGCAGGAAATGCGAGTTTTCTGTAAATTTAGGTGGTAACGCGGGACCCGGTTCTCGTCCTAAACGGACAGGAACCGGGCATT
>JABLTR010016340.1_pt1 | contig 35679 bp, 24 predicted proteins | sample 7160071 | NCBI WGS metagenome assembly JABLTR01 (sample SAMN14651230, study PRJNA627086) | human gut metagenome | isolation source: feces | host: Homo sapiens | reverse complement strand
CGCCTCGCGGACGGGCGGGGCATGCCCCGCCCCTACAGGGCCAGTGCGGATTTAACGGCGGTCGGTACAAATCGGCAATGCCTTCCCGAGATTGCCACGGCCCCATTGGGGCCTCGCAATGACACGTCAGGGCGGCGCAGCAATGGGAACGGTGCGGCGCACCGAATTGGCGGTACTACTGCCGCTTCGCGGACGGGCGGGGCATGCCCCGCCCCTACAGGGCCAGTGCGGATTTAACGGCGGTCGGTACAAATCGGCAGTGCCTTCCCGAGATTGCCACGGCCCCTGTGGGGCCTCGCAATGACACGTCAGGGGAGTGCCGTGGTGCGCCGGTAGTCTTACTCCGCCGTATCCAGCTCCTGCAGGGTCTCGACCAGCTCGAGGCCGGGGTTGCGGCGGAGGGTGAAGTCAATGGCCCACGGGCTGGAGAAGACGAGCAGCTTATGGCCGCGGTAGTCCTCGAGCAGCTCAACGTCGGACGAGAGGTTCAGCTCCTTCTCCTCGACGGGGCTCTTGCGGATATAGCGCAGGACCTCATAGGGCAGGCCCTCCATGCGCAGCTCCACGCCGTACTCGCTCTGCATACGGTAGCGGAACACGTCGAACTGCAGCGTGCCGACGACGCCGACGATGACCTCCTCCATGCCGGTGTCCGGCACCTTGAAGATCTGGATGGCGCCCTCCTGGGCGATCTGCTCCGTGCCCTTGACGAACTGCTTGCGCTTCATGGTGTCCTTCGGGCTGACGCGGGAGAAATGCTCCGGCGGGAACGTCGGGATGCCCGCAAAGCGGAACTTTTTGCCCGGCGTGGTGATGGTGTCGCCGATGGAGAAGATGCCGGGATCGAACACGCCGATGATATCCCCGGCGTAGGCCTCGTCGATGATCTCGCGCTCCTGCGCCATGAGCTGCTGGGGCTGCGACAGGCGCAGCTTGCGGCCGCCCTGCACATGGAACACCTCTGCCTCGCGCTCGTACTTGCCGGAGCAGATGCGCAGGAAGGCGAGGCGGTCGCGGTGGGCCTTGTTCATATTTGCCTGAATTTTGAAGACGAAGGCGGAGAAGTCCGGGCTGAAGGCGTCGATCACGCCGCAGTCGGCCGTGCGCGACAGGGGCGGCGGCGTCATCTGCAGGAAGGCCTCGAGGAACGGCTCCACGCCGAAGTTCGTCAGGGCCGAGCCGAAGAACACCGGGCTGAGCCGGCCGCGGCGGACCTCGTCCATGTCGAACTCGCGGCCTGCTCCGAGCAGCTCGACATCGTCGCGCAGCTGCTGCCAGCGGTCCGCGCCGATAAGCTCGCCGACACGCGGATCGTCGAGCAGGACCTCCTCGCGGTCGGCGCGGCGCTTGCCGGACACGCCGGAGAAGAAGTCGATGTGCTGCCCACGGCGGTTATAGACGCCCTGGAACTCCTTGCCGCAGCCGATGGGCCAGTTCACGGCATAGGTCTCGATGCCAAGCTCGTTTTCCAGCTCGTCGAGCAGGTCGAACGGGTCCTTGGCCTCGCGGTCCATCTTGTTGACAAACGTGAAGATCGGGATATGGCGCATGGCGCAGACCTTGAACAGCTTGCGCGTCTGCGCCTCGACGCCCTTGCTGCCGTCGATGACCATAACGGCGGAGTCCGCCGCCATGAGCGTGCGGTAGGTATCCTCCGAGAAATCCTGATGGCCCGGCGTATCGAGGATGTTGATGCAGAAGCCCTCATATTGGAACTGCATGACGGAGGAGGTGACGGAAATGCCGCGCTGCTTTTCGATCTCCATCCAGTCCGAGACGGCAGCGCGGGCGTTTTTCTTGCCCTTGACCGCGCCCGCCTGCGCGATGGCCCCGCCGTAGAGCAGGAATTTTTCCGTCAGCGTGGTTTTGCCGGCGTCCGGGTGCGAAATGATCGCAAACGTCCGGCGGCGGCTGATCTCTTCTTGTAAGGTTGACATAAGATTCCTCCGATTTTGCGCGCCTGCATTTGGGCGCACCACACGATTTTATTGATTATTTTACCATGTTTCCCCGGGTAATACAAGCAGGGAGCGGCATTTTTTCGGGAAGGGCCTTGGCGTGCGTTGTAGGGGAGGGGCAGCCAGTCCCGGCGCTGCACCGGCGTAAGAGACAGGCTGTCGCTAAAATGGCAAACGCCAAAGGTTTGTCATTGCGAGGAGGCCAAAGGCCGACGTGGCAATCTCGGGGAGGCAGTTGCGATTTCGCCGATGGTTTTCCTGTTATCCGGCCGGGTACTGCGAGATTGCCACGTCGCTTCGCTCCTCGCAATGACACGTCAGGCGGGTACTGTGGTGCACCAGCGCCCTCCAGCGGTTTAATACCCCTTTGCAAGGCGCTCAATGAGCGCCGCTACAGACGCAATCGGTCGGTGCGTTTTTTTCGGCACCTTGTACGAACTGGAAGTGCCTTCCCGAGATTGCCACGGCCCCTTTGGGGCCTCGCAATGACACGTCAGGGCAGCGCAGCAATGGGAACGGTGCGGCGCATCGAATCGGCGGTACTACTGCCGCTTCGCGGACGGGCCTGGCTGTCCCCGCCCCTACAGGGCCAGTGCGGATTGAACGACGGTCGGCGTATGATCCATTCTTCATTCTTCAGTATTCATTATTCATTATTTCATCCATCCCCCTGCGGGGGATGGCAAACCATATGACAAAACGTCCGGAAATTCCCTGCCTTTCGTGCAAATTTCCCCAGAGCCGCCGGATTTGTCATTGACAACAGGGGCTTTTATTGATAAAATCATATCGGAAAACAAGGGCGCAGTATGCCCCTTGCAGCAGGCTCGTCAGCCTGCAAAAAATCTTTTTGTGACCCACGATCCCAACACCCGAGATCAATACAGGAGGACTACCCAATGGATCAAGAACGCTTCGTTACCATAGAGGAGATGGAGGCCGCCACCGCTTCCCTGCTGGAAAACGGCAAGAAGGTCGGCGCCGACAGCTGGCAGCAGCGCGTCAAGAATCAGACGCCGCACTGCGGCTTCGGTGAGGCCGGCACCTGCTGCCGCATCTGCGCTATGGGCCCCTGCCGTATCACGCCGAAGAGCCCGCGCGGCATCTGCGGCTGCGACGTGCACGGCATCGTCGGCAGAAACTTCCTGAAGTTCACCGCCGGCGGCGCTGCCACCCACTCTGATCATGGCCGTGAGATCATGCACACCCTGCATCAGACGAAGGAAGGCGGCAACTATCAGGTCAAGGACCCCGAGAAGCTCATCCGCATCGCGCATGAGTGGGGCGTCGAGACCGAAGGCAAGGACATCTATGAGCTGGCGCACGAGATGGCCGAGATCGGCCTGATGGAATACGGCAAGCCCTTCGGCGTGCAGCGCTTCCTGAAGCGCGCTCCGGAGCACACGCAGGAGCTGTGGCACAAGGCGGAGATCGAGCCGCGCGCCATCGACCGCGAGGTCGCGACCGCTCTGCATATGACCCATATGGGCTGCTCCTCCCTGCCCGAAGCCCTGATCCGCCAGTCCCTCCGCAGCGGCCTGTCCGACGGCTGGGGCGGCTCCATGATGGGCACCGAATTCTCCGACGTCATGTTTGGCACGCCGAAGCCCGTGGACACTACGGCCAACATCGGCGTTATGGAGAAGGATATGGTCAACATCGTCGTCCACGGCCACGATCCCTCCCTGTCCGAGATGATCGTCTACTATGCCAATGATCCCGAAATGATCGCGCTTGCCAAGAGCGTCGGCGCGAAGGGCATCAACATCTGCGGTGTCTGCTGCACCGCGAACGAGGTCGCCATGCGCCACGGCATCCCGATGGCCGGCAACTTCCTGACGCAGGAGAACGTTGTCCTTACGGGCGCCTGCGAAGCCATCGTCGTCGATGTGCAGTGCATCTTCCCGGCCCTCGGTCCGCTCTCGAAGTGCTTCCATACGAAGTTCGTCACCACCTCCCCCATCGCCCGCATGCCGGACTCCGAGTTCATCCGCTTCTCCGCCGAGAACGCCGGTGAGAACGCCAAGGCGATCGTGAAGATGGCCGTTGAGAACTTCACGAACCGCAAGACCGATCTGGTCAACATTCCGAACCAGGTCTCTCACGCCCGCGTCGGCTATTCCCTCGAAGCCATCGTCAAGGTCCTCGACGGCGTTGCCAACAGCCAGGTCGACACCTTCGGCACCACGAAGCCCCTGCTCGAGTGCGTCACCTCCGGCGTTCTCCGCGGCGCGGTCGCCATGGTCGGCTGCAACAACCCGAAGGTCCGCCCCGACTATGCCCACATCGAGCTCATGAAGAAGCTCATCGCCAACGATATCATCCTCATCGTCTCCGGCTGCTCCGCGCAGGCTGCCGCCAAGGCCGGCCTCATGGACCCGGTGCACGCCAAGGAGCTCTGCGGTGCCGGTCTGAAGCGCGTGTGCGAGCTGGCCAACATCCCGCCCGTGCTGCACATGGGCTCCTGCGTTGATATCTCCCGTATGATGATCCTGGCCTCCGAGCTGTCGAAGGACTCCGGCCTGAACATCTCCCAGCTTCCCGTCGTGGGCTGCGCCCCGGAGTGGATGAGCGAGAAGGCCGTCTCCATCGGCAACTACGTCGTGGCCACCGGCATCGACACCTTCCTCGGCGTTGACCCGTACGTCAAGGGCTCCAGCGAGATCTGCGACCTGCTGACCGGCGAGCACGGCGTGAAGGATTGGGTCGAGGCCAACTACACCGTGGAAACTGACATCGAGAAGCTCGGCGATCTCATGATCGAGCGCATCGAGCAGAAGCGCGCTGCGCTGGGCATCTGAGTATGAAGCTCGCGATCACCGGCAAGGGCGGCGTCGGCAAAACGACGCTCGCCTCCACGCTGGCGCGGCTTTACGCCGACGAGGGCCGCCCCGTGCTGGCTGCGGACGTCGATCCGGACGCCAACCTGGGCCTTGCGCTTGGCATGAGCCAGGAGGAGGTCGATTCCATCGTCCCCATCTCCAAAATGCGCACGCTCGTCGAAGAGCGCACCGGCGCGAACGAGGCCAATAAATTCTTTAAGCTCAACCCCTACGTCTCCGATATCCCCGAGAAATACGCCCGCGAGGTCAACGGCGTGAAGCTGCTCGTCATGGGCACGGTCGACACCGGCGGCAGCGGCTGTGTGTGCCCGGAGCATGTGATGCTCAAGGCCCTGCTCAGCGCGCTGACCTACCGCAAGGACGACGTCGTCATCATGGATATGGAGGCAGGGCTGGAGCACCTTGGCCGCGGCACGGCAGCCAACATGGATCAGTTCCTCGTTGTGGTGGAGCCGGGCGCACGCAGCGTCCAGACCTATGGAAACGTCAAGCGTCTTGCCGCCGATCTCGGCGTGAAGCGCGTGCGCGTCGTGGCCAACAAGGTGCGCGACGAGCGCGACGAGGCGTATGTCCGCAGCGTCATCCCCGCAGAGGACTTCCTCGGCTGCATCCACTACAATCCGGAGATCATGGACGCTGACCGCAACGGAAAGTCCCCGTACGATTTCAGCCGCACGGCTATGGAAGAGATTCGGAACATCAAGGCCATCCTGGATCGGGATGAAAAATAGGAGGAAAATCCCAGTGACTTTATTTGAACGTGTATTCGGCGGCAACGATGCCGTTTACGGCCTGACCGAGGCCGCCATTGACAATGCCATCGCCCAGTACGGCGAAGGCCAGGCCGTGTCCTTCCCCGACACTGCCTACTCCCTGCCCTGCTACTACGCCGTCACCGGCTCGAAGGTCGGCACCCTCGGCGAGCTGAAGCAGGCTCTCGGCGTCGTCAAGACGCTCATGACCCGCAATCCCCGCCTGAACGACGCCTTCATGTCCGGCGTAGCCACCGCACTGTGCGCCGAGTTCATCGAGGTCCTGAAGTACCTCAACGGCGCAGCGCCCTATGAGCTGCCCTGCTACGGCCACCTGTCCGACGCCGTCATTCGTAACCTCGGCGTGCCGCTGGTCACGGGCGACATCCCCGGCGTTGCCGTGATCCTCGGCTCCGCTCCCTCTGCCGATGAGGCCGTCGCGCTCGTGAAGAGCTACCAGAGTCAGGGCATCCTCATCACCCTCGTGGGCGGCGTCATCGACCAGCTCGAGGAGAAGGGCTACAAGACCGGCGACAATGTCCGCGTCATCCCGCTCGGCAAGGACGTCACCGCCGTCATCCATGCCGTCTCCGTCGCGCTGCGCGCTGCCCTGATCTTCGGCAACATCACCCCGGGCGATGCAGGCAGCCTGATGAAGTACACGATGGAGCGCGTTCCCGCGTTCGTCAACGCCTTCAAGCCCCTGGACGACGTCATCGTCGCCTGCGGCGCGGGCGCCATTGCCCTCGGCTTCCCGGTCGTCACGAACGAGACCGAGAACATCTACCGCGTCCCGAAGAGCCTCATCGTGCAGGAGGACGTCAGCAAGTTCAACGCCACCTCCCTCGAGGCGCGCGACATCAAGATCAAGATCACCACGATCGACATCCCCGTCTCCTTCGCTTCCGCGTTCGAAGGCGAGATCATCCGCAAGGGCGACATGCAGGTCGAGGTCGACGGCTCCCGCAAGGACTGCTTCGAGCTGGTCACCACGAGAGACGCCGCCGAGATCGAGGACCACAAGATCACGATCGACGGCCCCGAGCTTGACGAGATCCCCGTCGGCTCCAAGATCTCCCTGTCCTACATCGTCGAGGTCGCGGGCAAGAACATGCAGTCCGACTTCGAGTCCGTTATGGAGCGCAAGATCCACTCCTTCCTGAACTGCATCGAGGGCGTTATGCACACCGGCCAGCGCGATATGATCCGTATCCGCGTTTCGAAGGCCGACTTTGAGGCTGGCTTCCGCTTCCGCCACATCGGCGAGGTCCTCTACGCCAAGATCAAGAGCGAGTTCGACACCGTCGTCGATAAGTGCCAGGTCAAGATCGTCGTGGACGAGGCGAAGAACAAGGAGCTGCGCGCGATGGCCAATGAGGTCTTCAACCGCCGCGACGACCGCCTGCGCAGCATGACGGACGAGTCCGTGCCCGTGTTCTACACCTGCATCATGTGCCAGGCCTTCTCCCCGAGCCATGTCTGCATCGTCACCCCGGAGCGCCTCGGCCTCTGCGGCGCCGTTTCCTGGCTGGACGCCAAGGCAACGAACGAGCTCGATCCGCAGGGCCCCTGCCAGGTCGTGCCGAAGGAGCACTGCATCGACGAGCGCCTCGGCCGCTACGAGGACGTGGACGAGGCCGTCCAGAAGTACTCGCACGGCGCGCTCGAGCACGTCACGCTGTACTCCCTGTTCCAGGATCCGATGACGTCCTGCGGCTGCTTCGAATGCATCTGCGGCGTCGAGCCGGTCAGCATGGGCGTTGTCATCACGATGCGTGAGTACGCCGGCATGACCCCGCTCGGCATGACGTTCTCCGAGATGGCCTCCATGACGGGCGGCGGCGTGCAGACGCCGGGCTTCATGGGCCACGGCAAGCACTTCATCGCCTCCAAGAAGTTCATCGCTGCCGAAGGCGGCCTCGGCCGTATCGTCTGGCTGCCGAAGGAGCTCAAGGAGCAGATGCGCGACAAGCTGAACGAGGCTGCCAAGGAGCTCTACGATGTGGATAACTTCGCCGACATGATCGCCGACGAGACCATCTGCACCGAGGACCCCGAGGAGCTGCTGAACTACCTGACCGAGGTCGGCCACCCCGTCCTCTCCATGGAACCGTTCGATATGTAAGAGACCCGATCGGGGATGCCGGAAAATCCGGCATCCCCGGTTTTTTGCGTTGTGGGACGGCTGTCGATAAAATGGTAAAAGCCAAAGGTTTGTCATTGCGAGGAGCGAAGCGACGTGGCGCCCTGAGCGCGCAGCGCGAGGAAGTGCCCTTGGGGTGCAATCTCGCAGGACCGGGGTGGATAACAGGGCACTCCCGGCGAAAACGTAACTGCCTTCCCGAGATTGCCACGGCCCCGCTGGGGCCTCGCAATGACAATTCGGGGGCGTTTGCCATTTTGACGGCGGCCTATACGGGTCGGAAGTGCGTCGCCGGGAGGGGACAGCCCGGCCCCTACATCGCGTGACCGAAGGCCCGTGAATGATTCATTCTTCATTTTTCAGTCTTCAGTATTCATTCATTTCTGCATGCCGCCCCCTGCAAGGCACCTCATCGCCCCAACATTTGTGTGCAAAAAGCCGCTGCGGCAGAACCGCAGCGGCTCGTTCTGTTTTCTTACGCCTCGCCGGGACGGGGGAAGGTGACGGTGACGGTCGTACCCGTGCCGAGGGTGCTCTCCAGCGCAACGCGGGCGTGGTGATAGGCCGCAGCGTGCTTCACGATGGACAGGCCGAGGCCCGTGCCGCCGATGGCACGCGAATGGCTCTTATCCACGCGGTAGAAGCGCTCGAACACGCGGTCCTGCTCCGCTGCCGGGATGCCGATGCCGGTATCCGCCACGCGGAGGACCGGCTGGCCGTTCTCCTCCGCCGTGCTGACGGTCACGCTGCCGCCCTTGCGGTTATACTTGATGGCATTGTCGCAGAGATTGTAGATCAGCTCGTCCACGATCTGCGCGATGCCGTGCACGCGGCAGGGCTTCAGCTCCGTGCGGAGCGTGACGCCGTGCTGCGCGGCCGCGTCCTGCAGGCGGGAGACGACGCTTGCGGCCATGCCGTCGAGGCGCAGGTCCGTCTTCTCGCTGCCCACGCTGCCCTCGTCGAGCTGGGACAGGCGGATGATATCGCCGACCAGAGCGATGAGGCGCTGGGCCTCGGTATAGATGTTCCCGGCAAAGTGCTGCACGTCCTGCGGCTTTGCGATGCCGTCGCGGATGAGCTCGGCAAAGCCGGAGATGGACGTCAGCGGCGTGCGCAGCTCGTGGGAGACGTTCGCCGTGAATTCGCGGCGGAGCTGCTCGCGGTCCTCGCGCTCCGTCACGTCCAGCAGCACGAGCACCGCGCCCGCAAGGCGGCCGTCCTCCATAGCCGGGTTGGCCATGAGCTGGTAGATGCGGCCGTCGAGCGTCAGGGTGCGCAGGTCATGCTCGCCCGACAGAGCGCGCTGCACGGCCTCCCGAAAGTCCTCGCTGCGGTTCACGGCCAGCACGGACTGCTTTTCGACATTTTCGATCTGCAGCAGACGGCGCGCGCTCGGATTGCAGAACAGCAGGTTCGTCCGGGCGTCGACGATGAGCAGGCCTTCGTTCATGTGCTCCGTGATGGCGGTGAACTCCGTCTGGCGGCGGCGCAGCTCGTCCATCTGCGCGGCGATCTGCCTGTTCTGGGCGGAAATTTTCTCCAGCAGGGGGGAAAGCTCGTCATAGGCCTCCGCCTGCTCCGGATGCTCCAGGTCGAGGGCATTCAGCGGACGGACGATGCGCTTCGACAGACGGTACGACAGCAGCCATGCCAGCGCAATGGCGACGAGCACGGCCGCAACGGCCGGGCGCAGCATGCGCAGCAGGATGCCGAGCACGGAATCACGCGTTCCGGCCAGCCGGAGCACCGTGCCGTCCTGCAGGCGGCAGGCATAGTAGAACGTCTTCTGGGACAGCGTCGCGGAATAGCGCTCGCTCTCACCCGCGCCGTAGCGCAGGGCATCAGCCACCTCGGTGCGCGCGGCATGGTTCTCCATCTGCGCGGGGGCAGCCTCGTTGTCATAGCGGACGGTGCCGTCGGCGCCGATCCAGGTGATGCGGATCTGCGAGATCTTATCCTGCTCCAGCGAGCGCAGGTAGTCCTCCTCCGCAAGGCCGCCGTTGATGGCATGGGCCATGGAGAGGGCCTCGCTCTTCAGCTCCGAGCGGTACTGCACGGCATAGTCGTTATAAAACACGACGGACAGCAGCGCCACGCTCAGCAGGAGCACGACGAGGGCCACCAGAAAAATGGACCGGAAAACTCGTTTTGTCATACCGCAGTCTCCCGCAGGCGGTAGCCCACGCCGCGGACCGTCTCGATCTGGCCGCCCGCTGCGCCGAGCTTCAGGCGCAGGGAGCGGATATGGACGTCCACGGTGCGGCTCTCGCCGTCAAATTCATAGCCCCAGATGCTGGAAAGCAGCCGGTCACGCGTAAAGACCTGCATCGGATGCTCGAGCATCAGGTGCAGCAGCTCGTATTCCTTCAGCGTGAGCGTCAGCTCCTCGCCGCAGGCGCGCATGGTGTGCGCGGTGGTGTCGCACTCGATGTCCCCGCAGCGCAGCGTCTCGCGGCGCTCGCGGCCGAACTCCGCCCGGCGCAGCAGAGCGCGCACGCGGGAGATCAGCTCCATCATGCCGAACGGCTTTGTAAGATAATCATCCGCGCCGCCGTCCAGCCCGATGACCTTGTCATATTCGCTGCTGCGCGCAGTGAGCATCATGACGGGCAGGTGCTCCGTGCGCGGGCTGGCGCGCAGCCGACGCAGGATGGAAAGCCCGTCCTCCTCCGGCAGCATGATGTCCAGGATCAGCAGCTCCGGCAGGGCGCGCTCCATGGCGTCATAGAACTCCGAGGGCGCGGCGAAGCCCGTGGCCTCCAGCCCGGTGCTGCAGAGCGTGTAGACGACAAGCTCACGAATGGCGCTGTCGTCCTCCAGCAAATAGATCATAAAAAGTTCCCCTTACTCTCCGGCATGTGCGCCGGTGATGGAATATTCGACCCACTCTGCCACATTCACGGCATGGTCGCCGATGCGCTCGAGATACTTTGCGATCATCAAAAGATCGAGGCACTCGCCGCTCAGGTCCGGGTGCTCGGTGATCTGACCGACCAGCTCGTTTTTCACGGTGTCGAACAGGCCGTCGACGATGTCGTCCTCCTTCTGAACGGCACGGGCCTTGCCGAGATCCTTGCGGACGAAGGAGTCGACGCTGTCCGTGACCATGCGGCTGGCGGCGCGGGCCATTTCATAGATGTGCGTGCCCGACTTGAGCTGCTCATCCTCGATGTAGCCGGTGATGCCCGCGATGTCCGAGGCCTGGTCGCCGATGCGCTCCAGATCGGAGATCATTTTCAGGGCCGAGGAGATCGTGCGCAGGTCGCGCGCAACGGGCTGCTGCTGCAGCAGGAGCTTCATACACAGGCTCTCGATCTCGCGCTCCTTGTGGTCGATCTCGCGCTCCAGCGCGGCCGCCTTTTCGGCGCTTTGCTTGTCCGTTTCATTTTTCAGCGTGTGCATGGAGGCGGAGATCGCGTCCTCGCACAACGCACCCATTTCAATGAGCTTTCGATTGAGCAGCTCCAGCTGCTCGTCAAACCGGATCCGCATCAGCCAAACCTCCCCGTGATGTAATCTTCGGTGCGACGGTCCTGCGGCATGGAGAAGATCTTCTCCGTCGGGCCGAATTCGACCATATCGCCCAGCAGGAAAAACGCCGTTTTGTCCGAGATGCGGGCGGCCTGCTGCATATTGTGCGTGACCATAACAATAGTATAATCCTTTTTCAGCTCCATGGCAAGCTCTTCGATGCGCGAAGTGGAGATCGGGTCGAGAGCGCTCGTCGGCTCGTCCATCAGCAGGACCTCCGGCTCGACCGCAAGAGCGCGCGCGATGCACAGGCGCTGCTGCTGGCCGCCGGACATGCCGAGGGCGCTCTTTTTCAGGCGGTCCTTGACCTCGTCCCAGATGGCGGCGCCGCGCAGCGATTTTTCGACGATCTCGTCGAGCTTCACGCGGGAGCGGATGCCGTGGGTGCGCGGGCCATAGGCCACGTTGTCATAAATGCTCATGGGGAAGGGATTCGGCTTCTGAAAGACCATGCCGACGCGCTTGCGCAGCAGGTTCACGTCCATTTTGCGGGAAAAAATATCCTCGCCGTCCAGCGTGACGGTGCCCTCGATGCGGCAGCCCTCCACGAGGTCGTTCATGCGGTTGAGGGACTTGAGCAGCGTCGACTTGCCGCAGCCGGACGGGCCGATGAAGGCCGTGATCTCATTGGCGGGCAGGCGGAGGTTGATGTCCTTCAGCGCCTGAAAGCTGCCGTACCAGAGATTGAGGTGCTCGATTACGATCTTATCCTGTTCCATATGGGAACTCCTTCCTGTTGCGCTCACTGCGTGCGCCGGGCAATTCGCTTTGCCGCGGCGCCGGACAGCGCGTTGATGCCGATGACCATGACCAGCAGCACGACGGCCGTGGCATAGGCCTCGCTGCGGTGCAGGCCTTCGTTGAGCAGGCAGTACATATGCACCGCCAGCGTGCGGCCGGATTCCATGACACCGCCCGCGACGCCGCTGAACGTACCTGCCGTAAAGATGAGGGCGGCCGTCTCGCCGACGATGCGGCCGATGGCCAGAATGATGCCGGAGAAGATGCCGGGCACGGCGGACGGCAGCACGATGCGGAACACCGTGCGCAGCTTGCCCGCGCCGAGGCCGAAGCTGCCCTCGCGGAACGAATCGGGCACGGCCTTCAGGGCCTCCTCCGTCGTGCGGAGAATCGTCGGCAGGACCATGATGGCCAGCGTGAGCGCGCCTGCCAGCATGGACTTGTCCATGTTCAGGGCGATGACGAACATCAGGTAGCCGAACAGGCCATAGACGATGGATGGGATGCCCGAGAGGGTCTCTGCCGTAAGGCGGACGACCTTGACGAGCTTATTGCCGCGCTTGGCATACTCCACGAGGTAGATGGCAGCGCCGATGCCGAACGGAACGGACAGCAGCAGAGACAGCACGACCATGAGGAGCGTATTGATGATAGCAGGCGTCATGGAGCAGTTGTCCGACGTATAATGCCAGGCAAACAGGCTCGGCTTCAGGTTCGGCACGCCCATGATGAGGATATAGGCCAGCAGCGCGACGAGAATGGCGAAGGTGATCACGGCAGAGGCCGTGACGGCGATGCGCTGGACAAGCGACATCGGATGGCGGCGGTAGGACGCGCGGCTCGTGCGCCCGGCGCCCGGTTTCGAACGTTCCGTTTTTTTCATGTTGCGTCAGCCTTTCGTTTCACGGCGGAGAAGCACAGATTGATGAGCAGGATGAACACGAACAGCACCACGCCGCAGGCGATGAGGGCCTCGCGGTGCAGGTCCGTGGCGTAGCCCATCTCCAGCACGATATTGGCCGTCAGGGTGCGCACGCCGCTGAGCAGGCTCTTGGGCAGGATGGGCTGGTTGCCCGCGATCATCACGACGGCCATGGTCTCGCCGATGGCGCGGCCGACGCCGAGGATGATGCCAGCGAGGATGCCGGAGCGCGCGGCGGGGAACACGGCGGAGAACACGCTGCGCTCATGCGTTGCGCCCAGCGCGAGCGAGCCCTCGTAATAGCTCTCCGGCACGGCGCGCAGCGACGATTCCGAGACGCTGATGATGGTCGGCAGGATCATGATGCCGAGCATGATGGAGGCCGTGACGATGCTCTTGCCGCTGCCGAACATGGCCTGCAGGGCCGGGACGAGCACGACAAGGCCGAAGAAGCCATAGACGATGGACGGGATGCCGGCCAGCAGATCAACGGCGGGCTTCAGCACGCTGTAGAGGCGCTTCGGGCAGAAGCGCGCCAGATACAGCGCGCACAGCAGGCCCAGCGGGACGCCGATGAGGATCGCGCCGCCCGTGACGAGGATGCTGGCAATGATCATGGGGAAGATGCCGTAGAGCTCCTGATTCGGCGCCCAGGTCATGCCGAACAGGAATTTGCCGAGGCCGATCTTATGCATGGTGGGGATGCCGTTGGCAAACAGGAAAATGCAGATGAGCGCCACGGCAAGGATGGAGATGCAGGCCGTCAGCAGGAAGACGACCTTCATGGTCCCTTCCCGAATGGCGTGGAGATTGTGTTTCATAGTTCCTCCTGAAAGAAGACAGGATCGTGGGAAAGTGGAAAATGCAGGGCTCTCAGATTTGTCATTGCGGGGAGGCCAACGGGCCGACGCGGCAGTTGCTTGCAGTTGGCACAGAGTGCCGTCTAAATGGTGCGCACCGATTGCGTCTGTAGCGGCGCTCCCTGAGCGTCTTGTAGGGGAATATTCAATGGCAGAAAGGTTCTGGTGCACTGCGGCACTTCCCTGATGTGTCATTCCGAGGAGCGAAGCGACGTGGGAATCTCGCGGTATAATGGTGGATAACAGGGAAGCCGTCGGCGAAAACGCAGTTGCCTGCACGAGATTGCCACGTCGGCTGCGCCTCCTCGCAATGACAAACCTTTGGTTTTCACCATGCAATGACAAACCTTTGGTTTTCACCATTTTAACGATAGCCTGTCCGGGTCGGCAGCGTTGCGCCGGGCCCGGCTGTCCGCTCCCCTACAACGCGCATCGATGGCTGCCTGCGAAACGCGCAGGCAGCGGGAGCCGGGCTCCCGCTGTGCGTTACCTTTGGAATTCCTTACTTCACGGCGCTCCAGTCGGTGACTTCGCCGGTGAAGATCTGGCGGACCTGCTCGAGGCTCAGGCTGTCGACGGTGTTGTCGTTGTTCACGACCACTGCGATGCCGTCCATGCAGATCGTGGTGACATCCAGGCCCTGCTCCTTCTCGCTGTCCTTGACATCGCGGGAGGCCATGCCGATGTCGCACAGGCCCTCGATGGCGGAGGTCATGCCGGTGGAGGAGTCGGACTGCTGGACCTTGACGGTCACGCCGCTGTTGATGGCCATGTAGGCCTCGGCGAGCTTTTCCATGACCGGGGTGACGGAGGAGGAGCCTTCGATGACGACGGTGCCGGTCGGATTGCCGGAGGTGAAGGCGCCGGTGGAGCCGGTGGAGACGCAGCCCTTATCGGTGACGACCTGCTGGCCCTCGTCGCTCTGGATAAAGGCGATGAAGTCCTTCGCAGCGTCGCTCAGGTCGCCCTTCGTGGCGATGTTGAACGGGCGGCAGATGGGGTAGGTGCCGTTCTTGACGTTGTCGGCCGTGGCCTCGACGCCGTCGACCTTCACGGCCTTGACGGAGCTGTCGAGGGAGCCGAGGGAGATGTAGCCGATGGCGGCCTTGTTGCCGGCGACGGTCTGCATGACGACTGCGGTGGAGCTGCTGATCTCGGCGGTGACGACGGTCTTGTCGACCTTGTCGACCTCGACGCCGGTCAGCTCGACGAACGCGCCGCGGGTGCCGGAGCCTTCCTCACGGGAGATGACGGCGATGGCATCGCTGCCGCCGTTGCCGCCGCAGGCGGCGAAGCCCAGCGCCATGGCGCCGATAATGCCGATGGCAAGAATTGCTTTGAAGATCTTTTTCATAACTCAAAACTCCTTTTTGATTGTTTCCTTTGATTTCGGATCACGCGCTTATCATACCGGCTCGCTGTAAAGCCCGACACCGTGATGATGTTAAAACCGTGTAAAATACCCCGTTTTTTTACACAAAACACACTTGACGGGAGCGGCAAACTCCGCTACAATACCATCGTAACCGAATATCGACAGTTCGAGACCATCCTGTCGTAAAATAAAACTATGGACAGCTGCGCAGCGTCCATGCTGCGCCTTTTTTGTCCCGGAATGGAGAAAACATGAAATCAAAACAGATCCGTATGATCACGCACGGCGCGATCCTGGCCGCGCTCTATGTCGCCCTGACCTACCTGCAGAACTGGCTGCTGCCCGGCACAACGTCGGCCGCCATTCAGTTCCGCGCGTCGGAGGCGCTGTGCATTTTTGCCCTGTTCACTCCGGCAGCCATCCCCGGCCTGACGGTCGGCTGTCTGCTGTTCAATCTTTCCAACGCGGGCGCGCTGCCGCTGGACTGGCTCGTCGGCACCGGCGCAACGCTGCTGGCCACAACGTGCATGTATCTGCTGCGCCGCGCCGCGCTCTGGAAGCTCCCGCTGCCCGCGCTGCTCATGCCCGCGGTCTGGAACGCCGTGCTCGTCGGCTGGGAGCTGACGTATTACATCGGTGAGATCCCGTTCTGGCTCAACGCGGTCTACGTTGCGGCCGGTGAGGCCGCCGTCCTGCTCGTGCTCGGCACGGCGCTGTATTTTGCCCTTGGCTCCCGCCGCCTGCAGGAGCGCCTGTTCCCGCAGGGCGTTTGAGAATTTCTCCCCGTCCGCCGCGTGTTCGGTTACCACGCCCCGGAGAGGCGCACTCCGCAAGGAAGTGCGCCTCCGTTATATTCGCCTGACGGCGAGTGAAATTGTCCTTCGGACAGTGATAGGATGCTTCGCATCGTGATATTGCCTGCGGCAGTTTCACCGGCGAATATAATATCACAAAAGCCGCGAGGCTTTTCTATCACTTTCCGAATAGGAAAATATCACTCCGGGCAAAGCCCGGAATATCACTTTTTTGTCCACAGGCGCAGCAAGCATCGGATTTTGTCAGCAAAAATCCGGTATCTGTCCGTTTTCAGATCGTACAGAAGGCAGCACAAATTTTGTACTGCCTTCTTTCTTATGAAACCTCTCAGGAGGGCATTTTTTGTCCGGCATGCCTCCGTTGGAGCGTTGCAGGGGCCCGGCTGTCCGCTCCCGGCAGCGCACGAACGATTCGTACAGAGTGACATGAAAAAGCAAACGCCCCCGACTTGTCATTGCGAGGCCCCGAAGGGGCCGTGGCAATCTCGGGAAGGCAGCTGCGATTTCGCCGATGGCTTTCCCACATTCCGACCGGGTACTGCGAGATTGCACCCCAAGGGCACTTCCTCGCGCTTCGCGCTCAGGGCGCCACGTCGGCCTTCGGCCTCCTCGCAATGACAAATTTAGGGGCATTGCGCCACTGAATTTGTTCCGTAATCATTGCCAACCTGCATGGCGGTCACTGACCGCCGCTACAGACGCAATCGGTTTGTACGTTTTTATCGTCAGCCTGTTTCTTGCGCTGGTTCAGCGCCGGGCCCGGCTGTCCGCTCCCCTACATTTCCCTTTGCGGTGTCGAAAAATTCCCCCGGGGAGGGTTTTCATTCCAGCCGGAATGTGATATGATATGGTAGTAATGATTTAATCTCTGCAGCGAGGAATTCCGCCATGCATGAACCAAACGAATTCGGCGTGCCGACGCACGCGCATTCCCATACCGAAGCCCATTCCCACTCCCACCCGCACGTCCACGAGAGCAAGAAAAATGTCGTCAACCGTCTGGCCCGCGCCATCGGCCATCTGGAAAAGGTCAAGCGCATGGTCGAGGACGACTGCGACTGTGCCGAGGTGCTCATCCAGATCGCGGCGGTGCGCGCCGCCATCGAGAACACCGGCAAGGTGATCCTGCAGGACCATATCCAGCACTGCATCGTCGACGCCGTGGAGGAGGGCGACGATCAGGCCATTGCGAGCCTGTGCGCCGCCATTGATAAATTCATGAAGTAAGAGGTTGCCCCATGACCGATTTGAACCACATCCGGAATTTTTCCATTGTCGCGCACATCGACCACGGCAAATCCACGCTGGCAGACCGCCTGCTCGAGGAGTGCAACACCGTGGACAAGCGCGAGATGGAGGACCAGATCCTCGACTCCATGGAGCTCGAGCGCGAGCGCGGCATCACCATCAAGGCCCGCGCCGTCAAGCTGACCTATCATGCCGACGACGGCGAGACCTATACCCTAAACCTCATCGACACGCCGGGCCACGTGGACTTCAACTACGAGGTCTCCCGGTCGCTGGCCGCCTGCGAGGGCGCCGTGCTCGTCGTGGATGCCTCGCAGGGCATCGAGGCCCAGACGCTGGCCAATACCTACCTTGCCATTGACGCCGGGCTGGAGGTCATCCCCGTGGTGAACAAGATCGACCTGCCGTCCGCCCGTCCGCTGGAGGTCAAGCACGAGATCGAGGACGTCATCGGCATCCCCGCCATGGAAGCGCCGGAAATTTCCGCCAAAAATGGCATCAACATCCACGCTGTGCTTGAGGACGTCGTGCGGAACATTCCCGCCCCGCAGGGCGACCGTGAGGCCCCCGTGCAGGCTCTGATCTTCGACAGCCAGTACGACTCCTACCGCGGCGTGATCGTCTATCTCCGCGTGAAGAACGGCGTGCTGCGCCCCGGCATGGACATCCGCATGATGGCCACGGGTGCGGAATACAAGATCGTCGAGGTCGGCTACCTGCACCCGAACGGCATGATCCCTGCCGATGCTCTCGGCGCGGGCGAGGTCGGCTATCTCACGGCCTCCATCAAGACCGTGGCGGACACCCGCGTCGGCGACACCGTCACCGGCGTGGAGGACCCCTGCAGCGAGCCTCTGCCCGGCTACAAGGCCGTGCAGCCCATGGTCTACTCCGGCGTCTATCCGGCCGACGGCAGCAAATACGGCGACCTGCGCGACGCGCTGGAGAAGCTGAAGCTCAACGACGCTTCCATGTCCTATACACAGGAAAATTCCATCGCCCTCGGCTTCGGCTTCCGCTGCGGCTTTTTGGGCCTGCTGCATATGGAGATCATCATGGAGCGGCTCGAGCGCGAATACAACCTCGACCTCATCACGACCGCGCCGAACGTCGTCTACCGCATCACGAAGACGAGCGGCGAGACCATTGAGGTCTATACCCCGCTGAATTACCCCGACCCCGCCGAAATTCTGCAGTGCGAGGAGCCGTTCGTCCGCGCCAGCATCCTGACGCCGCCGGAATACGTCGGCAACATCATGGAGCTTTGCCAGCAGCGCCGCGGCGAATACCGCGACATGACCTATCTTGACGAGGGCCGCGTGGAGCTGCACTATTTCATGCCGCTCAACGAGATCATCTACGACTTCTTTGACGCGCTGAAGTCCCGCACGCGCGGCTACGGCTCGCTGGACTACGAGATGGACGGCTACCGTCCGTCGCGCCTTGTGAAGCTCGACATCCTGCTCAACGGCGAGATCGTCGACGCGCTGTCCTTCATCCTGTTTGCGGACAACGCCTACGCCCGCGCGCGCAAAATTTGCGAAAAGCTCAAGGAGAATATCCCGCGCCAGATGTTTGAAATTCCGGTGCAGGCGGCCGTCGGCGGCAAGATCATCGCCCGCGAGACCATCAAGGCCCTGCGCAAGGACGTGCTGGCCAAGTGCTACGGCGGCGACATCACCCGCAAGAAGAAGCTGCTTGAAAAGCAGAAGGAAGGCAAGAAGCGCATGCGCACGTTCGGCACGGTGTCCGTGCCCTCCGAGGCGTTTATGGCGGTTCTGAAAATGGACGAATGAAGCACATCACCATCTATACCGACGGGGCCTGCTCCGGCAACCCCGGCCCCGGCGGCTGGGGCGCGATTTTGGAGTGGAACGGCACGGAGAAGGAGCTTTCCGGCGGCGAGGCGCAGACGACGAACAACCGCATGGAGCTGACGGCCGTCATCTCCGCCCTGCGCGCACTGAAGGAGCCGTGCGAGGTGGCGCTCTACACCGACTCAAAATACGTCTGCGACGCCGTGCAGAAGCGCTGGGTCTATGGCTGGCGCGCGCGCGGCTGGGTCAAGGCCGACAAGAAGCCCGCGCTGAACGTCGACCTGTGGCAGGAGCTGCTGCCCCTGCTGGAGACGCACCGCGTGAGCTGGAACTGGGTGAAGGGCCACGCCGACAACGCCAAAAACAACCGCTGCGACGAGCTCGCCGTGGCGCAGAGCCGGGCACACGCCCGCGCGTAACGGAGGGAGAACGCATGTTTTACGGAATTCTGGCCGCCCTTGCGGCCGTGATCGTCGGGCTGGACCAGTGGACGAAGTGGCTGACGGTGACGCACATCCCGAGCACGAACGGCTTGGCCGTCGTCAAGGCCATTCCGGGGTTTTTCCACATCACACACATCAAGAACACCGGCGCGGCGTGGTCGATGCTCGAGGGGCAGACGTGGCTGTTCGTGCTGGTGACAGCGGCGTTTTTCGCCATTGTCGGCGTGCTGATCTGGAAAAAGGTCCTGCAGAAGAAATTTGAGCTCGTGTGCCTCGCGATGATCGCGGGCGGCGCGCTCGGCAACCTCATCGACCGCGTCGTCTCCGGCGCAGTGACGGACATGATCCGTCTGGAATTCGTCAATTTCCCCGTATTCAACGTGGCCGACTGCTTCGTAACAACGGGCTGCGCGCTGCTCATCGTGTATGTCCTGTTTTTCGACCGGCCGAAAAAATCGCCGCCCGAGCAGGACGGCAAAGCAGAATAAAGCGTCTCCGGGGCCCGCATGGGTCCCGGAGCTTTTTTGTGATGGAGCCGCCCTTGGCTCTCCCTCTGGGAGAGCTGTCACCGAAGGTGACTGAGAGGGCCTTGCAGGCACTGCCGATAGGTTCAGGGCATCGCTAAAATGGCAAGCACCTCCGACTTGTCATTGCGAGGAGCGCAGCGACGCGGCAATCTCGCAGGACCCGGTTGGATAACAGGTCACTCCCGGCGAAAACGTAACCGGTTGCAGGAGATTCCCACGTCGCTTCGCTCCTCGGAATGACAAACTTGGGGGCATTGCACGTTCACCGGGAATGCCTCCATATTTGCAACTGCCAATGGCGCTCACTGAGCGCCGCTACAGACGCAATCGGTTTGTGCGTTTTTATCGACGCCCTGTGCGAACTGCAAGTGCCTTCCCGAGATTGCCACGTCGGCCTGCGGCCTCCTCGCAATGACAATTCGGGAGCCGGTGCCGTTTTAGCGGCAGCCTGTTCTGGTCGTCAGCGCTGCGCCGGGAGCGGCATGCCGCTCCCCTACAACAGCAGGTGCGGTCGGCGGAGTGCCACCAAACCTACAGCCTGCATGGCGCTCACTGAGCGCCGCTACAGACGCAATCGGTGCGCACCATTTTATCGATACCCGGTACGAGTCGCAAGTGTTGCCCCGGGAGCGGCATGCCGCTCCCCTACAATGCCTATACTAAGACGCCAAATGGCCGGGGCTTGCGCCCCGGCCATGGCTTTTATGCCCGCAGGGAGGAAGGATGGAAGACCTGCGGTGGGATTCTGCTTACTTTTCGAGCCAGCGCATGAGGATCGTGGCGATCTGTGCGCGGGTCGCGGTAGCCTGCGGCTCGAGGCTGGCCGTGCCGTTGGCATCGGCGACGCCGTTGATGAGGCCGCTGGCGACTGCCCAGTTCAGGGCTTCCTTCGCCCAATCGGAGACCTTGGCGGCATCCGGGAAGGCGGAGAGCTTGTCTTCCTTGGCAGCCTCTGCACCGGCGTAACGGTAGAGCATTGCGGCGATCTGCTCACGGGTGATGCTGTCGTCCGGGGCGAAGGTGTTCTTGGCGACGCCGTTGACGATGCCGTTGTTCGCGGCCCAGATGACGGCCTTCGTGTACCAGGCGTCGTCCGCCACATCGGTGAACGGGTTGACCTGCTTGCCGGTGTCGGGCTCGCCCGCTGCGCGGTAGAGCACGGTGACGAGCTGCGCGCGGGTCAGCTGGCCGTCCGGCTCGAACCTGCCGCCGCCGACGCCGTTCATGAGGCCGTTCGTCAGGGCGTAGTCCACGCCTTCGTGGTACCATGCCTTTGCGTCAAGGTCGGTGAAGGCCTTGGACGGGCAGTTGTCGGAGTTTGCGAAGATCGGACGCGTCTCGACTGCCTGGCAGACGGAGCAGGTGCGGGTCTCTTCGCCGTCTTCGAAGCAGGCGGCCTCCTTCGTGACGGTCCACTCGCCGAAGCTGTGGCCGGTGGCCGGGATGACCTCGGTGGAGATGGTCTCGCCGCAGTCCTCACAGACGACGGTCTTGCTGCCGTCCTCGGTGCAGGTGGCGGGAACGATGTTCTCCTTGACATGCTCGTGCTTGCAGCCCTCGTAGACGATGTTGTCCTCGCCGACAATGACAGCGTTCCCGGTGATGGTGAGCTTGGCGTCAAACGGGACGATGAGCTTGCCCTCGATGCAGAGCTTGCCGTCAATGGTGACATTGCCGCTCAGGGTAACGGTCACGCCCTCGGGGATGCAGGAGCCGTCATTGTAGCCGATGTCGGTCTTGCCGTCCCAGATGACGGTGGGCAGCTCGTTGAGATCGGTGCAGCCACCGACCATGTTGCGCTGGCTGTTCAGCACGGCAATGATCTTGGCATCCGGGCGGAAGACGCTCGCGCCGATGTTATCGAGCTTGCCGTTCAGGTAGACCGTCGTCGGCCCGACCCAGTACTTGGCGGTATAGTCGGAGTTGTAGACATTGGCGGCAAAGGCCTTGTCGCCGACATACTGCAGATTCTCCGGCAGGTGGATGGTCTCGCCGACCGGCGTACCGGCGAAGGCAGACTTTCCGATGTACTCGAGGCTGTCGGGCAGGTTGACGGTTGCGTTGGAGCTGGATGCAATCGCGCTCTCATTGATGCGCTTCAGGGTGCTCGGCAGGTTGATGGTCGTGGCAGCCTCACCGAAGAGGGAGTAGTAGCTCAGCTCCGTGATGCCCTCGCCGACGTTGATCGTCTCGTGACGGTTGCCCGCAAAGGCACTCTGATCCATGAACTCGATCGTGCCGGGGATGTTGAGCTCCTTTGTCTGCCAGGTGGGAATGAGACCCTGGTTCTCCAGCTGACGCTCCCAACCGAGGTAGCCGAAGGACTGATAGCCGACGTACTTCAGGTTAGCAGGCAGCTCGCCGAAGGTACGGACGTTGAACATCTGGTCGAAGGTGCGGTCACCGGTCTTTTCGATCGTGTCCGGCAGGTCCTCCATAGTCAGGATGGACTGATTCTGGAACAGGAGCTTATCTGCCAGCTCGGTGACGGTGTAGGTGCGGCCGTCGCCCTCGTTCGTGACGGTAGCGGGGATGGCGAACGTCTCCGTCTTTGCATCATCGCTAATGGCGGTGATGGCAACGGTCGTGTCGGAGGTCGGCATGTAGCTGATGCCGTCCACGGCGAACTGGCCGCCGAAGTAGGAGGTGTAGGGGGCGCCATTGATGAGGATCTCATGGCCGTAGCCGGAGTAGCGCAGGAGCTTGGCCGTCTCGGTCGTTGCGGCATGCATAACGCCGGTCTGATCCTCATACTTGTTGTTCCAGAAATAGAAGGCATCCTTGCCGATGGACTTTACGCCGGAGCCGACATAGCAATTCTGAACGCCCTCGCAGTAGATAAAGGCGTTGAAGCCGATGGTCTCGACGGAGTCCGGAATGATGATCTCCTTGAGTTTCGTGGAGCAGAAGGCCCACTGGTCGATCTTCTTCAGGCCGTCCGGCAGGTTCAGCTTCTCGAGGCCGGAGCCATAGAAGGCCGCATTGCCGATCTCCTTGACGGAGGACGGGATGTAGATGCGTTTCAGACCGGTGCAGTTCCACAGCAGGCCGCTCGGGATCTTCTCCATGTCCTGCGGCAGCTCGACATAGGTGACATTCTTGCAGCCGTAGAAGATATTCGGGCCATAGGTCTCGACGGTGGAGGGCAGGCTGATGGTCGTCAGACCAGTGCAATTGAAGAAGGCCTTTTCGCCGAGGTAGGTCAGGCCCTCGGGGAAGTCGCCGTCGACCACACCGGACATGTTGAAGGCAGAGTCACCGATGAATTCCAGCGAGGATGGGAGTGTCAGCGGAGCGGGGACATTGCTGAAGGCCATGCTGCCGATGGTCTTGACGCTGTCCGGAATATGCAGGGTCGTGATATTGCGTGCAAAGAAGAAGGCCGTGCTGCCGATGGATTCCAAGCCGTCAGGCAGAGTGACGGAAGTAGTCTTGGAGTTGAAATAGAAGGCCTCGGCAGCAATTGCCGTCACGCGGTAGGTCTTGCCCTCATAGCTGACGGTCGCCGGAACGGTGATCTCTGCCATGGAGGAATAGGAGCCGCTGTAGTTCTGGGTCTTGTTGTTCTCCGGCAGGAGCAGGACCGTATCCGGGCCGGAGACCTTCCACCACAGGCCGTCCTCGGTCGTGAAGATCTCGCCGAGATTCTCGCACTCGCCAAAGTTGCGCTCCGTGGGAACACCCTGACCGACCGTGACCATGCAGTAGGAGGACAGGCGGGAGAAGGCGGTGGCGGTGATGCGGACGGTGCCGTCGGACACGCCCGTGACCTCACCCTTTTCGTTGACGGTCGCAACGGACTCGTCAGAGGACGTCCACTCGAGGGCGATATCCTGCATGGAGGCGGGATAGACCTTGTAGGAGAGCTGCTTCGTTTCGCCGACGCCGACCTGAGTCGGTTCGATCTCGATGCCCTGCGGGCCGATGTCGATGAAGGTCGTGGAGGTATTGTTCGCGCAGTCACCAAGCATGATGCCGACGCGGCCGGGGTTGGCGGCCTTCAGGGACAGCTGCTGAACGAGATCAGAGGCATCGAGGACAAGGCGGACGGTCTCGCCTTCCTTCATGTCCTTGAATTCCTCAGCGGCTTCCAGATAGAAGAACTGCTGCGCGGAGTCGATGACCCAGAGGAACTGGAGATACTTGTTGTCGGAGACGGTGACGGCCAGCTTGAGGTCGCCGTTCTCGTCCTCAAACAGCTCGGCGCTCTTCAGCTCCGGTTTCGTGTTATCGACATAGAAATTGTAGCTTTGGTAGTCGTCCACGTCGGAGCCGACGCCGCGGCCGCGGACGGAGAAGGTGTACTCACCCTCAGGCGCCCAGTCGCCGGCATTGTAGCTGCCGTCCGCACCGGGCAGGCGGCCGTTCCAGCCCTTCTGCACAAGGGTCGCCGTGGCCTGATAGCCGGTCTGCGTAACGGTGATGTAGGTCTTGCGGACAGCACCGAGGTCGCCGGAATCCCACATGGTCTCGCCCTTGGCGTTCTTGACCGTGATCTGATAGGCCTCGGAATTTCGCAGGAGGCTGGACAGATGCAGCAGCATACGGCCACCGCGCTCCGGGCCGAAGCCCATCCAGCGGCGTGCGAAGGTATCCGTGCGGTTGTTCACGCCGACGTAGTTGCCGCTCAGGGAGGCGTTGACATCGGCCAGAACGGAATAGGTAACGTTCGCGGGGCCTTCATCATAGGTTCCCTGGAAGACCTGCAGGCTGTTCCAGTCGCCATAGAAGCCGAGGATCGGAAGGCTCAGGCTGACGCCCTCGTCGGCCGTCAGGAAGGTGTAGCCCTCGACATAGGAGCCGTTCGGGAAGTTGTCGGCATAGGCCTTCTTGCCGGCGGCGGTCAGCTCGAGCTTCACAGAGAAGGTCGCAGTGCCGTTTGCTGGGGCGGTGATCTTGTTGCCGTCAGTCAGGCCGGTGTAGGTGATGGTCACCTCGTCGGCCGTCAGGTCGCGGTTGGAGTTGGAGGCAAAGCTCTCGCCGTTGATGACCTTGATCGTTTCGATCATGGCCGTGGTGTCGACGGTGTAGCTCTTGTCCTCACCGGTCATGTTGTGGACGGTCGCGGTGTAGGTATAGACGCCGTCCTTGCTGGAGCCGACCTCGGCCTTCGGGCGCTTGCAGCCCTCGACGGAGAGGTACGCGCCGGACTCGATGGCGTTTGCGATGTTGGCAACGCCTGCGCCCTGGCGGCGGACCGGGTAATAGGTGCCGTCCGGCTCAACGGACGGAACAGCGGTGCTCATGAGCAGGCTGTTGACCAGATCGCCGAGTGCCTCGCCCTTGACATCGGGATAATTCTTCTCGATATACTGGCGCAGCAGCGCGGCCTCACCGGCCATGTGCGGCGTGGCCATGGAGGTACCGGAATAGACCTCATAGGCATTGTTCGCGCCGAGGACGGAGGAGCGGATGCCGCCGCCGGGAGCGGAGATCTCCGGCTTGATGGTCAGGTCAGGAGCCGGGCCCTTGCTTGAGAAGGAGCTGACGCCGCCGCCGATGGGGTTGTCTACCAGACCGTAGTTTTCCTTGGAGAAGGAGACCTTCTTCTCGGATGCGGCGGCCAGCTTGGCGCCCGCGATCTTGGTCACGGTGACGGTGGGGATGAAGAAGCTTTCCAGCGCAGCATTGATGATCGCGCCGTTGACGTTGTCATAGATGATGCAGGCGACTGCACCGGCCTTGGCGGCATTCTCGGCCTTGGCGCCGAAATTGATGGTGCCGCGGGAGACGACGGCGATCTTGCCGGTCACGTCGAGGCCCTCATAGTCGGCTTCCTCGCCGAGACCCGGAACCATGACATATTCCAGCGTCTTGCCGTCCATGGTGTCCAGAATGTCATATGGCGTGGAGGTGGCGCTGTTCACGGCGTTGTTGTAGGCAAGCTTTTCCTCGCCGAGCAGCATGTAATAAGAGGTGGTCTTGGCGTTATCCACGGAGGCAACGGACAGGCTCGCCTCCAGCGTGGACGGAGACGCAACGATGGCGTTGTCGGGATACTCCGCGTAGGTCAGGTTGTTGTGCGCATTGTAGTTCGTGGAGGACGTCTCGTTGCCGGCTGCGACCAGGACGTTGACGCCGGCCTTTTCGGCACGGGTATAAACGCCGTAGTACGTCAGGTGCTCTTCCTCGCTCTCGTTCTCATCGCCGTAATCCGTAAAGCCGGCGGGAGAGCCGAGGGACATGTTGATGGAGTCCGCGCCGAGCTTGACGGAATCGTCCACACCGGCGAGGATGATATCATCGGAGGTGGAGCCGGAGTTGTCGCCGAAGATCTTCATGATCATCAGCTGGGCGTTCGGGGCCACGCCGTAGAAGTCCTTGCCGTTGTTGCCTGCGACGGTGCCCGCAACGTGGACGCCGTGCGCCTGGCCGATGGCCTCGGGATCGGCGTCGCCGTTCGCGTAGTCATAGCCGTAGGGGGCCTTTTCGTTGATGTACACGGAATCGGCATCCGTCACCTTGCTTGCAAGCGTCTGGCTCTGCAGCAGGGAGGCGATGTCGTCCTTGGAATACTTCGTATTCGTCGGCATGACGGAGAAGGCCTCGTGCGCCTTCATGAAGCCGGTGTCAAGGATGGCGACGATCGTGCCGGTGCCGTCATAGCCCATGGCATTGGCCTCGGTCGAGCCGACCATGCCGGTGGAGCTGTTCATGGAGATCGTGTCGTCATCGGCACTGAGGTCCTCGGGCAGGCTATACTGCTCGGCGACCCAGACGTTCTTGACGCCGTTCAGCGAACGGACCTCGTCAAGCTTGCCGTAGGGGAGCTTCATGGAGAAGCCGTTCAGGACGGTCGTATAGGAATAGGTGAGGTCGCTTGCGCCATTGACGGAAGCGGTCTCGGTCTTGCCGGTCAGCGCCTCGATCTCGGCACGGACGGAGGCCTGTTCGTTCAGGAGGTCCTGCTCGAGCTGCAGACAGGCGGGAGAGCTGACAAACGTGTCGAGTTCTCCCATGGCTGCGTCTGCCAGAGGCTCGCTCTCCAGCTCCACGATCACCGTAACGATGTCGGAGGCCTTGAGAGCGTTTTCGTCGTTCGAGAGATCAACTCCGTCCGCAGACGGAATTTCACCCTCGACCTCATGCGGGGTGATCTCCTGATCCGCGGGGGGCAGGGAATCTTTATCGGTCCAGCGGGCGGAGATCGCATCGTCGCTCTCTTCGGCCGCGGGTTCGACGGCCATGGCCGGAACAACGCCGAGCGTTGTCAGGCACATTGCCAGAACCAACAGGATCGCCAGAAACCGTTTCATTTTCATGGTCCTTCTTCCTTTCATTTCGATAGATGGCAGTGCTAACTTTCTGCCTTGGCGGTATTCTACCACGTCGCTCAAAGAAAATCAATAGAAATTCTATATTCATCTTATCAAAATTCGATGAACGTTATAAATCGAAATATCAGAAGAACATTTTATATAATCCGCACTATTTCATCAGATTATCGGAATATTTTCAATATTCCAAGAAGTTTCATCTTCAAATTATTTCCATTTGTCCGCAATGCACGCACATTTGTTGTGAATTATCACCGCAATTTCTACATTTTGCACGAGATATTTCGTCAAACTTCGATATCCGTCCGAATCTAGCGCTTGACTTTTCCGCTCAACCGGGATACAATATGCATGAATTACGATAGAAATCGAAATGCCATCCTCAGGAGGACTTCTGACTTGCAGATCCAATATTTTGAGCGCCTCAATCCGGAGATGGAGTGCATCTATCTGCTGGAGCGCCGTTATCAGGCCGGGGAGGATGCCCCGCACAGCATCCCTGCCCTGCGCGATTATCTCTCCGGGAAATACAATATCCCGATGTTTGAGCTGGAGGCCATGCTGCAGCCGCTCATCGATCTGGAAAACTACGTCGTCTCCAATCTGCAGGTCAGCGAGGAGCGGCTGCGCTTTTTCTTCTCCTCGCGCGGCGGCACGACCTCGGCGCTGGCCCGGCCGCTCTATGCCGTGCTGCACAGCCGCCCGCACTACGGCAGCCTGCCGGAGGCCGAAAAGCTCGGCGCGCTCAAGCGCGTGCTGGCCCGCGTGCTCGGACTGGAGACGGAGGACCTTGCCGGGATCGACAGCTTCGACGCTCTCATCCGCTTCCTGCTGCAAAGCCCGGCGACTGAGGATGTGAAGTGGATCTGCACGGCGCTGTTTTACTCCATTGATGACTATATGGAGGAGCTGGACATCATCCTGCGCAAGGCGACGGCCCTGTTCCTCGAGCATGTGCCGGACACGGCCGCGTCGCTTTGCCGCGGCGCAATGAAGGACGCAAAGGCCAAGATCGGCGACGATCCCGTGGCTCTGTTCGTCAACCTGAGCCTGCCGCAGCGCCCGGAGCGTCTGACCGTCGTGCCGTCGATGATGGCGTTCCACGGCGTGCAGTGGGACTTTGCGGCGGAAACGCTGTATTACGGCGTGTACTACACCCAGCTCGGCGAGCTGATCGTGAAATATTCCGACCAGTCGGCCTCGCTTGTCCGGCGGCTGAAGTCCATCGGCGACAAGAGCCGCCTGGAGATCCTGCGCGCCGTGAAGGACGGCCCGTGCAACGGGCAGGATATCGCCGAAAAGCTGTCCCTCGCCCCGGCCACGATCTCGCACCACATGAACCTGCTGTGCAACGAGGGGCTTCTCACGGCCACGCGCCGCGGCACGAGCCTGTATTATGAGCCGGACTGCGAAAACCTCAGCCGCTTTCTCCGTGAGCTGGAGCACTATTTGCTGTAAAATTTGTTGTAAAATATGTAGGGGCGGGGACAGCCAGGCCCGTCCGCGAAGCGGCAATGGGCCGCCGAACGCAGTCGCTATCAAATTTGACTGTAGCGGCGCTCAGTGAGCGCCTTGTAGGGGGTCATTAAACCGCTGGAGGGCGCTGGTGCACCGCCGCACTCCCCTGATGTGTCATTGCGAGGAGCGAAGCGACGTGGCAATCTCGCAGTACCGGAGTGGATAACAGGAAAGCCCCGGCGAAAACGCAACTGCCTTCCCGAGATTGCACCCCAAGGGCACTTCCTCGCGCTTCGCGCTCAGGGCGCCACGGCCCCGTTGGGGCCTCGCAATGACAAACTTGGGAGCCTTGCGTCAATGAATTTGTGCCGCAAGATTTGCAAGTGCGCAAGGCGCTCGCTACCCGCAAGGGGCACGCCGCATCCGTAAGGCGGCAAAGCCGCCAACGGCTGCGCAGTGAGCGCCGCTACGGACGCAATTGGTTGGTACGTTTTATCGGCACTTTGTACGAACTGGAAGTGCCTTCCCGAGATTGCCACGGCCCCGTTGGGGCCTCGCAATGACAAATCGGGGGCGTTCACCATTGTAACGGCAACTGGCACGAGTCGTTCGTGCGGCGCCGGGAGGGGACAGCCCGGCCCCTACAATTTTATTTATCCGGCTTCTCCAGTCTCTCCGGCACGGGGGCCTGACACGCCGGCATGGCGCGGCCGTCCGCGATGCTGCGGATGGCGGGCAGCTGCGGGTCCGCCAGCTCGTTCTTTCGCCCTTTTCGTTCCATAAAAAATCCCTCCCGCGCTAGTTTGGCGGGAGGGTGCTCTTTTTATGCGGAAAAATCAGGCCAGCAGACGGAACGCACCGTACATCCCGGCGTCGTTGCCGAGCGTGGCGAGCGCAAACTGTGTGTCCTTGCAGGCGTGGAACATATGCGCGCGGAAATGGCGCTCGACGCCGCGCAGCAGGTAGTCGCCCGCGCGGGACACGCCGCCGCCGAGGATGATGCGCTCCGGGTCGCAGACGCAGCAGGCGTCTGCCAGTGCCTCGCCCAGATAGTCGAACACCTGCTCGAGCGTTTCGACCGCGAAGGCGTCGCCGCTGCGGGCGGCGTCGAACACGTCCTTGCAGGCAAAATCCGCCATCCCGCGCAGGCAGGACGGCTCTGTCGACTCTGCGAGGCGCTTTTTCGTCACGCGGACGATGCCGTTCGCCGAGGCATACTGCTCGACGCAGCCGCGCTTGCCGCAGGTGCAGGGGGCCTTGTCCGGCGCACTGATCTCGATATGGCCAAGCTCACCGCCGACGCCGTGCGCGCCCGTGAGCAGGCGGCCGTCTACGATGACGCCGCCGCCGATGCCCGTTCCCAGCGTGACGAAGATGGCGGACCGGCAGCCGGAGCCGCCGCCCTTCCAGAATTCGCCGAGGGCAGCACAGTTCGCGTCGTTCCCGGCGCGCACGCGCAGGCCCGTCAAAATGCCGAGGGCATCATGCAGGTTGAATACGCCCCAGTTCAGGTTCACGCAGCGGTTGACCATGCCGGAGGCATCCACCGGGCCCGGCACGCCGATGCCGAGGCCAAGGCAGTCGTCCCGCGAAAGCCCGCGGCGGGCCATGCAGTCCTGCACGCCCTGCGCGATGTCCGGCAGAATCTGCTCCCCGCCGTGCTCCGTTCTTGTGGGGATCTCCCACTTTTCCAAAAGCTCGCCCGCCTCGCTGAGCAGACCGAGCTTGACCGTCGTTCCGCCGACGTCGACACCGAATCCGTATTTCATAAGCTACCTCACTTGTTGTGTGTATTTGCAGAGATAATGTCATGCGTTGTATGGGAGGGGACAGCCCGGCCCGGCGCTGCATTGGCGCAATAAACAGGCTGTCGTTAAAATGGCACTGGCCACAGAATTGTCATTGCGAGGGCGCTTTGCGCCCGTGGCAATCTCGGGAAGGCAGTTACGTTTTCGCCGGGAGTATTCTGTTATTCAAGCGGGTTCTGCGAGATTCCCACGTCGCTTCGCTCCTCGGAATGACAAACCTGGGGACCTCACGCCATAAAATACATACCTCAAATATTGGCAGCCTGCATGGCGCTCGCTACCCGCAAGGGGCACGCCGCATCCGTAAGGCGGCAAAGCCGCCAACGGCTGCGCAGTGAGCGCCGCTACAGACGCAATTGGTCCGTGCATTTTATCGACGCCCTGTACGAACTGCAAGTGCCTTCCCGAGATTGCACCCCAAGGGCACTTCCTCGCGCTTCGCGCTCAGGGCGCCACGTCGGCCTACGGCCTCCTCGCAATGACAAATCGGGGGCCCCAGTGCCATTTTAACGATAGCCTGTACTGGCTGCAAGTGCGTTGCCGGGAGCGGCATGCCGCTCCCCTACAACTTTCCGCGAGATCTGTTGCTCTCATTATACACTGCCGCAGCATTTTTTTCTACTGCTGCGGCAGTTTTTTTCCGACGTGACTTGCGTTTTCGGCCGATTTGCGATAACATAAGGGGGAGATACTGAACAAAGGAGCATGGTGTCCATGTTAAAAGTTGATCTTTCGAATGTCTGGGGCGACCTGTCCCTGCCTGATCTGCTCGCCACGGAGCAGGAGGTCTTCGCCGCGCACAAGACGCTGGCCGAGGGCCGCGGTCCCGGCAATGATTTTCTCGGCTGGCTGGAGCTGCCCACGTTTGAGGAGACGGAGGAGCTGCAGCGCATCCGCCGCGCCGCAGAGCGCATCCGTGCGGATTCCGACGTGTTCGTCGTCGTCGGCATCGGCGGCTCGTACCTCGGCCCGCGCGCTGCCATTGAGCTGGTCAAGGGCCAGAACCACAATCTGAAGGATTCCGACCCGCAGGTCTTCTTCGCAGGCAATAACCTGTCCACCCGCGCGTGGCAGGAGCTGTGCGAGCTGCTCGAGGGCAAGGATTTCTCCATCAACATCATCTCGAAGTCCGGCACCACGACGGAGCCCGCCATTGCCACCCGCGCCCTGCGCTGGATGCTCGAGCGCAAGTACGGCGCCGAGAAGGCCAAAAAGCGCATCTACGTCACGACGGATCCGAAGCACGGCGCACTGCGCCAGATGGCCACGGAGGAGGGCTACGAGTCCTTCATCATCCCGCCGAATGTCGGCGGCCGCTACAGCGTGCTGACCGCCGTCGGCCTGCTGCCGATGGCAGTTGCGGGCATCGCCCCGATGGATGTTATGCTCGGCGCGGCCCGCGCCCGCAAGGAGCTGGACATCCGCTCGTTTGAAAACCCCGCGTGGCAGTATGCCGCCATCCGCAACCTGCTGTACCGCCGCGGCAAGGCCATCGAGCTGCTGGGCTGCTATGAGCCGAGCTTCCGCTACTTCGCGGGCTGGTGGCAGCAGCTGTTCGGCGAAAGCGAGGGTAAGGACGGCAAGGGCCTGTTCCCCGCGACCGTGGAATTCACGGCCGACCTGCACTCCCTCGGCCAGATGATCCAGCAGGGCCAGCGCAACCTCTTCGAGACCATCGTCCGCTTTGCCCCGCCGCGCAAACGCACGACCATCGAGGTCGACTGGAAGAATCTTGACGGCCTGAACTACCTCGAGGGCAAGACGCTCGACTTTGTCGAGGAGCAGGCCTTCCAGGGCACGCTCAGCGCCCACGTCGACGGCGGCGTGCCGAACATCGTGCTGCAGACCGACGAGGTCGATGCCGATACGCTCGGCGAGCTGTTCTACTTCTTCGAGCTGTCGTGCGGCATCTCCGCCTATATGCTGGGCGTGAACCCGTTCAACCAGCCCGGCGTCGAGTTCTATAAGAAGAACATGTTCCACCTGCTGGGTAAGCCCGGCTATTGATCCGGAACGGGAATCTCCCCCGCACGGGATGCCATTGACATCCCGTGCGGGGGCTTGTTTATGCCGCAGGCGCTTGCAGTCCGTACAAAGCATCGATCACGGCTTGACAACTGTCCGAAATCGTACTATAATATTATGGTATGATTTCGGACATTGGAGGCCATTATGCATGAATATCGTTCCCCGGCGCTGAAGCGCCTCAACTGCCTGCTGAGCGAAATGGACGCGGCCTATCACGAGGCCGCGCAGCGACAGGGACAGAATGACAGCTCCAGCCGCATTCTCTACGCCCTGTGTGAGCTCGGCTCGCCCGCGTCGCTGCGCGCCGTCTGTGAGAGCACCGGTCTGAGCAAGCAGACCGTCAACTCCGCCCTGCGCAAGCTCGAGGCGGACGGCATTTTATATCTGGAGCCGTCCGGCGCGCGGAGCAAGCGCGTCTGCCTGACGGAGGCGGGGCTGCGCGTGGCAGATGCCACGGCCGGCCGCCTGATCCGGCTGGAAAACAGCATCTTTGACGAATGGCCCGCAGAGGATGTGCAGCAATATCTCGGGCTGATGGAGCGCTATCTGCAGGCATTCCGCTGCAAGCTGCCGGAGCTGGGGGGTCAGGAATGAACAGCACATTTTCCGGCCACTTCGGCTACCGCCGCCTGCTGCGCGTGACGCTGCCGTCCATCGTGATGATGATCTTTACGTCGATCTACTGCGTGACGGACGGCTTTTTCGTCTCGAATTTTGCGGGCAAGGCCGCATTCACGGCCGTGAACTTCATCATGCCGTATCTGATGATCCTCGGCTGCGTCGGCTTCCTGTTCGGCACCGGCGGCAGCGCCCTCATCGGCAAGACGATGGGCGAGGGCGACAGAAAACACGCCGACCGGCTGTTTTCCATGGTCATCTGCGTGACGGCCCTGTCCGGTCTGGCGCTCGGTGTGCTCGGCATCGTGCTGCTGCGGCCCGTGGCGGAGCTGCTCGGCGCGGAGGGCGAGCTGCTGGAGAACTGTGTGCGCTACGGCAGTCTCATCCTGATCGCGAACCCGGCCTATGTGCTGCAGTTCGCATTTCAGTGCCTGTTTGCCACGGCGGGCAAGCCGAAGCTCGGCCTCGCGGTGACCGTGGCGGCGGGCGTGACGAACATGGTGCTCGACGCGCTGTTCGTCGGCGTGTTCCGCTGGGGCATCGCGGGCGCGGCCGTCGCCACGTCGCTGAGCCAGTGCGTCGGCGGGCTGCTGCCGCTCCTCTATTTCCTCGGAAAGTGGAACCGCAGCGAGCTGCATCTGACGCGCTTCCGCTTTGACGGGCGCGCGCTTGGCCGCATCTGCGGCAACGGCTCGTCGGAGCTGATGAGCAATATTTCCATGTCTCTCGTCGGTATGCTCTATAACGCGCAGCTCATGCGCTACGGCGGGCAGAACGGCATCGCGGCCTACGGCGTGCTGATGTATGTCAGCATGATCTTCCACGCGTGCTTCATCGGCTACGCCGTCGGCGTGTCGCCGGTGGTGAGCTTCCACTTCGGCGCGCAGAACCGGCCGGAGCTGCACAGCCTGCTGCGCAAGAGCCTGCGGCTCATCGGCGGCAGCTCGATTGCGATGCTGGCGGCGGGCGAGGCGCTGGCGCGGCCGCTCGGGCAGATCTTCGTCGGCTACGACGAGGCGCTGCTGGCCATGACGGTGCGCGCGTTCCGGATCTACTCCTTCTCGTTCCTGCTCGCGGGCGTAGCCATTCTTGGCTCGTCGTTCTTCACGGCGCTGAACGACGGCCTGACGTCCGCACTCATCTCGTTTCTGCGGACGCTCGTGTTCCAGATCGCGGCCGTGCTCCTGCTGCCGCTCGTGCTGGAGCTGGACGGCATCTGGCTCTCCATCGTGTTTGCGGAAACCATGGCCGTGCTCGTGACGACGGTCTTCCTGCTGGCGAAGCGGAAAAAGTACGGATATTAAAACGCAGTATGAACCGCTGCTTGGCTCTCCCTTAGGGAGAGCTGGCGGCGCAGCCGCTTGAGAGGGGAACTCAGCTCTCCCCTTGCTTGATACTGCCATGCAAAAGCGGCTGCAAGGCCCTCTCAGTCACCTTCGGTGACAGCTCTCCCAGAGGGAGAGCCAAGGGCTGCCCCATATGGATCAAAAATGGAGCGTATCTGCACGGATACGCTCCATAAACTTTCTTCCGTTCACCCGGCGAAGGGGTAGCTATGCTCATAATAGCTCGCGCCGGCGAGGGAGCCGATGGGAGACAGGAGCATGAGCTTGCCGTTCTCGTCGGGGTACATCATCATATCGGCATTGACATTTTCGGCGCTGCGCGTCCATTCGAGCTGCTCCTGCCAGAGCGCGTCGTCGCCCATGGTGTCCGGATAGATGGAGCGGAAGCAGCGCTCGGCGGCATCGGCCGCGCCCGCCTCGAATTCCGCCTGCGTCACGCCGCACAGGTCGAGGATCTGCGCGTTCGTCAGACGCGTGCCGGTGATGCGGTCGAAGCAGTAGACCTGATGATAGGCGCAGTCGTTCGGGTAGGACGAGTGGGTGAGGAGCACGAGCACGTCGCCGCACCAGTGGCTCTCCCAGCCGATCTCGACGCACGTCGGGTCATAGCCCTGTGCCTGCGCGGTGTGGGCCTCATCGACGAGCGGCATAAGCTCGTCGGAAATGGCGGTGTTGATAAGCTCGGCGTCCTGCGTCTGGCAGTTCAGCTGCGGGATGCGGTAGGAATAGCCCTCGCCGCTCTCGTTCAGCAGGTCGGTGACGGCGTTTTCCTTCTGCATCTGCTCGCCGGTCGGCGCCCACGGGCCGGTGGATTCAGACGCCTCGCTTTCGACGGGCGTTTCGTCCGTCCCCATGGGGAGCGTGGCGGCAGGGGACGTGCCGCACGATGCCAGCAACAGACAGAGCGCAGCCAGCAGCGCGGGAATGAGCTGTTTCATGAGAAAATTCCTCCTTGGTTGTTCTGTTCCGTTAGACGGGAAAGAAAGCGGGATGTTCCGGCGGGCAGTGACAGAGTGGAGCGTGAAGCATACAAACCGATTGCGTCTGTAGCGGCGCTCGTTGCGCAAGGCCGCTGGGCGAGAGAAACATGTAGCGGCGCTCACTGCGCAGCCGTTGGCGGCTTTGCCGCCTTACGGATGCGGCGTCCCCTTTACGGGGGTTGAGCGCCT
>JABLTR010113998.1_pt1 | contig 35682 bp, 32 predicted proteins | sample 7160071 | NCBI WGS metagenome assembly JABLTR01 (sample SAMN14651230, study PRJNA627086) | human gut metagenome | isolation source: feces | host: Homo sapiens | reverse complement strand
TAAAAAATATGCTATACTTAATTTATAAATTATATGGGAGGTATTTCTATGAAGAAACTTTTAGCACTTACTTTATGTTCAGCACTAGCACTTTCAGTATTCTCAACAGGATTCAAGCTTCAGGACAACAGCGAAAAGGCTCCTGCCAGTGACCATGCCGTTATAATTACAGATAACACAAAGGTCATAGATTATACAAAGGACCCCCTTGCCGCTAAAGGACTTGATCTTATCTCAAAGATGGATAAACTTGCTGAATCAAAGGAATACATAGACTCTGTTTCCGCACAGCAGGACTTTAAAACTATTTTAGATGAAATCGCTGCAGGCGACTATACAACACCTAAGGCAGTATATAAAGCAGCCGTTCCCGAAGGAACAGTTCCCGCAGCCATGGGAGCACCCATAGATATGTTTGATGAGGACATAAGATCACTCATAGATGACAGGCTCCTTGCTTCCATTCCCTCACAGCTCAACGCTAAGGATGGAGTTGAATCCATTGCGGCTTTGACCATTGTTTCAGCCAGCACAGCATCATATATTGAAGGAGTTGAGGAAAGCCAGTTATACATATTCGTTTATGACAACGGTTACTCAGCAATAGTTTCATATATGCCCCAGGAAGAAAATGTCGTAAGCATATCAGCAGGCTTTGTAAAATCAGAAGAACTTGCAGCTGTTTCCTCAGCTGATGAACTCAATGCTTTAATAAAGAATACTTTTAATACAGACGCTGTGAAATTTGAACTTGTAAAATAAGACGGCGCATATAAAGCACGGCTTCAAAGGTATATAGATCTTTAGCCGTGCTTATTTATTAACGGATATTGAAAGGAGTGATTTCATGTTAAAAAAGAAATTTACGGTCATAACTGCCCTTCTGCTTACATCTTCCGTGATATTCACTGCATTCGGAGCGGATACAGGGAATACAGCAAATACAGCAGTTTCATCAGTATCAGAAACAGCTGTATCAGCAGAAACATCAGTACCTTCTGAAGTCAAGGCAGCTGCCTATGCAGAAAATAACGCTGATATGCAGGTGTATCTTACAGATTTTGACGGGCTTTACAATATTAATATATACGGTCCTGGAGAAAATCAGCCAGTAACATTTTACGAAAAATCAGTAAACGGCAGTATTTATGCCCTTATGGTTAATGGAGGTTTTATCCCCTCCCCCGGACTTCTCACATCAAATGGCACCGTATACATTTCAGTTGATAAACTCTATGAGCTTATAGGCGGCGATTTCAGCTCAGCCACTAATAAGGATAATATATTTACATTTAAGATCGGAGAAAATACTTTAGAGATAAATAATAACTCACGTTCCATCACTGTAAATGGCATAAAAATGGATAATGATATATTATATACCTCACTGTATAACTATAATGGCAAAGATGAGGACATATATGTTCCCTTAAGGCAGGTAATAGAAGCCCTGGGCGGAAGTGTTGAATATGTTTCAGACTTTGCAAAAACCTTTGGCGATGGCAGCAAAGGCAAGTATGATGCGGCGGTCAATATTGTCATAGTCGAAATGCCCTCTGACCATGAAAAAGTATATACCGTAGAAGAAGGCCTTGAAACACTCATTGGCCTTTCAAAAGAAACCTACGAATATGTAAAAAGCTACTTAACGGAAACAGGCAGGACATTCAGTGACATAGACCCTGACTATGACCCTGCTGATATCAAATATATAGGCGATATGGGCAGATATTATGTTTACCACCTCAAGGGATTTGAAAGTCTGCCCCTTATGGTAAATAAATATACCGAAGAGGTATTCAGCGGAAAACCCGGTCTGCCCTTTGTAAGCATATCCAAGGGATTTCCCAATATAGGATGGCTCTATCAGTAAAATAAAAAAAGGGGATCACTCGATCCCTCTTTTTTATTCAATCAAATTTTAATAAGTTCATATTCCTTTGAGCCTAAACCGATCTTTTCAGCATGGTCAACACAGAATTTCCAGTCTGTTACAGGATGTGTATCTGTGAAATGGTCGTGGTGGCAGTGCTCTCTGTCAGCAAGGACACTGTTAGGCATAATGGGCTGTGCATTTACAGCGTCGGCACAGGCAACATCAATGGCAACAGGGTCAAATGAAGCGAACATACCTACATCAGGAACGATGGGAACATCATTTTCTGAATGACAGTCACAGAAAGGTGATACATTGTTTACGATGCTTATATGGAAGTTGGGTCTGCCGTCAAGTACAGCCATGGAGTACTCTGCGATCTTCTTATTTAATATCTCGCTTGAGTTGTCGTCAACTGATGCCATGGCATCAAATGGACAGGCTCCGATACATCTTCCGCATCCGGCACATTTATCCTTGTCGATAACAGCCTTTTTATCAACTATTGTAATGGCGTCATGGGCACAGTTTTTCTTACATGATCCACAGCCTACGCATACATCAGTGTTAACTCTGGGGCCGCTGGATGAGTGCATATCCATCTTTCCTGCACGGGAGCCGCTTCCCATACCGATATTTTTAAGGGTGCCGCCAAATCCTGTCATTTCATGTCCCTTGAAGTGAGTAAGTGAAATAACTATATCAGCTTCCATTATCTCTTTTCCGATTATGGCCTTTTCGCAGAGTTCTCCGTTTCTTACGGGAACATATTCCTCGCTGAGGCCTTTGATGCCATCGGCAATAATAACGTTGCATCCTGTAGAAAAAGGTGTGAAACCGTTTTCATAGGCAGCATCGATATGTTCAAGAGCATTTTTACGTCTTCCAACATAAAGGGTATTGCAGTCAGTAAGGAAGGGATATCCGCCCAGCTCCTTAACGATATCTGCAACTACCTTTGCATAATTGGGTCTTAAAAACGCAAGGTTGCCGGGTTCACCGAAATGAATCTTAATTGCGACAAACTTATTTTTGAAGTCTATTTTTTCAATTCCGGCTTCTCTTATGAGTTTATCAAGTTTTTTCAAGAGATTCATTCCTGGTTTAGCTCTGAAGTCAGTGAAATATACTTTTGATTTTTCCATTCTTTTATCTCTCCTGTTTAATATTGTTCTATTATTATAACACACAAAAAATCATTAAACAATATACCCATTATCTTGTAAAACTAGACACAAGTAGACATAAACCATCCAAAATAGCAAACATATATTCGTATATCCTTGACAAAGCCAAAAATTTCATTTATGATTAAAGAGTTATGATTTTGATTATTAATATGTAGAAAAATTTTAGCAGGTGTATATATGGTTAACGGAAATTCAAAAAAACAATATAATGACGAAAGCATATCATCACTAAAGGGTGCTGACAGAGTACGTCTTAGACCAAGTGTAATTTTTGGTTCCGATGGTCTCGAGGGCTGTGAACATACGGTTTTTGAAATACTGAGCAACTCCATCGATGAGGCAAGGGAAGGTTTCGGCAAAAAGATCGAGGTTTACAGATATAAAGACCATTCCGTAAGGATAAGGGACTATGGCCGAGGCATACCCGTTGACTATAACGCCAAAGAGGAAAGATATAACTGGGAACTGGTATTCTGTGAGCTTTATGCAGGAGGAAAATATAACAATAATTCCGGTGAAAACTATGAGTTCAGCCTTGGCCTCAATGGCCTTGGAACATGTGCCACCCAGTATTCATCGGAATATATGGATGCTGTCATATACCGTGACGGCTATAAATATACACTGCACTTTGAAAAAGGCGAAAACATATCCGGCCTTATAAAAGAAGAAACAACAGTTAAAACGACTGGAACGGACATAAAATGGTGTCCGGATACCGATGTATTTACTGATATAAACATACCATCAGAATATTTTAAGGATGTGCTTAAGCGTCAGGCCATAGTAAATGCCGGTCTGACCTTTGAGTATTTTGATGAGGAAACTGGAGAAACTGAATCCTTTGTATATGAGAACGGTATCAGGGATTATATAAAGGAATTGAATGACGGCAAGGGATTTACGGATATATGCTATCTTGAGAATGAGACCCGTGGCAGGGATCGTGAGGACAAGCCGGAATATAAACTCAAATTTGAGGCAGCCTTCTGTTTCAATAATGAGATAAATTCCCTTCAGTACTATCATAACAGCTCATATCTTGAGCACGGCGGTTCCCCGGATAAGGCCGTAAGGAGCGCCTTTGTTACTGCCATAGATAAATACATCAAAAACAACGCTCTTTATAAAAAGAACGAAAAAAAGATAACATTCAGTGATGTTGAAGACAGTCTTATAATCGTTATAAATTCATTTTCGACCATAACGAGCTACGAAAACCAGACTAAAAAATCCATAACCAATAAATTCATACAGGAAGCCATGACAGACTTCCTCAAGCAGCAGCTTGAAATATATTTCATCGAAAATAAGATGGAAGCGGATAAAATAGCCAATCAGGTCCTTGTTAATAAAAGGAGCCGTGAGACTGCTGAAAATACCCGTGTGAACATAAGGAAAAAGCTCACAGGAAATATCGATATGAATAACCGTGTCGATAAGTTCGTGAACTGCAGGACAAAGGATATAAGCCGCAGAGAGCTTTATATAGTCGAGGGTGATTCGGCCCTTGGTTCCTGTAAACTTGGAAGGGACGCTGAATTTCAGGCTATCATCCCCATCAGAGGTAAGATACTTAACTGTCTTAAATCTGATTATGAAAAAATATTCAAAAATGATATAATCACAGACCTGCTCAAGGTCCTTGGCTGTGGAGTAGAAATAAAGAGCAAACACAGCTCAAATATAAATTCATTTGATCTAAACCAGCTTAAGTGGAATAAAATAATAATCTGCACCGATGCCGATGTGGACGGCTATCAGATAAGGACCCTGGTTCTAACCATGCTCTACAGGCTGGTCCCTACCCTCATTTCAGAAAGAAAGGTATTTATCGCCGAGTCACCTCTTTATGAGATAAACGCCGGCAAAGACACTTATTTTGCCTATTCTGAAAACGAAAAAGCGAAGATACTTTCAAAAATAAAGGGTAAGTACAAAATACAGCGTTCAAAGGGACTTGGTGAAAACCAGCCGGAAATGATGTGGGAGACCACCATGAATCCCAAGACCCGCAGGCTCATTATGGTAACTCCGGACATCGCAGAGCTTACCAAGGACAAATTTGAGCTCCTTCTTGGGGAAAATCTCAAGGGACGAAAAGAGTTTATTGAAAGTGACGGTTACAAATACCTTGACCTTGCGGACATATCCTAATATATTCTACAGGTTACAAGGTATTGATGCGTACCGGTAAAGAGGTAAAAAATGGCCAGAAAAACTAAAGACACAAACGATAATGAAAATATAATAATAACTGAACAAAAGATAACCGACACCCTGGAGGTCAACTATATGCCCTATGCCATGAGTGTCATTGTGTCGCGAGCTATACCAGAGATAGACGGGTTCAAGCCATCCCACAGGAAACTTCTCTATACCATGTATAAAATGGGACTCCAAAACGGAGGAAGAACCAAGTCATCCAATATCGTTGGACAGACCATGCATCTCAACCCCCATGGTGATGCTGCCATATATGAGACCATGGTAAGGCTCACCGAGGGAAACGGCTCCCTTCTTATCCCATTTATTGATTCCAAGGGAAACTTTGGAAAACAGTATTCCAGGGATATGGCCTATGCTGCTCCCAGATATACGGAGGCTAAGCTGGCTCCCATCTGCAATGAAATATTCGGAGATATAGACAAAAACTCAGTTGACTTTGTCGATAACTTTGATGCCACGGACAAGGAGCCTGTTCTCCTTCCCACCAGCTTCCCCAATATACTGGTAAATCCAAATCAGGGTATAGCAGTAGGTATGGCAAGTTCATTCTGCAGCTTCAATCTTGTGGAGATATGCGAGGCCACATCTGCCTTTATATCAAATCCCGACTGTGATCTCACAAGTTATATAAAGGGTCCGGATTTTCCCGGAGGCGGAGAGCTCATATATAACCCCGATGAAATGAATGCCATATACGAAAGCGGACGAGGCAGCTTCAAGGTAAGGGCTAAATACAGATATGATAAGAAAAACAGCTGTATAGAAATTTATGAGATACCCTACACCACAAATGTAGAGACCATAATAGATAAAATAATACTGCTTGTAAAGAGCGGAAAAATCAGGGATATAACGGACGTGCGTGACGAGACCGACCTTAAAGGCCTCAAGATCGCCATAGACATAAAACGAAATTCTGATCCTGACATGCTCATGGCTAAACTTTACAGCCTTACTACCCTGTGTGACTCCTTTAGCTGCAACTTTAATCTGCTCATAAAAGGCAGGCCCCAGACCTTGGGCATAAAGGGAGTTATGGCTGAATGGGTAAACTTCCGTATGGAATGTGTTAAACGCCGTCTTAAATATGATCTGGATAAAAAGAGCGCAAAGCTCCATCTTCTCCAGGGACTTTCAAAAATACTCCTGGACATAGACAAGGCCATCGACATAATCAGAAACACTGAAGTTGATGCAATGGTAATCCCTAACCTTATAACAGGCTTTGACATCGACCAGAAACAAGCTGAATATGTGGCTGAAATAAAACTCAGGAACATAAACAAGGAATATATCCTCAACCGTATACAGGAAATAAGTGAATTAGTGGACAGCATAGCTGACCTGAACGATATACTATCCAGTGATACAAAGGTAAAGAGGATAATTTCAAAGGAACTTAAAAATGTAGCAAAAAAATACGGAACACCCAGAAGGACATCCATAATATCTGATGTGGATACGGAAAAAATACAGGCTGAGGATCTTATTGAAGATTATGGCATCAAACTTTTCCTCACGGTACACAATTACTTCAAAAAGATACCCCTTACCTCCCTCAGGACAAGCCCTGAGCAGAAACTTAAGGAAGAGGACAGCATACTTTGTGAATGTGAAGCAACGAACCGTATGGATATAGTATTTTTCTCAGATAAGCACAATGTATATAAGCTCAAGGTCAATGACATCGCTGACTGCAAGGCTTCAAGCTTTGGTGAATATCTTGCAAATATACTGAGCCTTGAGGAAAATGAGAAAATAATCTATTTTACCGCGACCATGGACTATTCCGGATATATGATATTTGCCTTTGAAAACGGAAAGGTATCCAAGGTTAACCTTGATGCCTATGCCACAAAGACCAATAGAAAGAAACTTGTAAATGCCTATTCCTCAAAATCACCGGTCATCGGAATGACATTCTCCAGCGAGGACTGTGACATAGTGCTCATCAGGGATACTGATAAGGCTCTTCTTTTCAATACAGAACTTATCCCCCTCAACGTCAATAAGACATCCGGAGGAGTACAGGTATTCACCATGAAAAAGAAAAGCTTTATTACCCGTATGTTCAATGCTGCTGATTTCATAAGTGATGACATTGAGAGATACAGGACAAAGAAACTTACATCATCTGGAGCTTCCCTTACACCGGAAGAATCGGAAAATAACAATATACCGGGACAGATAAGATTATAAAATTAAAATCGGACATAAAAAACGCCCTTAAGCATGATGCTTTCGGCTTTTATGTCTGCTTATTTATCCATACTCTGATTAGTAAAAACAGAACCGGCTTTTAAAGCCGGTTCTGTTTTTAATTTGGAGCTATGTTTTTTTACAGCTTATAAAAATCCTTTGGCATCATCCTATTAAAGGACGTTAAAAAGAATATATGGGGAGCGAAGTTAAATAAAACAATATATATTAATAACTTGTTATCTTGATAATTCCCTAGCAATTACCATACGCTGGATCTGATTTGTTCCCTCAAAGATCTGGAAGATCTTAGCGTCTCTCATCATTTTTTCAACGGGGTAATCTCTACTGTATCCATATCCGCCTAATACCTGAACGGCGTCTGTGGTTACCTTTACAGCTGAATCAGCACAGAATGTCTTTGCCATGGATGCGATCTTTGTTGTGGGAAGATCCATATCAAGGGCATACATTCCGCTTCTTACAAGCTGTCTTGCGGCCTCTGTGCTGATGGCCATATCCGCAAGCATCATCTGTATAGCCTGGTGTTTGATAATGGGAACACCAAATGTTTTACGCTCTTTTGCGTATTTAACAGCTTCATCAAGGGCAGCCTGGCAGATTCCTGTTGAAATACATGCATTGTGAAGACGTCCTTCATCAAGGCCAGCCATGGCGATATTGAATCCTTTGCCCTCTACTCCAAGAAGGTTCTCCTTGGGAACATGTACTTCCTGGAAAGCTACATCACAAGTATTTGAAAGTCTAAGTCCCATCTTATCCTCATGGGCTCCTATCATAACACCTTCACGGTCTTTCTCAACGATAAATGCTGAGATTCCCTTAGGTCCAAGTTTTTTATCCTTTGTGGCGAAAACGATATATACATCGGCATACTGTCCATTTGTTACAAAGCATTTGCTGCCATCGATGACATAGCCGTTTTCATCCTCTTTATATGATGTTTTAAGGCTGGCTGCATCTGAACCGGCATCAGCTTCTGTAAGGCAGAATGCTCCAAATCCGCCGTCACCAATGAGCTGTGCTACCCTTGCCTTCTGTTCATCGGTGCCGCCGATAAGAACACATTTTAATGCAAGTGCACTGCAAAGCATTGTGATGGCAAATCCAGGATCATAATATCCCATTTCCTCAAGAAGGATTCCAACGGTCTGATGGTCAAGGCCGCTTCCGCCAAATTCTTCAGGGATCTCCAGCATATGAAGTCCCATATCAAATGCCTGTTTATATATATCAACGGGGAATTCTCCGCTTGCGTCTATTTCATGAAGACGAGGTTTTACCTCTTTTGACATAAAATTAGCTACCATTGATTTTAAATCTTTCTGTTCATCTGTAAGTACATATCCCATGTTCATCATACCCCTTTCTGGATTCTATATTAACGATTATATAATTAAATAAGATGTTTGTCTCTTAAATTCTTGATCTCTTCATCTGAGTAACCAGCAATTTCCTTAAGGATAGTGTCTGTATCCTGGCCTATAACAGGAGCACCTCTCCATACTTTACCGGGTGTCTCACTGAGTTTAGGACATATACCGAATGCTGTTACTTCACTGCCCTTTGTCTGGTCAACATATGTTACAAAGTCGTCTCTGTCTCTGAAATGTTTGCTGTTGAAGCAGTCTTCAGCATTGTTTACCTTTGAGCAGGGAACTTTGAACTTGGACAGCTGTTCAACTATCTCATCAGCTGTTCTTTCAGCACACCATTCAACTATCTTTCTATCCAGTTCCTGTCCTTTTTCTGACTGGATTGCTGCCTGTCCTGATGAGCAGCTCTTGAAATCATAATAATTTATATCCCAGCCTACTGCCTGGATAAATCTCTTATAAACAGATGCTCCGAAGGCTCCGATGGCTACATAAGCTCCATCCTTATCAAGGAAGATTCCATAGGGCTGGAATGCCAGTGACTTGGAACCGCTTCTATATGCAACCTTATGGTTTTCTGAATATGTAACGAATGTGTCACACATGATCCTTGCGCAGGCCTCAAACTGTGCTACATCGACTACCTGGCCCTTTCCTGTCTTAAGAACGTTCATATATGCGGCAAGTACACCAAACAGACAGTGGAGACCTGCAACATAGTCGTTCATCCAAGGTTTTGTTACTGAAGGTGTTGGATTTTCAGGGTCGCCGTTAAGATACATATAACCGCTGAATGCCTGGCCTATCATATCGTAGGATGCTCTGTTGCATATCTCAGGGTCACCGCCAAACTCAGGTCTGCCGTAGCCGCTTACATGGGCTATTACAAGTCTGGGGTTTACCTTAAGAAGTTCCTCATCGCTTATTCCAAGTTTATCGAGCCATACCAGGTTCTCCATAAATATATCAGATTCTTCTATAAGTTTATAAAACAGTTTCTTTACATCGGGATCATGAAGATCAAGCTCAAGGGTAAGGCTGAGTCTGTTTCTTCCTTCCTGTGCCCAAGATGTACTTAAGGGCTTTTCTGATTTTTCTGAAAAAGGTGAAAGTACTCTGAATGTGTCTCCAACTCCGGGACGCTCTATATGTATTACTTCGGCACCAAAATCAGCCAGCATAGCTCCTGCGTGGGGCATTGCTACCAATGATCCAGCAGATATAACTCTCATTCCTGAAAAAGGTCCGAATTCCGGTATTATCGTTTTTCTTTTCTCCATATTATTATACTCCCTCCTGACTATTAAATAAGCAAAATAAATTTATATAATAAATATATTTTGGCATATATTAATGCCTCATTACTTGTTCAATGTAACATACGATTTTACAAATAACAAATTAAACATTTTAATATTTTAATAGATTTTCTCTATATATTTGTGTTAATATATATAATAGTTCTTAATCTTCAAGGAGGAAAAACTTCATGAATTTGACACATTTAAGATATTTTGTTGAACTTGTAAATACCCGTCATTATACAAAAGCAGCTAAGAATTTATGCATAACTCAGCCCAGTTTGAGCCATGCCATAGCTCAGCTGGAGAGTGAACTCGGTGTTCCTCTCTTTGAAAAGGACGGACGTAATATCACCCTTACCAGGTTTGGAGAACAGTTTTTAGGCTATGCCCAGAAAGCATTGTCAGACATAGATGAGGGGCTTTTGGCCATTAAAAAAAGCGCCAGTGGAGAAGGTCTCATACGCCTTGGATTCATACTCCCCCTTGGCGTAAAATTCATACCTGAGATGGCTTCTGTCTATCTTGAGGAAAATGCTAGAAAAGACATAAAATTCTCCTTTGGAAACGGTATAACTGAGACCCTCATTAAGGGGCTGATGACCAAAAAATATGACCTGGTATTCTGCTCAAAGCCAGCTGATGAACTCGGGCTGACATCGATACCTATAATAAAGGAAAACCTCGTTCTTATAGTTTCTCCCAAGCATCCCCTTGCCAGCAGATATACGGTCACACTGAGAGAGACCCTTTACTATCCATATGTTTATTTCACTAAGGGCTCAGGGATGAGGGCTCTTACCGACAGCATATTTGAAAGCATTGGTGCATCGCCCAAGGTGGCCTACGAGGTGGAGGAAGACCGTATCGTGGCAGGCCTTGTGGCTAAGAATTTTGGCATCGCCATCGTCTCATATTCGGAACTCATCATACGTCTCAATGTTAAAATAATACCCATAGTTGATATTGAGAGCGAGAGGAAAATATACATGGTAAATGATAGCAGAATTTACATGCCGCCGGTAGTTAAGTCCTTCTATGATTTCGTTGCTGAAAAAAGCGAAAAGTTCTGGCCCACATTAATTCAATAGTTATTTTCAATCAAATAATAGATTTTTTTCATAAAAAAAGTGCGCATTTAAAGCGCACTTAAGTCTATTTTAAAATTTTACCTTTACAGTTGTCCCTTTTCCAACTTCACTTTCAAGGGTTATAACAGCGTTATGGCTGGCAGCTATATGTTTGACTATGGCAAGTCCCAGTCCGGTACCGCCGCTTCTCTTTGAACGGCTCTTATCCACACGGTAAAATCTTTCAAATACCCTTTCCTGATGTTCTTCGGGTATTCCTATGCCATTGTCCTTTACGGTAAGCACTATCCTTCCTTCACCGTTTTTCTTTACGCTTACCCATACGTTGCCGCCTGGCTTATTATAGCTGATGGCATTATTTACAAGGTTTGTCACCAGTTCCTCAAGCATTGACCTGCTGCCTTTTATCACAGCACTTCTGTCGCAGTCCGTCTCAAGGGTTATGCTGTGCTGTGTGGCGTTTTCCTTCAGCATCCTCATACATTCATTTACGACCTCTGACAGATCAACATTTTCATATACGACCTCTACGCTTTCGGAATCCAGCTCTGAGAGCTTTATTATATCATTTATAAGGCTCAAAAGCCTGTCTGAATGATGATGTATCTCTCCCGCAAATCTTATGACTGAGTCCTCATCCACCATCTTATTTTCTATCAGCTCAGCATAGCCAGATATGATAGTGAGAGGTGTCTTTAACTCATGGGACACGTTTGCAGAAAATTCCTGCCTGACACGGGCATTATTAAGGATATTCTCATGCTGTTCCTTTAAGACATTCATGACCGGTATGAGCTCCTCATATTCCGGCTGTTCCTTAAAACTTATGTCATCGGCCATTTTCTTTATGGGATTTATTATTTTCCTAGCCAGCACCCTTGTTATGATTATACATAAAACAGCCATTATAACGATTATTCCTGCGATAAACGGCACTATCTCTCCAAACATTGTATAGATGCTGTCAGATGTGGCGGATACCCTCAATATATTTCCATTTTCGAGTTTTTTTGCATAACTGTAAATTATCCTGCTGCTGTTTTGTACCTTGCCTACTGACTGACCCTCACCATTATCAATGGCATCAGCTATTTCCGGATATTCTGAAATATCTTCTCCATAAATGCCGTTATCTGCATTATCAAGTATAACTTTTCCATTTTCATCGGTCCATACAGCACTGATCCTTCCATAATCCAGCAGTCCAAGATCAGCGTCCGAATCTATGTCCACCGACGCTATAATGGCACAGGCACTCTTTAGGTCATCATTTATCTGCTTTCTTATTATGCCGCTGAATACTGATGATATTAATAAAGCCGTTGCCAAAACGGCAATTATGGCAACGGCTATCATATACATATTTATTTTTCTTTTCAAAGACTATCACCACTTTCTTATAGTTCGGCCACATAGCCGACGTTTCTGACGGTCTTTATTATGTTTCCAGCTTCTCCAAGCTTCTGTCTGAGCGTCTTTATGTGCATATCAACAGTCCTTGACTCACTCTCAAATTCCACTCCCCAGACCTTTTCCATTATTATATCTCGGGTGAGAACTATGCCCTCATTGAGGGCCAAAAGCTTGAGCAGTTCATATTCCTTATAGGTAAGCTCACATTTTTCATCAGCTACAAATACTACCCTTCTAAAGTCATCTATAAAAATATCTCCAAGACGTATATACTTTTCCTTTCCAGCAATGCGCCTTTCTTCCTCTGTACGCCTTAAAAGGGCCTTTACCCTGGCTATGAGCTCCATTACACCAAAGGGTTTGGTTATATAATCATCAGCGCCTATTTCCAGTCCCCTTACCCTGTCCAGCTCCGTGGACTTAGCACTTATGAGTATGACTGGTATCCTCCTTGTGTCAGGTTTGGAACGTATTTTTCTTAATATTTCCAAACCATCCTCATCCGGCAGCATAATGTCAAGGATCGTAAGATCCGGCCTGTTGGCAGATAACTTATCATAAAATGACTTTCCATTTTCAAATGTTTCCACCGTGTGACCGCTGTTTTTTAATGCTATCGCCTCTATCTCGCAGATATTGGCATCATCCTCGACAATATATATAAGCGCCATTTCAAACACCTCTGATTACTCTATCGTATACTTTTTCTTATACTCGATATATTCCTGCTGGAATTGTTTATTTCCTTCCATTCCATGCTGAAGCAGGAAATTATGGGGATCCATTTCCTCCTGATCCGCCTGCATTACATATATGGCTATGTTTGAACAATGGTCTGCTACTCTCTCAAAGCTTGTGGTCATATCTGAAAGTATGAATCCAAGCTCTGTCGTACATTCTCCATTTCTAAGTCGTTTAATATGTTTTTCCTTGATCTCGATATTAAGATCATCTATAACATCTTCAAGCGGTTCTACGGTTATTGCTATATCCTTATCCATATTTTCAAACGCTTTCATCGTAATGTCAAGTATTTCTTTAACGGCATCAGAATATATCCTTATCTCATCAAGGCCCTTCTTACTGAAAGATATACCTTTATCATTAAGTTCCTTGGCAGCTTCAAGGATATTTACAGCATGGTCTGATATCCTCTCAAAATCGTTGAGGGAATGAAGGAGCATGGATACAGTGTGTCCTTCCTCTATGCTGAGGTTCTTGCCGCTTATCTGAACAAGATATGAACCAAGCCTGTCCTCAAACTTATCAACTTCATCTTCTATATCTATTACCTTTTCCGCAACAGAATCATCATAAGCCTCGATAAGTCCAAGGGCTTTATATACAGCTGTCTTTGCCAGCTCAGACATTTTTATTACGGCTTTCTGGCACTGCATGATGGCATATCCAGGTGAATCTAAAAATCTGTCATCAAGGAGCTGAAGGCTCTTTTCAAATTCCGTAGCAGGAAGATTTTTCTCCCTTATGGTCTTTATAGCAAGTTTCTCAAGCATATTTCCAAAAGGAAGGAGAACTATTGTAGTAACTACATTAAATGTAGTGTGTATCGTAGCTATTCCAGCTGCATTTATCGTGTCATCCAGGAAGGTAAAATCAAGTATAGCATTCAGAGAATAAAATACTATCATAAATATAGTCGTACCTATTATATTGAAATAAAGGTGTACAGCCGCAGCCCTTTTTGCATCCCTGCCAGCTCCGATACTTGATATTATGGCAGTTATACAAGTACCTATATTCTGTCCCATGATTATGGGGAAGGCATTTCCAAACTTTATGGCTCCAGTTACACACAGCGCCTGAAGTATACCAACAGAAGCTGATGATGACTGTATTACAGCCGTTACAAGAGTTCCAACAAGGAGACCAAGTATAGGATTTGTAAATTTAGTGAAAAGACTTGTAAATGCAGGAACATCAGCAAGAGGTTTTACAGCTCCGCTCATGGTGTCCATTCCTACCATAAGTATGGCAAAACCAACAAGTATGCTTCCGACATTCTTTTTCTTATCCTTTTTTGAAAAAAGTATAAGAACGATACCGATCAGAGCAAGTACCGGTGAAAATGAAGATGGCTTAAGAAGCTCAATAAAGAAGCTGTCACCTTCGATAGCAGTAAGGCTCAAGAGCCAGGCAGTTACAGTGGTACCGATGTTGGCACCCATTATTATTCCTATCGCCTGGTTAAGTTTCATTATTCCTGAGTTTACAAAACCAACCACCATTACCGTTGTTGCAGATGACGACTGTATTACAGCAGTGACTCCAGCACCAAGAAGAACAGCCATCAATCTGTTTTTTGTCAGTTTTTCGAGGATCCTCTCAAGTTTTCCTCCTGACAGTTTCTCAAGCCCCTCTCCCATTAAGTGCATTCCATATAGGAATAGAGCCAGACCTCCTACCATTGTCAAAAAATCAAAAAAGTCCATTATAACCCCGCCTATCTTTTAAATTAGACTACATTTTTCTGCCATTATGAACAATAATATATCATTGTAAAAAACAAATGCTACTAAAGTAAAATAAATGTAAAATAACGTCTAAACTAAATATTCTACAAAATCGGTATCTCTTAAACAAATTTTAAAAATATTTTCAAGCATAATGACATATATGTTTAAAAATTTAAACATTATTATCTGCGAATACATATAAATATGGGAAGAAATATACAATATAACCCTATAATATTGCCCTTAAATATAAAATTTAAGCTATGGCACATGCCGTAATATTAATAGATGCATAAAAATGCGCTTTTTATTAGAAACCCCTTGCAAAGCTGATAAATTAATAATATACTTACTTAAACAAATATAATTACAATTAATGACAGAGGCGCATCATATCATCAGTAGGCGGAACTTAAGGATTTTCGCAGAATTTCTCCGTGTGAAAGGGATTGGTGCCGAAGGCTGCTGAGGCGTAAGGCAGACCTGGGTAAAGGGAATAATATCCGTTTAACTGTCGCATTTTCTGCGGAGTGCTGTCTCGGTTTAATATTAATTAACAGACTGACAGCCTCATTGGTATGAACCATAAGGCTGTTTTTTATTTGAAATTTACAGTAAAGGAGTTTTTCATCATGATCTGCAGCAACATTGGAATTAACGAAAAAGGCCACCTTACATTCGCCGGGCAGGATACCGTCGAACTGGCCGAAAAATACTCTACTCCTCTTTACCTTATAGATGAGGAAAAAGTCCGTGAAAAAATGCGTATTTATGTAAATGCCATTTCGGAAAATTTTCCTTCAGGCTCTATGCCTCTCTATGCCAGCAAAGCCCTGTGCTTTAAGAAAATATACTCCATAGCGGCTGAAGAAAACATGGGAGTTGATGTCGTTTCACCCGGAGAGCTTTATACAGCCCTTAAGGCTGGCTTCCCCATGGAAAAGGTATATTTCCACGGAAACAACAAAACCGATGAAGATATTGAATTTGCCATCGAAAGCCGCATAGGATATTTTATATGCGATAACCTTGATGAACTAGATGCCATAGATGAAACAGCCAAAAGACATGGAATAGTTCAGAAAATACTTCTCCGTCTTACCCCTGGAATCGATCCTCACACCCATGTGAAGATCTCAACTGGCAAGGTAGATTCAAAATTCGGCATTGCCATTGAAACAGGCCAGGCAGACGATGCCATAGAAGCAGCCCTTGGAAAGAAAAATGTGAAACTCTGCGGATATCACTGTCATATCGGTTCACAGACATTTGATATCAAGCCCTTTGTGGACGGTGCAGAAATAATGCTGAAATATATAGCTCATATCAAAGAAAAATTTGGTTATGAGGCAGAGATCCTTAACCTTGGCGGAGGTATGGGCGTAAAATATGTAGAAGGCGATCCTGAGATAGATTATGCTAAAAATATAAAAGGCATTGCCGATATGATGAAGGAAAAATGCGCTGAGCTTAAAATAAACCTTCCTATTCTTCTTATGGAGCCCGGAAGGAGTATCGTAGCTGATGCCGGAATGACCTTATATACCGTTGGCGGAACAAAGGAGATACCCGGATATAAGAACTATGTTTCAATAGACGGCGGTATGACAGACAATCCCAGATACACACTTTATGAGTCAGCCTATACCATAGCCCTTGCAAATAAAGCCGATAAGTCTCCCGAAAAGGTTTACACCGTCGGCGGAAGATGCTGTGAAAGCGGTGACCTTATACAGGAAAACGTTAGTCTTCCCGCTGCTAAAAAAGGTGATATCCTGGCAGTTATGACAACCGGAGCCTACAACTATTCCATGGCTTCCCACTACAACAGGATACCTAATCCCCCTGTTGTAATGCTCAATAAGGGTGAAAGCTATGTAGCTGTTAAACGTGAGACCTATGCAGATCTTATGAAAAATGATCTTTAAGATGATCTTAGAATGATCTTTAATAATAAAAGGAGAGTATGAAAATGTCAGTAAAAGTATTAAAATTCGGAGGCAGTTCCCTTGCTGATGCAGACCACTTCAGGAAGGTTGCCGATATCGTAAAAAGTGATCCTGCAAGAAGATATGTTGTCGCATCTGCTCCCGGAAAAAGAAACGACGATGACGAAAAAGTAACGGACCTTCTTTATAAATGTTACGAGCTTACAAGAGAGGGCGAAGATATTGACAATATATTTGTATGTATAATAAGAAGATATGAAAAAATCATAAAAGACCTGGGCATGGATCTTTCCCTTGAAAAGGAATTCCACAGGATAAAAATGGCTATCCTCCATCATGCCGGCAGAGATTATATCGCCAGCCGTGGTGAATACCTCAATGCCATTGTCCTTGCGGCATATCTCGGATTTGATTTTATTGACGCTGAAAAAGGCATCTTCTTCAATGAAGATGGTACTTTTGATTCCGAAAAAACCAATACAGTACTCTCTTCCATACTCAGAAAGCATGAATATGCGGTCATACCCGGATTTTATGGTTCTATGCCCAATGGCACAATAAAGACATTTACCAGAGGCGGTTCTGACTTCACTGGTTCAGTCGTTGCCCGTGCCGCAGGCGCTGACCTTTATGAAAACTGGACCGATGTATCCGGATTCCTTATGGCTGACCCCAGGATAGTAAAAAATCCCAAGGTTATCGATATCATAACATATAAAGAACTTCGAGAGCTTTCATATATGGGAGCCACAGTTCTCCATGAGGACGCTATATTCCCCGTAAGAGCAGCGGGAATCCCTATCAATATCAGAAATACCAACAGACCTAATGACAAGGGAACAATGATCGTAAAGGATACTGAAAACATTTCCGGCGGTGGAATAATCACAGGCATTGCCGGTAAAAAAGGATTCTCCATCATTGTTCTTGAAAAGGATATGATGAACGCTGAGATAGGTTTTGGTAAAAAAGTTCTTGATGTACTTATGAACAACAATGTGCCCTTCGAGCATGTACCTTCTGGAATCGATGCTATGTCTATTATCGTCAGCACAGATGACGTAAAGGATAAAAAACTTGTTCTTGCCGACGAGATAACAAAGGCTGTTCACCCTGACTATATATCCATCGATGACGGTATTGCCCTTGTGGCTGTCGTAGGAAGAAACATGGTCAACGGAGTAGGTACTGCCTACAGGGTATTCAAAGCCGCAGCAGACAGCGGTGTCAACATCAGAATGATAGACCAGGGCTCAAGCGAAATGAATATCATCATTGGTATTAAAGAAGAAGATTATCAGGCAGCCCTCCAGGGTATTTATTCAGAATTTATGCACTAAAACTAAAGGGAAGCTCAAGTTTTTGAGCTTCCCTTTTATAATGATCTTACGTAATCTACTAATGGCTCTATATATTTCTTATCCGTAAAATCAACAGCCTTTCCATAGGTTTCGATGAAGTATCTGTTTTCATCGGCTGCCTGCTGGCTCTTTTTGCTATTTTTAAGTATTATCCTGTACATCATCCACATCATGGCGCTGTGTACAAAACTCAGCTTTGAATAATCTATGCCTCCCCTGAAACAGAAAACCTTTACCCTTTTTCCCATTTCACCAGTAAGTGCCTTATCTACACTCTTCATTATATTCTGATGGTTTTTCTGCTCATCGGGATCACCAAGGCCGCATGTAAATAATATTATGTTTTTATCTTTTATTTTTTCAAAGGACGACGTCAAAAAATCAATGCCGTTTATCTTACCGGCATAAAGCCCTCCTCCATAAATTATGACGTCATAATCATCAAAGTTTTTATCCGATGCCTTTCCTTTCTCAGTAAGCTCACAGTTAAGCTCCTCTGATATCCACCTGGCATACTTCTGAGTACTGCCGTAGGCAGAACTATAGACTACCAAAACTCTTTTCATAAAAACTCCACCTCAAATAAATTATTTTATCCCATCAATATTTTATCCAGGATCTCAATATATTTTTCCGCTGCAGGTGAAAGAGTAAGGTCCTTTATCTTTATCCAGCCAAGACGCATCATGTCCATGGCATCTTCAATGGGAATGGATATGAGCCTGTCATCACCATAACCCTTGGGAAGTATACCGCTTCCTGTGGATACACAGTTTGTGTTCACCAATACATTGTAGCAGGACGCCCTGTCATTTACATATACTACCTTTTTAAACTTTTCTATCTCCGGTATTATCGCCTCTTCGGAATAATGTATCGACTCATTATTTTTCTTAGTAAAGGCAACATATGGATAGTCAAAAAGCTCCTTTATCTTTACAGTCTTTTTTGCCGAGAGCGGATGATTATGATTAATAAAAGCATGGGGCTTTATCCTCATCAATTCATGAAACTCCAGGTCGTTTGAGGCAAGTATCCTGTTCATAAATTTTTCCGTCATCTCAGATAAAAAAATAACGCCTATTTCACTTTTTCTTTCTGATACGCTGGATATGACCTTTTCCATCTCGGCCTCAGTGTAGCTGAAACTGTATTTTGATGTGTCGTCAAATTTCTTTATAAGCAGAACAAATGCTTCCGCACAGAAAGGATATCTTTGAGAAGCCACGCTCAGTGAAGCAAAGTCATCATTTTTCCTGTCAAGATAATAGGCCTCTACAATTTTCTGCTGCTCAACTATCGGGCGTATGTGCGCAATAAACTCCTTTCCATCATTGGTGAGTTCTATACCTTTATTGCTTCTTTTGAATATTTTTATTCCAAGTTCCTGTTCCAGCTCCCTTATGGAACTGCTGAGACTTGATTGTGATAAAAACATTTTCTGAGCCGCCTTATTTATCGAACCACAATTGTAAATCTCCATTATATAGTTCAACTGCAGAAACGTCATCAATCTCACTCCTCAAATAGAATTTCCCCAATAAAAGTATGATGCCTAAAATACCCCTTTTTTTGCACTTATTATATAAATTATAACATTATATAAAAAATATTACATTGTGTAATGTTAATAAACAAAAAAATAAGTATTCGTGAAAGTTAACAGAAAATGGACATACCAATTTTGCAAAATAACAATATTCAATACAATAGGCAGCATTAAAATACATATCCATACATATGTACAAATTTCATTATCATTATGGTTGTTTTACTATACTCTCCCACAGCCGTATCCATAGTTTTATTCCTGTAATAACATATATTATTTGCCGTGCGGAATCTGTCCGTATCTATATACAGTTATTTTCAGTTTGTTTTTTATAGTTATAAAACAGATAAGCAGAAACTAATTATGTCAAATACTTCTAAGGGCAGAAAGGCGGCTTCCTGCTGATAATACCGGCATATATGATGCTGAAAACGGAGATGTGTCTGTTGAATTTACCATATACGATAAATATGGTGATTTTTATGCCGCTAAGACTGATGGAATTTTCAGAACAGATTCACTGGAAAAAAAGATAAGATGAGGTTCGTGGATTTGTATTTGCTTCAGGATATGTTTATGCTGAGTGTAAGTATTGAGAAACAGAAGGCATAGAAAACAGCATCTTGAGTTCATTACTCCAAAGGACAGAATAATACGCCACAGCTTATGCTGATATAGGAGATGACAAAACAGTAAAACTTCCATTTATTGCTCATGTACAGAAGGATGATAAATTAAGTCAGGCTTTATTATGTATAAACGGTAACGTTATGATACAATATCCATCAATAAAAGGCCTGACTTTTCTTGGCAAAAATAAATATTATAAAGCCACAGTATACAAAAAGCCGCTTTTAAAAGCGGCTTTTTCTTAACTGATATTATTTTAAGATCAGATCTCGATTTTAGCTCCCATAAGTTTTACAAACTCAGCAACAATGGCAGCGTCTCCAGGCCATGCAGGTGCTGTAACAAGATTTCCGTCAACAACAGCCTGTGATGCGTCAACTTCTACGTATGTTCCGCCAGCAAGAGTGATATCAGGTCCTACTGCAGGATAAGCTGTAGCCTTTTTGCCTTTAAGAACATTAGCTGCTGTAAGGATCTGAGGTCCATGGCAGATAGCTGCAACAGGGATGTTGTTGTTCATAAAGTACTGAACGATCTCAATAACTCTGGGATATAATCTCAGGTATTCAGGTGAACGTCCGCCTGTGATGAAGAGGCCTGCGTACTCCTTTTCATCTACAGCATCAAAATCTGCAGTGAGTGCGAAGTTATGTCCTCTTTTTTCTGAATATGTCTGCTCTCCCTCAAAGTCATGGATCGCTGTTCTTATTATATCGCCAGCTTTTTTCTCAGGGCATACAACATCTACCTGATATCCGAGCATCTGAAGTGCCTGGAAAGGTACCATTGTCTCATAATCCTCTGTAAAGTCGCCAGCTATCATTAAAACTTTTTTTGCCATAACATTTCCTCCTCTTAATAAAAAATAAGTTCTTGTACTAATTATAGAACAAGAACCTGTTTTTGTCATTAAATTTATTTAAAATCTATATGTATTTCTAAATTTATTATATTATATAATGTAGAAAACCGTATCGATGAGTATTGCTGACAGCAGAACAGCAAACAATATATTCTTTCTTGCTGAATTGAGCTTAACAACAGCGGCCTCAAATAACGGCTGAAGTATATACAAAAATACGATTCCTCCAAGGCCAAACCTTATGGATGGTGAAAGCGCTATCCTTGCCTGAAAGTTGATCTTATAATCAGCATAGGTCTGCCACGGCCAGCTGCCTATGGTGTATTCTAACAGGTATGTAGCAGCCAGTTCTATGGCTGTAGCTATCAGTGCCGAACAAAGAAATACCGGGATTATCATTTTAAGCCTTGTATTCCTGTCTTTATTTTCTATAAGCTTATACACAGTAGCTATAAGAACAAGGGCACCAACCCCGTATATGGGACAATATGGCCCAAATAATATGCCTCTGTTGGAAAATCCCCATCTGTATATGGCAACTTCAAGAAATACTTCATATAACCATCCAATAATGGAGTACATCATAAAATATAAAAAGTTGTTTTTTATCTTTTCTCTTCTATAAGTATCCATAACGCATTATTTATTCACTTTGGCATCTGTCTTATTCTGGAACTTGACATCATCAACAATGAATCTTTCATGCTCACAGCTGCCGATTTCTCCACATTCATCCATCGCCGTTATCTTAAAGACAAGCTTTCTTCCTTCAACTGCTGTAAGTTCACTTTCGCAGTATACCTTCATACCGATGGGAGTTGAAGCTGTATGGCTCAAATTAAGTTTTGTTCCAACGGTGCACTGGCCTTCCTCAAGATATGGAACAACGCTTTTCCATGCTGTCTTTTCCATAAGAGCTGCCATTGATGGTGTAGCAAATACTTTCAGCGTTCCGCTGCCCATTACAACAGCGCTGTTTTCATCGCAAACAATTGTTTCTTCTTTTCCTTTTATGCCTATTTCGATCATAAGTGCCTCCTGTTTTTTGATGATTAATATAAAAAACAGGGTAATCATCATTACCCTGTTTTACTCACCTATTTTAACACATATATCTGAAATTCGTCAATATTATTCATAAAGAGGATATTTCTTTGTAAGAGCGTCAACTCTTCTTATGGCCTCATCCTTAAATCCGTCAAAGTTTCTGAGAGTTCCTGCTATAATCGCAGCTATCTCCCTCATATCTTCCTCTTTCATTCCCCTTGTGGTTACAGCGGGTGTACCAAGTCTTATACCGCTTGTAACAAAGGGTGACTGGGGATCAAATGGAATGGTGTTTTTATTGCAAGTTATCCTTACTTCATCAAGGAGCTTCTCAGCTTCCTTACCTGTGATGTCTGCCTTTCTCAGGTCGACGAGCATAAGGTGATTATCTGTTCCGCCTGAAACGATATCAAGACCTTCGTCCATAAGTCCCTGAGCAAGGGCTTTGGCATTTTTAACTACCTGTCTGATATATTCCTTATATTCATCGGAAAGGGCTTCTTTAAAGCATACAGCCTTTGCGGCGATTATATGCATAAGGGGGCCTCCCTGTGTTCCAGGGAAAATCGCCTTATCTATCTGAGCCGCATATTCAGCCTTGCACATGATCATACCGCCTCTGGGGCCTCTGAGAGTCTTATGTGTGGTTGTTGTAACAAAATCAGCATAGGGAACGGGTGAAGGATGCACACCTGCAGCAACAAGTCCGGCAATGTGTGCTATATCTACCATAAGATATGCGCCAACGGATTTTGCTATTTTTGATATCCTCTCAAAATCGATCACTCTGGCATAGGCGCTGGCTCCAGCTACAATCATCTTAGGCTTACATTCCTTAGCTATCTTCTCAAAATCGTCATAATCTATAAATCCGGTCTCATCTACTCCGTAGGGAACAACGTTGAAATATTTACCAGAAAGATTTACAGGTGATCCATGTGTCAAATGTCCGCCATGACTGAGGTTCATACCAAGGATCGTGTCCCCGGGGTTAAGCATTGCAAAGTATACAGCAATATTAGCCTGGCTGCCTGAATGAGGCTGAACATTTACATGATCACAGCCAAAAAGCTGTTTCGCTCTGTCTCTGGCGAGATTTTCAACAACATCTACGTTTACGCATCCGCCGTAATAGCGTTTGCCAGGATATCCCTCAGCATATTTATTTGTCAGGTGTGTTCCCATGGCATCCATAACTGCTGGAGATACAAAGTTCTCAGAAGCAATAAGCTCTATATTGTCCCTCTGTCTTTTAAGTTCTGCCTCCATGGCAGCTGCTATTTCTGGATCTTCCTGGGCAATTCTTGAAAAGTCAAGTATGTTCATGTCGTTGTCCTCCTTATAAATACATTTATCCACCTACGGTGTATCAACTATGATTATATACTATAAATCTCTCCCTGTCATTAATGTTTTTTAAAAAAATTGTTATTTGTAAAATTAGTGGTATGCTTCAAATAAATATTTATTTTTTTTGTTGACTTTTAGCAAATAAAGTTAAATAATATTTATCGTAAGTGAAAACTTACGAACAATATATACTATCTTTGAAAAATAATATACCAATATATTGTTTTTATATATCAAAATATAGTTTTTTACAAAAGGAGTGCTTAAAATTGGACAACAAAAGCGTCCTTGAGTTCGCCGTGACCACCGGTGAACGAATGCTCGCAAACGGATGTGGAACCCATCGAATCGAAGGATTGATAAATAAGATCCTTAAACCCTGTAACTTTAAGAACTACGAGATATTTGTGACCACCACAGGCATAGTGGTAACGGTCGTATCTGAAACAGGCGGAGTCACTACACTTGTAAAACAGGTGCCTAAAAAGAAAATGCATACCGAACATGTTTCTCTCATAGAGGATATCGTAAATTCCTTCATAAGAGGTGAATTAACTGCCGAAGGTGCCATTGAGGAACTTAAAAACGTAGAGTCTAAAGCTACATATCCATACTGGGTCACTATCCTTGCCTTTGGAATGGCCGGAGCCTTCAGAACCCTTATGTTCGGAGGCCAGATAATAGACGGTATTGCTTCCGTTATAGCCGGAATATGCATGGGTATATTCGTTCAGGCACTAAATTCCAATAATACATTTACTTTTCTTGTCAACTGCTGCGGCGGTTTCATAGCCGGCTTTATGGCTGTGCTTCTTATGAATTTCGGAATAGGATCAACACTCGATAAAATAATAATAGGAACTCTTATGCCTATAGCTCCCGGAGTACCATTCGTACACTCAGTAAATGATATACTTCATGGAGACTATACATCAGGAACTACCAGAGCCTATGAGGCTCTTCTTACGGCTGCGGCCATAAGCACGGGTGTAGCCTTCGCCATGATTATTTGGAAGGCTCTGGGAGGTGTTTCCCTGTGAATACCATAATTATAGAAATGATAATGGCATTTATGGCATGCTTCTTCTTTGCCATAGTGTATAACACTCCTAAAAAAGAACTTATTTTCTGCGGCATATTCGGAGGACTCGGATACGGCATATATTATATCCTTATAAACCACTATGGTTTTGGGACATCAGCCAATTTCTTCGGCGCCCTTCTCATCGCTTTTTTAGCCCGCATAACATCCATGAGGAGACATATCCCCGTAATGGTATATGTTCTTCCATCGGTATTCCCCCTCTCTCCTGGAGGAAATATGTATAATGCAGCCTATGCCGTAATAATATCTGATATGTATAACGCTGTAGACCAGACAATGATATGTATCAAAATAGTAGGTGTATGTGTAATCGCCATACTTCTGGTATTATCACTCCCTGAATTTATTTTTAAACCATTTGATAAAAAGCAGGAAGCTCAAAACAAAACCGCCGTATAAACGGCGGTTTTTATTTATATGTCTGAAAATCCCTTTCCCTCAACTTCCTTCACAGAGTTTACTATGACAAATGATTTCGGGTCTATGGACTTTGCTATCCTTTCAGCCTTAAGCAGCTGTCCGCTTGATACGACCGTAAGGACTATGTTGCATCTCTCTCCCATATATCCAGTCTCACCGTATAATACAGTGACACCTCTGCCTATTTTCTCCATGATGGCATGCTTTATCTCATCGGATTTTTCGCTTATTATCTGAAGCTGCACCCTTTGTTTTCCAAGGACTATCATCTTATCCAGCACAAGGGAATTTATCATAATAAGAACTATTCCATAGAGTATCTTTTCAGTATCCCTGAATGTAAGCTGCAAAGCAAGTATTATACATCCAAAAACATACATGGCTCCCGATACGGATATGCCAAAGTATTTATTTATCACTATGGGCGGTATGTCCATTCCACCCGTTGATGCTCCAGCTCTTACTACTATTCCCAGTGAAAGGCCCATAAGCAGTCCGGCAAAAAATGTGTTCAAAAATATATCATCCGTTGCTGAGTAGCTTCCTATGACATTTTGGAAAACGCCCAGTATGAACGGATAATAAAATGTACTTATTGCTGTGGTTATGGCAAATTTCTTTCCTAAAAGAGCCGCTCCTATTACAAACATTATTATATTAAAAATCAATACAAAGACAGAAATAGGTATATTGAAAAAATGATTTACTATTAATGAAATACCCGTTCCGCCTCCCATGGCAAGACCATTTGGAAGTATAAAAAATGCTACCGCAAAGGCATTAAGAGTGTTTCCGAATATTACCCAAAAAATATCTTTGAACTTCGTATTCATATTTATCCTCCCTCTATTTACAAAATTACCCTCTGTTATCAGTATAAACAGAGGGTAACATATTAACCATCCACGGTCAATTTATTTTATGCCTTTATTCTCTTACAAATACCTTAAGAAATCTCATCATAAAACACATTGAGTATTCCTTTATAATTTTCCTTCCAGGGCTTATTCTCGCCGTAATAGTGGATTATAACAGAGTTCTTTCTGACCCAGTCCAAGTCTATTACATCATTTATTATGGGATTCATATTGTTCATATATATAAGCCTGTCGCTCAGGTTATATATAAATGTATCGATTATACGCACCCGTTCTCCATACAGGGCCGTTATAACGTCCTGGTCCGGCAGAACAAAAAACTTTCCACGTTTTTTCACATACTCTATGACCTCTTTCATGGTCTGTTCTTTTCTAAGCAGCTCCAGGTTCATCATCATTACCCCAGAATTTATATATGGAGCCTCATTATTTATGCCAAGCCTAAGACGGTTGAGCTCGGTGAGCACAGCCTTCGTATGACTGCAGGCAATATAATAATTACCGTCAAAATCCATATTATAGAGCCTGTCAAGGGGATTGATGACTACTATATCCGGGTCAAGGTACAGCACCCTGTCTATATTTTCCGGAAGGATAGAGGCTGCGAATATCCTGTAATATACCACCTTTGAATACCTTCCTGTCTCAGGGAATTTTTTAAAGAGTATATCATCGACTTCTATAAGATGAGCCCTTGCGTTCTGGTTTTTGTCTATGTCTTCCGCCAGTTTTCTGAAGCTCTCATCTATATGGTCCGTGAGTATATAGATATCCCAGCCTTCCTTTACAGGAAATCTCATAATGGATTTTATACATACCTTAAGATGAGGTATATAATTCGAGTCTAAAGTGAACATCAGGTTCATGGAAGTTTACACCGCCTCATTTTTGCTATTCAATATCTTCATAAATTCATCACCGGTTATGGTCTCATTCTCGTAAAGGAACTTAGCGATCTCATGAAGCTTTCCTATATTATCCTGTATGAGCTTCTTAGCCTTTTCATACTGTTCATCAACTATTTTTACCACCAGTTCATCTATTTTTGTATGGGTCTCCTCTGAGCAGGCAAGGGATGTATCCCCTCCAAGATATTTATTGGTGACATTCTCCATGGCCACCATTCCAAACTCATCAGCCATACCAAACCTTGATACCATGGCCCTGGCAAGCTTTGTAGCCTGTTCGATATCGTTTGATGCTCCTGTGGTTATGTCCTTGAAGATGATTTCCTCTGCGGCACGTCCTCCGGTGTATGTGGCTATCTTATTTTCAATTTCAGTCTTTGTCATAAGATAATGCTCGCCCTCATCCACCTGCATGGTATATCCAAGTGCTCCGGAAGTCCTTGGAATAATGGTAATTTTCTGTACGGGAGCTGACTGAGTCTGAAGAGCAGCCACAAGAGCATGGCCGACTTCATGGTATGATACGATAAGTTTTTCCTTATCTGATAATATTTTATTCTTTTTCTGGTAACCTGCTATTACAACTTCAACACTTTCCATAAGATCCTGCTGCTGGACCTTTTTACGTCCTTGTCTTACGGCCCTAAGTGCTGCTTCATTTACTATATTGGCAAGTTCTGCTCCTGATGCTCCGGCCGCTGCCCTTGCTATCTCAGAATAGTCTATGCCGTTATCCATCTTGACTTTTGCTCCGTGTACCTTAAGTATGTCTATCCTTCCCTGAAGGTCAGGAAGCTCAACGGGTATCCTTCGGTCAAATCTTCCGGGTCTTAAAAGCGCAGGGTCCAGGGATTCCGGTCTGTTGGTAGCCGCAAGTATTACAACTCCGTTATTACCGTCAAATCCGTCCATTTCCGTAAGCAGCTGGTTGAGTGTCTGCTCTCTTTCGTCGTTACCGCCTATCTGGCCGTCCCTCTTTTTACCAATGGTATCGATCTCATCTATGAAAACTATACAGGGTGCCTTTTCCTTTGCCTGTTTAAAAAGATCCCTTACCTTTGCCGCTCCCATACCAACGAACATCTGAACGAATTCAGAACCTGATATGGAGAAGAAAGGTACATCAGCCTCACCGGCTACGGCTTTGGCAAGGAGAGTCTTACCTGTTCCCGGAGGGCCCACAAGCAGTGCACCTTTAGGAAGTGATGCTCCTATTTCAGTGTATCTCTGGGGATCGTGAAGATAATCTACTATTTCCTGAAGCAGCTCCTTTGCCTCCTCTTCACCTGCAACATCACTGAATTTTATTCCGTTATCGCTCTTAACATATACTTTTGCGGCATTTCCGCCATTTCCCATTCCAAACTGCATCATCATTGGATTATTGCCAAGTTTATCGGCCATTTTTTTGGATAAGAAACGTGAAAGCAGCACCATAAGAGCAATTGGCACTATCAAACTAAAGAAATAGTATAAAAGAGGATTCATCTGGTCTACTACCTCTTTATCAAACTTTGCTCCTGACTCATAGAGCCTGTCAACGAGCTGTGGATCATCCATATTTCCTGTCTGATACACTTTTGTTTCGTCTTTATTGGTAAATACAATCTCATCATTGTTTACCATTACAGAGCCTATATCTTTATCCTCCATCATGGTCATAAATGTGCCATAATCAACACTCTGCACCTCTTTTTTAAAAGCTAAGGGGAATACAAATGTATTAAGCACGATCAATATAACCAGTGCTATAAGCCAGTAAAAATACAGCGGCTTTTTATTCGGTTTTAATTCCTGCATAAAAATTCTCTCCTTTTAAAATGTTACACTTGTCACTTTATTTGTATATGTATTATAATATTATTATGTTGGCTGTTCAATTGGATTTTAATTAAAAATAAATTTGTAAATATTTAGAAAGGTTTGATATTTATGAAAGACATTACGAAAGACAGCATAATCGAAGCTCTAATATTCCTAATATCCCAAAAGGATTATGAAAAAATAACTGTTACGGACATCACTAAAAAGGCCGGTGTGTCAAGAATGAGTTTTTATAGAAATTATAAAAAGATCGATGATCTGCTAATTGATGCCATTGATAAATTATTTGAGGATTTTCAAAAAGAAATAGATGAATATAAGTTCATGGATCTGAGACACTTTGCCGAAAAATATTTTGAGAAACTGGAGGAAAACAAAAAATTTATAGAAGTTGTAAAAAAGTCAGGCTGCTACGAAAAGCTCTTTAATATAATACTTAAATACAACAGACTTATGATGGAAAAACAGCTTGGCAAGACTGAGCTTACAAAGGAAGAGACCCTTATACTTTATTATCACAGCGGCGGCATGTATGAGTTAATAAAATTCTGTTCAGATATTGATTTCAGTATACCTGTGCCGCAGATAATAGAGATTTTGAAAAAGACCTATACCTATGCTGAGAAAAATATATAATTAAAAAGGTCCTGAAAACTTACGTTTTCAGGACCTTTTATGTGATCTAATTTTTAATTGGTTAATCTGACCATTACCCTGGAGTCTATATCAAGGGAATCTTCTCCTGCTATGCAGTCATAGGCCAGAACATTCACACCGTTCTTTGAAGCATTTATAAGTTCAGCGGCAAACTCAGGATCAGTGGCATAATTCGGTTCAAATGCGTTGATGCCCTTCATCTGGATAACAAAAAGCACTGAGCACTCATAGCCGTCCTTAACGGCCTTGACCAGCTCTCTGAGATGTTTTGCTCCCCTCTGGGTAGGAGCATCAGGAAATCTAGCCGTGGAGTCATCATCAAGGGTTACACCCTTGACTTCAACGAATCCTTTTCTGCCGTTTTTCTCATAATAAAGGTCGAATCTGGAATCACCGTATTTTACTTCTCTCTTTACCATATCCGGTTTTCCTATCTCAGTTATCCTGCCTTCGGACAGTGCCTCATAGGCCGCCGCGTTGGGAGCCTGGGAGTCTATATTAACAAGCTCATTTCCCTTTTTCACAGCTGTGATAGAATATCTGGTCTTTCTTTCGGGATTCCTGCCTTCCTCGAGTATTACCACAGTTCCAGTAATAAGCAGTTCCCTCAGTCTGCCGGTATTTTTTATATGTACCTTTTCCGGCTCACCGTCGATAAGTACATCGGCTGAAAACCTGTTGTTTCTTTTTAAAAAAACAGCTTCTCTTGTATTTTCATATCTCATATCAGTACACACTCTTTATATCAGCAAGTTCAAATCTGTATTTCTGTTTTACATCGGGATACTTTTTGTGGTCTACCTCAGACATAAACATATCGTATGGTCTTATATAAAGCTGCTGGTCACCATACAGAGCCCTGTAAACCACATATTTTTCACCGGTCTCACTATGAATGGCCGTATCTTCCACAAAATAAAGGTTTCCCTTAAAATGTCTATATATCTTCTTAAGCTGAAGTTCCACTAAAATACCCCCTGTTATTACTGCACCGCAGTTTTCTGCTAATTATCACTGATGATATGTGCTCAGGAAGTCCTTGAGCTCTGAGCAGGCAAACTCAAGCTGGTCGACCTCAGGAAGATATACTATCCTGAAATGGTCAGGTTCAGGCCAGTGGAAGCCTCTTCCGTGGGTAACGAGTATCTTTTTCTTCTTAAGGAAGTCAAGGGCAAACTGCTCATCATCGGTGATGTTAAATTTCTCAACATCAAGTTTAGGGAAAATATAAAATGCTGCCTTAGGCTTTACAACGCTTATTCCAGGTATGTCCTTAAGGGCATTGTATATACATTCTCTCTGTTCATATATCCTTCCGCCGGGCATTATATACTCATCTGAAGTCTGTATGCCCCCTATTGCTGTCTGTATTATTGCCTGTCCGGGAACATTTGAGCACAGACGCATGGATGAGAGCATATTAAGACCTTCGATATATCCCTTTGCCCTGCTCTTATCGCCGCTCAATGCCATCCAGCCTATCCTCCAGCCTGCTACCCTGTGTGACTTTGAAAGTCCGTTAAGGTTTACACATAAAAGGTCAGGACAGAGAGAACCAAGGGCAACATGTTTAAGTCCATCCATAACGAGTCTGTCATATATCTCATCAGCAAATATTATAAGTTCGTTTTCCCTAGCCACCTGAACTATTTCCTCAAGTACTTCTTTAGGATAAAGGGCTCCTGTGGGGTTATTGGGATTTATTACTACGATACCCTTTGTTCTGGGTGTTACCTTGCTTCTTATGTCATCAATGTCAGGATACCATTCAGCCTGCTCATCACACATATAGTGTACAGCTTTTCCTCCTGCTAGCGTTACAGATGCTGTCCAGAGAGGATAGTCAGGCATGGGAACAAGTATCTCATCTCCACTATTTAAAAGACCCTGCATACACATGGTTATAAGTTCACTGACACCGTTTCCTGTATATATGTCAGGAATATCCACATTGGGTATATTTTTGAGTTGGCAGTACTGCATGATTGCCTTTCTTGCCGAGAACATACCCTTTGAATCGGAATATCCCTCTGTATCCCTTATGTTATATATCATATCTCTTATCATTTCGTCAGGAGCAGTAAAGCGGAATGGTGCGGGGTTTCCGATATTGAGCTTAAGTATCCTCATACCCATGGCTTCCATTCTGTTTGCTTCGTCCATTACTGGACCTCTTATATCATAGCTTACGTTATCAAGTTTCGTTGACTTATCAAACTTTCTCATTCATTAACACTCCTTTTTATCAAACGGCAAAAAAACGCCCTGAGCAATATATGCTCAGGGCGAACTATTGTCCGTGTTACCACCTAAATTCAGGATAAACCTGCACTCTGCCGGTACATACATACCGCTTCCCTGTAACGTGAGAACCACGTTGGAGCCTACTTACGCGCGCTGCTTTCGGTCCAAAGCTCAGAGACTGCTTCGCCCTATCCGCATAAAGACTTGCACCCTCCGTCTTCTCTCTTAAATGCCGCAATAAGGTTACTCCTTCTCATCACTGCCTGTATACAGTATTTATTTATAACGATATTATAACTCGCTTTTTAATAATGTCAACACCAAATTTATAAAGATACATCTTCAAAAACACCATCTTTAAGTACCATGGCTGTCTTAAAACCGCTGTCAATGGCTATTTTACGGGCATCTTCAAAGGCAAAACACAGCCCATCAGTACTATGTGCATCACCAGAAAAAATTATCCTTCCTCCAAGTTTTTTCCATTTCACAAGGATATCTTCAGACGGGTAAGGTGTTTTTCTATAACCCCTTGATATAGCTCCCGTATTTATTTCAAGTATCTTATCCGCCGCTGCCAGCCTATAAAGCGCCTCATTGACCGCTGATACATATTTTTTATTAGCAGTATCAAATATACAGTCATTTTCATTGAACTTCGTGACCAGGTCAATATGGCCAATTATGGACACATCTTTGTCATCAGCGAAGTATGCTGCTTCCTTGAAATAATCACAGCAGAAGGCGCAGTAATCCCATCCATAGTATTCTGATACATTTTTCTTAAATAAGTCTGCGCTTTCATCCACGGGAAGATAACATCCGTCCTTTAATACATAGTGTACAGAGCCTATGACATAGTCGAACCTGTCCATATCAGTCATATCCGTGAACCTGTCCTTTTCTATGCCAAGGTATATCTCTATGTTCTCCTTATTTTTCTTTTTGAGCATGAGTACTTCCCTTATATATTTTTCAGTATCCTCCCTGCTCATACAATAGGACTCATCAAAGGATGTATGGGAATGTCCGGAAAATCCAATGGCTTTCATTCCCTTATCTACAGCAGCTTCGTACATTTCCTCTATGGTGTTTTTTCCGTCACAGTATGTAGTGTGGGTATGAAAATCAGCCTTTATCATTTGGTCATTTTCTCCTGCTTTACCTTATGGTCTATTACATGGCGGCTGGCAAGCTCCTTGGTGATGTCATCGATGGAAATTCCCATCTCTATCATCATTACCATTACATGATAGCAAAGGTCAGCTACCTCATATATGGTCTCTTTCTTATCATCGGCCTTGGCTGCGATTATTACCTCTGTTGATTCCTCGCCGACTTTTTTAAGTATCTTGTCTATGCCCTTTTCAAAGAGGTATGTTGTGTATGAGCCCTCTTTTTTATGGATCTTTCTGCCTTCGATGAGCTTCATAAGGCCTTCATATGAAAAATAATTTACATCATCATTTTTATATACAAGGTCGTTGAAGCATGAGTCAGTTCCAAGATGGCAGGCAGGGCCGTCTTTCTTTACCATTACCGTAAGGGCATCCCTGTCACAGTCAGCTGTTATTCTTACGATGTGCTGGTAATTTCCAGATGTTTCGCCCTTCCTCCAAAGTTCCTGTCTTGAACGTGACCAGAAACATGTTTTTCCTTCCTTCATGCTTACTTCAAGGCTCTCCCTATTCATATAAGCCACTGTGAGCACGTCTTTGCTCTCCGCATCAACGACCACAGCGGGAATAAGTCCTTTTTCATCAAATTTGAGTTCATTTATGTCAAGCATAATAATTCTCCTTATATATTTATATCCTTACATTTATGCCCTCATTTCTAAGGGTCTCCTTTAAATTCTTTATATCTGCCTCTCCAAAGTGGAATATGGACGCAGCAAGTCCAGCGTCTACCTTGGGTATAGCTTTAAACAGCTTCGTAAAGTCGTCTATACAGCCGGCTCCGCCTGAAGCTATCACGGGTACAGATACGACATCACATACGGCCTCAAGCATTTCCAGGTCAAATCCGCCCTTAACTCCGTCGGTGTCTATGCTGTTTACAACTATTTCACCAGCGCCGTCGGCAGTACATTTTTTTATCCACTCTATGGCGTCCATTCCAGTATTGTCTCTTCCGCCCCTGGCAAAGACAGTAAATTTTCCATCTACTCTCTTTACATCGACAGAAAGTACAACACACTGGTCCCCGTATTTTTTCGCCGCTTCAGATATGATGGAGGGATTTTTTATGGCTCCTGAGTTTACGCTGACCTTATCCGCTCCACATTTGAGCACCCTGTCAAAGTCATCAACGGTATTTATGCCGCCTCCAACAGTTAAGGGTATGAATATCTTTTCCGCAGCCTCGGTGAGTATGTCAGTAAAAAGCTTTCTACCCTCAGCCGATGCGGTTATATCATAAAATACAAGCTCATCAGCTCCGCTTTTGCTGTAAAAGTCGGCCAGAGATACGGGAGATGAAACATCATTAAGTCCCTCAAAATTTACTCCCTTTACTACCCTGCCGTTTTTTACGTCAAGGCAGGGGATTATCCTTTTTGTTATCATTTTTCTGTCCTCCTGGCTGTCTCAACTGCTTCCTTAAGATCAACTGTGCCTTCATAAAGTGCCTTGCCAAGAATGGCTCCGTATATGTTGAGCTCAGAAAGCTTCTTGATGTCATCTAAAGAGGAAACTCCTCCGGAAGCTATTATATTAAGGTCAAACATATCGTTGAGCTTTTTATACAGCTCCACATTCGTTCCTCCGAGCATTCCGTCCTTGGATATATCCGTACAGATTATTGTCCTTACGCCAATCCTCTCAAGTCCCCTGCAGAAATCAAAGCATTTTAGCTCCGTTACCTCAAGCCATCCCTTGATTGCCACATAATCATCTTTAATATCCACACCTACGGCGATCTTATCCCCGTAGTTTCTTACGGATCTTTCCAAAAACAGGCTGTCCATTACCGCTCCTGTACCAAGTATTACCCTTGATACTCCAGCATCTATATATTTTCTTATGACGGCATCGGTCCTGATACCTCCGCCTATCTCAACTTTCATATCTGTCTTGTCTATGATGGCCTTTACTGTGTCAAAATTCGCTGTTGTACCGTCCTTAGCTCCTTCCAGGTCAACGACATGGAGAAATTCAGCGCCGCTTTTCTGGAATTTTTCCGCAAATTCCGGAGGATTGTTGCTGTAAACGGTCATATTGTTATAATCGCCCTTTGAAAGACGTACGGCAGAGCCGTTATATAAATCTATAGCAGGTAATATATACATAATTATCCTCCTTTATATCTCACAAAAAGCCTTCAGTATGCCAAGCCCAACAGTTCCGCTCTTTTCAGGATGGAACTGGGCTCCATAAACACATCCGTTCTGAACCGAAGCAGTCAACATAGCTCCGTATTCAGCCACCGCTGTAATGCTCTCATCACAGTCCGCCGCATAATATGAATGAACAAAATATACGAAGTCTCCCTCATTGGTATATTTATAAAGAGGGCTCTTTTCCTTATTTTGGGGGAATATGAGGGCATTCCAGCCAATATGAGGTATTTTAAGATCTTTCCCCACCACATCAGCTATGGGCTTTACATTTCCCTTTATCAGCCCAAGTCCTTCATGTTCGCCATATTCATAGCTTTTATCAAAAAGCAGCTGCATTCCAAGGCAGATGCCAAGTATGGGTTTACCCTTTGCCGCTTCTTTTTTC
>JABLTR010034502.1_pt1 | contig 36013 bp, 30 predicted proteins | sample 7160071 | NCBI WGS metagenome assembly JABLTR01 (sample SAMN14651230, study PRJNA627086) | human gut metagenome | isolation source: feces | host: Homo sapiens | reverse complement strand
TCCATGAGTAATTACTACGCCGAAAGGCGTGTCATATGTTAAGTTGGTTGAACCGCCGCTTGCGGAACCGCATGAGCGGTGGTGTGAGAGGTCGGTAGGCGAAATAATCGCCTACCTCCTACTCGATTGCGTATGGCGCTGAGCCGATGGAACTGTATGGGAAATGGGCCTTGCTTCCACTCTGGATTGAATGAAAATGATTGAAAGTGAAATATTTTGAAAGAAAATGATTGACTTTGACTGAAAGTGTGCTATCATTTAATCGTAAAGGAGAGCGGACATGTTACAGGAAGAGAGATTCAACAGAATATTAGCGGAGCTGGACTCCAATGGAGCAGTAAAGAGCGTAAAGCTGGCGGAACTGCTCGATGTCAGCGAATCTACTGTTCGACGTGACATAAATGAGCTGGATGCCAAAGGGCGTCTGAAAAAGGTGTTCGGCGGCGCGGTGCGGATAGGAAACGATGTAAGCACCTTTGAAGAGGATGTGGCGGCCAAATCACTTTATCACAGGACGGAGAAGGAAGAGATCGCCAGATATGCGGCAGGACTCATCGAGGATGGCGACATGGTATATATAGATGCCGGGACAACTACGGAAAGGATGATAGATTATATCGAAAACCACAGCGCGACATACATGACCAACGGTATCGTTCATGCGCGTAAACTGGCGCTCCGCGGGTTCGAAGTAGGGATCGTCAGCGGCAGCGTGAAAGCCAAGACGCTTTCCATAATAGGGACAAGAGCGGTACAGTCCATGGCCAGCTATAATTTCACAAAGTGCTTCATGGGTACCAATGGTATAGATATCAAAAAAGGATTTACTACACCGGATCTGGATGAGGCCATGGTGAAAGAAGAAGCGGTGAAGCTGTCAAAGAACGTATATGTGCTGGCCGATTCGTCAAAATTCGAAAAAATATTTTCAGTGACATTCGCTAAATTGAAAGGAAGCTGTATTATTACCGACAAATTGCACAATGATTTATATAGAGAGTATGCTGCGATAAAGGAGGTGGACTGAAATGATATACACGGTGACGGTGAGTCCGGCCATCGACTATGTAGTCCATCTCGATTCCTTTGAAACTGGAGCCACCAACAGAACGACTGCTGAAGAATACTATTTCGGCGGGAAGGGTATAAATGTATCAAGGGTGCTCAAAGAACTGGGATTGTCCAGCGTGGCGTTGGGATTCGTAGGTGGCTTTACAGGGCAGGCTCTGGAGAAAGGGTTGAAGGATGCCGGTATCGAGACTGATTTCGTTCACGTCAGAGAAGGGGTGACGAGGATAAATGTCAAGATAAAAGCGGAAAAAGAGACAGAAATAAACGGGCAGGGAGCCATCCCTGACGACGGGGAATTGTGTCGGCTGACGAAAAAGCTGGAGAAAATGGAGAATGGCGATATTCTGATAATATCGGGGAACATTCCGGCAGCTATGCCTCAGGACACTTATGACAGGCTGATGGATGCGGCAGGGGGCAAAGACATCAGGCTGATAGTAGATACCAATGGGGAACTGCTGGTGCGAGCTCTCAGATACAGGCCATTCCTGGTGAAGCCAAATCTGGAGGAGTTGAAAGGGATATTCGGAATGGAGATAACAGCGTATGAAGGCGCGTCCAGACTGAGGGAGAAAGGCGCGCGTAACGTAATAGTTTCTATGGGCGGCGACGGCGCAGTGCTGGCAGCTGAAGATGGAAACTGTTATGAAGCGGGAGTATGCAGTGGAGATGTGATAAACACCGTGGGATCGGGAGATTCTATGGTGGCGGGTTTCCTTGCGGGGTATATGGAGACGGGAGATTATCAGTATGCCCTGGATATGGGAAGTGCAGCAGGCTCAGCCACGGCGATCTCGCCGGGATTGGCCGAAAGGGGTCTGATAGAGGCTTGCCTGGGAAAGTTGAGAAGAGCTGACAGGTGATGACAGTGACCTGACAACGACCTGAAAGGAGTGTTAAAATGCGTATAACCAATTTGCTCAGCAAAAAAGCCATAATGCTCAATGCGGACATTACAGACAAAAATGAAGCAATCGAGGCACTTATCGAGATGCACGATAAGGCGGGCAATATTTCCAACAAGGAGAAGTACAGAGAGGATATCCTGGCCAGGGAAGCCGAAAGCACCACGGCTGTGGGTGAGGGAATAGCGATCCCGCACGCCAAAAGCGGGGCGGTGATCAAGCCGGGCCTCGCTGCCATGACGGTAAAGGACGGCATCGATTACGGGGCGCCGGACGGCAAGCCGTCTAACCTGTTATTCATGATAGCGGCACCTCAAAACGGAGATCTTCATCTGGAAGTATTGTCCAGACTCATGACTTTATTGATGGATCTTGAGCTGCGGAAAAAATTGCTGGCAGCCGGGACGAAAGATGAATTCCTGACTATAATAGATGAAGCGGAAGACGCGAAATTCGGCGGCGAAAAGAAAGATGCCGGTGATGATGCTGACGGAATGGATGAGGCTGACCGAAAGGACGGCGATGAGACTGCTTCACAGCAGCGTCAGTACAAGGTGGTTGCTGTCACAGCATGTCCTACAGGAATCGCTCATACTTATATGGCGGCTGAGGCGCTGGAGCAGCAGGCGGCCAAGATGGGCGTAAAGATGAAAGTCGAGACCAACGGTTCAGGAGGCGCGCAGAACGTACTGACATCGGAGGAGATAAAGGAAGCTGATGGAGTTATAATCGCCGCTGACAAGAACGTGGAAATGATGAGGTTCGATGGCAAACCGGTCCTGAAGACCCCTGTGTCAAGAGGGATAAATGAGCCGGAAGAGCTGATAAAGGCAGTCATAGATGGGAAAGCTCCTGTGTATAAGTATGAAGGTGGAAAGACGACAGACGTGGAAGCCGCTAAGGAGTCGACGGGAAGACAGATATACAAGCATCTGATGAATGGTGTTTCATACATGTTGCCATTCGTTATCGGCGGCGGAATAATGATGGCGCTGGCATTCCTGATAGATACCATAGCCGGAGCGCCGAGGGACGCCTCCTTTGGTACTTATACAGCGGCGGCGGCTTTCTTCAAGACTGTAGGCGGATATGCTTTCAGCTTTATGCTTCCGGTGCTGGCAGGGTATATCGCCAGGAGCATAGCCGACAGGCCGGGACTGGCAGTCGGATTCGTAGGGGGATATATAGCGACCATCGGATGTACATTCAGCCAGATCGCAGGCGACAGCACGGCGGTATCGGGTTTTCTGGGGGCATTGATCGCTGGATTTGCGGGAGGATATATCGTGCTCCTGTTGAGGAAGATCTTTTCTTTCCTGCCGAAATCTATCGAGAGCATGCTGCCGGTACTGATATTGCCGTTGCTGGGGATCATACTTATAGGCCTCTTCATGTGCGCTATAAATCCGGCAGTGGGTGCCCTAAACCAGTGGATAACCGATGTCCTCAACTCCATGGGAGAGACCAGCAAGATAATATTGGGATGTATCGTCGCCGGAATGATGGCCATAGACATGGGAGGGCCATTCAACAAAGCGGCCTATGTGTTTGGTACCGCAGCTATCACGACAGGTGGGTTTGACATCATGGCAGCTGTCATGATAGGAGGAATGGTACCGCCTATCGCTATAGCACTCTGCGCCACATTCTTCAAGAGGAAGTGGACTGCTACGGAACTGAAGTCGGCTCCTGTCAATTATGTAATGGGACTCTGCTTCATTACTGAAGGCGCCATACCGTATGCGGCTTCTGATCCCTTTAGAGTTATACCGTCCTGTATAGTAGGTTCGGCTATCGCCGGCGGTATATCAATGGCCTTCGGCTGTACTCTGAGAGCTCCCCACGGCGGTATCTTCGTATTCCCTGTAGTAGGAAATGTGATGGGATATGTGATAGCCCTGGTAGCGGGAGCAGTAGCAGGCATGATAATGCTGGCGCTCCTGAAGAAGAATGTAGCGGAAAAGGCGGCAGAATAATCGAATCAAATGGGACAATGGTGAACGGAGGATGAGAAGATGGTATCTAAGAAGATGAAAGTAGTAAATTCCCAGGGGTTTCATATGAGGCCGGTGACAGATCTGGTGAAAGCCATGGGCAAATATGATTCAGATGTAAAGATAATAGCCAAGGGAAATGAGATAAACGGAAAGAGCCTGATGGCCATCGTGGCAGCCTGTATAAAGTGCGGCGATGAGATCGAGATACAGTGTGAAGGCTCCGACGAGGAAGCGGCTCTCAATGAAGCTGCCGATATGATAGGATCGGGATTTGGTGAAGATTAGAGTAGATCGGAGGAAATCTGCGGAGGTGTAACATGCTTAAGGGTATTGCCGTATCGGAAGGGATGGCCTGTGGAACGGCTGTGGTGATAAAGTCCGAAAGCGGCGGACGAGAAAAAACATATAGACAGGCCGAAAGCAGTGAAAAAGAACGCTCCAGATTCCGGGAAGCCTATGACAGTTTTATCAAGGAAGCTGAAAAAGCGGCGGAAGACTTGAAGTCCAGAGGATTGGAGCAGGAAGCCGGGATCCTGCTGAGTCATGTGGAGATGGTGAAAGATCCTTCTGTAGCTTCCGGGATAGAGGAAAATATATCCAATGGATGCTGCGCCGAGGAGGCCGTGGACAAGACTCTGGGATTTTTTGCCGATATGTTTGAAGCTACGGGAGATGAACTGACGATGCAGCGGGCATCGGACGTACGGGATATCAACAACGAGTTGATCAAGAAGCTGACGGGCAATGAAGGACCGGATATCTCCTCGCTGCCTGAAGGGTCTGTGCTGGTGACTGATGAGCTGACCCCATCTATGACAGTCGATATGAAGACCGGGTCAGTGGTCGGGATAGTGGCGGAGACAGGCGGGTATACATCTCATTCGGCGATCCTGGCCAGAGCCTTGGGCGTTCCGGCAGTGTTGAGTGTAGCCGGAGCTACGAAGCTGATAGCAGAAGGACAGGATGTAGCCGTTGATGGGATATCAGGAGATGTCATAGTCTCGCCCGACAATGATGAAAAGAAACGCTGTGAGGAAAAGGCTGAAGCGTTCCGTCGCCAAAAGGCGCTGACGGAGGAATTCCGCGGGAAAATGACAGTCACGGCTTCGGGAGAGAAAAAGGAAGTCGTTGCCAATATAGGAAACGCCGGAGATGTTTCGGCAGCAAAGGATGGAGACGCGGAAGGGGTCGGGCTCTTCAGGACGGAGTTCCTGTATATGGACAGGGATTCGGCTCCCGACGAGGAAGAGCAGCTGGCCTCCTACAGAAAGGTGGCTGAAGCGTTCGCTCCGGCTCCGGTGATAATCAGGACTCTCGATGTGGGAGGCGATAAGGATGTACAGTATCTTGATATGGGCAAAGAGGACAACCCGTTCATGGGCTTCAGGGCGATCAGATATTGTCTTGAAAATCAGCAGCTTTTCAGGACCCAGCTGAGAGCGTTGCTGCGGGCAAACACTGCCGGGAATATAAGGATAATGCTGCCGATGGTGACAGAGCTGCAGGAGATAAGGGATGTCAGGAAACTCATAGATGAATCCGTGGAAGAACTGAAGGCTGAAGGCAAGGAGTTTGGACAAAATATCAGTCTGGGCATAATGGTGGAAACGCCTGCCGCAGCGGCAACTGCTGATATCCTGGCAGAAGAGGTTGATTTTTTCAGCATTGGTACCAATGATCTGACGGGATATATGATGTCGGCAGACAGAGGGAACGGTAAGGTGGCGTATCTGTACAGCGTTTATCAGCCGGCAGTCCTGAGGATGATAAGAAATGTATGTGAGGCTGCTCACAAAGCGGGCATTCCTGTAGGGATGTGCGGAGAAGCGGCGGCAGATCCGGCCCTCATACCGTGTCTTCTGGGATTCGGACTGGATGAGTTCAGCGTCGGAAGCCGACAAGTGCTGGCGACCAGAAGGATCATATCGTTATGGAGCAGGCAGGAAGCGGAGGATACAGTCCGCAAGGTCATGACATTACATACTGTTGAGGAAACAGAAGCTTACCTGAACAGTATCAAGAAATAATATATGCAGAATAAGGAGGGTATTAAAATGAGTATCAAAGTTGCAATCAATGGATTTGGCAGGATAGGAAGGCTGGCCTTCAGAAAGATCTTTGATGATGAAGAGTTTGAAGTAGTGGCGATAAACGATCTGACGAAGCCTGAGATGCTGGCTTATCTTCTGAAATATGACAGTGTTCAGGGAGCATACAGAGGACATACGGTAGAGCATGGCGATGACAGCATTACTGTAGACGGAAAGCTCATTCCTGTATTTTCATCTGCTGATCCTGCTCAGCTCCCATGGGGCAAGCTGGACGTGGATATCGTTCTGGAATGTACAGGGTTCTTTGCGTCTAAGGCCAAGTCTCAGGCGCATATAGACGCGGGAGCGAAGAAGGTACTGATTTCCGCGCCGGCTGGCAACGATTTGCCTACTATCGTTTATGGCGTGAACCACAACATCCTTACAAAGGATGATAACATCGTTTCAGGCGCCAGCTGTACTACTAACTGTCTGGCTCCAATGGCCAAGGCACTCAACGATTACAGAGAGCTGAGAACAGGATTCATGACTACGATACATGCATACACGGGAGATCAGATGATTCTGGACGGACCTCATAGAAAAGGAGATTTCAGAAGAGCCAGAGCTGGCGCGATCAATATCGTTCCAAACAGCACAGGAGCAGCGAAGGCCATAGGTCTGGTAATACCGGAGCTGGCCGGAAAGCTGATAGGATCAGCGCAGAGAGTTCCTGTTCCGTCAGGATCCATTACCATCCTGGACGCTACTCTCAAAGATATGACAGACAGCGTATCGGTCGAGGGTATCAATGAGGCAATGAAGGCTGAGGCCAACGATTCCTTCGGGTACAGCGAAGAAGAGCTGGTCTCCAGTGACATCATAGGGATGTCCTACGGCTCGCTTTTCGACGCTACTCAGACGCTGGCCGAGAAGTGCGGTACCCATATATACGAGGTAAGAGTCGTAGCCTGGTACGATAACGAGATGAGCTATACATCACAGTTGATAAAGACTCTCAGGCATATGGGGACGCTTCTTCAGTAACCATTGATAAGACTGATAGAAAAAGGCGAATCAGGGGGAATGAAAAAAGGAAGGTATGCCGGGATATACCGATATGCCTTCCTTCTCGGTCTATACTGAAATGGAAAAGGGACCGCGCATCGATATCGATGCGGCAGTCCCTTTTCCATTTTGTATCTACGACGTATCAAAGGCTGGTGACGTATTCATTTATCGGCCTTACCATATAGCTGCTGTAAGGCATCCTGTCGGTACTGATATACCCCGGTTCCGCATCTATGAGTTGTGGTATCCTGTTGAGTATGTCCGCACAGGTCAGTTCAACGGTAGCCGGTTTGTTTACGATGACCGTGGTCTCCGGCTCTCCGTAGAAGGTCCACTGGTTCTTGTCGAATTCATCAGGTGAATACACCTTGCCGATGCATTCAGTTTCCAGTGTTATACCTTCAGCGGTTTCCGTCGTGACGATAGCCGACATGCCTGTGGCATCTCCGGCCTTTATGGTCATGCCCAGAGTTTCAGAGCGAAGATCCCTTTCATAGGTGTGAGGAACGCATTTCTGAGTCTGAGAAGTTATGGTCAGACCCAGTCGGCTGCAAAGCCACCCGTTTTGGTTCCACATATATGATGGGATGTATTCTCCCTTTTCAACCAACGCTCCTATTTCATCGGAGGACAGGTTATTGTATTTTCCTATTTCGTTTTCGAACTCTTCCATGGTGAGACCGGCGCCGTGGCCCTGTGCCAAGGCTATGCCGTAATCTTCCACATTGTAGCTGCTGCTTCCTTTTATCTTTGTGATATGAGCCATGGATGCGGCCAGATTAGTTATCATCGTGCCCCAGTAGAGATCCGGATACCCGCTGCCGCACAGAGTACAGCCATTGGCTTTAGCCAGCGCATCCAGCTCCTTAGTTATGTCTGGTGAAGAGTTCCATGGATACAGTGCCTCCTCACACGTGGTGATAGCGTTGACTCCGTTTTTTGCGCAGACGGAAAAGGCTTCTTTGAGTTCTTCCATGGTGCTCCTGGTGGCGATTATGCATACGTCAGGCTTGGTATCCTTGAGTATGGCGTCAGCTTTCTCTGCCGGAGATATAGCAATGCCCACAGGGGCGCTTTCCATGATAGCGCCTACGTCCTTGCCGATGACCGCTGGATTCATGTCAAAGGCTGCTACCAGTTCTCCGCCTTTTTCCAGCACGTAGCGCATCAGGTATTTACTCATTTTCCCGCAACCGTATTGGGCGATCTTTACTTTACGTTTCATTATTATCCCTCCTCTTTTATGGAGTATTGACCAAGGGATTTATCTTATACATAAAGCATAGACCTTACAGCAGGTATAAAGTCAAGAATTTTTTGAAAATTATTTTTTCGTATTTACAGGGATCTCCAGTTTGTAGAACATATTGCGGGGTCCATCCTGGAACACCGGGAATTCTACAAGGACCTCGCAGAGATAGTCGCCGCAGATGCTGAGGCCGTGCTCTTCGATATAGTTGAGCATCTTATGGGCGTTGTCCGTTTCCGCGTAAAAATCGTCGGAGCATATGCAGCAATACATGGAAGCCGGGAGCGTTTCCGGTTTCATATGTTTTTCGTCAGGGGAGACAAAGAGAAATACTTCATTGGCGAAGAAATTGCCGCTGATGAGGGCTTCCCGTCGCATAATGGTGCCTACATTGCAGAAATAGCCCATGTTAAGATCCTCGTCAGAGAGGTGTATCTTCAGCTCTCTCAGCATATACTCATAGCCTACGTGATCCTGATGGAAGTAATCCTTGTCGGTGGTATAGCTGTATATATAACGTTTCGGGATATATTCCATGAAGACTTGTTCGTCCTTAGGCAAGGTTTCGTACTTTCTGTAGTTTTCCAGGACCTTGGTCATGGCACGTTTGCGATGGAGCAGCGTTTCCACCTGATGGTCGATAGCCCCCAGCTGCTGGTTTATGAAGGCTTTGATGGTCTCGGGATCGCCGCTGTCCAGCGTCTGGCGTATCTGCTTCAGCGTCATGCCGTAATCCTTCATGTACTGTATCATATCCAGACGTGCGGATTGAGTAATGTGGTAGTAGCGATATCCTGTATCAGGGTCTATTATCATGGGGGTGAGAAGTCCCTCTCTGTCATAAAGACGCAAAGCCTGTGTTGAGATACGATTCAGTCCGGCCATCTGGCCGATAGTCAGCTTGTTGAGATCCATGACGGTCCTCCTGTCGTCACATGATGTGCTCCCTTGCCCCGTTCTTTGATTATACGATAAAGAGTGGGGTGTAGCAACTGCCGGATCGGCAAAAGGTGAGGTCAGCCGGCCTGACATGAGTGAACGTTTCCCGGGACGTGCTTTTGGAAGTGAATTTTTTAGAGATGATGTTGACAAAGGATCTCGTTCCATTCACAGGGAAAAGCTCTGAGGAATAGGATAAAGCAGCGGAGTCGTGATGGGGGCTTTAGGCTGCCGGGAAAAAGCGGCGCAGAGCAGGGAACGATACGGCGGGAGGAAAGGCATGGATGACATGAAGGGATGCAGACCGCGCTGCGGTCAAATTTGCGGATGCTGTTGCAGTCATAACGGTGAAGTCATAGTAGTGACCGGGCCGACCGGAGCTACAGGCCCAACGGGGCCTGTGGGCCCGCCGGGGGAAGAAGGCCCTGCAGGCGCCAGCGGCATGCCAGGAGTGACCGGACCGACCGGAGCTACCGGAGCTACCGGAGCTACCGGGTCGAGGGGTGCTGTCGGTATACAAGGACCAACCGGAGTGACCGGACCGACCGGTGCGACGGGGAATACAGGGCCAACGGGACCTGCGGGAGCAGAGGGACAGCAGGGGCAGCCAGGTGCGAGAGGCGAGCGAGGAGAAACAGGTGCAACGGGCCCGACGGGCCCGACCGGCGCCACAGGAATGAGAGGACCAGCCGGGAATACAGGTGCGACAGGAAGGGATGGGCTGGCAGGCCCGACGGGGCCCACGGGGGTTACAGGAGCAACGGGAGCTACCGGACCGACCGGCGCTACAGGAGCTGCGGGAACGCAAGGCGCGAGAGGACTTACAGGTCCGACGGGGCCTGCGGGAGAAGATGCCCATGATATATTTGCTTCGTTCATAGGATATGAAGAGGTCTTTTCCAGCGGAGATATGATAGTCTTATATCCTTCCGTTACTGATATTACAGGGAATATATCGGAAAACGGGTATACGCAGATAACTCTGACAGCAGGATATTACCTGGTGTCATACAGCGTATCCGGCGTGCTGAGAAACGCTGGATATGTACAGGTAACACCATATTATAATGGTGCTACTCATCTGGAAACGGGTGTTTATTTTGCGACGAGCGCCAATGGTTCATCAGCTGCAGGCTCAGCACATTTCATACTGGAAGCGGCCGACGATACCACATTTTCACTGACGTACAGTGGACCTACACAGGTGATAAACGGAGCGGCTACTATCACATTCCTGAAGCTCAACAGGCCAGTGTGATGAGAGAGCAGCCGGAAGTTGAGAAGGAAAGCGGCGATCCATATCAGGTGTATGAATATAGTATTAGGAGGGATTCTTTTGTATAGAGTTGTAGTTATCGGTGGAGGATGGTCAGGGTGCGCGGCGGCCCTGTCAGCGAGAAAAGCGGGGGCTGACGTAGTATTGCTGGAAAAAACAGACTTGCTGCTGGGACTGGGAAATGTTGGCGGTATCATGAGGAACAACGGCAGATTCACTGCTGCGGAGGAGAATGTCGCCATGGGAGCACATGAACTGTTTGAGATAACCGACAGATGCTCCCGTCATGTCAACATAGATTTTCCGGGCCATCAGCATGCCAGTCTGTACGATGTGACTAAAGTGGAACCATGTGTGAGGCGATTATTGAGAGAAAAAGGTGTGGATATCCGTCTCATGGCCAGAGCGGTGGATGTGGTGGTCAGAAAAAGAGATATGTCTGACGGAAAGATAGCAAAAGAGAGTATCATCGAGAGAATAGTCTTAGCCGGGGGAGAGGAAGTCGAAGGCGATGTTTTCGTGGAGACGACTGGCTCTACAGGGCCAATGGGGAATTGCCTTACATATGGAAACGGGTGCTGCATGTGTATATTGAGATGCCCCGCTTTCGGACCAAGGGTCAGCATAAGCGCCAAGGCAGGTGGCAGTGATATCATGGGAAAAAGAAAAGATGGATCCTTCGGCGCTTTCAGCGGGAGCGGGAAGCTGGAGAAACAGTCCCTGTCGGAAGAGCTGCAGCATAAGCTCAATGAAACCGGAGTGGCCGTAGTGCCGCTTCCCGAAAAGGCAATAAAAAGAGAAAAGCTGGATATGAAAGTTTGTAAACAATATGCTCTCAACGAATACGCGGAGAATATAATCCTGCTGGATACAGGATATGCCAAAATAATGACCCCTTTCTTCGATCTAGACACTCTGAGGCAGATCCCTGGTTTTGAAAACGCCAGATATGCGGATCCTTATGCGGGAGGAAAGGGCAATTCCATCAGGTATCTCTCCGTCGCTGAGCGGGATAACGGCATGAAAGCGTCAGGGATAGAGAATCTGTTCTGCGGCGGAGAAAAATCCGGACTTTTCGTAGGGCATACAGAGGCTATTTCTACGGGAAGCCTGGCGGGACACAACGCGGTGAGATATCTCAAAGGGATGAAACCACTGGAGCTGCCTGTAGGGATAGCTGTCGGAGACCTGATAACCTTTGCTAACGAGAACCTGGCGACAGAAGACGGACTGATGACACGGTATACTTTTGCCGGAGCCGAGTATTTCAACAGGATGAAAGATAAGGGATTGTATTCAGTTGACAAGGATGAGATAGCTGGGCGTGTGAAGCGGTATGGACTGGAGAATATATACGACGAAAATCTCATATAGATTTAACAGATGCCATATGGCGGGAAAGCATGACGGGAGAAAGGAAGACGGCGCAAGCCGTCTTTTTATAGTATGAATATACTTTTACATTCAATTAAATTAAAGGGAGAAAGCTTATTGTGAACTTGATGTCGTTTTTACCGATACAAGGTGGCTTTGACGCGCCGCAACATGATAATTTTATTACAGTAAATCGTACGCTTTGTATGTGTCCGATATGAAATATATCCTTTTGAGGTTTAACGGAAGGAGGTGCATCGATGCTTACATACAAAGCAAGAGTAGGCGCTACATGCGCTCACGATACTTTTGTAGAGCTGGCGCCGGGCGGAACTACAAGCTGCGCGAACTGCACTTGCACGACATGCTGCTACTAAAGCTCGTTAACAGGACGTATATTCAGTGCAATAAAAAGTTATTGTTTTCTCCATCATACAGAGGTGTACGGGCGTATGATTTACTTCCATAGAGGAATTGGATAAGAAACACAGATAAAGACAGGATCCGGAGGATCAGGACAGGATAAAATGAATCTCGATTTACATTTGACGACCGCCTGCAATATGAAATGCAGTTTCTGCGGAGCATGGGAATATGGTAAGACCCAGTCATACATTTCCTTCGATGAAGCGGAGGAAGCTCTCAGAGAAGGTAAAAAAGCAGGATATAAGATAACAACGCTGACAGGCGGCGAGCCGTCTGTACATGAGAATTACAGCGATATCATAAAATACGCAGCGTCACTCGGCTATTGGACAGTAGTAACGACAAACGGCCTTCTGCTTACAGAAGAAATGATAGGAATCTTAAAGGAATGCAGGACTCTCGTAAGAGTCAGCATACATACTCTGAAGCCTGAGCTTCACAGAGAGATAACGGGGACAGATACGCTGTCTCAGGTAATGGAAAACATAAGGAGGCTTCAGGAGGCAGGAGTGAGACTTGGATTCGGTTGCACCGTATTCGACAGGAATATCGGAGAAGTGAAAAAGCTGGCAGCCTGCGCCTATGAAATGGGTGCTTCATTCATAAGGTATACGCCGGTAGTCGGCATAAGAGGGGCGGAGGAGATAAATCTCGAATACGATTTTTTCAGAATGTTGCTGCAGCGCATATGCGACATGTGCGTTGCCAACAGCAAACTTCTGGAATGTGAAACCTTCGGCGAAGGATACGCTTCAGCGATAGTAAAATACATGCTTACAAGAAGGTGCGCCGGAGGTTCGGGACAGCACATAATATACGATTGTCACGGCACGGCAGTACCTTGTTCCTTTATTCCCGAATCCGCAGGACTATGCGCCGGAATCGAAGCAGGCGACGTATCGGAAAGATTTCAAAGAGTGTATGAAAACATGGATGAGCTTTTCGGTAAAGGAGAGCCTTCGCGGCTAAAAGGCAGATGCGGCAGGTGCGACAACCGTGACAGTTGCCGTGGAGGATGCCTTACGACTAAGATACCGGCGGGACTTTCCGTATCAGATGAGCAGCCTGTATGCATGTACGGGCTGGTAAAAGAAATATGCGACGGATACGGCGAGGAAGACAGGAGGCTTCTGGAAAACTACTGGTGCAGCAGTTTTATGAAAAAGGCGGCGACGAAAGACCGGGATAAAACATGCATGAGACGGCTGCCTGTATGGGAGCTTAACTTCCGATACGGCAGGCGTGAAGCGAAATTTGTATAAAAGATTATTTGAAATGAGAAATGATAGTATGGATATTTTACTGATACAGACAGGCACGACAAGCGGGCAGACGGAAAGCATGGGCGAAGGAAATATGAACAGGATCAATATGCCGATGCTGGGACTTTTGTATCTGGCGGCGATGACGCCGGAAAAGCACAATGTCCGTGTGATAGACGAAACAAACGGGCTAATAGAGAAATTTGAGAAATACGATATAGTCGGTATATCGGGGATGACTATGCATGCGCCGAGAATGTACATGCTGGCCGATAAATATAGAGAGATGGGATGTCACGTCGTTCTCGGCGGAGTCCATGTGAGCTTTATGGCGCAGGAAGCTCTCAGGCATTGCGACACGGTCATGATAAAAGAAGGAGAGCTGACATGGAGGAAATTCCTGGAGGATTTTGAAAAAGGAATTCCTGAAAAAATATACACGCCTCCCCGTGAATTCGATCTGGCGGAGCTGCCTCGCCCCGACCTTTCCCTTGTGGACGGACCGGCCTATAAAGCGCCGCGAGGGACTCTTAATTCAGTCATAGCGACACGGGGCTGTCCTAATAACTGCAGCTTCTGCTGCGTAAGGAAGATGTTCGACGGATGTTTTCGCGTAAGGTCCGTAGCCAGCATAATAGATGAAATAAAGAGCTTCGATGATAACATCATAATTTTTCAGGATGATAACATAGTGGGCAATTTCAGATTCGCAAGAGAGCTGTTTACGGAAATGAGGCCGCTGAAACGCCTTTGGGGCGCTCAGGCCAGTATAAACGTAGCTTCCAACAGCGAACTTCTCGATCTTATGGCCGAAAGCGGATGTAGAACCATGTTCGTGGGGTTTGAAAGCGTTAATCCGAAAAACCTCAGCGCCATGGGAAAATCAGGAGTCAACAGACTGGAACAATATGAGGAAAACATCAGAAAAATACATGACAGAGGAATAAAAATCTTCGGGTCGTTTATAGTCGGAATGGATGAGGACGAAGAAGATGTATTCGATAACATATATGAATTCTGTGAAAGGAATAAGATTGATTTTCCCATCGCCAATTGTCTGACACCTTTCCCGGGCACCGACACTTATAGAAGGCTTGAAGAAGAGGGAAGGATAATAGATAAGGACTGGAGCAAGTACAACCTTACAAATGTTGTGATAAAACCGAAGAACATGTCGCCGGAAAAACTCCAGTTCCGGTATAACACCCTTGTACATTATCTCAACAGAATGACGTACAAAGGTATGAAAGGGTTCAGATAAATGAGGAGCCGGTCTCTATGGCAGGCTGTCTCAGGAAGGAGAAATGTTTTGGAAATAGTAGTCAATGATGTTGTCAAAACTTACAAAGATATTATCGCCGTGGATCACGTTTCTTTCAGCATAGAAAAAGGAAGCGTATGCGGCATAATAGGTCCCAACGGAGCCGGTAAGACAACGCTGATGGAGATAATGCTGGGTCTGAGGAAGCAGGATTCCGGCACCGTAACCATAGACGGCATGGACAATATAAAGGATCACAGGAAACTTGTCTATCATATAGGCGCGCAGTTGCAGGAAAGCGAGCTGCCTGCCAATATAAAAGTAAGGGAAGCCATCAATCTGCAGGCTGCCCTTTTTAAGGTAAAGCCTGATGTCAGAAAGCTGTTGGAAGAGTTCAATTTGCTTGACAAGGCGGGGGCCTACTGCTCGAAGCTTTCGGGAGGACAGAGACAGAGACTTTTCATATTGCTGGCGGTTATACACGACCCGGAGATAGTGTTTTTCGACGAACTGTCCACCGGTCTGGATCCCGTGTCACGGCAGGAAGTGTGGAACTACGTTAAACGTCTCAAGAAGAGGGATAAGACTATAATCGTTTCCACTCACTATATGCAGGAGGCGGAAGAAATCTGCGACAATGTGATGCTGATAAACAATGGCGTTGTGGTCGACAGCGGATCTCCGGCCGAACTTACGGCAAAACTGCCCTTCAGCCAGGTAGTAACATTCGAGGCGCTTCTTTCGGAGGGAGATGTAAAGGATCGCCTTAAGACGATGCGGGATTTCGCCGGAATGGAAAGGCTTTCGCCGGGCAAATACAGGGCTTTCGCCGGTAAAAGCTTTAGCATAGACAGACTGCGGGAAAGCGGAATCGATGGCCTTAAAGGTCTGCAGGTGAGAGAAAGCTGTTTTGAAGATTACTTCTATTATAAAGTCAAGATAAAGGGGTGAGTGGTGTGCTTACGGTTCTTAAAACGAAATGTATACTGATGACGAGAGAATATATAGCTCTCTTCTTTTCCATAATATTTTGTCCGATGCTGCTGGTGATATTCGGTATGGTTTACGGAAACGACCCGTCTCCCATCTTCGGAGGGCAGGGGACTGTGGATGTGATGATTCCATCCTTTTCCGGTCTGATATTTGCCGGGACGGGACTTATAAGTCTGCCGGTTGCCGTTGCAGCGTGTAAGGAGAGGGGCGAACTGAGGCGTTACAAGATGACGCCCATAAAACCCATGACATTTTTGCTGTGTGACGTCATAATGTATTTTCTCATTTCCGTCATCGGTATGATGATAGTATTCCTGATAGGCCTGGCAGCCTACGGATGTGAATTTGACGGAAGCGTGTTGATGTTTATATATGGATTTATCCTTTCCGGCATGGCCATATTCGCCATAGGTCTTTTCATAGCCTCCTTAAGCAAGACAGCTAAGATAGCCCAGACGATAGGGATGGTAGTCGGGTTTCCGATGATGTTCCTGTCAGGGGCGGGAATCCCTGTGGAAATGATGCCGGATACTATGGAAACGGTGACCAGGGTAATGCCGTTGTCATACAGCGTATCGATGATGCGCGATATATGGGCCGGGACCGGGTTTTCGGATGTAACAGGGGACAGCCTTGTGCTTATACTGGTGGCGGTATTCTTCACGCTGCTTACGGCCATCATATTCAAATGGGACTGACAGGCTCACAATTTTAATGAGTGTTTTATATATAAGGAGCAAAGGGAAAATGAAAGAAACGAAAAAGAAGAAAATGAAGCCGGAAACCTTCGACCGGCAGGAAAAGGGAATCGTATGGATGATGGTGGACACGGCGGCCAACATGCCGGTTACGGTATATTCCGAGTCACTTGGCGTGAAAGCGCCGGAGGCCTGCTACAGGAGCGCCGTTTGGGATGAAGGGTCCACAAGACTCATAGGCGAGGAATATCTCCTGAACGCCAAGAGAAGCTCTCTTGAAATGGGAATGCCCATGGGAGTTTTTCATTACACGTCCTCGGTGGGGATCAAGGGCGCTCTCAGCAACAGAAAGCTCAAGGAAGAGAATATCGCCGAGTACGCGGAGATCATAGAGCTGCCAAAGTACATGATCCTGAAGGAATCCATAGGCAATGTGATACGTTCCAGAAGGAGCATAAGAGAGATGGGTAAAACGCCTCTGACGATGAAACAGCTGGCAACTCTCCTTTACTACGGCGACGGTCCCAGCGGAAAGTTCGACTTTAATACATTTAACAACATGCCTCCTACGGAAGCCCTTGGTGATGAATATATAGGAGTTGTAAGATGCAGTCCGTCGGGAGGTGGCCTCTATCCGATAACATTGTACTTCGTAGCCTTTAATGTTGACGGCCTCGACAGAGGCATTTATACGTATCTGCCACTTACAGGATCCATAAAGCTGATAAGGCGGCTTAGCGATGGAGAAATGGAAGAGTATAACAGGATATCGAATTTCGGAATAAACATAGAAAATGACACTCTGGGCATAGCTGTTTATTACGTATATTCGCTCTATGATAATTCGAGAAAATACGGTGATATGGCTATGCAGTTCGCCTATATAGAAGCCGGGGAGATTGCTGAAAACATACAGCTGGCGGCGACGGCAATGAATCTTGCCGCCACCGACATAGGCGGATATGAGAAAGGACTTACGGAAGAATTCCTGGGCGTTGACGGACTGACAAAGCATATACTCCATCTTACGCTGATAGGAACATGTAAATAAATTCACTTGTTAACTACTGGAGGAAAAGAAAATGAAATTAGAAAAACAGTATTCGCTGGGAGAGAGCACAGCCATATTTTTTAACGGAGAAACGGAGATAGTATTCAGAAAGGGAGTCTGGAATTATGAGGAGGCCGTTATGGACATAACGGATCTCAGTGAAACGACGCAGGAAAGTCTCCTTGATCTCTTCAGAGATGTTTCGGAAGGGGGAGCCGTATCCACAGACGATCTGTTCTCCAAATATCAGATAGACGGCGGTGAAGTTGACAGGATATTGTCGCTTCTGGATGAACTGTCGGAACAGGCGTACCTTTCAGACGGCAGCGAAGACAGGACAAAGGCTCTCATAACGAATCTCATAGGAGGAACTGCGTCGACAGGTCTTTCCGGAAATATAGCTGACTTTTCCAACACGCTCCTTATATGTGATTCGGAGCCTGTAACGAAGCAGCTCGCGGGCATGAGCGACGGTATTTCCATGAGGATGGAAGTTATGACCCCCGAAGATATGAGAACCCTGGCGTCAACAGACGTTACTCAGAGACTCGACGCTCTCGAGACAGAAGCCGCTTATCAGAAGCTTTCTCCTATGTTCGCCGGTTGCAGCAGCGTCCTCATCTGTCTCGAAAGGCCGCATATAAGGATGCTGAGAAATCTAAACAGGGTATTGCTGAAACTCGGAATTCCTTTCGTGGTATGTCTCATAGATGGCCCGTTTCTCAGCGTCATGACTATAAAGGGATATGAGACAGGTTGTTTCGAGTGTTATGAGAGAAGGGTGATGGCGCGGCTTGAGTCCATGAGCGCCTACAGAAGTTATGTTGAAAAATCCTCGGGATATATGAGAAAGAGCGACAACACATCTCTCGCTCCGATACTGGGGATGATGGCTTCTCTCGGACTCTTTGAAGCCTTTCTCATCAATACGATACATAAGGCGAAGCTGGCGGGAAGGGTCTTCAACATATACCTTCCGCTTCTGGAAGTTCAGGTTCAGGATCTCCTTAGAGTACCTTTCTGCAGTGCCTGCGGGCAGATAGCGAAGGCCAGGTACGAGGAAATGTACACATCTTCGGAAAAGATCGTGGAGAAGCTTGTGGAAAGCGTTGAGATATCCGCGGACGGGGAATAGATTTTAACAGCAATTGGAGGAGGTAACATGATAAATTACTACCCAAGTCATATACATATAAAAAACAATTATCGCAGGATAGGAGGACAGCATGCCGGCATAGTAGAGTCTCAGCTGCTTCTCTGCAATGTGCAGCCGGCAGCTCCCGAGCTGGCTATATGTGCCAATCAGATGCCTCATTACGAGCAGATGCTGGTATCAGACGAGGCGAAGATCAATTACCATCTTTCCGGTTATGGCATACACAGGGAGGAGGCACTGGTTAAGTTGTATGGAGAAAGCGTTGAGAGATATGCGCTTCTGGCAGCTTCCTGTATGTGGCAGGATAAGGTTGTCTACCATACGTACAACGAAATGGCATCTATGCATGACGTTATGCCGTGGGAATACATAAGGATATTCAGCGATGAAGATTACCGGCAACTTGGCGAAAAGACAAATATAAGGGACATTACAAAAGATGACGTCATAGGATGGCTTGAATGCCCTTCTCTCACGAGGCCGGGTGAAACTACATATATTCCTGTGCAGTGCCTTTTCATAGGATATCACGTGAGAGAAGATCTCGGAGAGAAGATATTCGTGCCGAGCTTTTCAAAAGGCTCCGCCGCCCACGTAAACATATACAAGGCTCTGGAGAGTGCAATCCTTGAAGCGGTGGAGGCCGACGCATTTATGCTGAACTGGTATACAGATGTAAAAGGACGTAAAGTTGAGGCGGATGATCTTGAACTTCTCAAGATAAGGGAGGAAATACTCGGCAAGACGCCTTACGACCTTACGTTGTACGATTTCTCGATGGACAATCTGCCGGGGAGCGTCATAGCGGCTCAGCTTACCAACAGAAAAGGAAAAGCGCCTTACATACTGATGGGATGCTCCGCTAATCTCGATCCGGTAAGAGCAGCTTACAGAGCTTTGGCGGAGGCGGCAACGATACATTATCTCGCCGCTAACGGTCCTATGATGAGTCCTGTTGATTTCCTCGGAAGCGACGGCGATAGCTTCCTGAACCTTGACAGTAACGTCGCTTACTGGACTAAAGCTGAAGATCAGCGGCACAAAAGCGACGTGCTGGAGACCGTATGGGAAGGAACGGCAAATCTCAGCAGCCTTAAAAACGAAAAAAAGGGAAGCGACGAGGAAAATCTCAAACATATAATCGGCAAGCTGGCGAAGATATCAAAGTATTCCGCTTATATAGATATAACGCCTCCGGAAGTGTCCGATATGGGCCTTAAAGTCATGCGTGTTTTCATACCGGAGCTTGTACAGCTGTCGTATCCGGGATTCCCATATTCCAGACATCCGCGAGTGTTGCAGTCCGGAGGTATAACGAATGCTTTTCCACACCCAATGCCTTAGAGAGGTACTGCTGTTATGTGTCATTGTTTTTCCATCAGCCTACATATTTTTCCTGAAACCTGTCGTCAATTTCAAAGGGAACCCTCTGTTGTCGGAAAATACGGCGACTGTGATAATCTACAGCCTTCTTACAGCCCTTGGAGTCGGCATGGGAGCATTGGGAAATATCACTGCGACGGCGGCAGGCATGGGAGCGGCAGCTGTCGCGCTGACGTATGCCGTTGCTGTCGCTGCCGGTTTTTTCAATGTGGCGGCCGAATATACTGAAGCCGCGCTGCCTATCATAGTCAGGACGAAGAAACCGCCGGCTTTAAGACCGGCCTCAATATATCGCGGCTGCTTCAGCTTCTTAAATTTCATTTCCATAATCGCGGCAGCGGCGCTGGAGGAAATGGTTTTCAGGCAGATCATGATAGGAGGGATCTTCGGCTCGATGTCTTTAGATCCCCTGCCTGCAGTAATACTGAGCGGATTCTTTTACGGCATGAACCACGTCTATTTCGGTCGGTTCGCCGTGATACAGAAATTCAGCTCAGGCATTGTATTCGCGCTGCTCTACGTTCTTGGAGGAGGCAATATATTTTTGCCTGGGATAAGTCATGTGATACAGAACCTGTTCCTCTACTTTTTCGCTATATCAAAGAGTGAGAAGAAGGGAGGCGCATTATGATAAAACTGGTCATAACGATAGCTGTCATGCTGGCGTGTTCCGCAGTCATGGGCAGGATACTTTTCTGGATAGACGGAACGAAGTTGGTGAACACGGCGTCAAGACGCTTTATGAATGTCATACCGTGGGATTTTGAAGAGATAAAAGCGTCTTTTATAGGAATCTGGTATTACGTGATTCCGGTCGTATTCGCCATAGGCTTTAGCATATATTTTGGATACAATCCACTGCGCTACCTCCTCATATCACCTAAATACATAGGATACATATTGCTGACGATATTGGCGGAGATGAGTGTGGTGACAATGATGTCGGGATGTCTTACGCTGATCTCCGATAAAAAAGACTGGTCAGGAGAGATAGGAAATATCAGCTGGATAAGATCCATACAGAAACGCAACAAAGCTGTGGTACCTTTCGTTCCGATTTTGGGTGCGCTGGTGGAAGAACTGTTTTTCAGAGGAACTGTTTTTCTGATACTGTATACGTGTTTTGACGGCATCGGGTTTATTGTGGCGGCAGCCGTAAGCGGAATCCTCTTTACGATAGAGCAAGTGCTTTTCACCGGAAACCGGGAGCAATGTCTCAGCATGATATTCGGCTCGATGGGGATATCATTTGTCGCATGCGTATCTGTGGCGTATACCGGCAGCTTTCTGCCGTGCCTTCTTGCCCACGAATGTTTTTTGGTCTTCTATTTTGGCAGGTTCCGGTATTATTGACACGATAGCGTATGGCAGTAAAAATACAGATATATCTGTAAATTTAGAAAATAACTATTGACAAAAACCTGCGCATTTCATATAATTTTCCCAGGAACAGCCGATGGAACGCGGCGGTTTTTTGGAGATGACATAGAAAGTTGAGAACCGAAAGAGAATACATTAAGTAAGCTCATCGCAGATCAATGCATTATTTGCATTGATCTTTTTTATTGTGAAAAAGGAAGACGTCACCGTAAATATTCGGTGCGGCACCTGAAGAGAGGAGAGGAGTGGTGTGATGAAGATGAAAAAAATTATAGGTGTGACATTGGCAGCAGTGATGGGTCTGTCATGTCTGGCGGCCTGCGGAGGGGGTCAGGAAGCAGATTATCCTGAGGATTTCCAGGCATTTTTGGATTCATTGGATACGGAATTTTCTTATGAAGTGGATAAGACTATATCTGAGATGGGAGATGATCCTGCCCTGGGATTCAGATCGGCTGGATCTCCTGCAGAAAAGGAGACAGCAGAATATATCAGACAGACAATGGAGGATATCGGTCTTGAGAATGTTACCGTCGATAAGGTAGGGTTGGACGGATGGACCTTTAACGGAGCGAATATAACTTTTACTAACGCCAACGGTGAAGAACAGAAGATAGATCTAGGCGGATATCAGACGACTATCCAGGCGGAAAATGAGACTATAGATGTGGTATACCTTAATAAGGGAACAGCCGAGGATTATGAAGGTGTGGATGTTACAGGGAAGTTAGTGCTGATAGATATAGATCAGAATGAAGAATGGTGGATAAACAACCCTGCGTATCAAGCCCATGTGAAGGGTGCCAGAGCAGTGCTGGCCAATTCAGCAATGCCGGTGGAAATGGATGATCGTATAGGAACTCAGGACATATGTGGTCCGGCTGACGCGCCAGCGCTCGGTATAAGTCAACAAGACACGGACGCCCTCAAGGAGGCTATAGAAGCTTCTGGAGAGGACCAGATACAGGTAGTATTCAATGCTGATTCTGTGGTCACGGAAGACGTGGAAAGTCAGAATGTATGGGGTGAGATACCGGGGAAAACAGATGAAGTAATATATATGATGGCCCATATGGACGGATATTTCCACTCCTTCTATGATGATGCGTCGGGAGTGGGATTGATCCTAGGTGCGGCAAAGGCTATGATAGACAGTGGGTACGAGCCAGACAAGACCATAAGGTTCATATGTCATGGCGCTGAAGAATGGGGAAAAGTGGACAGCCAGTCTGATTGGGCCATAGGTTCCTACAAGCAGATAACGGAAGTACATCCTGAGTGGGCGGAGAAAGCTTTTGCTGTGGTCAATATAGACGGAGCCTACTGTGTTGAAGGAGAAACCACATTCGGGATATCAGTAGCCGAAGAGCTGTATAGCTATATAAGCGATCTGGTGCAGCCGATGCTGGACGCGTCTGATTATGAGTACAATTATCTGATGCCGCCTAGCACATATAAGGAAGATTTCAATTACATGACTTGTGGAGTACCAGGAGTAGCAACTGCAAAGGGTGAAGAGACGTTGTTCTATGATACTGCATATCATACCAGTGCGGACAGTGATGAAGTCATGGAATTCAACGAAGACACATGGCTGTGGATGCATACGCTTTATGGAAGGATAGTGTATGCCTTTGATGATCTGGCAGCCAGGCCGATGGATTTCGGGACACGATTTGAAGCACTAAAAGAGACTATAAATGATGAGGTGTCGGGAGACAATCAGCTGGCAGAAAAAGCGGAAGCGGCGATAGAAGCGGCCAAGCCTGTGACTGAAAAGATCAATAAGCTGAATGCGGATTATGAAGCAGCTGTGGCCGACGGCGATACGGCTACGGCAGAAGATTTGAGGAATGAGGCCATAGCCCTCAATAGTCAGCTTCATAAGACCTACAAGCAGGTGCAGGATCAGCTGCTGCATCTGGATGGCGAGATGACTGCCGTATTCCCTCACGAGACGAGACAGGCCAATGTGGAAAACCTTCAGGGAGCTATTGAGGCTCTCAATGACGGCGATGCCGAGACAGCTTACAACGATTACCTTTCGGGGATAAATAATGGATGGTATGCCATGTTCTTCGATAAGGAGACTGTAGATCATTTCAACAACAGGTGGCTTGAAGGAATCGAAGGGACGTGGGCGGAAGGAAAAGTCGATCCGATGGATTGTTATGTGGATGAGATAATCAGGAGCCTGATGGATAAGGTGGAGAGCGGCAATACCGATTTTTCGGCAGAGATAAGTCAGCTTCAGCAGCTGCTGGAGGAACAGGAGGCGCTTCTCGACACTGTGATACAGGAAGAGGAGGCTAGCCTGGATGCCATCACAGAGACGCTGAACAGCCTCAAATAGGCAGAGGCTGTTATCAAAAGGAGAGACGGTCGCATCAGGAATGTCCGATGCGGTCGGCCTCTCTTTTTGCCTTTCGGGAGGCATGCGGTTTCTGATATAATTTAAAAACACGGTAGAGACAGGAGGCTGCGATGAACCCCATAATAAAGAAAATATCTGTAATAACCGCATGCATAGCAATTTTTGTCTTCACGGTTTTTGCGATTATAGAAACGACTACATTTTCTCGAGTACTCAAGGAAACGACTGATGACAAACTGATTTACGAAACAGAACAGTTCGCTAATCAGATGAGTATGGTGTTTGAGAACGCGGAAGGCTCGGTAGATGCCCTATGTGCTCAGGTATCCCACGGTTTTCATCTGGAACGGCAGTTGGAGGATCCGTTATATATCAGAAGCTATATGGCGGAGTATTCTCCTGTCATCAAAGATACACTGGTGGATATAGAGGGCTCCCAAGGCCTTTATGTTACATTTTCACCTGAGATAACTGACAGGGATGGCATCTACGAGATCTGGTATTCTTACGATAAAGAAGGCCATATCAGGGAAACTGATGCCATGAACAACGGCATATATTACGAGTCGTTCGAAGATGAGGACTTCCCGACAATGAAGTACTGGTTTTCCGCTGCCGATAAGCCGGGAGAAGGTGTGTGGACAGAACCGTATATGGATTCAGATATAGGCCAGGAAGTGATGGCTTATTCCCGCGCTGTCTATATAGATGATACGTTGGTGGGCGTCGTAGGTACGGATATATATACGACTTATACTACTGATCTAATAAGTAATATGAAAGTGGAAAATGACGGGATGATATTCCTGCTGGATCAGAACAACAGGCAGATAGTGTCATCTCGTAATGTCAGCGGGACAGGTATTCTGCGGGACAACGGATTGTGGGATGAGATAACTGGAAAAATGGAAGAGAGAGGTTCCGGAGATTTCGATGTTGGATGGAATGGAAAGACAATGAGGGTCAGTTTCAGTCAGCTGAGCAATGACTGGAAACTAGCTATCATCAACTATGAGGATAATCTTTACAGGACATATGATAGGATCCTGATGATAGTGATTTTGCTGTCTTTGTTACTGGTGGCATTGTTAGCGGTCGCCGTTTATCTGGCAGCGCGGTATTTTTCAAGTCCGGTGGACAGAGCGATCAGGATGCTAAAGCTGATGGATCTGGGTGGTCAGTTAGAGGAAGGCGAGACTGAGGATGTGAAGGATGATGGTGATGTGGAAGCGTTGGTGAAGAAAGCAATGGAGCGTCAGCGGATGAATGATATCATGCTGGCTCACAAGTCGAGGCAGGCAGCAGCCGGAGAGATGATGGGAAACGTAGTGCATCAGTGGAAGCAGCCTCTCAACAATATAAATATAATCATGGGAATGCTCAAGGATGATATAGAAAACGGTGAGGTGACGAAAGAAAGTGCACTGTCGGCTGTAAGCAAGGTAGAGCGGTTGACCACTGGGATGTCGGAGACACTCAGTGATTTCTCCGACTATCTAAAGCCGGACAAGGAAATCGTTTCATTCCCCGTGAGGGATGTGGTGATGGCAGTGATGGAGCTGCTGAAGGATAAAACAAAAGCTAGGAATATAAAGGTTACCGTTGAAGGAGGAGAGGGTATGATGTCAAGAGGGTATAAAAATTCTCTATATCATGTCATACTCAATATAGTGGACAACGCTATAGATGCCATAGAGGAGAAAGGCGCTGTCAATGGTGTCATTCGAGTGGATATCAGACGTTCATCAGAAAAAAAAGGAAAGATAGCGATAGAAATATTCAACGATGGCGCGCAGATTTCCGAGCGATCCAAGGAGAGACTATTCAGCCCATACTATACTACAAAAAAAGCCGGTGATGGTACAGGACTGGGGCTGGCTATTTCAAAACATTTTATAGAGGAGAGCATGGATGGGGAGATAACATTGGAAAACTGTGGAGACGGAGTCAGGTGTGTAATGACTGTCAGGGAAGAAGGAGGAGAAGGATGACAGGGAACACATATTTATCACAGATGAAGATCCTTTATGTCGAAGATGATGATGATACGAGAGAAGATCTCAGAAGATATTTGAAGAAAAAAGCCGGGAAGGTGATCACTGCCGCCAACGGTAAAGAAGGGCTGGTGAAGTATGCTGAGGAACGGCCAGACATCGTGATCGCTGATATCCTGCTTCCGGAGATGAATGGTATGGATATGTTAAAAGAAATAAGGCGGGCAGGGGATAAATGTCCATTCATCATAACGTCTTCCGTCGATAAATCGGACATGATAATAGAAGCGGTGGACATCGGCATTGTGAAATATGCGGTAAAACCTATAATCCTAGACCAGTTGCTTGAAACTCTCGATAAACTGGCCGAGGAGATGAGCAGCGGCAGTGTGGTATTCGATGATATCGAGAAGAAGGCAGAGCTGGAAATACAGATAAAGCAAGAGCTGACGGCATTCCTCAAGAAGACAGCAGGGCGGGGACCCAGAGATATGACTGTCTTTATCAGCGATAGGCGGATCGAGATCACAGCTTATGGGATGATAACACCATTGGAAAAGTCCTTGATGGAGGATAAGCACAATATAAGTCTGGTGGAAAGTATTCACAGCGCATATTATAAGGCGCAGCGTCAGAAATTGCAGTTCATGATGAAAAAAATCACGGGTATCGAAGCAGAGCTGGCACATACAGAATTCCTGCCGTTTCGGGCAGTGGATCAGCTGGTGTTCGCCTTGCTGCGATGATGTTCAGGCGTGGTCTGCGACAAAATCTGAGTGAAAAAAGTGAACGGGATTTTTATTTCTCACTGTGCAATAACGCAGCCAGTTATTGCCTTTAAGCTTTCCGGCAAGTATAATAGAATAAGTACGTGACAAAAATAACAATTGCGGTCTAATGTGGCCGTGTATCTGGAAAAGAGGTAATCAGAAATGGATGAAAAGGAAAAGAAAAAAGTTCAGCAGGAAGGAAGCTGTGATTCCGACTGCGGCAATTGTGCCAGTGCGGGACATTGCAGCAGTCAGCCGGGAAGTATGCTGGAGGAGACCAACAGTCTCAATGATATCAAGAAAGTCATCGCTATAGTCAGCGGAAAGGGTGGCGTAGGAAAGTCTCTGGTGACGTCGCTGATGGCTGTCAACATGAGGAGAAAGGGTTATAATACGGCGGTTATGGATGCGGATATCACAGGGCCGTCTATCCCTAAAGCATTCGGCATCACGGAGAAAGCGACGGCAAACGAGCTGGGAGTGCTGCCGGTGAAGACAAGGACGGGGATAAGCACCATGTCGATAAACAGCCTCCTGGAAAACGACACTGATCCGGTGATATGGAGAGGCCCGGTGATCGCCGGAACTGTAAAGCAATTTTGGACCGACGTACTGTGGGGCGATGTGGATTATCTGTTCGTCGATATGCCTCCAGGAACAGGGGATGTACCTCTCACGGTGTTCCAGTCTATACCGGTGGATGGTATAATCGTAGTGACATCGCCGCAGGAACTGGTCTCCATGATAGTAGAGAAGGCCGTGAAAATGGCGGAAATGATGAATATCCCTGTACTGGGCATCGTGGAGAACATGTCCTATATCAAATGTCCTGATTGTGGAAAGGAGATCCCGTTGTTTGGAAAGAGCAAGGTGGATCAGGTGGCCGGGGAGCATGGGCTGGATGTGCTGGGCAAACTGCCGATAGAACCTGAGCTGGCAGAAGCCTGCGACAGCGGTAATATAGAAGACTTTAAAGGAAACCTGCTGAGCGACGCGGTGAAGAAGCTGGAGAGCCTGTAGGCCTGCTGAACGGCAGATGTAGTCAGCTCCAGTAAAGCACCCATGGCATGGGAAATCTGGTAGGATTGGGTGCAAAAAGAGACTTTTGGAAAGATCTGTGGCCAGTGAATGTACCCAAGGATGCAGTGGATAGTGAGGGATGGGTGCGGTTTTAGGAATTATAAGCCGCATCCTGCACCCATGACATTGTTCATTGTCGGGGAATTAGGTGCATTGGGATCCAGAACAGGCTTCAGAAAGGCGGATTTGTACCATAAAAGCATTGCAGCAGCTTTTTTTGGGTGCATTCGTACGAACCCGCATCTCATGGTTTCAATATCTTTACTTTCCCCGCAGCTTTTTTGTCAGCAGCAGGAAGACACCTGTGATGGATCCCATGAACAGAAGTCCGGCAGCGATGGCTCCGGCTGTCAACAGTGTTTCCCTGGCTGTTTCCGCGAAAGCGTCGTCCGAATGTTCCAGGATAGCCAGCATACTGTAGTAGGCGCCGGAACCTGGAACGAGGCAGATGATGCCTGGGATTATGAACATGGTGGATGTTTCCTTGAAAGCTCTGGCGAAGATGTTGCTGAGGAGCCACACAAGGCAGGAGGCTATGAATGCCGCCAATACCGGTGACAGCGCGAAATACAGGAATATCTCGTAGGACATCCAGCTTACGGAACCGATTATCAGGCACAGAGGGATTTTGCGGGCGGGCACATTGAATATTATGCAGAATCCGCAGGTGACGAATAGAGCACATGGGAATTGCAGCCACAGTGGGGAAGTCATATGGCACCTCCCAGAATGTCGAACAGCTTTATCACCACTCCGGCGCCGGCGGCCAGAGAGATGGCGGTCAGGATGGCTTCCATCAGTCGGGCGACGCCTGACAGCATGTCCCCTGACAGAAAGTCACGGATAGAGTTGGTAAGCGCTACCCCGGGAACGAACAGCATGATGGCGCTGATGATAATAGGGTCATAGTTAGCTCCTTTGATGGATAGTGATGCGAAGAGAGCGATGAAACTGGCTAACGCACAGCTGCAGAATCCTGTTACGAATGAGTTGATGTCCGCCTTTTTCAGCAGCCGTGAGAAAAGATAACACAGCGCTCCCGAGACTATAGCTATACAGCAGTCTATGGCTCTTCCTCCCATGATGACACAGAAGGCCGCCGAGACCATAATCGCGCCTATGACTCGAAGAGCCAGTGGATACCCCTTTTTTTCATCTATATCCTTCAGTATTTCCATGCCCTTGTCTACGGAAAGATCGGTGGTGGTGAATTGTCTGGAAAAATGATTGACGTCTGATATCTTTCGTAAGTCGGTATTGATGCCGGCTATCCTTTTTATATAGGTCTGAGTATCGTCTTCGTCGCCGCCTTTGTCCATGGAAATGAATATGCCTGTAGGGGTAGCGAAGACTTCCACACTGTCTATCTTGCAGGACTTGCATATTCGGGTCATAGTGTCTTCGACTCGATATACTTCGGCCCCGTTTCTCATCATGATCTCGCCGGCGTAGAGCGCCAGCATCAGAACTTTTTTCTGAAATACATTTACCATTTAAGATCCCCTTTAAAATAAAATGTTTGCAGTCGTCTGTTCGCATAAAGCGAGTATATGTTTCAGGCAGCCTTATTATAACAAATAACGGAAGCCATGTGTTGAAGATACCGTGTAAATAATATGTAAAAAGCGCCCGGTATTCATGACAGATGCATCATGTCTGACCGCGCGCGTCTGTAAGGTATCATCGATATGTATGATTTATATTTGTTTGTTGTATTGATTCGCAGTGGATATCTTGTAAAGCAGCTCATGCCTGCTTTGAGTCTCTGTCTTTTTGAAAATATTGCTCATATGGCGCTTCACCGTATTTTCCGAGATAGAAAGTTCAGCGGCTATCTGTTTGTTGCCAAGTCCTTTGTTGACCAGCGTTAAAACCTCTTTCTCTCTGTCGGAAAGCATGGCTCTGCGGGCTAAGATATTGACAGCATCTTCAGAGGATATCTGAGCTTCGGATATCCTGAGGGGATCTGTCTTGTAGAAGTAATGTATCATGAAAATATTGAGGGCGGCGTACAGCGGGATGAGTGGATCCAGCGCATATACACCCAGCAGGTTTTCCTCAGTCTGATACCAGGTGCTGTAATCCCAGTAGATTATCCATATCATGTATCCTGCCAACAGCAGAGACATTATAAGCGGAAGATTTATCTTGGACTGCTCCGTATATCTTTTATGGATCAGGATGCTGAGGCGTACACCTATGATGACGACAGTCGCGTCGTATACGAAGATGACAGCCTGGAGAACTGTTTTCCATGGACCGCTCATGACCAGAAGTGTGTATGAGTCGTATCTGCCCAGCGCTATAGACAGGCCTTGAGAAACCAGCAGATATATGGCGGAGAATATTATAAGCATTTTGATGTTGGAAGCCGTTTCCAGACGTGCCAGGACCATGACAGCGTATATCCATGCGGCTACGAGGACACCAAACAGCGTGTCGGATGCCATCATGAAGAAGAAGACAAGACCGCCCGATGCCATTTCTCCCAGAAAATAGTAAGTGATGAAGTCCGTGATCATGTAAAAGAAAATCGAACTGACGCATATCAGCATCGCTCTGTTCCGTTTATCTTTCTCCTTGGCATTGAGTATGAGAGTAAGGGTCAGAGTGACACCTCCAAGAATTATTACGGCTATATATATGAAGTTGTATATATCGTTCAAGCTGCCTGCTGTATTATCCATAAAACCTCCGCCGCCCGGTAACTGTGAAGATGAATTAAAAATAGAGGCGTTCGTCTACATCATATTATATTAATTTTTTCACGTGTAAGTCAACAGATATCAGGCAAAAGTGACGGAAAAGGGTCGGGGAAAACGCAGGCAGGGGTTGACCGGCTGGCACTACGATTGTATAATTGTATACAGAAATACAAAATTCGGAATATGAACAGGAGGTATATGTAAAATGGGCAAGACATTGGCGTACAAGATTCTGGAAGATCACCTCATCGAAGGGAACCTTTCGCCGGGGGAGGAGATCACCATAAAAATAGATCAGACCCTGACGCAGGACTCGACGGGAACGATGGTGTATCTGCAGCTGGAAGCCATGGAGGTAGACAGAGTAAAAACTGAGCTGTCAGTGGCATATATAGATCACAACACGCTTCAGACGGGATTTGAAAATGCCGACGACCACGAGTTCATCAAGAGCGTGGCCAGAAGACACGGAGTGCTGTTTTCAAAGCCGGGCAACGGCATCTGCCATCAGCTCCACCTCGAAAACTACGGAAAACCGGGCAAGACATTGCTGGGATCTGACAGCCACACTCCGACGGGAGGCGGCCTGGGAATGATCGCCATAGGCGCCGGTGGTCTGGATGTAGCGGTGGCTATGGCCAAAGGAACATACAGCCTGACAGCGCCTAAGGTGGTGAAGGTCGAGCTCAGGGGAGCGCTGAAGCCTTGGGTATCAGCGAAGGATGTTATCCTCTACGTGCTGCAGCAGCTTACTGTAAAGGGCGGCGTAGGCAAGATCATAGAGTACACGGGCGAAGGCGTGAAGAGCCTTTCCGTTACCGACAGAGCGACTATCACCAACATGGGAGCGGAGCTGGGAGCGACGACATCTGTCTTCCCGAGCGATGAGAACACGAGGGAATATCTGAAGTCCCAGGGCAGAGAAGCTGACTTCAGACCTCTCGCGGCAGATGCGGACGCGGTATACGACGAGGAGCTGATTGTGGATCTGGACAAGCTGACTCCGCTGGCGGCCAAGCCACACAGCCCTGACAATGTAGACAGCGTGAAGAATATCGGCGAGATAAAGGTAGACCAGGTGGCTATCGGAAGCTGCACCAACTCTTCCTACACGGATCTGATGAAGGTGGCGGCCATTCTCAAGGGCAAGAAAGTCCATCCTGACGTGAGCCTTGTGATCTCGCCGGGATCCAGCAAGATATTGGAGAAGATGGCGGAAAACGGCGCGTTGGCTGACATCATCAGCGCCGGAGCCAGGATCATAGAGAACGCCTGCGGACCGTGCATCGGCATGGGACAGTCGCCTAAGTCGGGAGCCGTTTCCCTGAGGACCTTCAACAGAAATTTCAAGGGAAGGAGCGGGACGCTGGACGCGCAGGTATATCTGGTAAGCCCTGAGACGGCGGCTCTTTCCGCGATAAAGGGCGTGCTGACGGACGGTATGGAAAGCGGCGAGAGCCTGCCTGACATCGCAGCGGTGGATTTCACCCCTAACGATAATTTCATCGTATATCCGGAAGGACACAACAAGGAAAATACGGAAGTAGCCATGGGACCGAACATCAAGCCGTTCCCGAGAAACACGGCGCTGCCTGAGACGCTGGAAGCCAAGGTGGTGCTCCACGCCGGAGACAATATCACTACCGACGATATCATGCCTTCGGACTCGAGACTGCTGCCTTACAGATCGAACATACCTCACCTGTCCAACTACTGTTTTGAAAAGATCGACAGCGAGTTTTCCAGGAGATGTCACGAAGCCGGCAAGTGCGCCATCGTAGGAGGCGACAACTACGGACAGGGAAGCAGCCGTGAACACGCGGCGCTGGCTCCGCTGTATCTGGGTGTGAAGTTCGTGCTGGCCAAGTCCTTCGCCAGGATCCACAGATCCAACCTGATAAACAGCGGCATACTGCCTCTCGTATTTGAAGATCCGGCTGATTACGATACCTTCGAGCTGGGAGACGAGCTGGTGATAGAAAACGCACCGGAGCAGGTGAAGAAGGATACGATACAGGTGAAGAACGTGACTAAGGGCAAGATTTATGATGTAAGGCCTAATTTCTCGGATCTCGAGATCAATATGATATTGAAGGGCGGAAAGATCAACGCCATAAAGGAGGGCTGATATGACATATACTGAACATTTCGCGAAGATCGTGGAGGAGCAGCTGGCAAGGGTGGAAAAGCTGAAGAATTCACCGGCTATGCCGGATTTTTCCTCAATGGAAAAGATCGTGATAGGTACGATAGACGGCGACGGCATAGGTCCTATAATCATGGACTCCTGCCGCGCGGTATTGGAAAAGCTGCTGGCTGACGAGATCGCAGCAGGGAAGATAGAGCTGAGAAAGATAGAGGGGCTGACGCTGGAGAACAGGATCGCGAAGATGGAGACGGTGCCTGCGGATGTGCTGGCAGCTATCAAGGAATGTGATCTGCTGCTGAAGGGACCGACGACGACGCCGGGCAAGGGTGACGATCTTCCTAATATAGAGAGCGCCAACGTGACGCTGAGACGTGAGCTGGATCTCTTCGCCAACGTGAGACCTGTGGTGATCCCGGAGAAGAACATCGACTGGATCTTTTACAGGGAAAACACCGAAGGCGAGTATGCTCTCGGCAGCAAGGGAATAGACATAAGCGACGATATCTCCATGGATTTCAAGGTGACCACCACCATCGGCACCACCAGACTGGCCAGAGCGGCCTTTGAATATGCTAAAAACAACGGAAACAAGAACGTTTCCATCGTGACGAAGGCCAACATCATGAAGAAGACCGACGGCAAGTTCCTGAGCCTCTGCTACGATGTGGCCAAGGAATATCCTGAGATAAAGACCGACGACTGGTACGTGGATATCATGGCGGCAAACCTGGTCAACGATCAGATAAACAGCAACTTCAACGTGGTGATACTGCCGAATCTCTACGGAGATATCATCACCGATGAAGCGGCTCAGCTCCAGGGAGGCGTAGGTACAGCCGGAAGCGCCAACATCGGCAGCAGGTACGCTATGTTCGAAGCCATCCACGGCTCGGCTCCGAGGATGATGGAAGAGGGGATCGGCGAATACGCCAATCCTGCCAGCATAAACAGAGCGGCTGTGATGATGCTGAGGCATATCGGATTTACTGATAAGGCGGCGAAGCTGGAAAAGGCTCTCGACGAGGCGCAGGCAGCCCTTGACATGCCGGGAGACGGCACCGGCAATACCGCGGCGGACTTCACCGGCTTCGTGCTGGAGAGGATATGATCCGGTGGTGATGCGAGATGGTACTGTATAAGTTTTCCGATGAAACGGAAATAAGCAATGCGCCTCTTTCCACCAGCCTGCTGGGAAAGCTCCAGCGGGATATCCTGACGGGAAAGCTGAAGCCGGGTCAGAAGCTGACGGAGCAGCAGCTCTGTAAAACCTACGGAGTCAGCAGGACTCCGGTCAGGGAAGCGCTGCGTCAGCTTGAGACGGATGGTCTTGTGGAGAATATCCTCAACCGCGGCGCCTTCGTCGTAGGAATGACGGGGCAGGATTATGAGGATATGTTCGAGCTGCGGAAGGCTTATGAGATACAGGCGGTGAAATGGGCCATCGAGCGGATAACAGACGAGGAGATGGAGCGCCTAGAGGAGACCTTCGAATTCATGGAGTTTTATACCATGAGAAATGATATCGACAAGATGCTGACCATCAATACGGGGTTTCATCAGGTCATATACGAAGCGTCTCACAACAAGATGCTGAAGAAGCTGTTGTCCTCCTACCAGAACTTTCTCAAATACAAGGGCGCGGAATCTGTGTATGATGATGATTATCTGACAACGGTGCTGGAGGAGCACAGAGCTATCTTCAAAGCCTTCAAGGACAAGGATGTAAAAGCGGGGGCTCTGGCGATGGAGATCCATATCAACAGAGCCAAGGAGCGACGCTGCGGCGTTTAGACGGAGGTGACAGAGATGGAACGAGATAACATATGGGCCTCATACGATGAGGGCCGACTGGAAGAGCTTGAAAAGATAAACGGTCTTTACAGAGAGTGCCTGGATCAGGGAAAGACGGAGCGCGAATGCGTCACGCTGACGATCCGCATGGCTGAAGAAAAAGGCTACAGGGATCTGCGCCAGCTGATAAAAGACGGGATCGAAGTAAAGGCGGGAGATAAGATATATGCTGTGTGCATGGATAAGAGCATAGCGCTGTTCAATATCGGCAGCCGTCCGCTGGAGGAGGGGATGAATATCCTTGGTGCTCATATAGATTCCCCTAGGATCGACGTGAAACAGAATCCTCTCTATGAGAGTGACGAGCTGGCCTACCTCGATACACACTATTACGGCGGTATCAAGAAATATCAGTGGGTCACGCTGCCGCTGGCGATACATGGGGTAGTGGCTATGAAGGACGGCAGCAGAGTGGAAGTCTGCGTCGGTGAAAAGGAGGACGAGCCTGTCTTTGCCGTCACCGATCTGCTGATCCATCTGGCTGCGAAGCAGATGGAGAAAAAGGCCGGCATCGTCATAGAAGGCGAGAAGCTGGATCTGCTGGTGGGAAGCCGGCCGGCGGGGAAAAAAGACGGCGTGACAGACAAGGAAAAGGAAGCCGTAAAGAAGAATATCCTGGATCTGCTGAAAGATAGATACGGCATGACGGAGGAAGACTTCGTCTCCGCAGAGCTGGAGATCGTGCCGGCGGGAAAAGCCAGAGAGATGGGGTTCGACAGGAGCATGATCATGGCTTACGGTCAGGACGACAGAGTGTGCGCCTTCACGTCACTTTTCGCTATGCTGGACACAGAGTCGGTAGAAAAGACAGCTTGCTGCGTGCTGGTAGACAAGGAGGAGATCGGCAGCGTAGGTGCCACCGGGATGCATTCCAGATTCTTTGAGAACATCGTGGCGGAGATCCTGCTGCTGATGGGTGAATGTGCGGACATCAAGGTGAGAAGAACGCTGCAGAATTCAAGGATGTTGTCCTCAGATGTGAGCGCGGCCTATGATCCTATGTACGCGGAAGTATTCGAGAAGAGAAGCTCCGCCTTTTTTGCCAGAGGCCCGGTATTCAATAAATTCACCGGCAGCCGCGGTAAGAGCGGATCCAACGACGCCAACGCCGAGTATATCGCGGCGCTGCGAAAGGCTCTGGATGATGACGAAGTAGCCTATCAGTTCGCTGAGCTGGGTAAGGTGGACGCGGGCGGCGGAGGGACCATCGCCTATATCATGGCCAACTATGGCATGGAAGTCATCGACAGCGGTGTGGCTGTACTATGCATGCACGCTCCGTGGGAGATAACCAGCAAAGCCGATGTATATGAGGCATACAGAGGATATAAGGCGTTTTTGAAAAACATGTAGATTGTGGATTCTTGTCTGTCGCGCGGCCCCGTGCAACAGATGTATCGCCTTTGTGCAGACAGCAGGTCTGCCAACAATGAAACCTGATGAAAAACGGAGCCGTCGCATCGATGCGACGGCTCAGACTGTAGACAAAGGTCCAACTTCAAGATGAAAGGTTGGACTTTTTCTATGCATAAAATGAAGCTAAATGTTGAAATTCCAATGATCAGGGC
>JABLTR010072902.1_pt1 | contig 36015 bp, 29 predicted proteins | sample 7160071 | NCBI WGS metagenome assembly JABLTR01 (sample SAMN14651230, study PRJNA627086) | human gut metagenome | isolation source: feces | host: Homo sapiens | reverse complement strand
GCACACGCAGAAGGTGAAGGCGGACCGGCCGGTGGGCAGGTGGCAGGCCAGCTTGTAGTCCGAGGGGGGCAGCTGCTCCCAGGCGGGTCCGTACTGGGCCCGGGAGACGGCGGCCTGGTCCTGCTCGATGCGCACCCCGATGGCGAAGGGCTTCTGCTCCATAGGCACCCCCGCCCCGTGGAGCATGGCAAAGGTGTCCCGGGCGGAGTGTCCCGGGGCCAGCACCAGGGCGTCGCAGTCCAGGCGGTACGCCCCCTGGGGGCCCTCCACGCGCACGCCGGTGAGCGTCCCTTCCCCGGTCTCCAGACCGGTGAGCCGATGGCCGAAACGCACGTCGCACCCCAGGGCGATGAGCTCCTGGCGGATGCGCTTCACCACCTGGCGCAGAATGTCGGTGCCAATGTGGGGCTTGTGGGACCACTTCACGTCCGCCGGGGCCCCCGCCCCCACCAGGGCGTCCATCACCGCCGAGATGCGGGGGTCGTGGGTGCCGGTGGTCAATTTTCCGTCGGAGAAGGTGCCCGCGCCCCCCTCCCCGAACTGCACGTTGGAGGCGGGGTCCAGCGCTCCCCCGGCCCAGAAGCCCTCCACCTTGGCGGTGCGGGTGTCCACGTCCTCGCCCCGCTCCAGCACCACGCAGGGAATGCCGTTCCGGGCCAGGAACAGGGCGGCGAACAGCCCCGCCGGCCCCATCCCCACCACCACGGGCATGGTCCCCGAGCGGCGCTTCACCTCTGGGAACACATAGGGCTTGGGGGTTACCAGGGCGATGTTTTTCTTCCCGGCCCGCTCCACCGCCTGCGCCTCTCCGCCTTTCAGGGACACGTCCACGGTGTACACGTAGTGCACGTCCTGTTTCTTCCGGGCGTCGATGGACTGCCGGACCAGAATAAGGTCCTCCAGCGCCCCGGGGCGCACCCCCAGGGCCTTGGCCGCCCGCCTGCGTAAAAGCTCCAGATCCCCGCCGATGGGCAGGGGAATATTTTGAATGCGTATCATAATGTAATCACCAGGGGTAAGTGTACCATATCCCCCCGCCCCTTGAAAAGGTCGGGAGGCGGAAATTTTTCTCTCCCCTGCCCTTGACAAATATTCCGCTCCGGTCTACCATAACCCCATCCTAATCATCGTTTCAGGAGGATTTTCTTGATGGACGCACAGACCTGTATCCTCACCCGGCGCAGCGTTCGGAAATTTACCGACGAGCCGGTGAGCCGTGAGCTGCTGGAGAAGGTGGTGGCCCTGGCCGCCTACGCCCCCAGCTGGAAAAACACCCAGATCAGCCGCTATCTGGCCATTGAGGACCCGGCGGTCCAAAACACCATCGCCGAGGAGTACTGCCTGACCGGAGCCAACAACCCCAGCATCATCAAGGGGGCTCCCCTGCTGGTGGCCCAGACCTTTGTGAAGGACCGCTGCGGCTACAACCGGGACGGCACCTTCACCACCGACCGGGAGGACGGCTGGCAGTACTACGACTGCGGCATCGCCGCCCAGACCTTCTGTCTGGCCGCTCACGACCTGGGGCTGGGCACCGTCATCATGGGGGTGTTCGACCGCAAGCGCCTCCAGGCCTACCTGGAGATCCCCCAGGACCAGGAGCTGATGGCCCTCATCGCCGTGGGACATCCGGCGGAGGTGGGCCCCGCCCCCAAGCGCAAGGACGTGGACGTGCTCCTGTCCTGGCGGTAACATGACCGAAAAAAATCCCGGCACTGCGTGCCGGGATTTTTCAGCTTGTCAAAAAACCTCTGTTGAGCAGAATGCGCCTCAGTTTTGGCGGAGGAGCTCGAGGGGGCGGCAGCCCGCCTCGAATGGGATCGAATGCCCTGAATGCCTTGCACTGCAAGGCGTTCAGCGAGCGCAGCGAGGACTTTCCCACCGCTGTGAGGCGGGAAAGTAACGGCATTTTCTTCAGTTGCGGCTCTTGCCCAGGAAGCGAAGCAGGTACAAAAACAGGTTGATAAAGTCCAGATACAGCTGCAACGCGGAGAAGATGGACGCCTTTTCCATCATATCCGGATAGCCGGCGTAGTAATGGTAGTACTCCCGGATGCGCTGGGTGTCATAGGCGGTATAGCCCAGAAACACCGCGATGCCGATGAGGCACACAATGGTGTCAAAGGCGGTGAGGGCCGGGATGAACAGGCTCACCAGTCCAAACACCACCAGGAAGATCAGGCCGGAAAACAGGATGGGGCCGATGCCCGCCAGATTCCGCTTGGTAAAATGTCCATAGGCCGCCAGCACTCCGAAGTACAGGGCCGTGGCCAGGAATACAAGGATGATGCTGTCCAGCCGGTACACATACAGATAGATGGACAGGGTAAACCCAAACAGGGCGGAGAAGGCCACAAAAATGGACCGGGCCGTCCCCACCGACATCTTCTCAATGCGGGCGGACATGGTATAGGCCATGACCAGGGTGGCAATCAGCACTGCCAGCTGGACAAAGGGCGCGTACACATACACATACAGCGTCAGGTTGGTGATCCATCCCACCACCGCCACGCCAAAGGTAATCATCAGGCCCAGCACCATCCACAGGAAGGTCCGGGTGGTATACTCCCCTTCGGTGACCACCCGCCGGTTTGCGGGGCTGTAGTCCCGGTCAAATTCATAGGGATCAAAGCTCATCGAAAACACTCCTTTCCAGAGCTGTGAGATTAGGCCTTGTTTGAAAATTGGAAATTTGCCCAACAGCGAAGGATTTTTTCGCCAGACAAGGCGATTTGACGCAGCAATACTTTGTGTATTGCAAGGAAAATCAACGCAGTATGGCGGAAAAAGACTCGCTGTTCGGGCATGTTGACATTTTTCAAACATGGCCTAGCTTCCGAGTGTCTTTATTATACCCTGGACGGCGGGGAAAGGCAATCTCTTTCTTGGGCTGCATTGGGGCGTTTTTTCTGGAATTCCCTTATTTTCGGGCCAACAGATCCCCGTTTTGAAGCCTGGCGCAGGCGGACGGGGCCGGGCGGGCCGATCCGCCGCCCACGGCGCCGCGCCCTTTTGCAGGAACGGGCGTCCCCACTCAGGTGCGTCCCTGCAATACCCCGAACAGAGCGATAGGGGCAAGCCCCTGCCCTACGGGGTCTCATTTTCCATAGAGATGTGATTCCCTCCAACCGGCAGACTGATGAAGCGCCAGCACTTCGGTGTCCGCCGCTCAGCCGAACATGGAGAACAGATCCATCTGGCTGGTCTCCGGCAAATCGCCCCACAAAGCTGCGCTTTGCGGGGACCCCGGGATTTCAAAACTCCCGGGCGAAATCAATTCGCCCGGGAGCAAGGTTTTTGCCTCCGGCATAAACGCTTGGACGCGCCAAAAGGCGCGGGGCCGCTCCGCGGCCCTTCGGCGATTTGCCGGGACAGCTGTTTCAAATTTGAGTGCTCTATCATCCGAACATGGAAAACAAATCCATCTGACTGGTCTCCGCCAAATCACCCCACAAAGCTCCGCTTTGCGGGGACCCCGGGATTTTCAAACTCCCGGGCGAAGTGAATTCGCCCGGGAGCAAGGTTTTTGCCTCCGGCAAAAACGCTTGGACGCGCCAAAAGGCGCGGGGCCGCTCCGCGGCCCTTCGGCGATTTGCTGGGATTGTATTTCAAATTTAAGGACGCTGTCATCCAAACATGGCGAACAGATCCATCTGGCTTGTCTCAGGCAAATCGCCGAAGGCACCCGCGTCCTTCAGCAGCTCGATGTGGGTCTTGGAGACCTTGGGGCAGGCGGCGGACACCTCTTCGATGGAAATGAACTGCTTGCCCTTCCGCTGTTCGGCCAGGGAGATGGCCGCCGTCTCCCCCAGTCCGGCCACCGAGACAAAGGGCGGGATGAGGGCGTTGTGCTCCTCGTCCATTTTGAACAGGATGGCCTCGGACTCATACAGATCCATCCGCCGGAAAGTGAAGCCCCGGAGATAGAACTCATAGCACACCTCCAGGGTGGTGAGCATGTCCTGCTCCACGGCGGTGGCCTCCTTGTCCTTGGCAATGATCTCCCGCATTTTCCGCTGGCACTCGTCCATGCCCCGGCACATGTACCGCTCGTCAAAGGCCTTGGCCCGGATGGAGAAGTAGGCTGCGTAGAAGGCCAGAGGCCGGTGGACCTTGAACCAGGCGATGCGGAAGGCCATCATCACGTAGGCCACCGCATGGGCCTTGGGGAACAGATAGGCGATCTTCTTGCAGGAGCCGATGTACCAGTCAGGCACCCCGTGCTCCTTCATCTCCTCCTCCGCTCCCTCGGGGAGCCCGCGGCCCTTTCGCACCGCCTCCATGATCTTGAAGGAGCGCTTGGGGTCCATCCCCTTGGAGATGAGGAACAGCATGATGTCGTCCCGGCAGCCTATGGCCTCGTTGACCTTGGCGGTGCCCGAGGTGATCAGGTCCTTGGCGTTGCCCAGCCACACGTCGGTGCCGTGGGAGAAGCCGGACAGCCGCACCAGGATGTCGAACTGGTCGGGCTGGGTGTCCTCCAGCATGCCCCGGACGAAGGTGGTGCCGAACTCCGGGATGGCAGTGCCGCCGGTGGGGCCCAAGATCTTGTCGTCCTCATAGCCCAGCACCTTGGAGGACTGGAAGATGGACATGGTGTCCTTGTCATCCAGGGGGATATCCGTACGGGCGTTCACCCCCGTCAGATCCTCCAGCATACGGATCATGGTGGGGTCATCGTGTCCCAGCATGTCCAGTTTCAGGAGGTTACTTTCCATGGAGTGATATTCGAAGTGGGTGGTGATGATGTCCGTGTTGGGGTCGTCCGCCGGGTGCTGGACGGGACAAAAGTCGTAGATCTCCTTGTCCTGGGGGATGACCACCATGCCGCCGGGGTGCTGGCCCGTGGTGCGTTTGACGCCGGTGCAGCCGATGGCCAGGCGGTTCTCCTCCGCCTTGGAGGCCATCTTCCCCCGCTCGTCCAGGTACTTCTTCACATAGCCGAAGGCGGTCTTTTCCGCCACCGTGCCGATGGTGCCCGCCCGGAACACGTGGGTCTGACCGAAGAGCTCGAAGGTATAGCGGTGGGCGTTGGCCTGATACTCGCCGGAAAAGTTCAGGTCGATATCGGGCACCTTGTCGCCCCCGAAGCCCAGGAAGGTCTCGAAGGGGATGTTGAAGCCGTCTTTCACATACTTGGCGCCGCACACGGGACACACCGCGTCGGGCATATCCGCCCCACACCCGTAGGGGTGCTCCGGGTCCTGGGCGTAGTCGAAGTCGGAGTGCTTGCACTTGGGACAGCGGTAGTTGGCGGGCAGGGAGTTTACCTCGGTGATGCCCGACATGAAGGCCACCAGGGAGGAGCCCACCGAACCACGGGAACCCACCAGATAGCCGTGCTCCAGGGAGTTCTGCACCAGCTTCTGGGCGGACATGTAGATCACGTCGTATTTACAGCGGATAATGTCCCCCAGCTCCACCTCGATGCGGTCGGTGACGATTTTCGGGGGATTTTCTCCGTAAAGCTCATGGGCTTTCCCCCAGACTAACCGCTTCAGCTCCCCGTCGGAGTCCTCCAGCTTGGGAGCGAACAGCCCCTTGGGCAGGGGGTTGATGGGGTCGCACCAGTCGGCAATCAGGTTGGTGTTCTTCACCACCACCTCATAGGCCTTCTCCTTCCCCAGATAGGAGAACTCCTCCAGCATCTCCTCGGTGGTCTTGAAGTAGATGGGCAGGGACTCGTCCGCGTCCTCAAAGCCCTTGGAGGCCAGGAGGATGTGGCGGTAGATCTCGTCCTCCGGGTCCAGGAAGTGGACGTCCCCGGTGGCGCACACCGGCTTGCCCAGCTCCTCCCCCAGCTTCACCACCGTGCGGTTGAAGTCCCGAAGCTCCTCCTCGCTGCGGACCATCCCCTTGCGGAGCATGAACATGTTGTTGCAGATGGGCTGGATCTCCAGGTAGTCGTACCAGGAGGCGATGCGCTTGAGCTCCTCCCAGTCCTTGCCGTCCACCACCGCCCGGAACAGCTCTCCCGCCTCGCAGGCGGAGCCGATGATCAATCCCTCCCGGTTCTCGTTGATCAGGGACTTGGGCATGATGGGGTAGCGCTTGAAGTGCTCCAGATGGGCCAGGGAGATGAGCTTATACAGGTTGCGCAGTCCGATCTGGTTCTTGGCCAGGACGATCAGGTGCTTGGGCTGGCGGCGCATCTTCCCGCCCCCCTTGCGCAGCTTGGGCATGGCGGGGTTGATCTCCCCCAGGGTGTGCACCCCCATGGCCTCCAGCTTCTCAAAGAAGGGGGGCAGCATGTAGGCCACCGTGGCCGCGTCGTCGCTGGCCCGGTGGTGGTTGAAGGCGGGCAGATGCAGGTACTCCGCCACGATGTCCAATTTATACTTGCCCAGCTCGGGCAGGAGGTTCTGGGCCAGAATCAGGCTGTCCACCGAGGGGTTATGGAAGGGAATGCCGTACTTCCGGCACCCGGCGGAGATGAAGCCCATGTCGAACTCCGCGTTGTGGGCGGCCAGAGGCCGGTCCCCGGCGAAGTCCAGGAACATCCGCAGGGCCTCCTCCTGGGAGGGCGCCCCCACCAGCATCTCATCGGTGATGCCGGTGAGGCGGATGATCTCCGGGCTCAAGATCCGCTCCGGGGACACAAAGGTATTGAAGGTGTCGGTGATCTCCCCGTTTTTCAGAATCACCGCACCGATCTCAATGATGACCTCCCGCTTTTTGTCCAGGCCGGTGGTCTCAATGTCAAAGCAGACGATCTCGTCGGCGAAGGGCTGATTGGTCTCCCCGTGGACCACCACCCGGTCGTCCACGTCGTTGAGGAAGTAGGCCTCCACCCCGTACAGGAGCTTGATGTTTTTGGCCGAGTGCCACGCGTCCGGGAAGGACTGGGCCACTCCGTGGTCGGTGATAGCGATGGCCCGGTGGCCCCAGGCCTCCGCCCGCTTCACCACGTTCTTGTCCGGCCCCAGCTTGGGCCCCACGGCAGTGAGGGCGTCCATGGCGGACATGGTGGTGTGCAGGTGGAGCTCCACCCGCTTCTCCGGGGCGTTGTCCATTTTCATCTTCTTCTCGGCAGCCATGACGGCCACCGGCTCCAGCACCATGTCCCCGTAAAACCGGTCCATGTTCAGCCGGCCCTGGACCAGCAGGTGCATTCCCTTCCGAATGCCGTCCACCAGGGCCTTGCCCTCATCCCCGGGGAAGAACTTGTTCACCCGGATGGAGCCGGTGTAGTCGGTCATGTCGAAGGCCACCACCCAGGCCCCCCGCTTTTTCAGCTCCCGGTTGTCGACGGCGAACACGTCCCCCTCGATGACCACCATGCCCATATCCAGCTCCAGCTCCCCGATGGGCACCGGGGCGCGCTTGATGGGCTTGCCGAAGATGGCCCTGCCGTTGTCCCGCTTCTCCCCTTTTCCGGCGGCCTTTTTCTTCGCCCCTGGGGCGGCCTGGCGCACCTGCTTCAGGGCGGCGGCCCGGATGGCCTCCGCCCGGGCGAAGGCGTCCTGGGGCGTCTGGCTCTCCTCCTGGGCTGGAGCGCTGGGGGGCGCCTGAATCGGCTGTTCCGGCCCGGGAACCGGCTGCTTCTCCAGCACGGGCGGCTCCGGCTGGGCGGGAGTATCTGCAAGGCAGTTCAGCTTTACATGGCTGAGGCCGTAACACTTGGCCACCGCCTCCTCCGCCTGGGCGATCAGGTTGGGCCCCGCGCCGGAGGCCCCCTCCACCGCCACCACCGCGCTGCGGGCGGCGCGGTCGATAGCCGCCTCCACGATCTTCCAGCCGCTCATGGCGTTGACGAATTCCGTCCACTGGCGCAGGGCGGCAAACATCTCTAAAAAGGGAATTTTCTTGGACATGATGCGAATACTCCTTGGAACAGGATCTTAAAACCAGACAGAGGGCTCGTCCCGAAAGACGGGAGTCTCCCCTGCCGCGTAGGGGTCATAGTTATGGATGTTGCAGCCGAATTCCTGCAAAAAGGCGATACGGTCCTCCCTGTCCCAGCGGACCAGGGAGAGGCCGTGGAACTCCTCCACGGTCCCGTCGTTCATCTCGTTGCGGAAGGACCACTCCACCACCGTCTGGTCCCCCTTGTGAAAGAACTGCTCGATGTCCCAGCGGACCACCCTTCCCCGGGTGTTCCACTCCCGGAACCAGAGGGACACCTTGTCCCGGCCCTCATACTTGGGACCCCAGCTCTCGATATAGGTACAGTCAGGGGCAAAGAGGTTTTTGATGCCCAGGTCCTTGGCCTGGAGCCACATGTTGAACCACAGGCGGATTTTCTGTTCTCTGTTTTCTTCCATGGGGGCTCCTTTCTTGTCTCGGGGGATTTCGCCGCCACGGCGGCGAGTGACTTTCTGGATTCGCAGGGGTAATTTCGCCGCCTGCGGGCGGCGAGCTTCTTTCTGGATGCCCAGAAAGAAGCCAAAGAGGCACCAAGGGGTGAGCTCAAAATGAGCGCTTCGCGCTCATATTCACTCTCCCTATCCCCTCTGGCCTTCGGCCATCTCCCCTTGACAAGGGGAGTCGGCCCCCTGGACCCCCACTTACGGGAGTCACTCCTGAAAGGTGTCACAGCATTTTCGGCGCGCAAAATCTGAATGATTGAGTGCGGTTTATTCCGGCCCCACTGGGGGCCTAAGTTTGCAAAATTTAGAAGAACTGCAGTTTTCGGTCTGCGCCTTGGTTTTCTCAGCCAACGGTCCGGGGCATAGCAGTCGGCGAATCGGGGACGTTGGTCCGGCAAACTCAGGCGCGGTTCTTGAATTGCGATAGGCGCCAGATTTTACTCACTCAGGGCCCAGTGGCCCGGACGGAATTGCACCCAAGCACTCCTGGTTTTGCGCGCCGGAAATACCACACTCACGAATCAGGATCGCATCCCCCGTAATGGGGTCCGGGGTGGGCGAATATGGGCACGCCAGTGCCCATCCTGAGCCCACCCCGGGGGCGTTTTGGTTACTTTGCCGCCATGGGCAAAGTAACTCGCCGCCCGCAGGCGGCGAAACCTCCTGCTCTACAACGTCTCAATCAGAGCAAACAGCTCGTCCACCAGCTGCTCCTGGGGGACTTTTTTGACGATCTGCCCCTTCTTGAACAGGAGCCCCTCCCCCACGCCGCCGGCGATGCCGCAGTCGGCAGCGGAGGCCTCCCCGGGGCCGTTGACCACGCAGCCCATAACGGCCACGGTGATGGGCTTGTCCACGGTTTTTAAGCGTTCCTCCACCTCATTGGCCAAGGCGATCAGGTCGATGCGGGTGCGGCCGCAGGTGGGACAGGACACCAGCTCCGCCCCCTCCTTCCGGACGCCCGCCGCCTTGAGGATCTCTTTGGCGGCATAGACCTCCTCCACCGGGTCGGCGGACAGGGACACCCGCATGGTGTCCCCGATGCCCAGGGCCAGCAGGCCCCCGATGCCCACGGCGGACTTCAGGGTCCCCATACGGACGGTGCCCGCCTCGGTGACCCCAATGTGTAAAGGATAATCACTTGCTTGGCTCATCAGCTGATATGCCTTCATGGTCATGGGCACGCTGGAGGATTTTAACGACACGCAGATGTCGTCAAAGTCGTACTGGTTCAGCAACCGGATATGCCCGAAGGCGGACTCCACCATGGCCTCGGGACAGACGCCCCCGTACTTGGCCAGCAGGGGCTTCTCCAAAGAGCCGCCGTTGACTCCGATGCGGATGGGTACCCCCCGCCGGGCGCAGGCCTGGGCCACCGCCTTCACGTGGTCCGCTCCCCCAATGTTTCCCGGGTTGATGCGCACCTTGTCCGCTCCGGCGGCGATGGCCTCCAGGGCCAGCTTGTAGTCAAAGTGGATGTCCACCACCACAGGGATGGGGCTGCCCTCCTTGATCTTGCCCACCGCCTTGGCGGCGGCCATATCGGGCACCGCCACCCGGATGATCTCGCACCCAGCTGCCGCCAGGGTGCGGATCTGGTGGAGGGTGGCCTCCACGTCGTCGGTGCGGGTGTTAGTCATGGACTGGATGGTGACCGGGGCGCCCCCTCCGATGGGGACCCCGCCCACCATGATCTGCTTGGTCATGGAAAAACCTCCCGTTCAAACCCAGCTTGTCGAAAAGATTTTTTCGGCAAGCTGACAGCACGTTTCAGAACGTCAAATGCCAATGATCTTCCCCACGTCGCTGAAAGCAACCATCAGGGACAGGGTCAGCAGGGCCGCCAACCCCACAAAGTGGACATATCCCTCATACTTGGCGGGAATTTTTTTACGGAACAGGGCGTGTAAAATGCCGTTGAGCACCAGAAACAGCACCCGGCCCCCGTCCAGCGCCGGGATGGGCAGCAGGTTCATCACCGCCAGGTTGACGGCGATGAGGGCCGCCAGGGTCAGCAGGTTGTAGGCCGCGTCCGCCGCCGTGGGAGAGGCGCTGCCCACCTGGGACATGGTGTCCACGATGCCCACCGGTCCGGACAGGTCCCGCAGGCCCACCGCCCCCGTGACCAGGTCCCCCAGGCTGATCCAGACCAGGCGCACATAGTCAATGGCGGTGTTCCAGGCATAGAGAAGCTTATTTCCAATGGTGGGCGGGTCCACATCGTAGCCGATGGAGATGCCCCGCAGCCGGGTGTAGTTGCCCTCCTCATCGGTGCGCTCCTGGTATGGGATGTGCACGTTGTTCAGCTCCAGCCGCTCTCCATCCCGCTCTACCACGAAGTCCACGTCGTCCCCCGCCCGGCTCAGGTAGAGGGACACGTTGCTGTACACCAGGATGGCGTGGCCGTCCACGGACAGGATGCGGTCCCCCTCCTGGAGGCCGCAGTTCTCGGTGCCGTAGCCCTCCAGCGGCCCGCCGTAGGTGGGGACCCGGAAGCCCGCCGCCCCGGCGTACAGAATCAGTACGATGAGCAGGCCGGTGAGGAAATTCATAAATGCCCCGGCCACCAGAACAATGGCCTGCTTCCACCCGGCGGCGTTGCCGAAGGCCCGGGGGTTGTCGGAGGACGCCTCCTCGTCCTCCCCCTCCATGGCGCAGTAGCCGCCCACGGGAAAGAGGCGAAGGCTGTAAAGGGTATCTCCTTTCTGCTTCTTCAGCAGGGCGGGTCCCATGCCGATGGAGAACTCGTTGACCTGGATGCCGAAGAGTTTGGCCGCCGCGAAATGGCCGAACTCGTGGACGGCAATGAGCAGGCCGAACATGATGAGGGCTAGAATGATATAGAGCATAGAACCTCCTGCGCTGTGGTGCTGCGGATCTGCTTGGTCATGCGGACAGTACGGCCTCCCGGGCCGCCTGGTCCGCCTCCAGAATCTGAGTCATGGTGGGGTCCTGGACCACTTTGACCTGATCCATGGCCCGCTCCACCCGGTCGGCAATGTCCAAAAACCCGATTGTTCCATCCAGGAACAGGGACACCGCCGCCTCGTTGGCTCCGTTCAGAATGGCCCCGGCGGTGCCGCCGGTGCGGGCCGCCTTCAGGGCCAGGGCCAGACACTGGAAGGTGTCCAGGTCGGGCTGGGCAAAGGTCAGGGGGCCGCAGGAACACAGGTCCAGAGGCGTGGCCGGCCCCTCCACCCGCCGGGGCCAGGTGAGGGCGTACTGGATGGGCAGGCGCATATCCGGCGTGCCCAGTTGTGCAATCATGGCATTATCACAGTATTCCACCAGAGAGTGGATGATACTCTCCCGGTGGATCACAATGGAAATTTTCTCCGGGGGCATGTGGTAGAGATGCATGGCCTCGATGAACTCCAGTCCCTTGTTCATCAGGGTGGCCGAGTCTATGGTGATTTTGGCCCCCATGTTCCAGTTCGGATGCTGTAAGGCGTCTTCCCTTGTCATATGTTTCAGTTCTTCCCGGCTCCTGCCAAAGAAGGGGCCGCCGGAACAGGTGAGGATCAGGCGCTTGACCTCCCTCCGGTCCTTACACCCCTGGAGGGACTGAAACAGGGCCGAGTGCTCCGAGTCCACGGGCAGGATCTCCGCCCCCCAGTCCCGGGCCTCCTCCTGGACCAGCTGCCCGGCACACACCAGGGTCTCCTTGTTAGCCAGGGCGATACGCTTTCCCTCCCGGATGGCGGCCATGGTGGGCCGCAGGCCGATCATGCCCACCACCGCGGTAAGCACTGTATCGGCGGAGGGCAGCTCCGCCGCCTCCACCAGGCCCTCCATGCCAGCGGCCACCCGGGTCTTGGTGTCCGCCAGCCGGACCTTCAAATCGGCGGCTGCCTTCTCGTCCATCATCACCGCCAGCTCCGGCTGGAACTGCCGGACCTGCTCCTCCATGCGCTCCACACTGGCGTTTGCCGTCAAAGCCCCCACTGTCATGCCGCAGGCGGCAATCACCTCCAGTGACTGCCGCCCAATGGACCCTGTGGAACCTAAAATCGAAATGCGTCTGCTCATACGCACCCTCCTTTCTCTTCTTTTCTTGAAAGAAAAGAAGCAAAAGAACTTTGGCGCAAAACTTCGTTTTGCTTTTTTAGGATACTTGGCAGGGACAGATTCTGATCCCACCCGTAAACTTTCCTGCCATAGAAAATCAAACCGTCCCTTAAATTCTGAACAAAAACTTGATCCGCAGAGGCGAAACGCAGTTTCGCAGAAAGTTTCTTTGCCTACTTTCTTTTCCAAAGAAAGTAGGTCAGAAGGGGGGGCACAGATCCACTAGAAGCATCAGGGTGGGGGCGGCGAACACCATGGAGTCGAACCGGTCCAGCATTCCCCCGTGGCCGGGCAGAAGATCGCCGTAGTCCTTCACGCCGAACTGCCGCTTCACAAAGGAGAAGGACAGGTCCCCCAGCTCGGTAACCGCGCTGCCCACCAGGCCGTAGACGGCCAGCACGGGCAGAGAGGCGTCCAGCCCGGCGAACTGCTCCAGAAGCACGCCGTAGATCAGCAGAAAAATGGCCCCGGACAGGATTCCCCCGATATAGCCCTCCAGGGATTTGTTGGGGCTCACTCGGGTGATTCCCCGGTGCCTGCCCAGGAAAATTCCGGCAAAATAGGCCCCTCCGTCGGTCAGAAAGGCACAGATTACCGGCAGGAGCACCAGGAACCGCCCCTGCTCCATCCCCTTCAGCTCCACCAGCGTGGACAAGGCCCAGGGAATCATCAGCCCGCCGAACAGACAGACCAGCACATCTTCAAAGCGCACCGCCTTCTCCCGGTCATACAGACGGATGGCGATCCAGAAGATGGCCACCATCAGCAGCAGAGCGGACGCCTGAAGCACCATGCCCTCCTGGCCCAGCCACTCCCCCAGGGGGATGGCCGCCGCCGCCAGGGCGGTGCAGAAATACATGCCGTTGTGGTGGGCCACCCCGGTGGCCCGAAGCAGTTCAAAGGAGGCCAGGGCGGAGATGGCCGCCATCAGCACCGCCAGCCACACCGGCTCCAGGAAAAACAGTACAACGAAAAACAGCGGAGCCAGTATGACCGCCACCAAAATTCGTTTTCCCACTCAAACCCCTCCAAACCGGCGGGAGCGGCCCTGGTAAGCCGCAATCGCCCGGTGCAGCTCCTCCTTGGTAAAGTCGGGCCACAGCACGTCGGTAAAATAAAACTCCGCGTAGGCGGACTGCCACAGCAAGAAATTGGACAGGCGCAGCTCCCCGCTGGGACGGATGACCAGATCCGGATCTGGCACCCCCCGGGAGAACAGATACCCGGCGAAGTGCTCCGCCGTCAGGTGGTTGGGATCGGCCCTCCCCTCCACGCAGTCCTGGGCGTAGGCCCGGGCCGCCCGGAGCAGCTCGTCCCGGCCCCCGTAGTTGAGGCACACGTTCACCTGACAGCCGTCGTACCCCTTGGAGATCTCCCGGGTGCGCCGGCACAGGTCCTGGAGCTCCTGGGGCAGCGGGGACAGGTCCCCGAAAAATTCCATCTTCACCCGGTCCCGCTCCATGCGGCTGATGGCCTCCAGCAGGTATTTCTTCAGCAGGCCCATGATGGCCCCCACTTCCTCCGCGGGACGCTTCCAGTTCTCGGTGGAGAAGGCATAGACCGTCAGATACTCCAGCCCAATGTCCTTGCAGTAGGTGGCGATGGTGCGGAAATTCTCCGCTCCCGCCGCGTGGCCCGCCGTGCGGGGCAGCCCCCGCTTCTGAGCCCAGCGGCCGTTTCCATCCATGATAATGGCAATGTGCCGGGGCAGATGGTCAAAGTCCACCGCCGGAGCAGGAGCCTGCTCTTTTGCCTTAAAAAAGGGCATGTTCAACATCCTTACCAAAAGTGTAAATTCCCGGCAGAGCCGCTGGAGACCAAGGTCCCCGGCGGCTCTCCCGTTTGGTCTGTCAGACCGCCATCAGCTCCTGCTCTTTCTTGGCGGTCAGTTCATCAATGTCCTTGCAGCGTTTGTCGGTCAGGTCCTGCAGCTCCTTTTCCAGCTGCTTGAGGTCGTCCTCGGTGAGCTCGGAGGCCTTCTTTTTCTTCTTAAAATCCTCCATGGCGTCCCGGCGGATGTTCCGCAGGGCCACCTTGCCCTCCTCGCCGTACTTGCGCACCTGCTTGGTCAAGTCCTTGCGGCGCTCCTCGGTGAGCTGGGGGAAGGCCAGACGGATCACCTTGCCGTCGTTCTGGGGGTTGATCCCCAGATCGGAGGTCTGGATGGCCTTCTCGATGGCCTTCAGCAGAGAGCCGTCCCAGGGCTGAATCATCAGGGTCCGGGGGTCCGGGGAGGAGATGGCCGCCACCTGGTTCAGGGGGGTGGGGGTCCCGTAATACTCCACGGTGATGCGGTCCAGCACACCGGCGTTGGCCCGGCCGGCCCGGACGGAGGCAAAGTTGGATTTGACCACCTCAATGGTCTTCAGCATTTTCTGATCGTAAGCTTTTGTCTCGGGACTCATGGTATGCCCTTCCTTTCCGTTCTAATCTCTCGTCCGGTCAGCCCTGGACGATGGTTCCGATCTTCTCGCCCATAATGGCCCGCAGAATGTTTTCCGGGTCCTTCAGGGCAAACAGCAGCACGGGAATCTTGTTGTCCATGGACAGGGAGGTGGCGGTGGAGTCCATGACCTGGAGCCGCTGGGCCAGCACGTCGGAGTAGGTGATGGATTCGTACTTCACCGCGTCGGGCACCTTTCTGGGATCGGCGGAATAGACGCCGTCGATGTTCTTGGCCAGCAGGATCACGTCCGCGTCGATCTCCGCCGCCCGGAGCACCGCCGCCGTGTCAGTGGAGAAGAAGGGGTTGCCGGTGCCGCAGCCGAAGATGACCACTCTCCCCTTCTCCAGATGGCGGATGGCCTTGGAGCGGATATAGGGCTCGGCCACCGAGCGCATCTCGATGGCGGTCTGCACCCGGACCTCCACGCCCTTCTGCTCCAGCACGTCGGCCACGGCCAGGGCGTTGATGGCGGTGGCCAGCATGCCCATGTGGTCGGCGCGGACGCGCACCATCCGGTCGCCGCCGTCCTTCAGGCCGCGCCAGAAGTTGCCGCCGCCCACCACGATGCCCACCTGGACGCCCAGCTGGACACAGCGCTTGACCACGTCGCACACTTCGCCGATCACATTAAAGTCCAGCCCCCGGGACGCCTCCCCCGCCAGGGCCTCGCCGCTGATTTTCAGCAATACTCGTTTATACTTCGGATTCTCCATGGGAATCCCTCCTTGCGCAATGGTTTTAAAACACTCTTTCTTATTCTAATATAATTATCCCATTTTGCCTAGTGCTTCTTGTAAAATTTTTTTACATTAGGCCGTATCCGCCGCACCGCTTCCCCGGTGCGCTCATAGTCTGATACGGCGCACACCCATCACAGCGGCGGGGAGCCCGTCCAAACGCCCTCCGCCGGGAAAGGAAACTCGCTTTGACACACGCACTGATTTGGGCCGCAGGCGGCACTGGTTTTACATGTTTTATGACGGCTCTGGGCTCGGCCACCGTCTTTTTGTTCCGCAGCCGGGTCAACCGGCAGCTCCATCAGCTCCTGCTTGGCTTTGCCGCCGGTGTGATGATCGCGGCCAGCATGTGGTCCCTGCTCATCCCGGCCATCGAGGCGGCGGAGGAGGCCGGGCTGCCCGGGTGGTTCCCCGCCGCCGGGGGCTCCGTTCTGGGGGTCCTGTTCCTGGTCACCATGAACACCCTTCTCCCCCATCTGACCCCCGCCTTTCTCCAGGCCCCCCGTGACGGCTCCGGCCGCCGCAGCACTCTGCTGGTGCTGGCCATCGCCATGCACAACATTCCCGAGGGGATGGCGGTGGGCATCTCCTTCGCCCTGGCCGCCCGGAGCGACCCCACCCTCCTCCCCGCCGCCATGGCCCTGGCTCTGGGCATCGGCATCCAGAACTTTCCGGAGGGGGCCGCCATCTCCCTGCCCCTGCGGCAGGCGGGCATGAGCCGGAAAAAATCCTTCCTCATCGGCGCGGCCTCCGGGGCGGTGGAGCCCATCGCCGCCCTGTTCACCGTCCTGACGGCGGGGACGGTGGAGCCGCTGATGCCCTGGCTCCTCTCCTTTGCCGCTGGGGCTATGCTCTATGTGGTGGTGGAGGAGCTCATCCCCGAGGCCAACCTGCGCCATGACCACGAGAGCCGCGGAGGCACCTGCGGCGTCATGGCCGGTTTTCTCATTATGATGATCCTGGACGTGGCTCTGGGGTGAAGCACAGAGGTTCCCCTGCGGGGGGCGCCGTCCGTTCCTTTTTTAGGGGAACGGCCGGTGGACGGCGGGCACAGAAGCCGGTCCTTCTTTCGCAGAGTAGTCCACATAAATGGAACATCCCTCAGATACGGCGGGAGGGGCAGGCCCCTCCCCTACGGTTCTCAAGAAACTCTTCCGGGATTTGGCCTCCCGCCAAGACGCACATCAGAAAAGGGGATATGTGAAATCCTGGACGGGCGGGTCACGGACCCGCCCCTACGCACCTCATCCGCCTCGCTTCGCTCGGCACCTTCCCCTAAAGGGGAAGGCTTTCGGGCGGCTGATAGCTGTTCTTTCTTTCCGTAGGGGCCGGACACCGGCCGGCCCGCAGATGTACGCGGCGCGTCCAGGAGGCCGCGCCCTACGGCTCAGCACCAGCTGTCACCTGCTCGGCAAAGCCAGGCGCGGCTGTGGGATCGCACCAACAACAATTTTGGAACAGCCAGGCCCCAGTGGGCCGGATTGGACCGCAGAAAGTCACTCAAATTTTGCGCGCCGGAAATATTGCAAAACCTAACAAGTACGCGTCCCCCGTAATGGGGTCCGGGGAAAGCGGTCCTATGGACCTAGGCAGAGCGAAGCGAAGCCGCAGTCCATCGGCCGCGTCCCCGGCGGCGTTTTGGTGACTTTGCCGCCGCGGGCAAAGTCACTCGCCGCCCGCAGGCGGCGAAATCCCCCTGCGCAACTCAGCTTAATAAAAGTTCTCCCTTGCGTACCGCAGCAGCTCCTCCCGGAAATCCGGGTGGGCGATGGCGGCCAGGGCTTCCGCCCGCTCCCGCAGGGTCTTGCCGGAGAGCTTAGCCACGCCGTACTCGGTGGCCACATACTGGATCATGGTGCGGGGGGCGGACACCGTGCTCCCCCCGGCGATGCAGGGGACGATGTTGGACTTCAGAGTGCCGTCCTTCTTCTTGTGGGTGGCGTTCAGGCAGACGAAGCCCTTGCCGCCCTTGGAGCGGTAGGCCCCCTCCAGAAAATCCATCTGTCCCCCGATGCCGGAGAGCTGCCGGGTCCCGGCGGACTCCCCGTTCTCCTGGCCCATCAGGTCCACTTCCACTCCGCCGTTGATGCTGATGACATTGCTCATCCGGCTGATGCGCTCCACCGAGTGGACGTAGTCCACATCTCCGGGGCGGAACATCTGGGGCTCCCGATCCAGCCAGTCGTACAGCTCCTGAGAACCCATAGCCAGATTCCAGGTGGACCACCCCCGGTCCACCTCTTTTCTTGCATTGGTCAGCTTGCCCGCCTTCCACAGCTCCAGAAAGGCGTCGCTGATGGTCCCTGTGTGGCAGCCCAGGTCCTTCCGGTCCGACTGGGCCAGCAGTTTGGCCACGGTAAAGGGCACGCCGCCCACCCCCAGGGACAGCACCGCCCCGTCGGGGATCTCCTCCACCACCAGCTTGGCGATCTGGAGGTCGGTCTCGCTGGGTTCCCGGTAGCTGCGCAGGGGCAGGGGCTCGTGCTCCCCCTCCACCACATAGTCCGCCTCACTCAGGTGGACCCGGTGGGAGCCGTCCACCCCCTGGAGCCGGGGCAGCTTCTCGTTGATTTCAAAGATCACGGTGCGGGCGCTCTCAAAGATGGTCCGCCAGGCGTAGTTGGAGATGCCCAGGCCGCAGTACCCCTCTCCGTCCGGTCGGGACACCGGTACGAAGGCCACGTCGCAGCGGATGTGCCCGTCCCGGTACAGGTAGGGCAGGGACCGCAGCATGGCGGGCATGAACCGCACCAGCCCCCGGCTCTGGAGTTTGCGCTCATAGTCCCCGATGTGCCAGCTGTAGTATGTAAAGGACTCCTGCTCCGGGTCCTGCTCCACCACCTCGATCCGGGGGCGGATCACCAGACCGCCCCGGATCTTCACATCCTGTACGGCCCCTTTCCGCCCGGCCAGCGCCCGGTCCAGCAGCTCCGGGAAACCGGCTCCGAAGCCGTAGTCCACCCAGTCCCCGTTCCGGACCGCCTGGACCGCCTCCTCGGGCGTGACAAATTTCGTCTGTCTCTTTTCTCTCATGCTTAACGCTCCTTCTCGCTTTGTTCCATACTCCATTCCGTGGCCCCGCTTGCGGCACCAGCCCCGTGGTTCCCGGCCATTATACCAAAGAGAGGGGTATGACCGCAAGTGCCTCACAGATGGGAGCCGCGCCCTTTTGGGCGCGGCTCCTGATCTGCGTTCGCACGCTCTATTGGGGATCAAACTCCGTGTTCCACGTCCCGGACCGCGTCCTTGGCGGCCCGTTCCGTGCCGCGAACGGCGTTCTCTGCCACCCGCTCTGTGTTTTGAGCGGCATCCTCCGCGCCGTCCATCATCTTGTCCCAGCTCTCCCGGAGCTCCCGGCCCAGCTTTTCCCACTCGGTCTCGCCGGCAGTCCGGCGCTTCACGGCGCCGTCCGCCACGGCGTAGTAGCTGCCATCCTCCATTACGTTCCGGTTCCGTCCCGCCGGGGTCTCCGTGCCGGAGGTCCCCCGATTGCTCAAACGGCCGGTGGTCGTGTCCGTCCCTGTCCTGACGCCGCAGGACGTCAGAGTCAAGGACAGCATCAGCGCCAGCCCAAGCGCCGTCCATCTCCCTCGCATTGCCGTCGCCTCCCATAAGTCCGCATGATTTCATTCTTTTGGAGGTTCCATCCGGCGTTTAGTATGCATCAAAATCTTGGGCTCATGTCGGTAAATCCTTAACAGGGATTTTTTGATTATATGAGTTTTGTTTTTCAAAGAAAAAATATGGCTTTTCGCTTGTTATTGGGTAGTTTCCCGCCAGGAACCGGGCGGCCCGGTGTGCCGCCCCTGCAAAAGGGTCCGAAACTTGATTCTACATCCGGCACAGGCGACCGCGAGGGTCGCCCCTACGCCCATCTGTCTGAACCCTGACGGGCGGGTCACGGACCCGCCCCTACGGCGTATCCAGAAACCGTCTGTTTTTTACGTAGGGGCCGGTCCTAGACCGGCCCGCAGATGTACGCGGCGCGCCGAGGTCGTGGCTCAGACCAGCCTCTCTTGCCCCTGCGGAGCAATTCACCCGCCGCCGGGGCGGCGGAATCCCCCTCAAAGCGAAAAAAAGTTCCCCAGGGACCCACAGCCCCCAGGGAACTTAAAAACACAAAGAAATCTTCAATCTCTCTCCCAATCCGGGATCTGTTTGGCCTGCTCGTACAGGCGCACATAGCTGTCGTGGCGGCTCTTGGGGATTTCCCCCGCCTTCACCGCCGCCCGTACGGCGCACCCCTTCTCCTTCACATGGGCGCAGTCCAGAAACTGACACTTGCCGATGTATGGGGCAAACTCCCGGAACCGGGAGGCCATCTCCTCCTTCCGGCACAGTTCCCCCTTGTCCAGTTCAAAGGAGGAGAAGCCCGGGGTGTCCGCCACCAGCGCCCCGCAGGACAGGCGGATGAGCTCCACATGGCGGGTGGTGTGGCGGCCCCGGCCCAGCTTCTGGCTGACGGCGCTGGTCTCCAGGGCGATCCCCGGCTCCAGGGCGTTCAAAATGCTGGATTTTCCCACGCCGGAATTCCCTGTAAAGGCGGATACCTTTCCAGCAATTAACTCTTTCAGCTGGTCCAGACCCTCGCCGGTCTCGGCGCTCACCTGGACGGTGGGAAACCCGGCTTTCTGATAGATGGCCGCCAGATCCTCGCCTGAGACCAGGTCGCATTTGTTGATGCAGATGACGCTCTCACAGCCATTGCCCTCGGCGATGGCCACCACCCGGTCGATGAGAAACGGGTCGGTGACCGGGATGGCCTGGGAGGCGATGATGACCAGCTGGTCAATGTTGGCCACCGCCGGGCGTTGAAATTGGTTCTTCCGGGGCAGGACGGCCTCCAGGGCCCCCTGCCCATCGGAGAGGGGGGTGAACTCCACCCGGTCCCCCACCAGCGGTGTGACCTTGGCGTGGCGGAGCTTTCCCCGCCCCCGGCATGGGGTGACGGTCCGGCCGTCGTCCACGTAATAGAAGCCGCTGAGGGCCTTCAGGATAATACCCTCCATACTCAGGCCCCGAAGTCCACAGTCTGCTGGGTATAGCTGTGGCCATTGATATAGATGGTGTAGGTCTGCACCCCGGAGCCGGACACAGGGATCTCCGCCGCAGTGTCCAGATTGATGTTGTAGTCTCCGGAGAAAACCGTCTGCTCCTGGCTGTCTACCACCTCCACGTGGAGGTCCTCCCCCAGGTTGGTGGGCAGAGTGAGCGTAAAGGTCTTGGTCACCGCATCGCCGCTTCCGGAACCACTGCCGCTGGGGCCAAGGCTGATGAAAATGTCAATCGCCGTCCCCTGGGCGACTTCTGTACCCGCCGTAATGGACTGGTAGAACACCTTTCCAGCCGGCTGCTGGTCCGTGTTGGACTCCTGCACCTGATTCAGGGTCAGCCCCACCGCATCCAGATCAGCGGTAGCTTCCTCCAGCGTCCGACCGATCAGGCTGGGAACAATGCTGGTCTTCTCCGCCGGGCCAAGGCTCATCTCCAGAATGATCTGCTGCCCCTCGTGGAGTACAGTCCCCTCTGTGGGATACGTGGAGATCACCGAGTCCTTGGGAATGGTGTCGTGATAGCTGGTTCGGGAGTTATAGTCATATTCCAGTCCCAAATTCAAGTCGTCCAGGGTGCCCAGGGCCTGGGACAGCGTCTGTCCCTCCAGGTTGGGCATTTTGATCTCCTCCGCTTCGCCGGAGCTCACCGTCACGGTGATGGTCATGTTGTCTCCACTGACAAAGTCGTTGGCATTCGGGCTCTGCTGGAGAATCGTTCCGGCGGGCTGGTCGCTCTCCACCGTCTCCCCCTGAACCAGGGTGAATCCGTTGAGCAGCTCTGTGTTGGCCTGGGCCTCGCTGAAGAGCTGGCCGGTGACCGACGGCACCCGAATATTCTGCGTCTGGGCCCCCAGGGAGCCGGAAAACGCGGTGGAGAACATGATATACAGCAGGGCCACGACGAAAACCAGGATGGCCGCCACCGCCCCGATGATGGGCCAGTTGGGCCGGCGGGGCCCGTCGTCGTACTCCTCCTCATCCTCCTCCCGCTCCCGATGCCGTGGGGGCGGATTGGAGCGGCTGCGGTTCTGGACCCGCTCCGGCTCCCGGACCCGGCTCCCCACCCGGGAGATGGAGGCCGCCGTGGGCAGCACCTGGGTCTTATCCACGTCGTCCTCGTCGTCCTGGAACCCGCTCACGTTGTAGTCAAAGTTGATGTTGGGATTTTTGCGGAACTCCTCCAGATCGGCCAGCATGTCGTCCGCCGACAGATAGCGGTTGTCCGGGTCGGGGGCCATGGCCTTCATGGTGATGGCCTCCAGGGCCTCAGGGATGGCAGGGTCGATCTCCCGGGGGGACAGCGGGATGGAGTTGATGTGCTGAATGGCCACCGACACGGGGGTGTCCCCCTCAAAGGGCAGGCGGCCGGTAATCATCTCATAGAGCACCACACCGGCGGAGTACAGATCGGACCGGGCGTCGATGTGGCTGCCCCGGGCCTGCTCCGGCGAGATGTAGTGGACAGATCCCAGGGCCTCCTGGGTGAGGGTGCTGTGGCCCCCGGAGGCCACCCGGGCGATGCCGAAGTCGGCCACCTTCACGCTGCCGTCCCGCAGGACCATGATGTTGTGGGGCTTGATGTCCCGGTGGATGATCCCCCGGCTGTGGGCGTGGCCCAGGGCCTTGACGATCTGGGTGATGAAGTGGAGGGCCTCCCGCCAGTTGAGCTTGTTCCCCTTCTTCTGCATGTACTGCTTCAGGGTGATGCCGTCGATGAGCTCCATGACGATGTACTCCACATCGGAGGAGCGGCTCACGTCGTAGACGGCCACGATGTTGGGGTGGGAGAGCATGGCCACGGCCTGGGACTCCTCGTGGAAGCGGCGGCGCAGCTCCGCGTCCTCCGCCAGGTCCTCCCGCAGGATCTTCACCGCCACCTGGCGGTTGAGCCGGTGGTCCAGGGCCCGGAAGACCCGGGCCATCCCGCCCATGCCGATCTGCTCCATAATCTCGTATCGGTTGTCGAGTAATTTACCTATATACTGATCCACGGTAAATATCCTCCTTATGCAGGTTAGCGTCGTACGCCGCTCAGCACTGGATCAGGACGGCCGTCACGTTGTCCGGCGCCCCCCGGTGCAGAGCGATGTCCAGCAGGCGGCGGCAGCAGGTGCACGCCTCTCCCCCGTGGACCACCTCGTAAAGAATCTCCTGTTCGGAGACCACATTGCTCAGTCCGTCGCTGCACAGCAGCAGAAAATCTCCCTCGGCCAGCTCCCGGCGGAACGAGTCGGCCTTCAGATCCGGCTCGGCCCCCAGGGCCCGGGTGATCAGATTCTTGTGGGGGTGGACCCGGGCCTGATCCCGGGTGAGCTCTCCCCGCTCCACCAGGTCCTCCACCAGGGAGTGGTCCCGTGTGACCTGGGAGATGCCGCTCTCCTCGGAGATGTGGTAGGCCCGGCTGTCCCCCTCGTTGAGGATCAGGGCCTCCTCCTCCCCGGCCAGGGCGGCCACCAGGGTGGTGCCCATGCCCACGCAGTTCTCATCCTCCACCGCCCGCCGGAAGACCTGACGGTTGGCCAGGGCGGCGGCCCGCTCCATGTGCTCCAGGTCGGGGGAGTCCTCCCCATCCTCCAGGAAAGCCTCCATGAACACGTCCACCGCCATGGAGCTGGCGATGTTGCCCGCTCGGGCGCCGCCCATGCCGTCGCAGACCAGAGCGATCACCCGCCCATCGGGCAGGACCTGATGGGCGAAGGCGTCCTGATTTTGTTCCCGGATCTTGCCCCGGTCGGTAATACCCCATACATTCATGGCACTTCGTCCTCTTTTCGGTTGGTGGTTTGTCCGCCCATCCCCTGGGCGGACTGCATGGCCTTCCGCCGCAGCTGTCCGCAGGAGGCGTCGATGTCGCTCCCCAGCTTCCGGCGCACCGTGACGGTGACCCCCTGGCGCTCCAGGCGCTTCTGGAAGGCGGCCACCCGGCGGCTGGGCTTCAGGGGGCTCTCCTCCACGTCGTTGAGGGGGATCAGGTTCACATGCCCCAGGGTCCCCTTCAGCAGGCGGGCCAGCTGGTCCGCCTGGGCGTCGGAGTCGTTCACCCCGTCGATCATGGCGTACTCATAGGAGATCCGCCGCCCGGTGGTCTGCACGTACCGGCGGCAGGTATCCATCAGCTTCTCCACCCCCACAGACCGGTTCACCGGCATGATTTTGGACCGGGTCTCGTCGTCCGGGGCATGGAGGGATACAGACAGCGTTAATTGTAACTCATACTTGGCCAGTTTGTCAATTTTGTCTACCAGTCCGCAGGTGGACAGGGAGATGTGGCGCATGCCGATGTTCATTCCCTCCGGGTGGTTCACCAGGGTGAGGAACCGCATCACCGTGTCGAAGTTGTCCAGGGGCTCCCCGATGCCCATGAGCACGATGTTGGAGATCGGGGCCCCGCTGTCTATCTGGGTAAACAGCACCTGGTCGATCATCTCCGCGGGGGTCAGGTCCCGCACCTTGCCCGCCAGGGTGGAGGCGCAGAAGGCGCACCCCATGCGGCAGCCCACCTGGCATGAGATGCACACGGTGTTCCCGTGCTGATAGCGCATAAGCACCGACTCCACGCAGTTGCCGTCGGACAGCTCCCACAGGTATTTGATGGTGCCGTCCAGCTTGGAGACCTGCTTCCGGGCCACCTGGGGCGGCGTCAGGAAAGCCTGGCGGGAGAGCTTCTCCCGCAGCGCCTTGGACAGGTCGGTCATCTCGTCAAAGGAGGTGACCCCCCGGTAGAGCCAGTGGAAGATCTGCTTGGCCCGGAAGGCGGGCTCTCCCCGCTCCTTCAGCCAGGCAGTGAGCTCCTCCAGGGTCATAGATTTGATATCGGTCACGCTTCTCCGTCCTTTCGCAGCTTGCAGATATAAAAGCCGTCCGTCCCGTGGACCTGGGGCCACAGGGTGATCTGCCCCCCTGAGACCTCCCCCGCTGGACCGGGCAGAAGAAAACTCTCCCGGGAAAACTCCGGGTGGGCGGCCAGGAAGGCGTCGGTGACTGCCCGGTTTTCCCGCTCCAAAATCGTGCAGGTGGAGTAGACCAGCACGCCCCCGGGCTTCACATAGCCGGCGGCGTTGTCCAGAATGGCGCTCTGCACCTGGGGCAGCCCCGCCAGCGGCTCCGGGTCCTTGAAGCGGATGTCCGGCTTCTTCCGGATGACCCCCAGGCCGGAGCAGGGGGCGTCCACCAGCACCCGGTCAAAGGCCCCCTCCCACTCCGGGCGGCGCACCTTGCCGTCGGCGGTCTGGGGGCGGATGCAGGTGAGGTCCAGGCGCTGGGCCCCCTTCTGGATGAGGGTCTTTTTGTGGGGATGCAGGTCACAGGACCAAATCTCCCCCTGATCCTTCATTTGGATGGCGGCGGCGAAGGATTTTCCCCCGGGGGCGGCGCACATATCCAGCACCCTGTCCCCCGGCTCCGGGTCCAGAGCCAGTACCGCCAGCCGGGAGGCGGGGTCCTGGACGTAAAAGAGGCCGTTCTGGAAGGCGTCCAGCTCCTCCAGGCTGCCGCTGCGGGAGAGGACCAGGCAGTTTCTCAGCCAGGGGTGGGGCTCCCCGTGGACCCCCTCCGCCTGAAGGGCCTCCAGCGCCCCCTCCAGATCCGTTTTCACCGTGTTCACCATGGCGGTGATGGGGGGCTGGCTGTTGTCGGCCTGGAGAAAGGCCGCCGTCCCCTCGCTGCCCAGGGTCTCCAGCAGCTCCCGCACCAGCCACACCGGGTGGCTGTACAGGGTGGCGTAGTACTCCGCCGGGTCGTCCTCGGGAATGGTGGGCAGGCGGTCCAGGCTGCGCTCCAGATTCCGCAGGATGGCGTTCACCATGCCCGGGGCCCGGGGATTCTTGCAGTGGGCCCGGGTGAGGGCCACCGACTGGTCCACCGCCGCGCTGTGGGGGATTCGGGTCAAAAACAGCATCTGGTAGAGCCCCAGCCGCAGGGCCTGGAGCACCTTCCCCTCCAGCCGCCTCAGGGGGATGTTGGAGAACTTGGACAGGTAGAAGTCCAGCAGAATGCGGTTCTGAATCACCCCGAAGCACAGCTGGGTGGCCAGGCCCGCGTCCCGGCTGTCCAGGCCGGCGGCGGCGATCTGCTTTTTCAGCACTCCGTCCGACCAGCCCCCCTGCCGCTCACAGGCGTTCAGGGTGAGCAGGGCCACCTCACGTGCGTCCATATTTTTCTCCTCCTCCGGTTCGTTGTGCATTCTTTTTCTTGAAAGAAAAAGAATCAAAAAGAACTTTGGCGCAAAACTTCGTTTTGCTGGATCGTTTTTGTTTGTTCTGTCCCATCTGAATGGAAGGCGGGCGGCCCGGTGTGCCGCCCCTACGAAAAAAGCCTTCTCAGACTCACCGTAGGGGCCGGACACTGGCCGGCCAGCCATATCCCGGAACGGCGGGAGGGGCAAGCCCCTCCCCTACCATCCTCCAGGAAGTTCCCCTCATTCGGGCTGGCGCATCTCAAACAATTCTGCCGACCATTGGAACCGGGCGGCCCGGTGTGCCGCCCCTACAAAAAGCGTCCTCAGATTCACCGTAGGGGCCGGACACTGGCCGGCCCGCCATATCCCGGAACGGCGGGAGGGGCAAGCCCCTCCCCTACGGTTCTCAAGAAACTCTTCCGGGATTGGGTAGGGGAGGACCTTGGGCCTCCCGCCGTAGATGATTCGGGCCAAAAGGTCACCCTCATCCGCCCCCTTCGGGGGCACCTTTCCCTATCCCCTCTGTCGCTGCGCGACATCATCCCTACCCCTTTTGGCCTTCGGCCATTTCCCCCTGACAGGGGGAATCGTCCCCTTGATAAGGGGAGTCGGCCCCCTTGGAGGGGGAAGGCTGGACGGGCGGCTGATAGCCGCCCCTACGGTGGATACAGAAGCCGGTCCCAGACCGGCCCGCAATTACGGACCAGCTATCACCTGTTCGGCCAAACCAGGCGCAGTCGTGGAACCGCACCAGCGGAAATTTTTGCAGACTCAGGGCCCAGTGGCCCGGAATAAAACGATAAAAGCCACTCAAATTTTGCGCGCCGGAAATTCTCTATTGACACACAGGTACGCGTCCCCCGTAATGGGGTCCGGGGAAAGCGGTCCTATGGACCTAGGCGGAGCGAAGCGGAGCCGTAGTCCATCGGCCGCGTCCCCGGCGGCGTTTTGGTGACTTTGCCGCCGTAGGCAAAGTCACTCGCCCCGCAGGGCGAAACCCTTGCGAAACAGCGCGCCGAGTCGTCGCGCCCCATGAGGTGACGAAATCTGCCCCCTCATCCGCCCCAGTGTGCGCACTGGGGCACCTTCCTCCCAGGTGGAAGGCTTATGGAGAAAAGGCGGTAAAATTCCCCCTGCGTAAAATCAAAGAGAAATCGGGTGTCCGCGTAAATAATCCGCCGCCGCCATACGCCGGGACCCCGGCGCCTGAAGCTCTGTAATGCGGATCACCTTGCTATCTCCGCAGGAGATGTCGATACCCTCTTTTCCGGCGGCCAGAACGGTGCCGGGGGCCTTCTGGGTGCTCTCCCCTGTCTCCTGGACGGCGAACACCTTCACTGTCTCCCCGTTCAGGATATCCGTGGAGGTGGCGGGCCAGGGCGTCAGCCCCCGCACCTGGTCGTGGATGGCCTTGGCCGGCTTGGTCCAGTCGATGGGGGACAGGGCCCGGGACAGCAGAGGGGCGAAGGTAACTTGGGACTCGTCCTGGGGAGTTCTTGTGGCGGTGCCGGCGGCCAGGTCGGCCACCGTCTTCACCAGCAGCTCCCCGCCCATCTGGGCCAGCCGGTCATGGAGGGTCTCCACCGTCTCGTCCGGGTCAATGGGGGTGGATGCCTGGGCGATAATATCCCCTGCATCCAGTTCCGTGGCCATATACATGATGGTCACGCCGGTCTCAGTCTCCCCGTTGATGACCGCCCAGTTGATGGGGGCGGCGCCCCGGTACTTGGGCAGAAGGGACGAGTGGACGTTGATGCACCCCATGGGGGGCAGGTTCAAGATGTCGTCGGGCAGGATGCGGCCGTAGGCGGCCACCACGATGAGCTCCGGCTCCAGCTCCTTCAGCTGGGCCAGGGCGGTCCCGTCCCGGAGCTTGGTGGGCTGGAACACGGGAATGCCGTGCTCCAGCGCCGCCTGCTTCACCGGCGGGGCCTGGAGCTTGTTCTGGTGCCGGCCCACCGGCTTATCCGGCTGGCAGAACACCCCGCACACCGTGTGCCCCGCCTGAATGAGACGCTCCAGAGAGGGGACGGCGAAGTCGGGGGTGCCCATAAAGACAATTCTCATGCCTCGTCCTCCTGCTCCTCCAGCTCGTCCAGCTCCTCGGTGGTGTAGAGGCGGTCGGTGAGCTCGGTGTACAGGTGGCCGTCCAGGTGGGCCAGCTCATGGCAGAAGCAGCGGGCGGTCATACCGGTGCCCTCCACCTCGAACTCCTTCCCGTTCCGGTCATAGGCCCGAACCCGTACCCACTCGGGGCGCTTCACATAGCCCCACATGCCGGGGACGGACAGACAGCCCTCCAGGCCGTTCTGCTCCCCCTTCTGGGCAATGATCTCCGGGTTCACCAGCTCGATGGGCTCAAAATTCTCGTCCATGACGATGACAGCCCGGCGCAGAATCCCCACCTGGGGGGCGGCCAGACCGGCCCCATGGGCCTCCTCCAGGGTCTCTTTCAGGTCGTCCAGCAGGTCCCACAGCTTCTGGTCAAATTTGGTGACCGAGTGGCAGACCTTGGTCAGGGCCGGGTCTCCCTCTGTCAAAATCTTGCGAATGGCCATTCCTTCTCCTCCTTGACGCGGACGGAGCCGCCGGCTCCGCCGAATTTTCCCTTAGTATGGGTTCACATCTACGTAAAGGGTAATCCCTTTATTGTCCTTGTCACGATGAGCTGTCCGCAGCAGCTCCGCCAGCAGCAGCCGCAGCGGGTGCCGGTTGGGGGCCGTCAGGGTCAGCCGGTAGCGGTAGCGGTTGTTCACCTTGGCCACCGGGGCCGGGGCGGGCCCCAGCAGCTGCCACTCCCGGTCCTCCAGGCGTCGCAGCCCCTCCTCCAGCGCCTGCCGGAAACGGATGCAGGCCCGCAGCACGCCGGACTCGTTAGCCCCCGAGGCGGTGATGAGAAAAATATCCCGGAAGGGGGGCTCCTGCCGCAGCTGGCGCAGCTGCACCTCGGTGCGGTAGAAGTTGTCGTAGTCCTGCCGGGCGGAAAACCGGACCACGTCATGCTCGGGGGTGTAGGTCTGGATCAGAGCCCGGCCCGTCTTCTCTCCCCGGCCCGCCCGGCCCACCACCTGGGTGAGCAGGGAGAAGGTGCGCTCCCCCGCCCGGAAGTCGTCCACGAACAGGGACTGGTCCGCCAGGATGACCCCCACCAGGGTGACGTTCTCAAAGTCCAGCCCCTTGGCCACCATCTGGGTCCCCACCAGAATGGGCACGTTTTTCTTCTGAAACTCCTCCAGAATGGCCTCGTGGGACCGGGAGGCGGTGACGGTGTCCGTGTCCATGCGCAGGATGGGGGTTTGGGGGAAGAGCTCCTGGAGCTCCTCCTGGACCTTCTGGGTGCCCACCCCGATGAAGTTGAGCCCTCCGCCGCACACCGGGCAGGCCCTGGGCAGGGGCTGGGAGTAGCCGCAGTAGTGGCACATGAGCCGCCCGTTGGCCGAGTGGTAGGTGAGCTTCACCGAGCACCGGGGGCACTCGGGCACATGGCCGCACTCCCCGCAGGACACCATTCGGCTGGCTCCCCGGCGGTTCAGGAACAGGATGGCCTGCTCCCCCCGCACCAGGTTCTCCTCCAGCTCCTGCCGCAGGGCGCGGCTGATGGAGGTGCCGTTGCCCGCCCTCAGCTCCTCCTTCATGTCCACGATGTGGACCTGGGGCAGGGCCTTCTGGTTGTAGCGCTGCCGCAGGGTGAAGCAGCGGTAGCCGCCGCTCTGGGCGGCGTACATGGTCTCCACCGACGGGGTGGCCGAGCCCAGCAGCAGCAGGGCGTTCCCCTGCACGCAGCGGTACTTGGCCACCTCCCGGGCATGGTAGCGGGGGTTGTTCTCCGACTTATAGCTGGCCTCCTGCTCCTCGTCCAGGATGACGAGTCCTAAGTTGGACAGGGGGGCGAACACCGCCGACCGGGTGCCGATGACCACCGGGGCCTCTCCCCGGCGGATGCGTTTCCACTCGTCGTACCGCTCCCCCGCCCGGAGGGAGCTGTGGAGCACTGCCACCTGCTCGCCGAAGTGGGCGGCAAAGATCCGCAGCAGCTGTGGGGTCAGGGCGATCTCAGGCACCAGGAACAGGGCGGTCTTCCCCCGCTTCAAGGTCTCCTGGATGAGGCGGAGATAGACCTGGGTCTTTCCGCTCCCCGTCACCCCGTACAGCAGGGCGGCCGCCGGCTGCCCCGTCCGGCACAGGGCGTCCAGCCCCTGGAAGGCCGCCTCCTGCTCCTCATTGAGGACGATGGGACCGGCAGGCTCCACCTCCGCCACGGCGGGACGGCGGAACACCTCCTGCTCCTCCAGGGTGAGGATGCCGCTCTTCTCCAGGGACTTGACGGTGGGCATGGAGGCCCCGGTGAAGTAGCACAGCTCCTTGGCGGGAGCCGCCCCCAGCTGGCACAGCAGCTCGGTCACAGAATAACGCAGCGGCGCCGTCCTGCGGCGAGGGGTGACCCGTGCCATGGCCTCCTCCGCCGGCATGGCCAGCACCGCCAATTTCTCCTTTTTATCTCCGATGCCCCGCTGGGCGCTGGTGATCCGCTCTGCGGCCCCCCGGTCAATCAGTGTCCGGATGGCGCTGTCCGGGTCCTTGGCCCCAAAGGCGGTGCGGATCTGTTCCATGTCGCCCCGTCCGCCCCAGGCCAGCAGCAGCTCCGCCAGCTTCTGGGCGGCTTTAGACTCCCCGGCGGCCTCGAAGGCCGCCGCCCGGTCCACCCCGCTCCTCAGAGCGACGCAGTCCCGCAGGGCATAGTACAGCCCCGCCGGGAGCATGGCCTTCACACCGTCATAGACGGTGCAGAAGTACCGCTCCCGCATCCACAATGCCAGCTTCAGCAGCTTTTCGTCCAGCACCGGCTGGTCGTCCAGGGCGGCAATCACATCCTTCAGGCCGCCCTCCGGCCCCTCCCGGCTCAGGGCCAGGACGATGCCGTCCGACCCCCGGTTGCCCGCCCCAAAGGGGACCAGCACCCGCATGCCGGGCCGCAGGCGGCCCTCCAGCTCCTGGGGGACCCGGTAGTCATAGGGACGGTCAATGGCGTAGATCGCCTTGGCCACCGCCACCTTGGCCGTCATGTGTCCCACGGGCTTCCCCTCTCCCCTTCGCTCTTACTGGGGCTGGCTCTGTTCCAGCTGGTTCATCTGCTCCAGCTGCTCGTCCAGCTTGCCGTCGGCCACCTCCTGGATGGCGATGCTCACCGACTTCTCGTCCAGGGGCTCTCCGGCCAGCTCGGCCTCGGTGGAGATCTCCCGGGCCCGGTGGGCCACCACGTTCACCAGCTTATAGCGGCTGGGCACCTTGTTCAGCAGGTCTCTCATAGCAGGATACAGCATCATAGGGCAAAACTCCTCTTTTCTTCAAAATCACGCAAATTGAGCCAGCATGTGGCTCCGGTTGGGCACGCGGCACTCCGCCGCGGTGAGAATGGCGGCGATCTCCTCCACCGCGTTTGACACCTTGTCGTTGATGACCAGGTAGTCGTACTTGGGGATCTCCCGGAACTCCTGCCGGGCCTTCTCCAGGCGGCCGGCGATCACGTCCTCGCTGTCCGTGTTCCGCCGGTGGAGCCGGCGGGAGAGCTCCTCAAAAGACGGGGGAATGATAAAGATAAACAGGGCGTCGGGGCAGCGCTCCCGCACCTTGGCCGCCCCCTGGACCTCAATGTCCAGCAGCACGTCGATCCCCGCCGCCAGCTTCTCCTGGATGAGCTTCAGGGAGGTGCCGTAGTAATTATGGACATACTCCGCAAACTCCAAAAGCTCGTCGGCGGCGATCATCCGCTCAAACTCCTCCCGGGAGACAAAGTTGTAGTTTACGCCGTTCTGCTCCCCCACCCGGGGCTGCCGGGTGGTGTAGGACACCGAGAAATAGATGTTGTCCCGCTGCCCCAGCAGCTCGGCAATCACCGTGCTCTTGCCCACCCCGGAGGGGCCGGAGAGGACAATCAGCTGTCCCCGCTCTTTCTTTCGCGTCATTCGTCTTCCTCCTCTCCCGTATCCTTCTCCCCGGACAGCCGGTTGGCCACCGTCTCCGGCTGGAGGGCGGAGAGCACCACGTGGTCGTTGTCCATAACCAGTACCGCCCTCGTCCGCCGTCCGTAGCTGGCGTCGATGAGCACACCCCGCTCTCTGGCCTCCTGGACCATCCGCTTGATGGGGGCGGAGTCCGGGCTGACGATGGCGATGAGCCGCCCGGCGGAGATCATATTTCCAAATCCAATGTTGATGAGCTTCAACGCGCCGCCCCCTTACTCAATATTCTGCACCTGCTCCCGGATCTTCTCGATCTCCGCCTTGATGTCCACCACATGGCGGGCGATCTCCAGGTCGCTGCACTTGGAGCCGATGGTGTTGGCCTCCCGGTTGAACTCCTGGATCAGGAAGTCCAGCTTCCGGCCCACGGCCCCTCCTTTGGAGAGCATCCCCCGCAGCTGCTCGATGTGGCTGCGCAGACGGACGGTCTCCTCGTCCACCGCCACCTTGTCGGCGAAGATGGCCGCCTCGGTGAGGATGCGGGCGGGGTCGATCTGGGTGTTGGATAGGACCTCCTGCATCCGGGCCTCCAGCTTGGCGCGGTACTCGGACACGGTCTGGGGGGAGCGCTCCTCCACCTGTCCCACCAGCGTCTCGATGGTCTGGGCCCGGGAGAGCACGTCCGCCTCCAGCCGCTCCCCCTCCCGGGTGCGCATCTGGTCGAAGTCGGCCAGGGCCCGGTCCAGCACAGCGCAGATGGCCGCCGCCCGGCCCTCCAGGTCCTCCTCCGTCTTCTCCGCCATCAGCACATCGGGGAACCGGGACAGCAGGGACACCGAGATATCCTGGGGCAGCTCATAGGTCCCCGCCAGCTCCTTCAGGGCGGCAAAATAGCCGTCGGCCACCGGGCGGTTCACCGACACCTTCACCTGCTCGGCCCCTGTATTGTCCAGGGTCACAAACACGTCCACCTTGCCCCGGGAGATGGTGTTCTGCACCCGGGACTTGATGGCCTCCTCCGCGAACAGGTAGAGCCGGGGCATGCGCACATTGCAGTCCAGATACCGGTTGTTCACCGACCGCAGCTCCACCGTAATGGTACAGCCGCCCACGGTATCCTCCGCCCGGCCGTACCCTGTCATACTCTTGACCAAATCCGGTCACTCCCTCATGTTCACATTCACATTCTCTTGGGCCGCAGCCGGGCGTTGAGCCCACCGATCAGCCGGGACAGAGCGATGTCATACAAAATAAAGATCACGTTGCCCGCCAAATAGAGGACCCACACCTGGGCGCTCATCCACTCCGGGAGGGCGGGCAGGAACAGCTCCCGGAAGGCAAACCACAGCAGGGTCAGGGCCGCGTTGAAATAAATCAGCTTTCCTGCCCACTCCACCGTGCGGCTCTTCAGCTGCTCCAGGCGGCTTTTGACCACCGGGTACAGTCCCAGAAACACCAGGTACATCAGGGCCACGCCCTTGTCCGGCAGGAGCAGCAGCCCCAGAATGGAGGCCGCCGCCCAGCACAGAAGACCCGCCCCCCGTCCGGCGGCCAGAACGGCCCCCACCGGAAACAGGCCCGCCACCGCGGTCACCCCCAGCTGTCCCGAGGGGACCACGCAGGCCAGCCACAGCACGGCCAGGCTGCCCGCGGCCAGCACGCCGCCCAGGGCCACCTGCCACGTCTTTGTAAATTTCATATCAGTTGCAGCCTCCGCACAGGCAGTTCAGGCACAGCATAGTGGTACAGCAGTCCAGAGAGTCCATGCCTCCGCTGTTCCCATAGGGGCGGTAGGCCTGACCGCCCCGCTGCATCATGTTCAGGGCCTGGCGGTACTCCATGTTGCCCGGCTCCATCTGGACGGCCAGGTTGTAGTTCTGCATGGCCTCGTCCAGCCAGCCCCGGCGGTAGGCGATGCTGCCCATGAGAAAGTACCACTCGCCGCTCTTCTGAGGCACCTCCTGAAGCAGGCGCTCGGCGGAGTTCAGGTCCCCCATGTTGATCAGGTTGCGCACCCGGTTAAAGGTGGGGTTGTTGGTTCCCCCGCCGTAGGACTGCTGCTGATAGCCGTACTGATAGCCGCCCGAGGAGGACGAGGAGGACTGGCTGTATCCGCCGCTCCCTCCGCCGCCGCTGCGCTGCTTCTGGATGGCCTCGTAGGCCTCGTTGACCTCTTTCATCTTCTCCTCGGCCAGGTCGGCCAGAGGATTGTCCACGTAGTTGTCGGGGTGATACTTGCGGGCCAGCTCCCGGTATGCCTTCTTGATCTCCTGGTCGCTGGCGTCGGGCTTGACGCCCAAAACGCTGTAGGGATCTCTCATGTGTTGTGTCTCCATATCTTTTGTTTTTGAATCTGCTTCCAGCTCCCGTCGAACACAGCCTGCTGCACCAGCGGGAGGCCCAGATACAGAATATTCTCAATCACCGGCCAGCGGCATCCAAAGTCCGCCAGCTGGGCCGCCGAACCCATCAGGTTCAGGGAGTGGTCCAGGGTCCGCCTCATGGCCTCGTCGTCCCCCTCCAGGCCGAAGCGGGCGGCCACGGCGTTGTAGTTCCCCGAGGCCCGGTCCTCCTCCAGGTCGTCCTGGGCGTCGATGAGGTAGATCCACCTCCCCAGGTGGTAGAGCAGCTGCTGAAGCGCCCGGTCTCGGGCCGCCTCCCCGGAGGCGGGGGCCGCCCCCTGGAGGAGCACCGCGAAGGTGTCCGCCGCCCGGTCCATGGAGGAGCACCTCTCCGCCTCCAGGGCGGAGAGCTTCTCCAGGCTCTCCCGCACACAGCGGTCGAACTCCGGACGGCGGCGGGCCGCTTTCCGGTAGGCCGGCTTCAGCAGCAGGGCCAGCGTCCGGGCGGGCAGCCCCTCCCGGAGGCCGCTGTCCCGGGCCTTGTCCCGGAGCTGCCACCAGGTGAGCACCACGCTCTCGTCCGCCGCCGTGTCCAGGGCCTCCGACGGCTGGCACATGGGCTTTTTCAGCAGGGGGTTGGCGTGGCACCGCCCCCGGCAGGGGGCGAAGCGCTCCTCCGGCTCAGAGAGCAGGAGGGCCAGAAAGGTGAAGTCGTAGTTGAGGAACATGGGGGCCAGCCACCCGTACCGCCGGCGCATGGCGCCGCACAGGCCGCAGTAGGTGGCCTTGTACAGGTCAAAGTCCCGGCATTTCAGTTCCTCCCGGACAGGCCGGACGTAGCCGAACACGCATCCACCGCCTTACGCCCGATGGCGCAGGATGACAAATTCCGGCTTCTGGCTGCGGGTGATCCGGCGGTTGACCCACACGGCGGGCAGGAAGCCCACCAGCAGGCCCACGGCCGCCGTCCCCACCGAGGCCCCTTCTCCCAGTCCCAGGGCCATCCCCGCCAGGTAGCCCAGAGCCAGGAAAATGCAGGGCACGCCGAACACCAGGGCGGACAGGCCGATGGAGTGGCCGGCGGAGGGCTCCACCTCCACCCGCTCCCCCGGCTTGGTGCCGATGGGGTCGCTGGCCAGGGCCAGCAGCTCCCCCTGGGGCTTCTGCATGCAGCCGGCGCAGTTTCCGCTGCAGCTCAGGCCGCACTCCACCTGCCGCAGCAGAGAGACCTCCACCACGCCCTCTTTGATCTGTTTCTTTACGATTGCGCTTTGTACCATAGAAATGAAACGCCTCCGATGTCACTGGGTAATGTTTACGCTGATGGTATAGGTGCCGATGACCCCCACCTCGTCGCTGGCGTCCAGATAGACCTGGGCCGGGACAGACCGGATGCCGGTGCCCGCCACGTCGGACAGGTCCGCCACGATGCGCAGCTGGCTGGCGTCAATCTGGTCCAGCACGCTGGCGCTCCCCCGGACCACCACCGTCCGGGTGGTGGTCACCAGGTTCGGCACATAGGGATCGGGCACGTTGATGACGGAAATGTTGGTCACGTCAAAGGACCGGGTCTCCAGTCCGCTGACGGTGACGGTCACCTGGGCCTCGGTCACCCCGTCCGCATTCTCCAGGGTGGGCGAGAGCTCAATGGGCATGGTGAGGGTGGAGGTACCGATCACCTGGGCCAGGTCAATGCTGCCCAGGGAGATCTCGGTGAGGGCGGACAGCTCCTCCTGGGTGCCCACCACGGTGATGGTGCTGGGCTGGATGTCCACCGTGACGGTCCCGTTGTCCGCCGAGGCGCCGCCGCCGGGGATGAGGTTGACCGTCAGGTCCACCTCCTTGACCACGCCCACCGTCATGGTGACGTAAGCGGTGTCCTGGCTGAGGGTCACATTGGTGTCGGTGATCTCGTTGCCGTCG